>OGCO01001762.1_pt1 | contig 31065 bp, 31 predicted proteins | sample 1570171 | NCBI WGS metagenome assembly OGCO01 (sample SAMEA4370583, study PRJEB24528) | human gut metagenome
ACCCTTGCGTATTCCAACCGTCTTTTTCTGATAAATAATTGCCTGAATTAAGGATGATTTTTCGGTTATGTCCGCCATTGTTGATAGACTCTATTCATCTACAAATGGCGAGACTTATTCTTTCTGTCAACTTTTTGAAGTGGTCAATGAGAAGAATAAAAAACTTGATTACAGAAATGTTCTTTCTGCCAGTCAAGAGTTAGGTATGATTGAGCGTAGCGATATAAACATAGACATCAAATTTGAACAAGAAAGTATCAGTGGATATAAGATTGTCCGTAAAGGTGATTATGTTGTACATCTTCGTTCTTTTCAAGGAGGTTTTGCTTTCTCTGATAGAACAGGAATATGTAGTCCGGCGTATACAATCCTACGTCCAAACGATTTAGTGGAATATGGTTATCTGTCTCATTTTTTCACATCAAAACTGTTTATTAAGTCTCTTAAACTTGTAACATACGGCATACGTGATGGACGCTCTATCAATGTGGACGAATGGCTGAATATGACAGTTACTCTTCCAAACATACAGGAACAGGTACGCATCCTTACAATAATAAACGCCATTGATGCAAAACTTCACATTGAAATTAAGAAACAATCCTGTTTGTTTAGACAAAAGTCTTATTTACTGAATACCATGTTTATATGAACATCTGTTTCAGTAAATGTGATTTTTGTGTGGAGTATGACCTTTGTAAACCTTTATTTACTGCTAATGATTTCTCTATCGTTTCAAGGATAAAAATGATTGATTTGGATTTTTCTTTCTCCATCACAGGAAAACTCATATTCAATATGTCATCGCCATTGAGATTTGCAATAGCTCCATTACCCCCTTGCAGTGATTGATACACCAACCTCTTGTATCTTCGTGATTGCATTAACCATTTTGCAAGGGGATGTGATGTCCGATAGATGCCGCAAAATGCACCTACTGTAGATTGTCCATCGTTAAATGGGTAATATGAGTTTTTTCCTACAAGTGCAGAAGAGCCATTAGCCATACAAATAACAATATCCCCTTTTTGCAGAATTTGGCTTGTAGCAGGTGTCCTACTCACATAAACGACTTCTCCTTTGTCTACATGGTTACCATAATTCAAATTATTTGCTCGGATTACAGCCGTGGCAGCTTTATTTTCTGTAACATCTTCATTCGCATAGGTTAATCCTCTTACAAAATAACCTATATCGCCTAATTTGAGCAATTCACTATTTCGATTACACAATAGCATTTCAACAATGGCGGACTTTAATTTCTTCAAATCCTCAATGATTTTGTTTGGGTAGCTATGCGTTCATCTATGGCGATTAGTAGTTTTGCAATTTTAGTTTGTTCTTCTTTTGAAGGGACTCCAATATACACTTCATCAAAATTACGAACACTTATAGAGAAAACCTTTGTCCCTTGAGCAATTCTTCTAATCTGTTTGTGGAATGAATAGGAAGCAAACGCATAACCTTTATAGCCAATAACCGTCTGATTAGAATTATCTCGTCCATGAATTGTGTGCAATCCACAGACTACATCTTTCCTATCAAGATCGAAAAACTCAACAGCTTTTGCAACCTCATTCGTATCTTCCGAAGCATCAGCAAAGGCAATATCTCCTTCTTTGCACAATTCAAAATTTTTAGGCATATTACCTTTTTTGACATTGGGTAGTCTATCTCTTGTCAAATCTACCATCGTAGGAAGTCCCACATGAATGAGCCCATAATGTAAGTTTATCATGGCTTTCGTTCCATATTCAAGTTGTTCCCAACTCAAAGAATTAGTTGAATAGAAGTCTAATAGCTCGGACACTTTACATTTCTCCCACTCCCCACTGAATTCCGGGAATCTCAAAGGGGGAACATTGAGGACTTTATTTTCATTATTATCTGCCATAATCATTATTCTTTATCAGGATTGATATCAAACGGCAACAATTTGTCGCCCTCATTAAACCGATCGAAATCGGAGATAAACGAACGGTCTTGAATCACTTTGTATTTTTCGTACTCTTCATACGCCTTCTCTCGTGCCGCTTCTTGAGAAACTTTACCGACTGAATCTTGTGCTTGATAGTCCATTGTAGCAAGAAACTGTTCAAGACGCTGCTTCCAGTCTGCCATCGTTGTAATAATATGGCGTTGGGCACGCTGCTCCGCAAATTCAAGAAATGCGTTAGTTATGCCGTTAAGTTCTGAAACCTCATTGTCTGACAAGTAGTTCTTTGCCACAATCGTATCAGACTTCTGTACTCTGCCATCGGGAGCTTTCTTCCAAGTTGTCAATCCCATGTGCGGCATTTCCGAGTCGGCACGTTCATATACTATTTCGGCAGCGGTACGATGAGTTACAGCCAAGTGCATCATATTTTGCACCATCTTGAAGAACAATTTGGTACAATCCGACTTCGGGTCGTAATCGGCACTGCATTCAGCATAGATGTCTGTTATCTTTTGGTAGTATCTGCGCTCTGATGTGCGTATCTCACGAATACGCTCCAGCAAATCATCAAAATAATCTTTGCCAAAGTGTTTTCCCTGCTTCAAGCGTTCATCATCAAGAGCATATCCTTTAATGATAAACTCCTTCAATACAGACGTAGCCCAAATACGGAACTGGGTGGCTTGATAACTATTGACACGATAACCTACCGCAATGATGGCATCCAAATTATAGAACAGAGGAGTACGTTCCACATCTCTTTCTCCCTCCGATTGAACTATCCCAATTTTTCGGATAGTTGCCTCTTTGGTAAGTTCGCCAGTTTCATAAATCTGACCAAGATGATAGTTGACAGTCCGTACATCCACCCCAAATAAATCAGCCATACGCTTTTGTGACATCCAAAATGTTTCACTGTTGAATATCACTTCTATTCGTGCTTCACCTTGCGCTGTTTTATATAATAAGATATTAGAGCTCAACGAATTTTGCATCAATTCGTTTGTCGGTATTGTTTGAATAAAGTAATCGCGAGCTTGTTTTACCAACACTTTTTTAGCATCGGCATTTTCAGCAACAATCATACACGCCACACGCGACAAGCGGAAAATATTGACCTTACGGAATGAGCCGCTTCCAATCCTTACCATATCAACCGCTTGGTTGAAATGGTCGTCCACCTTCATTCCTTTCTCACCTGCCACCTTGATAGCCTTGTCTATGACTCTTTGGAATTTCCAATAAGCCGAATAGCCCATAGCAGCGCACAGGTCGCGTGAACTCCAATATTCGTTTCCGCCCTCATCCTGACGGCGTATGTTGTCGAATGATGGACGCATTTCGGGGATGTTGTCTATCTCTGCCATAGTGCAATTATTCAACCAGTCCCAATTCTTTCAAATACACCTCTATCTCCTTATCCAGTTCGGCTCGCTTGGCTTCCAATTCCTTTATTTCAGCCATGACAGCTTTAATGTCGATAGGCTCTTCTTCCTCAAAAGTATCGACATAACGAGGAATATTCAGATTATAGTCATTTTCGGCAACCTCTTGCAACGTAGCAAGATGACTGTACTTTTCAATCTCCTTGCGGTCACGATAGGTTTCTACAATATTCTGTATATGCTGAGGGCGGAGTTTGTTCTGAGTCTTAACTTTTTCAAACTCTTTGCTGGCATCAATGAACAGGATATTATCGTCTTCCTTACGGCATTTCTTCAATACGAGAATACAGGTCGGGATGCTTGTACCATAGAATATATTGGCAGGCAAACCGATAATGGCATCGATATAGTTTTTCTTCTCTATCAGGAAACGGCGTATAACACCCTCTGCATTCCCTCGGAACAGAACTCCGTGCGGAGCAACGCAAGCCATCGTACCACCTTCATTGAGGTGATGAACCATGTGCAGGATAAAAGCATAGTCGGCTGTCTTACGTGGCGCAAGTCGTCCTGCCTTGCTGAAACGGTCATCGTTATTGAATTTATCGGCAGCACTCCATTCGGCAGAGAACGGAGGATTTGCAACCACCGCATCGAACTGCATATCATCGAATGCGTCCCATTCAAGCGTATCGCCATTCTCTATTTTGAAGCTGCTGAACCGGATGCCATGCAACAACATATTCATTCGGGCAAGGTTGTAAGTAGTCGGATTTTTCTCCTGTCCGTAAATATATGCTGCCTTACCGATACTTGCAGCACGGAGCAATAGTGAACCACTACCGCAAGTGGGGTCGTAAACATTACGCAAACGGTTATGCCCAAGAGTAACAATCTCCGCCAATATACGGCTGACCTCTTGCGGAGTATAGAACTCACCGGCTTTCTTGCCTGCACCGGCAGCAAACTGGCTGATCATATACTCATAAGCATCGCCCAAAATGTCAATCTCCTGCGAGGCTTCCACACCGAACTTTATGTCATCAAGTGCAAGCAGAACATTGCTGACAAGCGTATTCTTGTCATCGGCTGTCTTTCCGAGCTTAGGGGAAGCAAGGTCAATATCCGAAAACAGACCGCCGAAATCCTCCTCGCTGTCACGTCCGAGCGTACTATCCTCAATGCGTTTCAATGAGCGTTCCAGCATCGGAAGGATATTTTCTTTCCGCTTGATAGCTTCGATTACAGACGAAAACAAGAATTTCGGTTCAATGAAATAGCCTATATTTTCCAAGCATTGGTTCTTGACCTCTTCCTGCAACTCCGCAGCATCCGAATCGGTCATTTCCCATAATTCCTTGAATGTAACTTCATCATCATCCAACGCACTGTTAGCGTATGTTTCTATCTTCTCCGACAGGTATTTGTAGAAAATGAATCCCAAGGTAAAATACATGAAATCGCTTGCCGACATATTGCCACGCAAACGGTTTGCGACCTCCCAAAGCTGGTCACGGAGTTTCTGTTGCAGTTCTTCGCTCATATCTTTATTACTCTATATTATTCTGTATTACATCACTTTCCGGAAATGGTATATTGCTCTCTATTATACTTCTCAGGTCATCCAGCACTTTCCCTTTATATGAAAAATATTTTGCCCCTTGATATGCGCCCGATGTATTCCGTTTCTCTTCCGGCATAAACGTACCGACAAAAGGGGACAATTTATAAATACGACCTTGATATTCTACGGAATCATCGCTTGCCACCTTGACTTCCGTATCCGTAGGAATAAAGGTAACGTATTCCCCTATTTTAATACCGACCATGCTGAATTTGAAACGCCCTCGCTTTACGGTTCGCTTCTGCACGACAGGCAATGAATCTTTTTCGTTATGGCAAACCGGTTTATTATCTACATAGACCGTAACAACCGCATCATCAATCATCTTGGCTATGTCATTGAATATATCCAAAGCTATTTGCGGCGGCACATTGAAAAACTCCCGATTCTGACGAATACGCAAATCCGTCAACCGATCAATAGTCTTGTGTACATGCTTTTCAACATCGTTATATTTGACCGTCTGAATGGTTGCATAAATCTCAAAAGGCAACGGAACAGCCGTGTTGTCAAGTTCCTTGGAACGTATATCTACAGGCCGCGCACTTTTACCGATCTTGACCCAGTCCTCACGAAAACTTGGATTAGTCAAGATATACACATATCCGGGTTCATTTGTCTTTACCATATCAGTATTTCTTTTAATCCCAACTGAAAGTGCGTATGATATTACGCAATCTGTCTAAAATCCTCGTCAACGCCTTTCTCGTCTTTATCAGTCCGAGATGCTTTTCTTTCAATGCTTTCTGTATAATTTCCGGCTGTTCTTTTTGCAGGTAATCATATTCTTTAAGGAAGTGATTCAATACCGATGATGATATTTCCTCTTCCTCAGCCAATGAGTTGACGGCATTTTCTCGTTCAACGGCAATATAGCGGTTCAACCGTTCTTCCAAATCGCTTGTACCGTCAACCTTGTCTCGCTGCATCATGAAGTTTTCCTTATCGTCATCCACATTCTTTTGAATGAAGCCATCGATAAGTTTGGCCTTGCTGCGCATTTCAGCATCTTTAATCATCGTGTCAATGATATTCTGGCGGCGTTGCGCGTAATCGGCACTGTATGGGTCGAGTTCTGCGATGAGTTCAAGGATATATGCCACATTAATAACATCGCTATGCAGGAGTTCAAGGCAGAAATCCACATCGCCGAGGTCTCCATCATCTGGAGTATCTGTATCATCATCCGGTTTGGGTGACGGCGCTGGAGCGACAAGTGCAAAAGTATCATGGATATCAAGATACTTACTTCTAAAGTCCATGAACTGCTGTTCCGTCATACCGAGATCATCTGAGTCTTCGTTATAATCCTCATATATTTGAATCTCTGCGTGTTTCCGGATAATATCACGGAATGCCAAGACAAACTCCTTCTTAGCTTTTTCACTCTGCAAAAGGTCTATGCAATTTGTGTCCGGGTATTTCTTCAGAAAATCGGATGCAAGTTCCTTGTATTCCTGCTTGACCTCTTCAAACGGAGGTCGCACTATTTCCTCCGGATTGTTACTGTTACTGAATAATTTGATAGCAGCATCCACATTGCTCTTCAAATCACGGAAACATACAATCTTTCCGAAACGTTTCTTTTCGTTCAGAACACGGTTTGTCCGGCTGAATGCCTGCAACAAACCGTGATATTCCATGTTCTTGTCAACATATAGCGTATTGAGTTTCTTGCTGTCGAAACCGGTAAGGAACATTCCGACAACAAGGCAAAGATCAAGCGGCTTCATATCAGCCCGCTTCTTTTTCATACGCAGGTTGATGTCATCGTAATATGCACGGAAGTTCTCTGTCGTAAACGAAGTCCCGAACATTTCGTTATAGTCATCCATGATGGCTTGCAGCTCATCGACTTCGCCTGCACTGTCATTCAGATAAGAACCTGTCCCCATTCCTGTCAGTTCATCATCCTGACTTCCATTGGCTGCATAAGTAAAAACTGCGCCTATACGAATCTTTGGGTTAAGTTCCTTGAATATCTTGTAATAACGGATAAGCATCGGAACGGACTGCACGGCAAACAGTGCATCGAACTCTCCGTCAAATGTTGACTTATTGAAATTATTAAGTATGAATTTGGCGATTTCTTTCATACGGTTAGCACTGCCGTTCTGCACCTCCTCACTGCCATGATAGTATTCCACAAGGAAGCCAAGTACATTTTCATCGGCAATGGCATCCTTAATCAGATAGCGATGCAGGCAGTTGCCGAACACCTCTTTGGTCGTATGCCCATCAACTGCATTTTCTGTAAAAATAGGAGTTCCGGTAAAACCGAATATCTGGGCATTATCGAAGAATTGCATAATCTTCTTATGACTCTCTCCGAAGTGGCTACGGTGACATTCATCGAATATCATCACGATACGGGAGTGGCGTATCGAATCTATCTTGCTGCTATACCATGTCTTGCTTACGGCAGCATTGAGTTTCTGAATAGTGGTAATGATAATCTTGGAGTTACTATGCAAGCGCTTTACCAATTCATCCGTATTGTCCGTACCGTCAACGGCTCCCGGCTCAAAGGCCTCATATTCCGATTGCGTTTGTGTATCAAGATCATGGCGGTCAACAACGAACATTACCTTATCTACATCATCCAACTCTGAAACGAGCTGCGCAGTTTTGAATGAAGTCAAGGTTTTTCCTGCGCCTGTAGTATGCCAGATATAACCGTTATCATTGGAGTTCTGCACCCGATCCAATATCTTTTCTACAGCATAGAACTGGTATGGGCGCAACACCATCAGACATTTATCACCTTCATGCAATACAATGTATTTCCCGATAATCTTGCCAAGAGTACACTTTTCGAAGAAGAATGCCGCAAAGGTATCCAATTCGTTTAAAGGATTGTTCCCGGCATCCGTCCAATTGAATATAAACTTATATCCGCCATTGGGGTTATTGGCAAAATAACTAGTGTTTACACCATTGGAGATGACAAACAACTGAATATAATCGAACAACCCATGAAAAGATGTCTTATGATAGCGTTGAATCTGATTGTATGCCTGTTTGAGTTCTACACCCCGACGTTTCAATTCAATCTGAACCAAAGGGAGGCCATTGATAAGAATCGTCACATCATAGCGACACTTCTTTCGCCCCTCCACCGTAATCTGGTTCGAAACCTGAAACTCGTTCTGACACCATTGGGTACGATTAAGGAATTCCACCCATATACGCTGTCCGTTCGCCGTATCAAGCGGATATAGGTCACGAAGTTTCTTAGCCTTTTCAAAGCGAGTACCACCTTCCAGATATATCAATATCTTCTCAAATTCTTCATCCGTAAATGAATTACGTCCAACTTCCGCCAGTTGTTTTTTGTTGTGAATCTCCAACTGCCGCTTGAAATTGGCATAAAGATTATCTTCTTCGGTAATCTGGACATACTCGTAGTCCATTTGCCGAAGTGTGGCTATCAGTCCGGCTTCCAATGCCGCTTCACTTTGTATTGACATATTCTCGCGCCCTGTTATGGTGTTATTACTTATTTATTCCGGCTTGCAGTATTCTGATCCCTAATGCATTTTCTATTTTGCACAAGGTTTCCAATGACAGATTCTCACGACCTTTCAACACCTTGGAGACATATTGCTGTGTGCAATTCATTTTCTCAGCCAACGCTCGTTGTGTCATGCCAAGTTCTTCCATTCGGCTTGACATAGTTGCAGCGATAGCCTGCGAATGGCACATCCACTTTTCGCCTTCATTCTCCACCGTCTCTACGCCCAGTCCTAAAACCGTGTCTATCTGTTCTTCAGCCATTGTATACATCAAAAAAATACCTTTGCCTTACTCAGTAGGCAAAGGTAGTATAAATAATCGAGATGGCACAACTTTCAGGTTGTTTGATGACATTTTCGGAACAACATAGTATTCATTGTTATTGTGCTTTTTGCCCTCAAGATTAAACTCTCGCATAACATTCTATTCTTCAACGACTTTTGGAGCAAGACTAATCTCATCCGGTTTCAGTTCTGATTCATCATGAACCTCGATTGTCTTTATATGTTCCTCTATTTGAGGTTCTACATTGATTGTTAAGACTCCATCTTTTTGGTAATCCTCGCATAGGAATTTCCAAATTAAAGAAAACTCTTTAATACCATCAGCAGGAATGACACTCATGTAGAAATCACGATAATCTTTCTGGACAAAAACTGAGTTTTTAGGTCTGTACTCTAATTGATTTTTATATGTCTGATAAACTTCTCTTTTTGCATCCCTACTTGCATTAATCTGTGCTTTTGCCGCTTCATCTATACCAAATGCATTAAAGTAGTAAAAGTCATCATCAATTTCCACAATATCCTCTGGTCTAAAAGAAACAATTAGTTTTGGAGTTTTTATGACTGTTTTACCTGTATTCTCAATTCTTATATGAAGTTTGCACCATCTTTTATCTATCTTCTTTGGAGGATTGAACGAGAACATTGAAATGCCGATATGTGGCACTTCAAAATTGCCCAAATTCAATCTCACAGCCTGTTCAATTTCTGTCAATTTCCTATACTCATAATGCTTGATAGTCCTAACATATTCTGGGTATATTGTGATTTTATCCTTTCCGTGAAAAGTTACAAGTACATCTGTGGTATCCTTAAACTGACAATTGTTCACGTACCAGTTATAGGTCGTTCTATATCGCTCCAATTGATCAACTATATCCTCCCACGACGCAATATCGATAGCAAAGAGACCTTCAGCCCTATTCTCTATATCTTTCTTTCTAATGTATCCTTCTATCTTGGCATCTTTATTCGCTGTAGTAGCAAATACCAGCAATTTTAAATTAGGCTCAAAATCTAAAGCTTTTGTTATTTCGTTATCAATCTCTGCTTCTGTTAACTGTGCATTTGTATAGTCATCCTTACCTTTGCACTGGATGCCACAGTAACCACTATATTTTTCAACATACGAAAATACATCAACTCCATATTGATTCTGTCCCTGACGACCATGCCGTTTTATGGTATCCTCACATATCCATATCTCTCCCCACAATAGTTTGCAGAGTTTTTCAAAATCTTGCCAATTACTTGGCTTTTTCAATTGAGTCTGAGCTATCATATAAACATCTTCTGTTAAACTATATATTACCCTTTTATTCAGACCATCATATAATATGAACAAACAATATTTGTTAATTTTATGATAGATTATTGCTTTTATTCTTCATCTTCATCGAGATATGCCCAGTCTTTAGCAGCATATTCCTTTTCAAACTCCGCCAAGTCTTCCTTGATGCGTTCCCGGAAGCTCTCTTCGCTATCATCTCCACTCATCATCCAATCTACGCGAGTTGCATATATTTCTGCTATGCGCATTTGCCGATATGCTACCTTCATCGCTTTTATCGTCTTATCAGACAACTCCAATACATCAGCTTCATATGGGTATCGGTCATAATAACAATGATGGATTAAGTATAATACCGGAATTCGTTCTCCGTCAGGAGTGTCGGACATATATCGCTTTTTCGATTGAAATATCACCCCATCATCAAAGAATCGTAGGTCTGCGTATTTTTGTTCCGCCTTGACTATGGTTTTATCTAACAAAAGAAACGACTCTGCATCTTCATAACTCACAAAACTCATGTAGTCCTTATAACTATGAAATGAGCCAAAACTATCTTTCTCGTAAATAGTCCAATAATCTTTATGTATCTTCTCCGGTTTAGGTTGCAAAGCCCTTACAATGTCACGTTCAATAGTATCTGCAATTTCACGCATTGCATATGTGCTCCTATCAAAATATCCTCCACTCATAGTTATTTTCCTCCTTATCAAATTAAATACTATTATATCGTTTATCCAACACTCCGGCAAACATATCCACCTCTCTCTTGGGAATCCCCAATCGTGTTGCCAATTCTCGCCATCCTTTTACAACATCAATCACCTCTGAAATAATCTTTTCCGCTATTTTGCGATTAAGCATATAATCTTCGCAAGTATCAAGCAAAATACCCAGCTCTGCCTTATTGGACGTTGATGAAACCAGCAAACTTTGATACTCATTCAGAGTAGGGTTCATATCGTATGCAGGAGAAAGCGTCCAGCCTTTTGCAGCCAAAAGAAAACCGTGATTGCGGAAATGATCATCGCTATTGCCAATGCAGATATTGAAAGCTACACGGCGATAGAGTTCCTGCAGATTCCCTTCTACATTCGTACAATTCTGGATTATAAAATCAACTATATCCAGATAGCCGTGTCCAGTAGTTGCGTTGTCGCCGTCATTAAGTCCCAATAAAGTCATGGCAGAAGCAAAATGAATCCGCTTCCCATCTTGGGTTCTGTCGAAGCGTTGAGAAAGCAATGTGTGATATTTCTCTCCGGTAGCCAGCACTTTGGTCTTTGCGGCATTTATACCGGCTTTTGCAGCAAGAAGATGGCTGAAATGCTCCCAAAGTCCTGCATCGTAATCATCTTTGCGAGAAGGGAACTTGGCTATATAAAGCGTTTTATCCGTGTCTATCACACTGGCTTTAGGCCTTGCGCCACCCAATGAAGAACCCGGTTGTACGAGTTGAGCAATCCATTTCCTGTCAGGCAGGACATTCCCCTCTTCGCTTTTCTCTATTTCCGCACTGGCAGCAATTAGCTCCCTTATATCAGTCAAAGGCGGGATTTTCAAAGACTCACTTACATTTATAAATCCTCCGTCTTTTGACTCCTTGAAACGGAAAGCACCCATCCGGGAAAAGTCATCAATACCGGTCAAAAAATCGAAAGAAGATAGTCTCCGTACCGGTCGTTTCTCTTCCATCGCAGCAATCTGCTCACGTCGCAACAACAGCATTCGCCCCCAACGATCCGGCAAAGCATCAGAGAAACATCCGAATATATCTTTCTCCGGTTGCGTATATTGCTGTCCCGGATAATTATTAAGGTCATCACTCAAGAACAAATCTCTGTGTTTCTTCAACCACTCATCGCTGAAGGTAAAGGAATAGCTGTCCGAGCCACGAAGAGATTCATAGCCTAACTCGCCAACGAGTTCTGTTTCCTTGAGCCAATCAAAATCGGCATAAACATATAGCGTCTTCATCGTTTACTCCTTTTTAGAGGCACGTTCCCTTGTCTTCAAGCTCAAATCCTGCAAGGCTTTTCCCAATTTGTCTTCTTTGGCCAGCCACAGAATATCATCGTCAAGCTGTAAAGCATACAGCACTCGCAAATAGATTCCGATTGCTACTGTCGGTGCGCCTTTCTCTATTCGGGACACGGTCAACGGAGAACAAGTGGCGCGTTCGGCCACCTGAGCCACGCTCAGATTCCTGCGCAAGCGAGCCAGTTTAATCTGCTCTCCCACAACCGACATCTTTTGCTCCAATTTTCGGGGTAACTTGGTTCCCATTGTATTCTTTGCCATAATCAACTCATCATATAATATGCAAAGATATTACTTTTTATCTATTTAATGATATATTGAGGACGAAAAATCACAAGATTAAAAGACATGCTATATAAATACTAACCTTCTTACCTCCAAAATTATTGCGAAGATAGTTTTAAAGAAGCCGACTTCTACCTTTATCTATGATTATAGTCAAGATAAAAGCCGACCTCCTCAATTTAAGTATCAAGCGATGGGCTTCACCAATTCTTCATCCTGCCATTCCGCAAGAGAAACAATCGCATCGTATTGCTCCAAAGTCAAATCCGATTCACTATCGTCTGAACATTCATATTCCCACGGCAGTTCGTAAACAGTACCTTCTTCCTGATAACCCATATAGTTATGGTACGAATTAGGAATCAACCGCACACAATCTTCTTCGCGCAGAATCCTCAAGAGTTTCTCGGCATCACTAATCAGCAGTGGCACTCCGAACTTATATAGAGCAGTGGCAACCTCAATGGCCAACCCGACATTTGCCGAGTAGCTATTAGAGACAACTATCATCCAACCCTGCTGTGACACCTTCGATGCAATGATGTTCAGGCGTGAAAGTCCCAGTTCACCATAGTGGTCTGTTGCAAACCGTATAAAATCCTCTGGGCTGTCAATGTCATAGAGTTTATCTACATCTACGAACTTCACTCGTTTGTAGTAGGTTACATCTCGCAGTTCTTCCGGAATATTCGGCTGTTCTTCGTAGATACGGTTTCCAATACCTCGTTTCCGGTAGTATGCCTCATAAGCCTCGTTAGCGATGCGATAATACGTGCAATATTGCCGAATGGTCATAGTCTTCAGATGAGATGCGTGATGCTCCTTCACTGAATCCTCCAAAGCCTTTATCGCTGTCTCCCGATCTTCCACCTCAATCTTGAACTTCGGTGCTATCCGGTTGAGTTCCTTTCGTGCAATCCGCCCAATCCGTTGCTGGCACGGCAGATTGTGCGCCACATAGTCGTTGAATCCATTAGGATTTACAACAATAACATCAACTAGTTTCTGCAAATAGTCGAAAAGTCGGGCAAGGTTATCACGATACCATACGTCGTCAGATTCTCCGTCGGCACAAGAGGAGCGATTCGTTATGACGAAATGCGTATGTTTTCGGTCTGTAATGCGAATCGACCGGAACTCTTCGTATCTATAAGAGGCGATATGAAACCACTGCGTTTCCGTTGGATTGAACGCAAGCCAGTCCACAAGGAAGGCTTCTTTGCTTTGATACTCTCCCGAAGCAATCAGTTCCTCGACATCACCCCATTCCTCTGGAGTGAGTCGCGGTACCTCAATGTAGAAGCCACGGTATTCATCATCCCCCATTACGGCAAGTTGCTCGAACTGACGCTGAATTTCGACCAGACGTTCCAGCATATCGCCGCCAACGGTGATTTCACAATGACACATTTCACCCATTGCTTCTATATGCGAAGCGTTTAAGCCAACCTCCTTCGCCAAATCGACAAAGAGTTTTCTATCTATTATTCTTTCATTCATTGCTTAATGCTCATTAAATTTCAACATACTTTTCAGGATCAAATCCATTCACAAAGTGCTCATTAGCAAAAACATATCCCATCTGGTTAGATATTATCCGAGTACCACCAATCTCGGTATCGATATTGGTATGCGAATGTCCATAAATCCAAGTATCTATCCGGCTGTTAGCAATCCAATCACCATATTCGCTGGCAAATGCACTGTTCAGCACGGAGTTTTTGTGCTCTGTGGCAACCACCTCAAAAGTAGGCAAATGATGAGTAACCACCACAATATGACTCGCCGTACTCTCTTCGACACTTTTCCGGATAAAATCTATGCAGGTATCATGCATCCGATTGAACTCCTCCACCTGTAGCAATTTTCCGTCAAACTTAATTTGACGGAAGTCATTCATCCCTTTCCACACGAAATACTCGTCATTCGGATTAATCCGCGACCAAAGCGTACTCAGGACAAAATCGGTATCATCAATACGGATTACCTGATTCTGATAGAACCCTACATTCTCACGGAACATCCACTTCCATTGCAGCCCTCGTTCCATCACATCCGAATAATTATAGTATTCGTGATTGCCAGGAACAATCAGAACCTGCCTGTAATTATCCGAAGCCCATTTCCAGAATTTCATCATAGGAGCTATCCTATCCCTAAGATAGAATATATCTCCAGCCAAAACCAGCACGTCACCGGTAACAGGCAATTCATTATGCTTTAAATATCTGCTGTTCTCCCTGAACTCCAGATGTAAATCGCTCATGTATTGTATCTTCATTACTCTTTCATTTTTGATTGTTCAACTTGTTTTTCAATAATTGTCTTCACCTGTGCAAATGAAACCGGCATAAAGTTGTTGTTATCAACACCTACGTCATATTGTGTAGGATAGAGGTACTGAAGCCGTGTGGCATCAATCCCAGTGTTATTCTTCCTCGTATGTACATGACCGAACAGTTGCCATACATCTTTATAGCCGCCATCAAAGCACAGAAACGGATAGTGATTCAAATATATCTTCTGTTTATCCACTTATATATGCATCTGCATAGCCACATGCTCAAACCTATCGACATACCCCTGCCTCAAGTTCTTTAAATCATGGTTGCCGAGAATCAGATATATCTTGCCATTCAATCTATCAAGAATTTTAGTCCATTCAGATGAACCGCCCAGACAGAAATCACCCAAGTGAAAAACAGTATCATCCAAGCCAACTGTATTATTCCAATTGGAGATAATCGTTTCATTCATCATTTCCACATCCTCAAAAGGTCTGTTGCAGAACCGAATGATATTTCCGTGATAAAAATGGGTATCAGATGTAAAGAATACCTTGCTGTCATCAAATTTATAATTCATTTCTTCTCAATTTATGTGTATCACTGCACGTTAATAATCTGTTTGTCAATCACCCATCAGACGGAAATGACAGAAAAGCATCGTAAGGTAACTGTCACAAATGGGTATAAAAACAAAATAGTTGGAAAGTTCGGTAAAGACTCTCCAACTATTCGGTTTATATTTTCAATCAGGGGCAGAATAAACTACACCATGCTATGTTCTTCGTTGGAAAGTATTTATAATACAAGGTTCAATGCCAAAGACATGAACACACAGTACAGATTCAGGGCGTTTGTTACCCCAAATTGTGAGCTTAGATAATATGTTCATTCTATTTCTCTGCATTGCCAGTTTTTATATTGTTTCAAAAACAGCGCAAAATTAGCAAATAAATCCTATATCACACATTACTTTCCGAGAAAATCCACGTAACCTTTTGGTCTATATGCCACATAAAAACTGAACCTATGCAATTAATGCACAGATTCAGTTTCCGGTCATTTAGCTCATACCATTGATTCCCGAATAATCCGCCGAGTCTCTTTCTTATACTCCCTGCGGTCATATTCGAATCTCCTGCACATCCAACAGCTACACGGAGTACCTGTAGTTTTGTAAACTTGCGCCCATTTTTCTTTTGCTAATTCAAACCAAAGAGGATGTTCATAACAGCTTCCATCCTCACGAATGATGCAATGACCATAAGCAGCATAAAGAATCATGCGAGCCTTAAACACACGAGCCATTTGTTGGCGTCTCCAAAATTTGTTTCTTTTGTCCATCGTCTCTTTCTATTAAAGTTAGGATGAACAACGATGTTACTTTGGTGAGACTTAATATATCCATAGAATTATACCTTTGAATGTTATTCAGTTTGATGACGCAGAATCTTCTTTATACCTTTCCGGGTACAAAGTTGGTACAAATATTCAATATTATATCAGATAAGGTATAATTTACAGAGATTTTGAGTTATAAATTATGAAGGCTAAGACAAGCACAATATAAAGGCTCTACACTTTTTCAAGCGAATAAATCGGATTCGTTACACTTTTTCCAACGAATCATCCCCATTATACGACATTTTTTCAAGCGAATCACAGCATAAATCACCGAAACTAACTTTACTTTACCTCCGTATTCATATATACGTGCATTAAAGTAAAGCTAACAAAGGGAGAAAAAGAAATGGCTTCGCCAAGACCAAGCCGAACCAGACCTACAGACTTTCTCTTTTGGCTGCAAAATATGAGTAACCTAAGTGTGTAGATTGAGCAAAATACAACTCAAAGCAAAACAAGATTCACTCCTTGCCAAGCCACAAAAGGCAATCCAAAAATCCGTGAATCCGTCTTTCATTTTGCAGCCCGAATCGGCGAATTTATCCCCGATATGCCTTATCTTTGCGAACCGGAGGTTTCGGGGCAAAAGAGGGTAATTTTCCCCATTTTCCCTCTGTTTTGAGATTGGCAACGAAGAAAAGTGTTAAATCTTCGATTTTTGACGAAAAAACAAGTAAATTTTTGAGCGGTCTATCTTTTAAGCTGTAAACTACTGATAATCAACCAACATAATATGCTGCATCGACAATTATCATTTCACAAAGCTGTTTGGATCTCTTATTTGTGAATACATACAAATGTTATAATAATGATATACAGCTAAATATAAACAAAATATCTATAGATAAAGTTACTACAAATGATATTCCGTTTAGAATGTTAGAAAAATATCCTCGTTAATTATTTCAGCAACTCTAGAAGTTGTTATCAACGAACTCCAAGTTTATTGAAATTATCCTCGATATGCTAATAGAATCTTACACCATTACTCTACAACTTATTATTTCGTTATTGAATACAATTCTTGATCTCCACCTAATGAAACTGATGGAAGATATCTCATCCAATCCATCATATTAGAAAGATTTCTTATTCTTTCATCTATCGCAGGGAATTCTATTGCATCGAACAATGCCTGTTAGTTAGAATTTGATTAAGTCATATTTGAAATATCAGAATTATGCAAATTATCGGTACTATTTCGAATCAGTGCCGATAATTTGCATGTTACTGACTAACCAAACGGATTGCCAGATGTGCGTTAACATATGAAATATGACATTAGTTTACCTTCACCCTCTCCTCTTCCTGCCATTCAGCAAACGAGACAATCTCTTTGTATTGCTCAGCAGTCAGAGATGATCCACCATCTTCACTACATTCGTATTCCCACGGTAGCTCATAAACGGAGCCTTCTTCTTGATAGCCCATATAGTTATGGTATGAATAAGGAACCAACCTGACATAATCTTCTTCCTCAAGAATCTTCAGAAGCTTGTCAGCATCGTGGATTATTAATGGAACACCGGACTTATATAGAGCTGTGGCAACTTCAATGGCGAGACCGGCATTCGCAGAATAACTGTTGGAAACGACAATCACCCATCCTGACCGTTCTGTATCTGATGCAAAGATATTCAGGCGGGAAAGCCCCAGTTCTCCATAATGATCCTTGGCAAACCAGATGAAATCATCCGGACTATCAATATCGTACTGCTCATCAATTTTTGCAAACTTCATCCGATTATAATAAGCTACGTCATGCAATTCATTAGGGCCATAAGTCTGTTCAGTCTGGTTGTATTTACTGACAGGCAAATTTCTGTAGAACGACTCATACACTAATAATGGCATCCACCAGTCTGCGCAGATAGGCAAAAATACGGGTAATAGTTTCCCTGCTCCATTCATCGTTATAGTATTCATTATTATCCGAAACATACGAAGAATAATTTGAAACAACGAAACGGGTATATTTCCGGTCTGTAAACCGGATTGCTCTTCGCTCCATGTATATGGAAGCGACATGAAACCAGCGTGTTTCCATCGGGTTGAATATCACCCATCACTTCCAATCTTTTAAACTGGGACTGGAGTTCAATCAGCCTGTCCAACATATCACCCTTAACAACAATCTCCGGATGACGCACCCCGCCCAACCATTCAAAATGAGAGGTATTCAAGGCATATTCTTCAGCCAAATCGGCAAAGAACTTTCTATCTATTATCTTATTTTCGTTCATATCTTCATTCTTAGTAAATTTCAATATACTTTCCCGAATCAAACCCATTCATAAGATGCTCGTTCTGGAAAACATATCCCATCTGATTGGATAATACTTTGGTTCCACCAATCTCTGCATCAATATTCGTATGTGAATGACCGTATATCCAGACATCAATCCGGTTGTTGCTTACCAAGTCTCCATCGTCACTCGCAAAGGCACTGTTCAGCACCAAATCTTTGTGGCAAGGTGCAACTACCTGAAAAGTGGGCATAGGTACAGATCACTCATGTATTGTATTCTCATTTCTTTGATAGTTCAACCTGTTTCTCTATGATTGCCTTTACCCGTGCGAATGAAACCGGAGTGAAGTCGTTATTGTCAACTCCCACATCATACTGTGTAGAGAAAAGCATTTGAAGGCGAGGCTTATCTTTTCCGGTGTTATTCCTGCTTGTATGCACATGGCCGAAAAGCTGCCAGGTATCATCGTATGAGCCGCTATAGCAAAGGAACGGGCAATGATTCAGATAAATCTTCTGTTTATCCACCTCGATGTACATCTGCATCGTGATCAGTTCGAAATATTTTGTATAATTCTGCCTCAAGTTCTTCATGTCATGATTACCGGCTATGAGATAGATTTTCCCATTCAACCTTTTGAGTATCTTTGTCCATTCAGCAGAGCCACCAAGACAGAAGTCGCCAAGATGAAATACGATATTATCCGGACCGACCACACGGTTCCAGTTGGCAATAAGTGTTTCATTCATGTGTTCTACATCCTTGAATGGTCTGCTACAGAACCTGATGATATTGGTATGATTGAAGTGGGTATCGGATGTAAAGAACACCCCGCTTCCGTTGAATTTGTAATCCATAATCTTCTTTTTTTATGCACATCACTGCGCTGGTTAATAAAACTGAAGTTTTCAATGCCCATGGACGGAAATGACGGAGTAGAGCACATAATGCGAACGTCACCAATGGGCAAAAACAAAGCCGTTGAAAAATTTAGTAAGGACTTTTCAACGGCTTCAATTTATCTTTTTAATAGGAATACCTGCATCTAATGTACTCCTACCTGTCTATAAAACGTTCGCTGGAAAGTGTTTTTGAATTTACCGAATGACTCAATGCCTAAAGTATGAACATACGGCATACGCTCAAAGCATACTGTGCTTCGACATAATGTGTTTACTAATATGTTCACTCTATTCTGCAGCATTGTAATTTGCTAATTGTTTTTATTCAATTGTGAGTGCAAAAATACTGAATTTTCTTGAGAACCAATTAACTATTCGCTAACTTTTTGAATGACCTGTCTAGTTGCTGTATTCTTTCGAACTTTTCTCATAAGGTTACTGATTATAGGTTAGGAACTGCACCAAATTTACCGAACTTGTATGCTTTTTGGAGAGAACTGATTCTATTCAATCCTTTGAAATCTGTCAGAGGATAAAGTACACTTGATCCATCTGTATTCTTTTCCGTAAACCAGATATTATCTTTTCTAAGCAAATCTTCCCCTCTGTACGAAAGCGCAAAGGGGAAGATGTTTAATTACTTTCTCATCAATTTCTCAACTCCTTGCCAATCATATCCCCAGTAAACTTTACCGTCACCGGCAAAGTTCCAAACATTCATCACTTCACGAAGCCTGCAAGGGGGTTCCTTACCTACACGAATATATTGCTTGGACTTACTACGGAAAAGACGATTGCACATTTGTTTGTCTTTCTTTTGTGATTTACAGCACGCAATGGTACTGGCAGGAGTTTTCTTTCTACTTCTACTCATTGTTTGTAAGATTTTTGAGCCTATAACAGTGTACGGCTCTATTAAACACTTACAAACCATCAAGAACTGTTTTACCTTTCAACATCTTTTCTTTCTTTTCATTAAACATCTAATATTCTGATTCTTTGGTAATACGCAAAATCTCTTGCTATATCCTTTGCGGTCGTACTCCTCCCCTCTACACATCCAACAACTACATGGAGTTCCCGTAGTTTTATAAACCTGCGCCCATTTATCCTTTGCCAATTCAAACCAATGAGGATGCTCATAACAACTACCATCTTCACGAATAATGCAAAATTACGATAAATATTGGCAATTATATCAGATGGGGTATATTATCATAATAAACAAAGATTGAAATAAAGCAATTCCAATAAAAGCATTACCTTTGTAAACAACAAGCATTCTGTAACATCCATGCAAAAAAGTAACTGCAACAACTGCCCCCTAAGGAAAAAATACGATAAAAGCCCTCAGTCATTAATGGGACGCTTTTGGCGTTGGCACATAAACTTCTGCCCAGGCTGGAAAGGATATTTCAAATCTCTTTTGCCTGACGAGCAAAACGAGATTAGAAAGAAGTATAACTTCGATAAATACAATAAATAATGAAAAAAGAAATTCTATTCGTCTTGTTAAAAGACTTTGCCGATTGGGAAGGGGCTTATATCGCTCCCAACCTCAATTTAGGTGTTGAGCCCGGAAGTGAAAGCAAATATATAGTTAAAACCGTATCTATCAGGAAAGAGCCGGTTGTATCGATCGGAGGATTCAAGGTGCTCCCCGACTATGGGATCCATGACATTCCGGCCGATTATGCAGGGATCGTATTAATAGGTGGCATGAGCTGGTTCACTCCGGAAGCCGAAACCATTGTCCCTCTGGTTAAAGAGGCCATAGAGAAGAAGAGGCTGGTAGCCGGAATTTGTAACGCCTCCGTCTTTCTTGGCAGGCACGGTTTCTTGAACCATGTAAATCATACCAGTAACGGATTGGATTACCTCAAACAATTCGCTGGGACAAATTATACAGGTGAAAGTCTTTATATAAATGAACCAGCCGTCAGAGCCGGGAACATTATTACCGCCAACGGATTTGCCACTCTGGAGTTCTGTCGTGAAATACTCTATGCGCTGGAGGCAGACTCTTCCCAAAAGATAGAGAGAAGCTATCGAATGAACAAAACAGGTGTTTGGGAAGATCCAGAAGTGGGATAAATTATTATCGCAGTTTATAGCTGAAAGCCGGGGATGTATCCCATAAGATGTGTATGAATTTAAATAATACGAAATCATCTACCACATCTACCATTGCCCTTAAAAGTTCCTTGCTATAAATCACTTATCTAATGGTGGTAGATAATAAACATCTACCACCAACAACTTACATCTACCACCATTTACTACTTTTCGACCACTAAATACAACCGTCCCCTACTCGCTAACTGCGTCTTAAGCCCTATCTTTTTCAAGAAACGACCAAAGACGGAGACATTGCTCATCGGAAGTTTTACGCCGCTCTTTTTTTGCAGCGATAGGTAGATCTCTCCGGCTGAGATCTTCAAACCTTCCTCATTATGCGAAGCGGGACGATAATATTGAAAAAACAGATCCTCGAACAAAGGACGTTGTTGAAACGCCTCGTTCGCTTGCATCTGCGAGACCTCTTCCTCATGCGTCAGCCAATAACGCTCGTTATTCTTCAAGGCGGCAACCGCTTGCGCATAGAGCTGGAGATAATCGATAGGCTGGTCATTGTCTATCAATCCTTTCACTTCGATACAAATGAAACGGCGGCTGCCGGAAGGATCGCCCAGCAAATCCGTATGGTTGCTCGTAGCGATAAAGGAAGCATAACGTTTCACCGATTCCACCTGCGTGGCATGAGGCTTGCGCACATTTACGACCGGCTTCTGCAACAGATGCTTCAAGAAGCCTTGATGCCTCGCGCTCACTTGGTCGAACTCATCAATATTGATCAATCCGAAACGGGTAAGATACAGCTCGGCATCCCGCTTCTTGCTGAAATCGATGCTGTCCGTGTAATACTTATTCAAGTCCGGTGGCAACAGGTTGAAGCAGAACGTGGACTTTCCGCACCCCTGCCCGCCCACCAAGAGCGGGGAAAGGCTGTTGCCATGCTGTTTGTCACGTCCCTGCCAGTGCGCTACCATCGACAGGAACCAAGTGTAAAACAACTGTTCCCACCGTACGTTGTCGCAAGGGATGCGTGCGGCCAGCGGACGGATGCGATCCTTGCCATCCCACACGGGCAAGCGGGTCAAATAGTCCTCGATAGGCGCATAGTCCGGGATGCGATCTGAAAAGACAAAACGCCGTACATCCCTGTCCCATAGCTGCAATCCTTCTTTCTGGGCATTTAGGGCGATACTGTTCAGCACACGATCCGTCACGGGGCGATAGTCAAAACAGAAGGTGTTTTTCTCCCGATATTCCGGTCCGCCGGACATCAGATTGTACCGGAAATCGTAACGGCGGTTCATAAACTCCTCCATTTTCAAGCTCTGTAGTTGATCCGGCTTGTAAAGGGACGTACAACCAAAGTCCGAATCGGAGGCTAACCGATACGACTGCCTCAAGGTCTCCCGGATCTCCACTTCCGAGATCAGATTCCCCAAATAAAGCATCGTCCACTTCACACAATCCTCCTCTTCTACCCCAGCCGCGAAACAAAGTCTTCCAAGAGTGACCAACAAAGGTTTGAAATCCACCTTTATGCTCAAACTTCCATGTTCCTCCAAAGCCCGCTGCAAAGCGAATTCATATTGGATGGCAACGTAACGGTATTGGTCATAAAGCGTCTGCCCGGCACTCTCTACCGGTACCGGCACCCGTTTTTCGAACCGTTCCTGGTAGGCGCTTTCGTCGGGCATAGCCACAGGCTGCTCCAGATGAATGGAAAGAGCGTCCGGATTGTAATACACATCGGCATCATAACTGAGGCGGCAGCCCATTTCCAGCACCGGACGTTTCAGCTCGATGGGATAAGAAAGGCGAGGCTCATACGTCTTGAGCGCATGTCGGTAAGCGTGCGCATGAAAAACCTCGGCATCCGTACGCGAACGGGGAAGCGACCCGTCGGGATAGGTATAAGCCACCACGAACTTCACGCTCCGTCCGCTAGAGCCGATCATAGCGAACAGTGTCTGCGGATATTCCACTATTTTTTGTTTCAAGGACAAAGCCTCTTCTATGCTCTTCAATCGATTGATCTCCAGCAAAATCCAGCCATTATACTCCTTCAACTCGCCTTTTCGAAAAGTTCCGGCAAAGAGCAACTGAGGTAATTTCCGGGTAAACGGATACCGTTTGCCGGGATAAGCCCGCCTTAATTTCTCTCGAAAGAGCGCAAGCTTATCCCTCGTCCGCTCATCCTTTACCCATGCCACGATCTCCTCCATACGCATCGCCCGTTGCGCGACGGTATGTCGATAGGCTGTTTGCTTGGTTATTTTCATGTCTAATATATTATTTAAGAAGTTGAATAACTTATGCTTACAGTTTTTCCTATAGAAAAACAAAAGTTTTCCCATAATAAAACTTTAGTTTCTTCCTAAAGAAACTTTTGTTTCCTCTAGGAGAAACTTGTGTTTTCCCTAAGAGAAACTCTTTGTTCTCCTAAGGGAAACTCTTATCAGCTCTTATCCCTTCGTCCATCGGTAGCCACTCAGCCAAGCATCAAAGACTGGCTCATCCTTTACTCCGTACGTCCGAAAGACCTGACGGATATACTGTTGGTCTTCAGGCGAGAAGGTTCTTTCCTTGCGCTTAAACTGATAAAACTTATTCTTACCGTATGTCATCAACAGACGTTGCTTGATGCGTTTCGCCTCCAGATAAGGTATCTGGTCTAATAGGTGATCCATGCCGACAGCGTATTGCACGGGAGTATCCGCCATGAAAGCCGCACACTTTCCGGTAGGACTGGTACGTGCGGGATTCACGACACTCACCGCCCAAAGCGTATCGGGGATAAAACGGATGATTTGATGCCGCAAGCAGCGGTTGGCGTTCTTACAATTTCCATTAAAACAATGTACAAAGCCTGTCGGCACCATAGCGTAATCGAGTTTTTCTATCATATCTTTTAGATTTTCAGTATTCTTCAAATATAACACTTTTTTCCTTCATGCGAAAAGAAAATTGTATGAAAATCAATAATAAATGGTAGATATTGAATAATAATTGTAGATGTTTGGAGATCTACAACCTATAGGTAATATTCTTATTTACAGAGAGTACACAACAGAGTGGTAGATATTGTAGATGTTTTTATAAATTCAATGTTACAGGAAACTCATAATACGTAAAAGAACGAGCCAATACAACTTCTTCATCTTTTCACTATCACATAGCAGGATATTTTATATCTTTATTGCCTGTTTATAATCATGATTGGATACATATGGACATAGATTTCGCATCATACATCCGTGGTAGTGAGGGTAACATTCATCATCAATACCCCACAACAGCCAACCGAACAAGTCGACCGAACAAGTACCGAACAAGCACCGAACAAGCACCGAACAAGCTAGCCGAACAGCTCGGCGTACCGCTTTTTGCTATCGTAAAGGCTATCGGAATAGAACAATGTTCATTGAAAGTGATAATGGAGAAGATAGAATTAAAGCATCGTCCCACTTTTGTTGCCAACTATTTGACACCTGCTATTCAAAGCGGCCTTGTTACCCCTCTCTACCCGGATAGCCCCAAACATCCTCGACAAAAGTATCTGTTGACGATAAAGGGACTGGCTATTTTTAATTCATAATGGCAAGTAAAAAGTGATTACAAACAATTTGCATAGATAAACGAAGAATGAAAACATCCATCAATTACCTTCCCGAACAGAAACGGGATGACCTCAGAAGAATTGTAGAGTGCGTACTGGAAGTACTTCCCGATTGTGAGATGATCATTCTCTACGGAAGTTATGCCCGGAATACATACGTTGACTACGACCAACGCATCGAATACGGTATCCGCACCTGTTTTATGAGCGATTATGATATTTTGGTAGTTACCAGTACCCGTTTCCAAAGATATATTATCAATCACATCTTGAGCAAGGCCACCGATAATTACTACAAAGGGAAGAACAGATACGCATCCACCACCGTACAATTTATAGACGAAAGCATCGACGACTTGAATAAAGCCATCGATAAAAACCGATATTTCTATACCGATATCAAGCGAGAAGGTATCATGCTTTACAACAGCGGCCGTTATAAGTTGGCCCGCCGTCGTAAACTGAACTATCGGGAGATAAAAGAGTTGGCGGAGGAGTATTACAACGACAGGTTTGAACGTGCGAATGATTTTTTACGAAATGCAATGTATGACAAAAACGACGAGAGATATAAAATATGTTCTTTTCATTTGCATCAAGCTTGTGAGAATTATTACAACAGCATAATCTTGACTTTTACATTGTATAGTCCCAAAGAGCATAGCCTAATAACGTTATCCGGCAGAGCCAAAACGCATTCCCTAGAGTCATCCGAAGCCTTTCCCCGGGATACGGAAGAAGAAAAACGACTTTTCGATTTGCTGCAGGACGCATACGTTCAGGCTCGTTATAATTTACACTTCCGCGTCACTAAAGAAGATATCGAGGTGCTTATCCCCAAAGTAGAGCTACTCCGGGATATCGCACGACAATGTTGCGAGGAGAGAATCAAGGTGTATGCGGCAAAACAAAGACAGGTTTGATGAGATTCCCCTCAATCGCCACCTTTATAACCCCATCCAACCTGTTTTCGAAGATACGGTAAGCCTCCTCAATCTCGTTCAATGGAAACTTATGGGTAATAAGAGGCGTCGTGTCTATCTTACCTTCTTCTATTAGGTTAAGAATCTCGGCGCAATCGCAGCCATCCACCCCACCAGTCTTGAACGTCAAGTTCTTGCCATACATGTCTGGCAAAGGAAGAAGCTGAGGTTTATCATAGAGGGCTATGATGGTGACAATGGCGTTCGGACGGGCACAATCCCATGCCAAGCGGAAGGTATCCTCACTCCCCGCGACCTCCAATACGACATCCGCACCGCCATGATCGCTGTTACGAAGAACAAATTCCTTACAGTTTTCGGGATCTGTCACCAAGACTTCCGGATAACGCTGGCGAACGAACCGGGCCCTTTCCGGAGACTTCTCGCAAACAATAATACGTCGTGGCTTCTTCAACAACACGCACAACAAAGTACAGATCCCCGTAGGACCGGCGCCAATGATAAGAACCGTACGGAAGATGAACCTTAATTCTATTCCTCACGTACTCAATATCTTAGCAAGCTCTTAATTCTTTCTCCCACTAATAACCCCACGTGTGCAATTCTTTAGATTGCTTGGTGTTGCGGTGGTTGTTTGAGTTGGTGCAAAAATAGTAAAATAGTTCATTTGGAACATTATCTAAAGATTTATTAACAGAGTATCATGCTTCTAACTTCTCTACTGTGTTTTTTTGCATTTTTGTTAGAATGTCCCTTTTTTACACCTATTATCAATCTAAGAAATCTTACTTTTGCCTGATAGTTAAGGCAAAATGGAGAAAATTCAAGTAATACAACCTACCAAATTGCTCGCTCCTTATATAAAGCAATATTGGTTTTTAAGGATAGATGATGTAAAGCAAGGCTTTCAACGTTCTATCCCGGCAGGTTGTGTAGCACTTGTTTTTCATAAAGGGAACAAAATTATTTCTTCTTTTCATAAGGGAACGCAGCCACAATCCTATATAAGCGGGCAAATCAGCACTTATTCAGACATAGAATTTTCTTTCTTGGACATGGTTATTATCCTATTTCAGCCTATCGGATGCAGGATGTTTTTTCCATATCCTATGGAAGAATTTACCAATCAAAACATAAGTATTGATTTGTTAGACAATACCTATTTGGTAGAATTGGAAGAGAAAATAAATGAAGCATCTGATACTTATCAAACGGTTAGATTGATAGAAGAATATTTATTAAATAGACTATCTAAAAATATTCCATGCAATGCCAACAGGATGATGACTACTGTTCAAAATATCAATGAAGGAGAAGGAAATATATCCGTTCTATCTCAAACGGCTTGTTTAGGATATAAGCAATTTAAACGGATATTCGCTGAATATGTAGGACTAAATCCAAAAGATTTTATCCAAATCACACGATTTAGAAAGACATTCAATATTTTGCAATTAACTCCACAAATCAGTATAAGTAAAGTAGCCTATGATTGTGGATATTATGATAAGTCACATTTAATAAAGGAGTTTAAAATGTTCACGGGCTATACCCCTAAACAACTACTTGATGTTTGTGATACTTATACCGAAAATCTATCGGTATTCAACTCTGTATTTATCAACGACAATAAAAAACTTAATAACATCGCTTTATGAAAATATTGATATACGGTGCTGGCGTAGTGGGTTGTACTTATGGTTGGCAATTATCCAAAGCAGGATGTGACGTTACTGTATTGGTGCGTAAAGGACAAAAAGAGTTTGTACAAAAGAATGGCATTCAAATTATCTGTTCTGACTTTAGAGGGAAAGCAAGAAAAGATATAGACGTAATCTTTAAGCCTACAGTAATAGACGAACTTTCGTCAAACAATGATTTTGAATATATTATTGTCTCCACCAATAAATTGCAATTATCAACTATATTGCCAACTCTTTCAAAGTCAGCAGGAAAAGCAAATGTTGTATTTTTCCAAAATAACTGGGATGTTTTTACTGAAATAGATAAATATCTCAATCCTGAACAATACTTTTTTGCCTTTCCTTTTATGGTCGGGGGTGGAAAAGAAGATAAAAATATACATTGTGCTATTTCAGGTTTAAAATATTCCAATACCCCATTAGGGGAAAAAGATGGGCGAATAACTCCACGAGTAGAAAAACTTTTTGTAGCACTGGATAAAGCAGACTTAAAACCTGTTATTTCTAATCAAATATTAGTATGGCTAATAACACATTATGCTGTCGCTGCCGGTCTTTCAGCCGGAATAATGAGTGCCGGAAGTGCCTCCCAATTTATAGAAAACACACCTATTATAAGAACTACAATGAAAGCTATTCGGGAAGGCTTAGCTATTTGCAAAAAAATGGGTATCAATCCTAAAACAGAAAAAGCAAACAGATTATATCTTTTACCTCTATTTATCAGTGTGCCAATAGCCAAGAAAATTTATGGTAATGATGCTCTGCAACGTATGTTTGATGGACATATAAATCATTCTCCTGCTGAAATAAGGCAAATGATAGATGATATAATAAATAGTGGCGTAAAATATGCTGTTATAACTCCTAATCTGGCACAATTAAAAAGTTATATATCTTCTAACCAAACTAATAAAAGTAAGTGAATAAAGCTATCAATCCGGTAGCCATTAAATATAAGTACATGAAAGATATATTACAAGAGAGATTTTTCCAATTATTATTGGAATGCTCGCAGCGTAAAGTTTCTGTAACAGAATTTACAGAAGCTATTGAGGAATTGGCAACACATTTAGCTGATTTCAGTTTCAACGAACAGGATTATAGCGTTTTACTTCGTTATTTCTCCTTTGGTTTGCATCGACTTAAATCGTATCGTGTGCGGTTTGAGCAAGAAAAAAATGCCCTACTTGCATTTAATTGATGAAGCAATAGGATTACTAAATAATGAAATGCGTATTATCAAACTGCGCATAAAATATCCGGAACAGTTTCAGCAACACGTAAATAAGCTATTCCTTTCTCCTCTCCATTTGACAGACAAGACAAACCTTATCAATATCATGGAAATTGTCAGTGGTTTATTCCTCTCCAAACGTATAATATATCAGAATGGAAAACCTGTTCACCTGACGGACTTAGGCAAAGCCTTTGAATGGCGCTTTAATATAAAATTGGGAGATTATTTCCAAAAATACATGGATGTCATCAAGCGAAAGCCTGCCAAGTTAAGCGAGTTCCTTGATGAACTGGCAAACCTGTTCTATATCAGCAAATACCACATGATGCGCCGCTTCCGCGCGGAGACGGGCTATACCATCCACGCCTACCTGACCGGCAAGCGCCTCGTCCTGGCCCGCGAGCAGATCGCCGCCGGTATGCCGGTCCTGCAGGCGGCGGGCGCCTGCGGCTTCGGGGATTATTCGGCGTTCTGCCGCGCCTACCGCCGCCAGTTCGGCCAGCCGCCGAGCAGCGCCAGATGAGCAGCAAAGCCCCAAAAAAGCAAAAAAGCCCTTGACACTCCGGCCCCGATATGGTATGATTCTAAGGCTGAATTTGTCAGAGTGCCGCGGGTGTAGCACAACGGCCAGGGCACCAGCCTTCCAAGCTGGGGACGCGGGTTCGATTCCCGTCACCCGCTCCATTAAAACCCCAGGTCAGAGTCTTATTGACTCTGACCTTTTTGTTTGTGTGCCAAAATGTGCGCCAAACTGCGGGCCAAATGCGGGCCAAATCGGAAAGAAACTTCAGACCTTGCTGTTTCGGGAGCTGCATACCGGGTCCTGCCTGCTCGGCCGCGCAACAGCCTTTAAGTGCGTGAGCGATCCTCCAAAAGCAATCACGGGTAGATCAGCGATCTTGATGTGTGCGCGTGATTGCAGCTTTTCATCGATGATGCTATCGAGGGAATAACGGGCTTAATCAGGCTTAAGGTACGCACATAGTTCGAAAACCCGAATCGATAGTTGCGAAAAGACAAGCGATCTTGCCGAACGTAGCTGATCGCTGCGTTATATCGTTGGCGATATCGCAGTAACGGCGGGGTCTTGCAAGAGCACTGTGCGCGAAGGAAATTCGACGTGAAACAGCGCTTCCTCTTGGAAATCACGCAATGGAGCGTCTGCGTTGTAGGGCATGGGGAAGTTGATCATCGTCGAAGCAGCACGTGAGCGAGCCAAGATGCACTCAGCTTTCGACAACAAAAAGGCCGGAGACAGCAAATCGCGCTCCGGCCAGAAAATCCTGGCGCGCCCAGCAGGACTCGAACCTGCAACCGTCGGATTAGAAGTCCGATGCTCTATCCGTTGAGCCATGGGCGCACAAAACGCCGTTATTATACCGCAAACCCGCAAAGACACGTAGGATCGCGAAACGTCACGACTAAAACAAATTGCTTACCATCAAAAACGTTTGAACGAAAAATGCGAACAGCCGTCGAATCAAAGTAATAGGCGGCTCGCATCAAGGCGTCGTCGAGTTCTTACATAGCGTGTCGTGCAATTTGCGACGGGGAATAGGTCGCGGGAGAACATCGGTCGTTCAGTTGTCTCTCAACTACCTATAGCGTTTTCGGCTACGTCTCATCCAAAAATGCTACCAGCCATAGTGGTATAGAGTCTCTCTATCAATGGTCTGAAAGACCATAAGCGTCTGTGCATCGAAATCGCATGATGCATTATTTCTCATATTTATGCATAACTAGGGTTTCGAGTGAAATCATCTATGGGTCCGCTCGGCTTCAGGCATGGTGTTGGAAAATTATGCAACTGCACAAGTAAACTATTGTGAACCAAAGTGAAAGTGAAGGAAATGTGTAGAAACGCGATTGAAACAAAGCCGGAAATTTATCGTTTTCGCAGGTCATCCCGAAAATATCGTTTTAAGAAATTTTGGTAGTTGCTTTTCATTGTGAAGCGTGAGAAGTTTGTTTTGCAGTCGGAACGCGCGGTGCGCAACGGGCGTTCCGCTTCTAAGAAGTCCGAAAATGCATAAAAGGCATAAGGAGGGTTTTCATGGCAGGCGTAAACGTCAAGAGCGAAATCAAGCCCTTGAAGAAGGTTCTGTTGCATCGCCCTGGTAAAGAGCTGCTGAACCTCACGCCGAACACGCTCGAAGAGCTGCTGTTCGACGACATCCCGTTTCTGAAGGTTGCCCAGGCCGAGCATGATGCTTTTGCTCAGGCTCTTCGCGACAACGGCGTGGAGGTCGTGTACCTGGAGGACCTGACGGCCGAGGTCCTGG
>OGCO01001767.1_pt1 | contig 30991 bp, 46 predicted proteins | sample 1570171 | NCBI WGS metagenome assembly OGCO01 (sample SAMEA4370583, study PRJEB24528) | human gut metagenome
CCCCTTAAAGCCCAGCGTGGAGAAGATGGCCAGCATCTGCCTGGACACCTGGATCTCCAGCGACACGCTGCGGTTCTCCGTCAGGCGTCCCCGGTCATCCGTGATGGTCAGGCCGCGCCGGGCAATGTCGTCCCGCAGCTCCTGCCGCCGCACCCAGAAGTCCATGTACTCTTGCACCTTGTCGCGGTACAGGCCCTCGTCGATGCCCCGCAGCGCCAGGCACCGCAGCAGGCTCTCCCGCAGATCACGGTACGCCCTCGTGCGCTGATAGTTTTTTCTCTGCGCGGCAGATCGGTCCGCTTCATCCTGGGGAACGGGAACACTTTTTGCAGGAGCCGGACAACAAGAGCTTCCCTTGTTTGGCGGCGGCCCCTGAAGCTCGCCGTGCGGTCTATATCCATTCATGCGCCGCTCCTTTCTGTGCCCGAATCGGACACCGTCTGCTCTGCGGCTTTGCGGGACAGGCGAGACTGCGCTCGCCGCCCGCTTGAGAAAAAGGAGGACATTATCCATGGCACGCTGCCCCGCAAAACCGCAGATTTTGTTAAATTGTCCAGCGATTCTCGCGCCCACGCGCTGCGCGGCACCGCGCAGACGCGGAAATCGCTGAAATGTCTTGGACCCCCGCGAGTAGCAGCAAGGACGCGAGGGGCGTTTTTTCGGGGGGGGGTGTCAATCCCACCGCTCCGGCGTCAGAGGCGGCGCAGACGGCGCGTATTGCCGCTGGCTATCCGGATGCAGCTCCTCGTGACAGCGCTTGCAGACGGCCTCCAGCTGCCGGGAATCGCCATCGTAAACGGACAGTGCCAGGTCGGGACGATCGCGCAGATGCCTGATGTGATGGACGATACTGGCCTTGGAGTACACGCCGCGCCGCTTGCACTCCTGGCACTCGCAGTTATCAACCGCAAGCACCTCCCGGCGCAGCCGCCGCCACTCCGGCCAGGAGTAGAACTCATGCTCCGACCCCGCATCGAGGAGCCCGCGCAGTTCCGCGAGCCTGCTTGCTGAAATTCCCATGCGTTCCTCCCGTCTTCGTCTCCGGCGTTCCGGCTCGCGGCTATCACCTCGCGGCAAAAACAAAAACGCCGGAGACCATGACGCAGCACCAACGTGTGGTGTCTAATCATGGGCTCCGGCGTTCAACGCTCCGGCCTCTTGCTCGATATGCAGGATGATCTCCGTTTTACAGTCCCGGCAGTACACAGGCAGCTCCGTGGCGGATGTGCCGGGCAGCACCCGCAGAAAGTGTCGATTGCGGTTGCACCTGGGACAGGTCAACCACCCATCGCTCCTTGGGGATATTGTACCGTATTCGGATGTGATACGCAAGGGGTTTTCCTCCTTTTCGTGATTTATTCAACTATATCACAAGTTACATTTACTATTTAGTACATACCAAAACCGCCCTGATGCGGCATACGCTTCCCGTCTATCACAGTCGGATGAAAAGGATCCTGTTCGATGTACCAGCCATACTGGTAGTGGCCAAACCCGTTATCCACTGTATACCGGCCGCACGCCCGACAATCGTCCGGAATCTCAATGCGGCCCGAATCAGATCGGAAGTATTCAGGCGGCGGCAACTGCCGCGCAAGACTGCGCGACGCCACCCACGTCCTGGCATCGATCGGAATGACAATGCCGTCGCTGCGCTCCTTGCAGTAGTATCTGGCAGTGCGCCGATAGCTGTCAAATGCACCCAGCAGCAGGGGCTGCGACGAGATGATGTATCCCTGCCTCCAGAGATCTTCCATGATCATGGGCGGGAAGTCATTGTATCGCACCGTAAGATGCATGTGATACCGATGATCCCCATGGCGCCCCTCGATGAGGTAGACGTAGTCAGGCGTCACGCCGTCATGCCACTTCTTCATCTGGTAAAGCAATCGGCGCCAACACAATCGGACCTCTGCAAAGCTGGGTGGCAGATGCGCCTCGTCAAAAGTCAGCGTGTAGCTCCACCCATCAAAGCCGAAAAGCGCCAGCAATAGCTCCAGGCGATCCATGCGCGTCCGGCAGACGCCGGAGTCCCGCGGCGGGCGGAGGATTTTATTTTTCTCCGCCCGCTCATACGGGCTGTCGTACTGACTGAGCCGCGGACGTATGGCGCGCTGCTCCTTCACCAACGGGCCTGCCCTCTGCCGGATACAGATCCAGCGTCCTTCACCGTCCATCTTGAGCCTCCACGCAAACCGCTTGTAAGCTGCCAGCCATGACACACTGCGCCGCATCAATCGTTTTGCTCACAGCATCCATCAATAACAATAATTCTTGTCCAGATCGCGATCAATCAGATACAAAGCATTTGCCCTCTCGCCGCCCTTAAAATGCGTCTGACCGGCATAGCATTCATAATACTTGCCGCAGCGATCACACTTCATTGCTCGCATCATCGTCACCTCCGCAAGCCTTCAGCTGCACAACGGCTTCAACCTTCCCGACGTCGAGATATACTGGGATTCCCGATACGGCACCAGTGTAGTTGAAGGATGTAAGCTCGCCCGTCAACCCGTTATACCTACACTTAACGCCTTCTGCGCAGATGTCAAAGTGTTGCCCGGACTTTAAGTATACTCGCACAACGATCATGCATTCACCTTCTCCCGCAGCACCGCGATCTCCTCGGCGTACCGGGCGCAGCGGTATACCAGCTCATCCAGCCGGTCGGCGGCGTCCTCCATGATGCGGTCCAAGCAATCAGCGTTACCGCACTCGTGACCGCAGGTCGAACATTCGCCACGCAAACACGTCCTCAGATCAGCCACCAGATCAGTTGTCTTTACCATCCGTATCCGCTCCCTTCTCCCGCTCCATCTTGTCCAACGCGGCGGCCACCTCCCGCCAGATTGCCGCCGGGAAGCGTTCCCGGTTCAGCATCCGCGCCAGCAGCTCCGCGCTAATCACCTTTTCATCCACCTTGCCGCAGGCCGCTGCCAGCGGCGCCAGACTGTTCAGGCCATCCTTCTGCCGGTAGGCCGTCAGGCGCTCCAGCGTGTCGCGCTTCAGCTGCGCCGCCTCCGAAGCCGGAGAGCTGGCCGCCGAGGCATCTTCCGGCTGCTGCCTCCGTGTGGCCGGTGCGTGGGCGGCGGCGCTGGGCACCTCCGGTAGCTCCTCCGCAGCCGCCAAGGCGCGGCGGGCCAGCACCAGCATCTCGATCTTGTCAAAGCTGCCTGCGCCCATGCCGTTGTTCAGGATGCTTCGCAGGTAGTTCGCCAGCTCGGCGCACTGCGCCCTGGTCAGGTCAACTCTCGTCATGCTGCCGCCCCCCCTCAGGATGGTTTTCACCTCCAAAGAGATCTTTAGCCTGCTTCAAAAGCTCTTTGCCTTCGGAGCGGACCACCACGCGCTCCGAGCTGGGAGGTGGAGACTGCCACATGGGGGAATCCTTGTGGTTGACGGCCAGCAGCACGCACTCCTTGAACAGCGGGCGTATTTCGACTGGGATCCCAAAGTAGATCGCGCGGATCACCTCACAGCAATCTGCCGCAACCTGCGAGGCTTTTCCGGATGCGCTCACGAAAGTCTTTTTGTCATCTCGTACACAGTTAATCATCGTTACCATCCTCCTTTTCCACATCCGGCAGCGCCAGCCACCGGATCACACGCACCTCGATCTTGTCTTTGCTTTTCCCAAACCGGAAAGACTCTCCATCCCACCGGCAGAGCGAGCGGGATGTCAGCTCACCGTCGCCGCTCAGGTCGAACTCCGCCACCACGTCACACGGCTCTGCCGGCGTCGTGCCGCCCGGCATCCATGCGGCAAGCGCCATCTGACTGGCGCAGACCCGCGGGACGGCGGCCACTTCGTCCGCCATACGCGGCTCGCTGGTGCGCAGCATCAGGTAATCCACGCTGCAGCCCAGCGTATCCGCCGCAGCCACCCATCGATTGATATGGGATAGGCCAACATTGTAGCCGAACGGAAGTCCTTCGTTTGGCTCGATTTTCTCGCGGCCGGCTTCGAGAGATTCCGCCCTCTCAATAAGCCCGCTATACGGGCAGTCGATTTTCTCAAAATACTGCTTCGGCGTCAGGCCTGCCCGTTCGCGCAGGGCGCCGAACCTCTGCCAGATGGCACCGACGCGCTCTATGTCCGGCCGCTGCCGCGCTTCTTCTTCAGCCGCCTCCCGCTGCCGCTCCGCCTTGGCGGCGGCCTTCAGCTCCTTCTGCTTGCCAATCAAATTCGGGCACACATCTTTACAGCTTTGCAGCGAGCTGCACTTCGCGCAGCAGCCATACTCACACCCGCAGTCCGACCAGCGGCTCTTGACCTTCGCCTTGATGGCATGGGCGACCTGCGCATCCTTGTGCGAGCACGCCACCCCATCGGGGCATTTAACCTTCCCGACAATGATTTTGTTTACGGACTTAGTCACAGCCTCCACCGTGCCCGCGTAAAGATATTTCAGGCCACTGTCGCCCTGGGCCTGACCGCGGTACGCATCAACTACCTGACGCTGCACGTCCACCGGAAGACGGGCGAGAGTATAGGCCGCATCCTCGCTCAAACTCTTACTCTGGGGGCCGTCCCAGTAGGCCTTCCGGATGTCCGGAGCCAAGCCCTTCCGGATAACGTCCAGCCGCGCCAGCTTGCTCTTGCTGATCTTACAGGCCTCGGCCACATGATCCCGCATCCGGCCGGGGAACTCGTAGCCTTCCTCCTTCAGCTGGTACAACAGCTCCCGCACCTTCTCCACCTGCTGGGAGATCTCCGGGGAACTCAGCGCGCGGGTACTGCTGTTGGCGTAGATCAGGCGCAGCTCCCGCAGCGCCGGGGACGCATCACCCTTTTCGCGAATACAGGGTACCTCGCGGAGATCTGTCCGCCCATCCTCCACCAGCTTGCGGATGGCCGCCACGCGGCGGTGGCCAGAGACGATCACCGCGTGACCGTTCTCGCCGTCCCGCACCCGGATGGGCTGCTGGAGGCCGATGGTAGCGATGTTGTCCGCCAGACCGTCCAAGTCGCGGAGCTCGTAGAAGTTTCCGGGGTCACTGTCCAGCAGGTCCACATCGATGTACTCGATCTGTTCCCGACCGGTGCCCGACTCGGGCACCGGCTGTGCCAGCGTCTTGGCAAACTCGCCCATGTCAAACTTCGCCACGGTCTGTACCTCCCTCCATCAGATACTCCCAAACCCATGCGCGGTAGTCGGCTGCCGCCGCGCTGCGGGGGCTGTAGTCCATGACCGGCTGCCGGGAAAACGTGCTCTCCGGCACCTTCTCCGTCCGCCGGATCACCGATGTGAACACCGGCAGGCTCAGACTACGCAGCAGCGCCTCGCCCTGCCGCACCACTTCGCTGTTGTGCCATTGACAGATCAGGACGCCGGCCACTCTGATGGCGGGATTGGCAGCCCGCATGCTATCGATCTGCGCCGCCATATCGTTGACGCCCCAGACGGAGAAGCCATCCACCACCATGGGAACGACCACCTCGTCCGCCGCCATCAGCGCCGCACAGCTCGCCGCCGTGAAGCCGGGAGGGCAGTCGAAGATCATGTAGTCCATGCCGTCGGACGCCGCCGCGTCACGGAAGTCCCGCAAAGAATTGATGCTGTGGATGCTGCTTTTCAGCGCCCGCACGTCCAGCCCGTACAGGGCGCTGGATGCCGGCAGCAGCTGCACAAGGCCACCGGCGTCCACGGGGATGGTGCTGTCGCTCCACACGGGCTCCGCCTGCCCCTCCAGCACGTCCGCCACTGTGGCGGTGTTGTCCGGGTCGAGATCCGGGAAGTAGAACCGCGTCAGGCTCATCTGCCCGTCGCAGTCCACCAGAACCACCCGCCTGCCGGCGCGCCGCAGGGCGTCCGCCAGGTTGATGGCCGTGACGGTTTTCCCCACGCCGCCCTTCAAGTTCATGATCGCTATGGTTTTCATGTTGCTCGTACCTCACTTTTTCGTTTTTCTGCACGGGATGCATTCTCGATACCTATACCGCCCTGTGCTCCGTTCCACCACCGCAAAACGGCCCTCCGGATGCACCCAGACCACCGGCACCACGACGCTGGGCGCCCGCAGTTCCGTGTCCTTGGCGTATCGCAGCACAAAGGGAACATATGTAACCTTGTCGCCTGTCTGCATAGGGTCTCCTTTCAGAACGGCACGTCGCCGTCGTCTTTGATTTCGTGGAAGCTGACCTGCGCCGGAAGCGGCGCCGACTTGGCCACCGGCTTCGGCATGGGGCGGAAGCTCTGGATACGGCCTTGGAACTGCATCACCTTGTACCAGCCAGCCTGTCCGTCCTTGTTCTTGTCGCATTTCAGTACGCGCGCCCCGGAGCGGTCCTCCGGATCCTCCAGATACAGCAGGAAAATGGCGTCCGCGTCCATGGTGATCTGTCGACTCTCTCGCAGGTCGTACATGGTCGGCGCCTCGGTCTTCTTCCGCCCGGTGTCCGGCGTCAGCTGGGACAGCACCACCGCCGTGATGCCGTGCTCGTGGCTCATCCGCTGCAGGCCGCGGCTGATGGAGCTGACCTCCTCCGGACGGCTCCAGCCCCTCCGCCCGTCCGCCTCGATGAGCTGCAGGTAGTCGATGAACACCACGTCGTAGTGCCGGGACAGCGCTACGGACTGGATGTCTGCCACGGTGAAGCCGCTGCACTGCATGATCTGCAGGCCCGTCCTGCTCAGACTGGACGCCGCGTAGGCCAGCTCCTCCCACTCCTTTTCGCCCAGTTTGTTTTGCTTGATGTCGCTCAGGTCGATCATGGCCTTGGCGGACATGATGCGGTCGGCCAGCTTAGCCTTGTCCGTCTCAAAGGAGAAAAAGCCCACCCGGTACCGCTCGGCCATCTTCATGGCCATACCCAGCGCCAGACACGTCTTTCCGGCGCTGGGGTAGCCTCCGATGACGCAGTAGTCGCCTCGGGTGGTGTACACCCGCTCATCGATAAAGTCATAGCCCCAGCGGATGTACTCCGACTTCTCCGTCTCCTCATGGCGGGCAGAGAAGTTTTCCCACATCCGGGTCATGTCCCAGACCTCCACGCCGGACTTCAGGCTCATGGCGGCGTTGGCCTTCTCCATCAGCTTTTCCGCCGCCGGAAGATCTTCCGTCTCCGCCAGCGCCGCGCCGATGCTCCGCAGCCGCCACACGATGCTCTCCCGCTTGAGGATCTCCACGTAGGAGCCCACGTTGGCGCTGGTGGGCGTCACGTCCATCAGCTGCACCAGCAGCTCACCGTAGTCCTGTCCGGCGCGCTCCTTCAGCGCCGCGCCCACCGTCACGGGGTCGACCGGCTGCGCCTCCTGAAACAGCTGCCGAATGCAGCTGTACACCGTGCGGTAGACCGACGACACAAACATCGCCTCAGACGTATCCGCCAGCACATCGGCGATGCAGTCCGCGTCGATCAGCATCGCGCCCAGCACGGCGGCCTGCGCCGTCGCCATCCGCTGGGACTGGATCGGGGCGTCAATTGTCATATCTCGTAGTCACCCTTCCTCTCCTGCACACGGGTGGATGCTGGTGCAGCAGGGGAGGGCGCGTCCAGCTCGTCGGCGTCCTTCCACCGTTGCCCGTTCAGGAACGTGGCCACGTGGGGGATGCCGATGCCGCGCTGCCACTCCTCCGTGGCCAGCAACTTCTCCAGCGCCCGCCCGATCCGGGCGATCAGCGCGTCGTCCGGCTTCAGCTTGTCCCAGGCGTCCATGGCCCGCTGCTTGTTCCGCCGCCCCTTGGCTGGATAGTAGTTCCACATCCCCGCAAAACGCTCCGGCTTCCAGTCCGGCTGCTCCCGCGGCACACCCTTGTGCACACGTTTTTGCACACCTTCCCCCAATGGGGGTATGGGGGTTATATTATAATTATCTGTTCTTGTATTGTGGGGGGTCGACTTTTTTGCCGACACCCCCCCGACTTTTTTGCCGAGAGGGGTCTCGGCATTTTTGCCGACACCCCTTGTGCAAACACCGGCGAAGATCCGGCGCTCGCTTCCGGTGGCCGTAGGTACCATTTCCACCGTCAGATAGCCCGCGTCCCGAAGCTTCCGGATCAGCCGCGTCACCGTGTCCGCCGACCAGCCGTACAGCTCCGCGAAGTAGTCATTCTTCGCCCAGCAGAAGCCTTTCCTGTCACACAATGCGGAGATCTCGCCGTATAACAGCTTCGCGTTGGCAGGGAGGCGGTCGTCATACCGCACCGGGGCGGGGATCACGCCCCAATAGGCGGGCTGTTCAATTTTTTTGCTCATGGCAGTCCTTACCCCCTTGCGAAAGCCGTCAGGCTCTGCTATACTTAATGTTGCTCGTACGAAGCTTTTCGCTTCGGCTGAACCGCTTTCTGGCTCCACCCAGAGGGCGGTTCTTTTTTTGCGCCTTGCCGCAGCCGTCCACCCAGCGGACGACGGCCGCCGCACCGGCTGCCGCGCAGATGTACTGCACCGCCATTGCCCAGCTATCCACAGATCACACCTCCCTCCGGCGTATCCAGCGGCATGAAGCGGATATCGGTGTAGTATTTCTTCCAGCGGGCGGGATCCTCGATGCCGCCGCCGCTCCGGTAAAACCACAACTTCCGGGCGTCCGGCTCCCGAGGGTCCGTCGCGAAGTGCCCCACGCGGTAGGTGGCGTCCTTGGCAAAACTCAGCGACCCCGTGCGCACCACCACCGCCTGGCCCAGAGGGGGCCGCATATCGGGGTGTCGGAGATCCAGATAGTTCCACATTGGCATCCCGCCACCTCCTCAGCACGCCTTCGCCCACGCGGCGAACAGCTCGTCCTTGGGGATGCGCGCCGCCTTGGCGATAGCCGCGATCTCCTTGCCGGAGCAGCTGGGCAGGTCCTTGATCCGGGCATAGATGGTGCTGCGGCTCATGCCCGCCGCCCGCGCCATGCCGTCCAGCCCGCCGTGCAGGGCGTAGGCCTGCGCCTTGATGCGGACCGCCATGTCCTTGGCGGCGTCTGTTTTCGCGCTCAAAATCGTTCGGGGCATCACTGCACCTCCTCTGCGTACTGCAAGGCCAACGCGGCCTGCACGATATCCCCCAGCTCGCAGGTGATCTCCTCAAAGAGCGCCCGCTCGCCGTCGCTGATGACGCCATCCTCGGCGATCTCCATCAGCTGGTCGCTGCGGTGCGCCTCCGCAAAGCGCATCACCCGCCGCACCAGCTTGATCACCGCCACCGGCAGCGGCTCCGGCCGCGCCTCCTGCACGCAATCCGGCAGCAGCGCCGTCTTGAGCTGCAGGTGCTGCAAGCCTAAATATTGTACGTTGTACACCGCGCACATCCGCGCCACGATGTCGTCGCCCGGCAGCCGCTCTCCAGACTCGTAGGCACGGATGCTGGTGTCGCTGACCGCCAGCCGCTCCGCCGCGGCCTCCTGCGTCAGACCCGCCGCTTTCCGGGCGGTCTGGTAGATGTTTCCGCCGTCCCTTGCCATGGACAACTCCTCCTTTCTCCGCTATGCTGACCTTAGTGAGCGGCGTCGCTCATCAGCTCCCGTTCCGTACACTGCAAGATGGCGCACAGCATGGCGCGGTGCTTCTTGCAGGGCGTCGCCTTGCCTCGCTCCCAGTAGCTGATCACAGACCGGTCGACGTTCAGCTTGTCCGCCAGCGCCTCCTGCGTCATGCCGGTGCGCTCTCGGTACTCCTTGATCCGCACTTGATTCACCTCCAATCGTGAAATTTCACCTTGCGCGCCGGAAAAAAGGGTGGTATAGTGTTCATGTCAGTAAACAGCTACACACCCGTTTTTTTCCGAGGGGGATACAACCTGCGCAAGACCCAGTGGAATCCCTCAAATCAGCAACAGACAGGAGAAAACATGGAACCCGGTATAATCCGCCTAAACAACGCAGCCATACGACAGGCCATCAAGACTGCGCTTCGGGATCTTCTGCCGGAGGATTGACGCCGCTGTGCCACATCAGCAGGCTGGGCAGCGCCGCCACTTCCTGTGGGGTGCCATTGCCAGCCAGCACACGACGGGCAAAGTCAGCGATGTCCTGCGCCAGAACCGTGCGAAGGTCTACCATCTTCTCACCGCCCTCTCGTTCTCACCTGAGGGACAAGTTAAGCATAAATCACATATTTTTGATTGTCAATAGCAAAATCTAAAATATGTGATTATTGTATCTTTGCACAAATTTTCGTGCACTTTTGCCTCTTATCAGATATTGATTATTGTGAAAAGTGCAATACTTACGGAGGGTTAACTATGCCTCGAAACGATAAGCGCCCACTAAAGGGAAATAGCCTTCTGGACTTTCCGAACGATTATGTGGTGCTGGACATTGAGACCACGGGCCTCGATCCTGACTATGATGATATAATTGAGATTTCTGCAATAAAGTGCGTAGCAGATGAGCCAATCGATGCATTTTCTACATTAATCAAGGCGCCGTTTGGGGTCAGCGATTTTATCACTGACTTTACGGGTATAACCAACGAAATGCTGGCAGATGCTCCCGCTATATCTGACATATTCCCACAGTTCTTGGAGTTTTTGAGTGATAACATAATCATTGGGCACAATGTGAATTTTGACGTAAACTTTCTTTACGACACGTCTCTTAAAATCTGCGAAAGGCCACTTAAAAACGATTTCGTAGACACTATGCGCCTCAGCCGGAGGATGTTTCCTGATGAAGCACACAATAGACTTTCAGACCTTATTGTCCGATTTGGAATCGGTGCAGATGTCTCGCATCGGGCAGACTCAGATGCTCGCCAGACGCATGAAGTTTATTTGCACCTCAAAAGCCTATTTCAAAAGGGTGGCTTCGCCGATGCGTTGGAGTTAAAGCGCCATTCTTCAAAATACTTAAGAGCAAGCGATATTTTACCTGATATAAATGACTTGAATTTCGACAGCGATATTTACGGAAAAGTGTTTTGTTTTACAGGGTCTCTTAGCTCCTTCACCAGAGCGGCCGCTATGCAGGAGGTTGTGAATCGAGGCGGGGTTTGCGCCGATACTGTAAGAAAAGACGTAAACTACCTCGTCATTGGTGGAAACGGTTATAAAATGGAACTGGAGAACGGGAAAAGCAAAAAATGGTTATCTGCTGAAAAATTGATGAAGAAGGGCAATCCGATTTCTGTCATATCTGAAAACGTTTTTATTGACATGCTGAATCCATAAAGCCTAATGCCCTACCGAGGTTTGAATGAACATCGATTTATTTGTTGAAAATGTTAAAAGGTACTGCGCGGCTGCAAACACTAAACCCACAGTTGCTTGTGAAAACAGCGGCGCAGGAAAGAATATGCTCACGAATCTGACCAAGCGCGGAGTTGTTCCGTCTATCTCGCGCGTGCAGCTGCTGGCGCAGTACCTCGGCTGCACCGTCTCCGACCTGCTGGGGGAGAAGGAGGCGCCGCCGGATCCGGTGCGGCAGGAGTTTATGCGCCTGCTGGACAGCATGACCGCCGAGCAGCGGAACGAACTGTTCGCCTTCATGCTCCGCCTGAGACGGGAGCGGGAAAAATAAAACGGTGCCCGAATCGGGCACCATCTCTTAAAGGATCTCGCCGCCAATGATTTTCAGCGCGGCCGCCAGGGCCTCGGCCTGCGCCGCTTCGTCCAGACTGTCGAACAACGCCAACAAGTCCTCCTCCCACTCGCTCATGTCGCGTCCCTCCTCAAATAGTACCTTTATTGTACCACTTCGACAGAATATATCCAGTAAAACGTAAATTCTTTGCAAAAAATATATGTAAGCGGCAGATTTGCCGCGGAAAGAGGTCGAAAATGAAGAAGATTACCGCGTTTCTGATGGCCGCCGTTTTGGCACTGTCCATCTGTGCCTGCGGCAGCACGCCCGCCAATAATGGCGGAGAGCAGACTAAAGAACCCGCCTCTCCTCCCGACCTGACCGGCGAGTGGAAGCAGGTCAACAGCAACTCCGAGGATACCTGGCAGGCGGCCACGATCTCCGGCAACGAGATTATCATCAACTGGATTTCCGATAACGGCGACACCAAGAGCCTGTACTGGGCGGGAACATTCGTCGCCCCCACCACGACCGACGAGCCTTACTCCTGGGATTCTCAGAACGACAAGGATCAGACATCCCTCGCACTTCTGGCCAGCGGCGACGACACGAAGACGTTCACCTATTCCGATGGCCAGCTGAGCTACGAGGCCGGTGCTCTCGGCACCACTATGACCATCCGCATGGAAAAGGTTGGTTAAAGAGACAAGGGCGGTGTCCGAATCGGACACCGCCCTTCTTGATGATGGGGGGGATGTTATGAAGTGCAAGAATAAGGGCTGCGGCCGCGAGATAGACGCCGACTCCGTCTACTGCAAATGGTGCGGCACCCGGCAGGTCCGGGAGCAGCGCAGCAAGAACACCGCCCACACGCCCACCGCCCGGAAGCTTCCCAGCGGCTCGTGGGCCTGCCGCGTCCGCGTCAACGGGCAAGACGTGTCCATTACCCGCGAGACCAAGGAGGGGGCCATTGCTGAGGCCATGGCCATCAAGCACGGCCTGAAGGCGCCCGAAAAAGCCGCCTCAACCATTACCCTGAAGGATGCGTACAGGAAGTACATTGAATCGCGAGACGGTGTGATATCCCCCTCCACCGCCGCGGAGTACAAGCGTCTCCAGAAGACATCTTTCCCGAGCCTGATGGAGCTGCCAGCTGCCTCCATCACCTCTGAGCAGATCCAGCGGGAGATTGGGAAAATGGTGAAGAGCGGAAAAAGCCCAAAGTACGTCCGCAACGTCGAGGGGCTTCTCGTCTCCGTCCTGAAGCAGTTTGCGCCAGATTTGAAGATCTCCATCATCCTTCCACAGAAGCGGAAAGTGGAGCTGCGCAGGATCGAGGACGCCGAGATCGGCAAGATCATCGCGGCATTCTCCGGCACGGACATGGAGCTGCCCGTGCTCATGGCGCTGTGGATGGGGATGCGTATGTCGGAGATCCGCGGCGCCAGATTCGAGGATATCTCCGGAGGCCGGCTGCACATCTGCCGCGCCATTGTCTCCGGCGAGAGCGGCGACGAGGTGAAGCCGCCGAAGACCTTCTCCGGCGATCGCTGGGTATCTGTCCCCGCCCATATTCAGGCTCTGATAGACGCCACCGGACGCAGCGAGGGGTATATTGTCCCCACCTCCGGCCAGACGATCTATAATCGCTTCATTCGTGGTCTCGATGCCGCCGGCATTCCCCGCTGCCGCTTCCACGATCTGCGCCACGCCAATGCCGCCATCATGGTCCGCCTGGGCGTAGAATCTCGGTACGCGCAGGAGCGAAACGGCTGGTCCGACGACTGGATGTACAAGCAGGTTTACGCCTACACGATGGACGACAGGATGGCGGAGATTGACAAGTCTATTGATGCCTACTTTGACAACAAAATGGCAACGGAAGTTTCCGGGAAGTGAGTATTTAAGCCACGTATACCGGTTTTTTCAACAGGTTCGACTCCCGTACCCTGCTCCAAAACCAGAAACCGCCTGATTGCAACGATCAGGCGGTTTTATCTTTGCGCACAAGGCTTTGCGGCTCGCCGCGCGTCCGAGACGGCGCGAAAACCGTCCAGCCTTGCGGACGGTTTTGTGCTCGATAAAAACAACTTTTGACAACGAAATGACAACGAGCTATCCCCACGGCCGCTGATATGCTCCTGTTACCTGCGCCAGCAGGAGGCGGAGGTAGTCGGGGCAGCTACGCACGCCGCGCTCCCAGTCCTCCAGCGTGCGGGTGGGGATACAGTACCGGGTGGCAAAGGCCGCCTGAGATAGGCCGGTGTGCTGCCGGATGTCGCGGATCGTCAGGTGGGCGGCGTCCCAGAGACGCGCCAGCAGGTCGATGCGGTCTGCGGGGATGTCCGCGTCCGGCGTATCGCCCCAGACGGAGGACAGCGACCAGTCGGAGACGAAAGCGTCTCGGTCGGACGAAGAAAGCGCTGCGCTGAACAAGGAAAAAAACAGTTTGTCTGTCATTTTAAGTATCCTTTCATAATCAAAATTGTAAAAAGGGAAAGCACCGGTTTCCGGTGCTTTCCCTGCGCTTGAAGTGTTTGTCCTTCTCACTATTTCAATCCACGGCGGCGGGATCGCGCCGCACCAGATGCAAGCGCCTCTTGCATCCGACAAAAATAGTTTATCGCGCTGCGCAGGAAATGTCAAGCACCATCATGACCATGCTCCGCCCGCCAGATATGCGGCGTTCTCGCGCTCGGTCTGCTCGTCCTCTGTCAAGGTATTGTCGATTATGTCCGCGATCTGCTGCTGGGTCTTGTATCGTACCGCAATACCAACCTTCGTGACGTCAGCGTCGTGGTAGACCGTCCATTCCTCGCGATCCCAGTGGTACTTGCACCAGACATCGCCGGTGGACTTGTCGTAAAAAATCTCCACATACTCCCCCGTGCGGGAGCCGAGGCCCTTGGTGGAATTGGAGGCGTTGGCCAATGTCTCCATGTTGATTTTTCTGCCGTAGGTTTTGATCTCCGTGTTTTTCATGACAACTCCTCCTTCAGTCCCAAAGGTGGGATTCGCAGTGTGTCGCCCAGTCGCTGTTCATGGCGGCGATGGCCTGCTCGTAGTTTTCGCCGTTGATGATGGCATCCAGCGCCTTCATGCCGGCTGCGGATTTTGCGTCGTTTTCGGCTGCCGCGAACTCCTGCGCGTCCAAATACGCCTTGGCGCGGGGGTACTGGGCGCACATGGCATCCATGTCATACTTTGGCTTGGGGCGGATGCCCACGCCGCCGCCGTTCTCGCTGTCAAAGCTGGCATCAAACTCCAGTTTCCAATGCACCAGATCAGCGCGGGCAGCTTCGATCTCCCGCAGTCCGGGGATGGCGGCGATTTTCTTCTGTCGCTCCTGCTCTGCGCGGATACCGGCTTCGCGCTGCTCCAGCAGCATGGACACGATCTCCGGCTTTGCGGCTTTGATAGCGGCAAGAGCTGCTTTGTCGGCGCGGTAAACGACCAGATTTCCGGTTGGCTGGCCGTGTTCGTCGATCTTCAGGGCAATCTTGTACCGCAAAATCAATTCCTGTGCGTTCATGTTATGCTCCTCCTTTTCAAAATTTTTCATGGGGTGGGGCTGGTGCGCTCAACCCCGCCAGAAGCGGTACCGCTATCAGGCGATCAGCTCTGCGGCCGTAGCGGCCACGCGATCCTCGGCGGCGCGGATGCTGTCCGCCTTGCTGTAGGTGTGGGCCACCGGGTCGTCCCGAAAATCGTACGCGGCGAAGGCGTCCGCTGCGGCCTTGCTGTCAAACCATGCCTCCCGGCAGAAGTCGGATCCCCATACTGCGTAAGTGGCGGAATAAAAAGTCTTTTTCATGATATTTCCCTTTCTGCCGCTGTGCGGCTGCACTGTTTCTTGATCTGTCTATATATTACCACGCATTGCGTGGTATGTCAAGAGGAAATCGTAATTTTAAGCAAAAAAATATCCCGCGCCGAAACGGTGCGGGATATTTTTCACTTTACTGTCCCAGCAGCTTGCCCCAGGTGCCGCGGCCTGCGATACCGTCAGCGCCGAGGCCGTACTTGGTCTGGAACTTCTTCAGCGCCGTTTCCGTGCCGCCGCCGAAGTCTCCGTCCGCACCTGCCGCGCCGCAGGAGCAGCCGTAGGCGATCAGCGCCGCTTGCAGGGTCTTCACATCTGCGCCTTTCATGCCGCGACGCAGCACGCGCACAGCCACAGAAACCGTTTCGGCAGGTGCAGGTGACGGGGCTGGCTCCGCATCATCCCTCGCCACAAAGGGTACGCCCAGCGCCGCGCAGAGGCCCTTGGCGATGGTCTCACCGATGAGCGTCGTATGGTTAATAATCCACTCCGCGATGTGGACCACATCGTGGAAATCTACCTCGATGTATACCGTTGGCGCGGCGGGGTACTTCACCTCGTACAGGCCTGGATAAGCGCGAATAACGTCCGGCGCACCCGGCGTCACAGGCCCCAGCACATCCAGCACCGCCTGACACGCCTTGTACCCGGGGCTTTTCCGGTCGCCGCTGTAACAGAACAGGTGCGTACCGCCTGCCTTGCCGTCGCAGGCGTTGGAATGGATGGGGACGTGCAAATCAGCCCCAAAGCGGTTGGACGCCGCCACACGGTTTGCCATAGTGTCGTACTGCCCCAGCATCACCTCCACACCGGAGCGCTCCAGCGCGGCCTTACAAGCCTCTGCGATGCGCCCGCACTGGATGGCCTCGGTAGTGTCGCCCACCGCATAGCTGTTGCTTCGCTGGTTACTGGGGGACAGATACACTCTATTAGCCATTGTTGCCAGCCTCCTTGTGGTACTGTGCCGTGCTGATGCACAGCACCGCGCCGAGGAACGTGTCCACGGCGGTGATGGTGGTCACCACCTCGTCAGCATAGGGCCACGCCCACACCGCCGCCAACGCTGCGTACAGCGTGGCCACGGCGGGCATAACGATGATGACCAGCCATTTCAGGATGTCGTATACCTTGTTGTTCAGTTTCATAACAAATTCCTTTCCGGCCTTTCGGCCTGTTCTATCTTATGCCTCACCGTATGGGCAGCTTCCGCACTTCTTCCATGACGCGCCGCGCGCTGCCGTTGCCGCCCATCTCCTCATACGGCTCGTAGAGGTACACCTGTAAATTCTCGTACTCGTCCTGTGTGACGTAGCCCCGCTCGATGTACACCATGCCGAGGTGGATAATGCGGTCGTGGGCAAGCCCCACCAGCATCTTCCGCTGCGCCTCGTCTGCCTTGCTGCGCTTGGCTGTCAGCTCCATCCGCTTGAGGATCACCTTGCTCACCACGCCCCACAGGGCGGTGGAGGTCAGCAGCGCCACGATCAGCGGCACGCCGACATTCGTCCATGCTTCCATCCAGTTACCTCCTACAGCTCGGCGCTGAGCACGATTTGTGCCCCTTGCTGCATGAACAGGGCGTAGGTCTCGCCAGCCGTCAGGCCGCTGGACGTAAAGATCAGGCTCCGCATGCTGCAAGCCCCGCCGGTCTGCATCGCCCAGCCGCCCGTGACCCTGGTGACGTCCTTCAAGGCGCTGGACGTTTTGCCCGCCTTGAAACGCGATGCGCCGCCGGTTGGGATGGCGGGTGTAGGCGATATGCGCATGGGCACAGCCAGCGGGATGGGTACCCACAGGTCGACGGTGTTGTTGGCGTACCCGATGGCCACGCCGTTGCCGGAGGTGTCGTAGGGCGTGGAGATGATCTGGAGATAGCGCATGCACTTGGTCAGCCCCTCGCCGTAGTCGGGGATCTCGTTGAGAACCCACACGCCGTCCTCCTGATGTGCCAGCGTCTGCTGGGGGCCAAGCTCCAGCTTGACGGCTACGAGCTTTTTCCCATCCGCCGTGACTGTGACCGTCTTGCTTGCGCTGTCGTAGGCCGGCACCACATCGCCCACTCCGGCCTGCGTCAGGGCAGATGCCGTCACCGTGCCGACCGGCGCAGTCTCCAACACCTGCTGCATGGTTCCGTTCAGCGTAATGCCGTCCGTGTTGATCGTCACGCTGCCGCTCACCAGCTTCCAGCGGTCCAGAAAATACCCTGCGCTGCTGATAGTGCCGCTGACGTCCCGCTGGTTCACCGGATTGCCGAAATACCAGTTGTCCAGCAGGTTCCGGTTGCAGGGCTGCACTTTGGTTGCGATGACGCTGCCGCTGATGGCGATACCATCGCCAGCCGTATACGGTGCAGGAGCGCCGATGTTCGCCCGTGCCTGCTCCTTCTGTTCCTCCGTCAGGGTTTGCTGGGCGTTGTACTTGACAGCGCCCTCGACCGATACCGCAGCGCTATCCGCGCTATTCTTGGCGGCCGCCGCGTAATCCTTAGCCTGATCTGCTGCGGCCTTCGCGCCTGCGATGTCAGCAGCAAGGATGTTGTAGTAGTCGCTGGAGATGATCTGCGCATCAGGGAGCACGCAGGGCGCCACCTCGACGATGAAGCGGAATGTGGCCAGCCGCTCAGCCGCTGCCCCTGAACTGCTGCCAAAGATATCGATCTCTGCAAATACGTCCCCCGCCACAGCCAGCATCTGGGTGGCCACCGGGGCCGTTACAATGCTGCCAGCGTAGGAGACCTTGTTGCCGCCCTCCGTCGCGTCATACAGGCCGCCAGTGCCGTCCGGTTTCCTAAAGCGGACCATGATGGCCGCCCCCGCCGGAATACTGTAAAGCTGCGCACCGTTCCACAGCGTGGCCACGATCGTCCGAGAATTGGTGTCGCCCTGCACCATGTGCAGCGTGGGCGGCACGCCGTTCAAAGTCATACTTAGCTGCACGGCCTGCTTGACTGTCAAACTATTCGCCATAACAGCACCTCCTTAAAAGTTGTTGACGGTGGACACCCGTGAAATATCTCCGGTGCCCCCGGTTTTCGTGGCGCTGCCCGCACCGTCAAAGCTGAAGGCGCAGTACCAGTCGTTGGAAGCGCATTGGTAGCTGCCTGACTGCCCCGCGGGGATAAAACACCCCGCCTGATTCTCGCTGCCGCCCGTGCAGTACACGACGTACCCGATGGCCTTCTGCGTTGGGAATGTGATAGTCTTTCCGTCCTGTTTGTAATTGGATGCATCGACAGATCCACCTACGAACAGATCCTTTTCGATTTCGCCGTACTGCGCGCCGATCGTGTTGGCCGCGGCGCGGCCAAATCCCACCGAGAACACGATGTTCTCGGTGTCCGCGCCGGTGATGTTGTTGCGGTAGACACGATAGATCTTCAGGAGACTGTTCCCGTCGGCGGGGTCGATGCGCAGGCGCCACCGCGTGGTGAAGTTTACCGTTCGCGCCCCGCTGATGATCTGCTGGATCTGCACGGTATCGGTGATGCTGATCGTACCATCGCCATTGACATCCAGCTTCTCGTAGTCGGCCAGCGTTGGCGTGACAGCCTTGATGTTGATTTGGTTGATTCGGTCAAGATCCGCCTGCGAGTAGTCGGAGTTTTTGTAGGTCGCGCCGGTGGCGCTGGTGTCGATGGTGCCGCCGTCCAGGTTGATCAGGAAATTTCCCTGTTCGCTGGCGATGGTGCCGGCCACCAGATTCGCGGCGGTGATCATCCACGCCTGGATGCCCCCGGCGATGGTAGCGCCCATCGTGTAGGGGCCATTGTAGCCGGTGCTGCTGGCGGCCCAGCCCTCGTAGTTGAATCGCCACACCTTCTTGGCTTTGGTGGGGTCAGGATCGTCAGCGATGTACAGTTCGTCCGGCTCACCGTCTCCGTTCGTGTCAAGCAGACGGACAGAACCGCCGTTCGCCCCCAGGAGCGCGGCTGCCAGGCCGGATGAAATCTGCTCCACCAGCGAGATGGACGGCTTGGCGTCGATCTCCCTTTGCTGCCCAGCGATGGTAGATGCGATGTTGGCCTTGACGCTGCCAAGAGCTACGCTGTCGTAGCGTTCCAGCAGGCAGTCCCACACGATCCGATTTACCCGCGCCTTGGCATCCACACCCAGACGGTGGAAGTAGACGCCTACGGTATCGCCCAGATAGATCTGCTCCAGGAACGCTACATCCTCATACCCGGAGGACTGCGCCAGCAGTGCCAGCTTCACATCCCAGCTCACCGCGGGAACGCCGAGGCGGTTCTGCTTGATGTAGGATGTAGCTGCGGCCTGCAGCTGCGCTTGCGTGGGCCGCTGCTCGAAGCTGGAGGATAGATCCAGCGGCATGAGGCGGACGTAGCCGTAGTCGCCCTCTGCGTACACTGGCGCGGCCGTGACCGTGACATCGTTTCCACGCCAGTAAGGCACCACGCCCGTGTAGCAGTTGGAGCAGTTGGCGTCCTGCGTCAGATCGGTGAGGTTTTTCCCGTACCGCACTGACACACCGCGGTCCGCTCCGCGGCGCGTCAGCAGCCGCACCATCCACTCGTCAAACTCGTACTCGCCGCCGTATACGTCCAGCAGGCTGCCACGCTGACCGCCCAGCAGGCCCCATGCGCTGGTGGGCACCATGACGCTTAAGGCAGCCACGGTGGTCTTATCGGTGCCCAAGGTAAACGGCATTCCTGCCGGCAGCGCGTGGCTCTTGATGCCCGCCACAGCGGATGGTGCATCCGCTGCCGTGAATGGAGACACCACATAGCCTCCAAGATCATAGGCGATGTGCCGCGCGTAGATGGCCGCTGTGCCGTTCATGCCGGGCACGATGCGATACACCCTAAAGGGCTGCAGCTTGCCGTCTGGGCCAACGGTAGCCCGAAGAATGGCGCGCAGCGCGATCTCTCCATAGTGGATTCCCTCCACCGGATAGTGCAGCTCCAGTTCGTACTGACCGTTCAGCTCCTGCGTCACCTTACAGGACATAGCGTCCGCGAGGACGCCCAGTCCATTGTCAACGCCCGCCGGGAAGCTTGTGCGGTCGGCGTCATACAGAATCGGTTTCATAGTGTCCACCACCTCGGGATGATCTCCACGCTTGCGATGCCGCCCGTCCAGCGGACGACGCTTTCCCCGGCCGGCAGCGTGGGAAACTCCGGCGCGGAGATAGTATTGTTCAAATTAAATGCCCCGTAGGAGGCGTTCTGCGTGCCCGAATCGAGCACAACAGCGCCGCGAGGCATGCTGCTGATGCTGACAGTGACATCGCCTACAGTCAGGGTCCCGGCCCCTGTTCCGGTGACAGTGATCGTCGGCAGAGCCGTAAACGCGGTGGGGTTTCGCAAAACCTCCCCCTGTACGGCCTGCACCGGCATATCCCCGATGCGGAGAAACCTCTGCGGCTGGCAGTTGAACTCGATCGTCGCGCGTCCAAACCGGTGCATGACGCTCTCCACGTCCAGCGGCCCGGCAAAATAGGCCCTGCGGTAGGCTTCTACGTCGTAGCTGTCCTCCAGTTTCTGGTACCCACGCGGGCCACAGAGCCAGTCAGCCACCGCGCGCATAGCGCGGGGGAGCCGCATCCGCTCCGCGCTGATGTAGATGCTGTACGCCTGCACGTAATTCTGGTAGGCGTCCTGGAGAAACAGCAGGTCGCCGTTTCGCCCGGGGACGAACTGCGTGTCCAGCTTGCGCCCGGCCAACTCCACGCTGGGGTAGCGCTCCACCACGACGTGGACGTCGTCGGAGGATCTTCCAGCCCAGAAAATCATGCAAACACCGCCTCTCTGCGCTCCACCGCACTCTGCATCCGCGCCATGACGATATCAGCCAGCTCGCTGACGTCCTGCCCCTGCGCTCCGTATACCACGATGTTGACGCCGCCCAGATTGGTGGTGCTACTGCCGGGCATCGGGATGTTCGATAGCGCGCCCAGCTCTGCGCTCATGTCGCGCATAGCCTTCGGCATCGCCTTCTCGACGCCTACCGTGATGCCGGGCGGGATGAACTTGCCCACCTCATCAGCAAAAACCTTGGAGGGGGAATTGATGCCGAACAAGCCCTTGACCCAGCCCAGGACATCACTTACCCAGCCCCGAAGCTTGTCGTAAAGCCACGACGCCGCATTGGAGATTCCGTCAAATAGGCCGCGAACCAGCTGCGACCCGACTTCGCCAATAGCAGCCATTCCGGAAAGGAGACCCTTTACAATGGCACCGATGATCTCCGGCAGCCGCACCACCAGACGGGGCAGCGCCTCCACCAGACCTTGCGCCATGCCGACGGTAAGCTTCCCTGCCGCAAGGATAAGTGTGTCAATATGGTCCAGCAGGCCATCGGCCACCGTAATGATGGCATCCACCGCAGCAGGGACCAGCGCTGGCAGATTCTCGCCAATGCCGTCAGCAAGCGCGACGATGATCCCGATGCCTGCGTCTACGATCTGGGGCAGCAGGATGGCAATCTGCTCCACCAGCATGGGGATCACGGCGGAGATTGCCTCCACCGCCGCCGGCAGAGCCTGCACGATGCCAGAGGCAAGACTACCTATCCCCTGCACCAAGGACGGCAACAGCAGCTCCAGCGCAGGCCCTACATAGGGCACCAGACCGTTCACAAGCTGCGTCACACCCTCCGCGAAGCGCGGCAGCATGACCTGCAGGCGCGGCAGCAGGTTGTCTGCGAAGGTGTTGACGCTGTCGATCACATTCTGCACCAGCTTGTCCAGATCCAGATTCTCGTTGCTCATACCGGTGATAAGGTTACTCCACGCCGACTTCATGGCGTTGGCGCTGCCCTGGATGGTGGTCGACGCCTCCTTTGCCGTCGTTCCCGTGATGCCCATCTCCGTCTGGACTACGTGGATGGCGTCCACAATGTCAGCATAGCTGGAGATGTCGTACTTGATCCCGGAGAACTTCTCGGCGTCTGCGAGCAGCCGCTCCATCTCCTGTTTCGTGCCGCCATAACCCAGCTTCAGGTTGTCCAGCATGGTGTAGTTTTGCTTAGCAAAGCCCTGGTAGGCATCCTGTATGCTCTGCATGTCCGTGCCCAGTTTATTGGCGTTGTCGGACATGTCCGTAATAGCCTGGTCGGCCTTTTGAGCTGCCGCAGCCGTGTCGCCGCCCAGAGACTGCAGCAGAGACGCGGAGAAGCTGGTGACGGTCTCCATGTACTGGTTCGCGCTCAGGCCGGCAGTCTTGTAGGCGTCGTTGGCATACTGCTGTACCTGCGCGGAGGACTCCTTGAACAGGGTATCCACGCCGCCGATAAGCTGCTCCTGCTCGGCAAAGCCCATAATGGACTGCTTGCCGAGATCCACAAGCGCTGCGGTAGCCTCCTTGATAGCTGACGCCATCGCTTTGATGCCGGAAACAATAAAGTCAGAGGCGACGTTGGCCTTCAGGACATCGCCAAAGGACAAGGCATTCTCGCTGCCCTCGCGCATATCATCGCCCAGCTCCTCTACGCCGCTGGAGGTGTTGCGCAGCTCGCTCTGCATCTTGTTCAGCGTGGCCGTGGCCTTATTCAGGCTTTCCTGATACTTGAGCGTATACTCATTAAGCGGGCCATACTTGGCGGCCGCCTTGCCTGTCTGCTCCGCCAGAAGCTTCACGCGATCACGCTGCACATCGATCTGCTTGGACAGCACGGAGGCGGTCTTGGCATTTCGCTCCTCCGCCGTTGTGGCAGCGGTAAACTGCGAAGCCACCAGCTTCATCTGGCTCTCCAGTGTCTTGGACTGCTGGATAATCTGACTGATCTGCCGGCGATACTCCGCCTCGCCGTCTACGCCGATCTTGGGGCCAATGTTCACAGCCATAGGCTCACCTCACTTTCATAGCTTCGTCAAATGTCCAGTGTTTCTGTTTCTTCTTTGGGGTAGCCCCGTTATAAATAGCGAGGCAGGCGATCATGTCCAGCATTTCACCGTATCGCGTGACCATGATCTCCTGCCTCCCCATATTCAGCTTTCGCCCGTAAAACAGGAGCCAAGCAAGGTTCAGCTGGACGCCTGCGCCTTGCCGCTTTCTTTTTTTTCAGGCTCTACCTCCACCGTAGGCTTGCTGTCTTCCGTCCAGGCCGCCAGCGCCGCCTGCTGCAAAGCGTTGAACTCGCTGGGGCGCAGCGAAAACAGCTCGTCAGCAGTCAGAGGGTCAGGCTTATAGCCAGGAACCTCGAAAGAGCGCGCCTGCTCGTACCCTTCGCTCAAGGCCACCATAATGGCTGCCGTGTCGCGGGTGATTTGCCCATACTGGCCCTCCAGTACCTCCCCCAGACGGGTGATATCGCCGTCCGGGCAGAGGTCGGAAATTTTGGCGGAGGCGCCCACCGTAAAGCGGAAGCCTACTTCTCTGCCGTAGATCTGCATAGACGCCTCCTCTTATGCCGCGCCGCCCAAAATCGCCTTGAGGACAGCTTCAGCAGCTGCCTCGGTAGGCTGATCCGCGCCCACCAGCTTCCAGTCGTGGTTGGCGGTATCGTCGCGCATCAGCGTGGCGGTCAACTCCTGCGTCTGCCAGTCGATGGATTCCTCCTGCGTAGCAGCGTCCAGACCGGGCTGCTGGAACCGCGCCTTCGTCAGCACCACGGGCGCGTAGGTCACCACGCCGCCGCTCTGGTAGCGGACGATGAAGCCGATGCCCACGTAGGGGATCTCCATGCTGTCGCCGTAGTGGGAGACCTGCACCGCACCGCCGCCCGCCTGGATCTCGGTAGCCTCGGGCAGACCGAGGACAAACTTCTCCGCCGCCGTCAGAAGCCCGTCAACGGTCAGTGTGGCGGTGCCGTCCGCAAAGACAGCCGCTGCGGTCTCTGCGGAAATGTTGTCGGCGTAGAACGTGTTGTCGTCCGTGGTATTCAGGGACAGAGATACGCTGACGCCACGCGCCAGCAGCATGACGCCGCTGTAGGTGACCGCGCCGCCAGCGTTGGCATATTTGGCCACGTAGGGCTTGCTGAAGCCCGTACAGACCTTTCCTGCTGCGCTCATAGCAGCACCTCCTATTTCATGATTTTTTCAATTTCGCGGCTGCACGCCGCGTCCATTGCCGCTTCCGCCGCTTTCTTGGCGGAGTTCACGGCCTTGTCCACAAACTTCGTTTTTTTTCGGAACGTAGTGCCGCTATTAACAGATCTGGCGATCAGGACATTGGGCTGGCCGTTGGGATACTTCTCGGTTTTTGTCGAGTTGTATCCGTCAAAGCCGAGCTTGACGTTGACGAAGCCGTCGTCGTCCTTCAAGCGACTGATGCCAAAGCCGTCCAGAAGCCCCGCCTTCTGCGGCAGGGTGACGGTGTCGATAAGACCGCCGTCCTCAGCTCTTCCCGAACCGACAGGGAGAGCCTGTATCGCGCGCCGTACCGAATCAGCCACGACCTCGGCGCCGGCATAGACCGTCTTGCCCACAATGCCATCCTTGGTGGACTGCTGCAGCTTGTTCAGCTGCTTGATGTAGTTGTCGATGCCGGAGAACTCGAACCGCGCCATCAGGCGAACACCTCCCAGTCCCACTCGTAGTGCCAGAAGCCGGTTTCTTCCTCAAACTGGCAGCTGTTCAGGCTCCAGACGATCTCCGCTGCGTCGAAGGCGGCCTCCAGCTCATCCCGCCAGGGGTCAAACTCCTGTTTCGTGAACAGGTCCGTAGAGCCGGTAACCGCTTTCTCGGCGTGGACGCCGCCGGCCTCGAAGTCGTTCGCGCCGTCTTCCTGCCAGACAAGGTATCGGTCGGACTGGATGCGGCCGCCGTGGCTCACAGCATCTGTCACGGCCAGATGCGCCGCGATGACACGCTGTGCCCACAGTGGCGTTGTGCCCGATTCGGGCACCGCCCGCTTCTTACCCATCAGACCACCTCATATTTCTGCTCGACCCTGGTCAACGTTAGATCCATGGACGCCGGGTACACGTCCACGACCTGCTGCACCAGGTCGATGCCGTACTGCACGCCGTCCTCCGTGACGGCCACACACTGGGGATTGACGGAGGGACGCAGCTGCGTCCGGATGACCCGCTCCACCTGCACCTGGGCTTGCCTGCTGCTGTAGTACCGCTGCAGGCCTACCCGGCGTTCTTCGTAGAAAAGCGTTTCCGCCAGCGTCAGCACCGGCCTTGGCTGGTACCCGGGCTGGGCTCCATCGGTCACGGTGTAGATCCGCACCACGCCGTCCCGATAGGACTGGGTGATGCGCCGGTCGTCAAACCGAAACGGCGTCTGTCTCAATCTGCGCCACCTGCCTCTCGTGCTGCATAGCCAGCAGCCGGTTAAGATAGTTCGCCTCGAACACATCCAGCGCATCGCTCAGACCGTACCGCACGTACTCCTTCAGCAGCGTCAGAGGTTCCCCTGCAGTTCCGTAGTTCCCGGCATTGCCCAGCTTGTCGTCAATATACGCCTGCCCGGAGGCGATGAGGCCGGACACCTTGGCGTCCGTAGCCTCATCGCTCCAGGTGATGTTGCACCAGAGCTTGACGGCGTTCAGGAGGGAGTCGCTCGCCGCGCCCGCCATCGTCAGGACTTGGTGACGGTGACCGTGTAGGTCTTAGTGGTGGTGCCGTCCGGCGCGGTCACCTCAACCTTCACAGTGTTGCTGCCGGACTGCCAGGTAGCGGCGGTGCCGTTGTCGATCTCAACGTCATTCACGGTCACCTTCATGGACGCGCTGGCATCGGAGGGAACCGCGGTGATGGTGTTGGTCGCGTTGGCGGTAGCCGCCGTGTAGCCGACGGTGGCACTGGCGAAGGCCGGGGTCAGAGCCAGGGAACCGATGGTCAGCGCACTCAGCGTGGCATCGTTGGAGGGCGTGGGCGCCGTCACCTGCGTCACCTTGTAGGTGGCGGGCTGCAGGCCGGAGATGTCCAGCACCAGGAAGGCGTTGTTGTCCAGCGGCATGCCGTTGGCGTAGGCCTTGATCAGGTAGACGCGCTCGTCCTCCAGGAAGCGGTAGTGGTCGCTGTAGTCGATGCGGCCCTCGGGGGAGGTGCCGGCCATCGCCAGGTAGCGGTAGGCGATGCCCATGACGGCCTTGCCGCGTGGCAGCGCCGCCGTCTGGATCACGTCCATGGGGTAGGGCATGACGTCGTTGCGGTAGGTGCCATCCGGCGCCATCAGCGTGGTGGCAGGCATGACCTTCTGCAGGTAGTCCTGGGGATTCACCAGGAAGATCACATCACGCACACGCCGAGGCTTGCCGTTGGGATCCGCCGCCATGATGGACAGCAGGTTGCCCACCGTGGCGGGGCTCAGGTCGTTGACCTTGATGGCGGCCTTTTCGGGATAGGCGCCGCCGGTGACGGTGACGCCGTCGCCCACCTGACGGATCATGCCGATAGGCTTCTTGTTGCCGTCACCGGCCACAAAACCGGCCTCCATACCGTTGCTCATGGACTCATAAAGCGTCTGGCGGACGAAGCTGTCCAGCCATTCGGGGCCCAGGTCCAGCATGGCCTTGCAGACCGGCAGGAACGCCGACAGCTTCAGCAGCGTGGTGGCGATCTTCTTGATGCCGGCCGTCAGCTCCTTGACGATCTCGTCGCACAGATCGCCCCAGGCAGCCTCCTCGTAGCCGTTGGTGTTCACCATGATCTCCACGGCCCCGCCGGTGGGACGGAAATTGATGCGGCTCAGCAGGGGGTGCGCCGTCTGAAGCTCCTCAAAAACGGAGTCAATGACGGTCTTGGGCAGCGCCAAATCCAGGCCAGTCACAGCCTGCTGAGGGTTGGGGGACTTCATGGCCGTGGCCAGCTTCTGGTAGTAGGTGCGCTCCTCCGCCGTCAGCTGGTGCACGCCCCTCTGGGCCAGAACGCGGGAGTCCATCTCCTGCTGCAGGCCCTGGAAGCGCTGCTCGTACTCCTCATGCAGATCCAGGCTAATGCGCTGCATCATCTCATCCAGAGCGGCCTGGAAGGCCTGGGTGTCGTTGGAGAGGGCCGCCTGCCGCAGAGCCTCCCGCAGCTCCTCGCGGCTGCGAATGTCGTTATTCTTCATGCTGATCTCCTTTCAGTTCCTCAGGCAAACAGGCCGAGGATATTGTTTTTTTCAGGGCTTCCGCCGCCCTGGGGATTTTTGTCGGGTGCCGGCGCTCCGCCGGCAGTGGGAACGGACGTCAGATCACGCAGCTGCGCCGCCAGGATCTTCTGGTACTGCAGGCGCTGCTCCGTGCTCATGTTGACCTTCTGGAGGATCTCAGCGGCACCGCTCATGTCGGCATCCTCATCCGCCAGGCGGTCGGCGAGGCCGTACTCGACGCACTGCTCCGCCGTCAGCCAGGTTTCCGCATCCATCATCTCGGCCAGCTTGTCCTCGGGCAGCTTGTCGCCGGCCTTTTGCAGATAGGCCTGCCGGCCTGCCGCGTTGATGACGTCCAGGTCGTCCGCGGCCTTCCGCAGCTCCGCCGAATTGCCCACGGCCTCCAGCCACATGTTGTGGATCATCATCAGCGTGTTCCGCGGCATGACGACCTCATCGCCCGCCATGGCGATCACAGATGCGATAGAGCAGGCGAAGCCGTCCACGTGGACCACCTTCCGCGCCGGGTGGCGCTTCAGCTGGTTGTAGATGGCCGTGCCCTCAAAAACGCTGCCACCGTAGCTGTTGATGTAGATGTCGATGCGGGAGGCGTTGGGATACTTGGCCAGCTCTTCCCGGAAGTGCTGGGCGCTGTTCTCACTGGGCGTCCAGCGCCACGTGTCCCAGTTAAACTCCTTGCCGACGACATCGCCATAGATGTAGAGTTCCAGCGCGTCGCCCTCGGCGGCCTGCTTCAGCTCCCAGAATCTCGTTTTCATGCGTTTCCTCCTTCCGCGCCGCCCAGGGCTACGGTTTCCGCACCCAGCGCCGCGATATTCTTTGTCAGATAGTGCTCATCCGCCCAGGGCTCCGGGATAGTGGGCAGGCCGGCCGCCCGGAGAACGTCGTTGACCGAGAACACGGCGGAGCCCACCAGCTTCTCCACATTGTCGGCATTGGCGAACATGTCGAAGTGGCGGATGCTGCTGGTGTCGACCCGGAGGTAGTTCCCATTGGTCACGCCCTCATAGCCGTAGCGCTTCCGGTTGATCTCCTCCTGCAGCTGGTCGCAAATGGGGTCGATGCAGCCGGTCAGGAACCGACCCTGCGCGTCCTCTGTGCCCTGGATGCTGCCGTCTACCAGTACGGCGGGGATCTGGAACGCCTTAGCCGTGAAACCGAAGATGTCCTTCATCTGGCTCTGGATGTCCGCCAGTTCCACGGAACTTTTCCCGCCTTCATTCGTGAAGCTGTAGCCGTCGAACTCCGGCAGGATGGCGCCGTTGGAATCCAGAAAGGCCTTCACCTGCTCCTGGATCATGAGGGCGAATTTCTCCTTGAAGTCGTCCACACCGGCCGCCATCTGGTTTACGTGTACCTTCCAGTGCTGGCCTTTATCCCACTCATAGCGCTTCATGGCGGCACTGACGAGCCGCCAGTAAGAGCCGTACAGCCCATCCAGCACGGGCTTGATGTCGACGTGATTCAGCCGGAGATGCAACACCTCGCTCTCGCGGAAGGTCTTCTCGTAGCTGACATCGCCCACCTGCACGTTGACATACTCATTCTGCCGACTGGGATACTCCCCGTTCAGCAGGTAGCTGTCGGCCACCACCAGCGCGTCATAGCCGTCCCGCCTGCGGGTGCTGATGACAAGGGCCTCCCCGTCCACCAGCAGCTTGGACACCAGTTTGTGCAGAAACGCGGTGGAGTTCTGGTTCACGTTGGGCTCCACGTTCCACAGGTAGTGCTCCCGCTCCCGGATCTCCACATTGCCGCGGAAGGTGCGGAACTCACACCGGCCCACGGCGTTGGCGATCATGTTCGCGCAGATCCAGAAGCAGGTGTCCCGCAGCTGGAATTCCTGCGCCGCCGCCAGCAGCTCCCGGCAGGAGATCTCCACCGTGGTGGGGGACCGCGCCTTGCCGCCGGCCAGCCATTTCCAAAAATTCAGAGCCATAGCTCACCTCCTATAGCCGGATCGCGCCGATGGGCGGCAGCTGTACCGGCTCGCCGGTGCCAAGCACCGCCTCCTCGGTCATGGATGCCACCAGAGCCATGAACGGATCCGTCTTCCGGCTCTTGGGCTCGATCTTGGCGTAGTAAAAGTTGCCTGTGTCCGTGCCGGTCTTCCGGCCGCTGCGCACCCTCTTGGTGTTATTCACGCCCCAGCGCAGGGGCGGCACGTCACCCCACGTGAAAAGATTCCGGTCAAAGCACTCCTGGATCACCGGATCCACCTGCATGATGTCGCTGGGCCGCACCAGCTTCACGCGGGACTTGTCTTTGGCGTCAAAGCCGATGGCCCGCATGGCGTCGCCCACCAGCGTCCAGCGGAAGTGGTCCATTGCCAGCTTGGCGATGTTATACTTCAGCCCCATGGCCCGGAGGTACTCCGCCAGCAGCCGTGGGTCGATGCTCACGTCGTCCACCACGGTCAGATGCCCAGCCTCCGCCCAGGCCCGCCAGGGCGCCACCACGCGGGAGAGCGTCCGGCTCTGCAGACACACCCACGAGTGATTGATGTCGTAGCGCTGGGCGCCGATGCGGAAGTGAAGGTTGACGCTGGCCCAGTCGCTGATCTCCGCGTAGTCGATGCCGGCCACGCAGGACTTCCCCCGCAGCTCCGGCAGCGGCCGGTTGGTAGCCTGCACCTTGGCGTAGTCCGTCACGCTGATCTCCAGCTGGCCGGCGCGGATGCCCATGCGTTTGGTCAAAAAGTCGCCGTTCTGCTCCGGGTTCACCAGCCAGTCCTGGTATTCGTCAGCAATCTCCTGCCGGAGATGCGGCGAGTATGCCAACGACGGGTTGGCCATGCTCCAGTTTTCCGGATCGCTGGCCTGCTCCCGACTCTCCAGGCAGCAGATGAAAGGGAGAAATCCTCCCTCCGGCTCCGCTTCATTTTCAAACAAGATCCTGCGGCCCTGCGCCAGGAAGTCGTCCAACGGCCCGTCCGACACATCGCCGTTAGAGGTGAACATTCCAATGCGGGGCTGCGCTACCTTGCCGAGGCCAGTCACAAAAACCTTGTAGTTGTTGTAGTTCTCAAAAGCGTGGACCTCGTTGAAGATCACCTTGCCGCTGCGCATACCGTCGCGGCCCTTGGGATTGTTGGTGCGGCCCTTCAGTACGCCCTTGTTCTTTCGACCCTGCACCATCTCCTTGGTGTGGTAGTAGTGCCGGCTGAGCTTCGACTCCCACTTTGGGGATTCAAGGACTTCGGACAGATCCTTCACCGGCGTCACCGCCTGCTCCTCATTGTTGGCGCACACGTCCACGTTGTAGTTCTTCACGGGGTTGTAGGGCGACAGAGAGCAGGCACCGTCGAATGCGATGAAGCCGTCCTTGCCGGCGCCGCGCCCCACCATGCACAGCAGCTTCTTCCATCTGGGGCGCCCATCGGCGCGGTAGGTGCAATCCCACAGCGCCAGCAGGAACTCCTCCCACGGGAAAAGCCGGTCGTAGGGGAAATACTTCAGGAGACTCAGATAACGGCGCAGCTGCTCCGTGTCCACGTAGATGTCCTCCTCCGCGAACACGCGGCGGATCATGGCCACCAGCGCGTGCTGCTCCGGGCAGGCCCGCGGCGTGTCCGCCTCCACCAGCTCGATATACCGCAGCACTTCCGCGGGGATCTCACAGCTCATCGTCGTCATCGCCCCGGCCGGCAGCCAGAGCATCCCCCTTAAAGCCCAGCGTGGAGAAGATGGCCAGCATCTGCCTGGACACCTGGATC
>OGCO01001774.1_pt1 | contig 30918 bp, 25 predicted proteins | sample 1570171 | NCBI WGS metagenome assembly OGCO01 (sample SAMEA4370583, study PRJEB24528) | human gut metagenome
GAAAGTTGTAAAAAAAGCTTGAACTTCCAGCAATTACAGTTGACGGAGGGCGGCAAAACGGGTATTATAACAAATATAAGTTTACTACTGTGTTATCGCCCCTGCGGCGTTTTTAATTGGAGGAGATTCCATGAGCCTGTTGAAATGCCCTAAGTGCGGAGAAATGTTCTCCGATAGCTATAAGACCTGCCCGTTCTGCGAAGAAGACGATGCTTATTACGGCGGCCGCGCCACCAAGCGCCGCCGCAGAGCGGAGACCCCCCGCCGCAAGGCACCCAGCATTCTGGGCCCCGTGGTGGTGCTGGTGCTGATCCTGCTGGTGCTGCTGGTGGTATGGCTGCTGTTCGGCGACCAGATCAAAACCGCCATCGGCGGCCAGAAGCCGCACCTTCAGCCAGACTGCATTTTCGGCCGGATTCGTGAGATATACCACGGCTTTTCCGTCATCGACGACTACATTGCCGCAGATGGAGAAGCGGTAGCTCATTCCGTCCTTGAAGGGGGAGGAATACCCCAATTCCTCCGGCACCGTCGGAACGCCCTGCTCTGCGGCGGTATCAAAGGGCGGCGGCGTGAACTGCGGCGGCTCCTGCTCTGGACGAAGCAGTACAAAGAGCGTTGTACCGAGCAAAACTGCGAGCAGTGCGCATAGTACAGGGATGAGCCGGGAAGTCGTCCTTTTCTGTCTGTTCATAGGGGGGGTCACGCCTTTCTGCCTGTGCCGGAAAGCCCATGCGGCAGGACTGCAAAGGCAGTCCTGCCGTGGGTGGATTTCGTCTGTCAAAGACAGGGGAGAATCATTTCATTCGGTGGAACGATTACTTGGCGGAGACGGTCCAGATGCCGCCGCTTTCGCTCACGGCATACGTATTGGTGTCCACATAGGAGGTGGGGTCAAAGTTGTAGGTTCCGGAAAGGGCGGAGACTACACAGTTGTCTGCGAGCTGGATCTTACCATTCATCCTGATGGCGCCAAGCAGGTTCAGTTTGAATCCGCGGTTCCCCAAGATGTTATTACCCGCGCCGTCTCTGCTGAGCGTGCAATCCTTCAGTGTTGCTGTTCCGTTCAAAAAAACGGAACTATTGCCGGTACACGACGACATGGTGCAGTTTTCAAACAGGGCGTTGGCGCCGGTGTCTACGAGCAGATTATCGCCGTAATTGGCCACATAGATCGAACCGTTTCTCATGATCACCTTGTCGTAGAAGTCGATATCATACCCTCCGGTCGTCAGGGTTTTGCCGTTCAGGTCGACCACCGTGCTGCCCCGCAGCTCAAGATCCTGACCTGTGGTGATGTCTGCAGTGAGCCGGATCGCGCCGCCCTGTGCTGCGGCCGCAGCCAGCTCGTCCGCAGTGGAGACGTCGGTGAGTCTGGCAATGTTGACCGTGATCGTGCCGATCTTGCCGGTCTCGCCGATCTTTGCGCCGCTGATGCCAAAGGCCGCGGTGCCCTTCGGAGCCTCGCTGACCTTGGTGCCCTCGGCGGTCTCCAGGTTCAGGGCGCTTTTGTCAAAGCTGCCGACGATCCCTTCGCTGCCGTCAAAGCGGAAGGAGGCAGTGATGGCGGTGTTGGAGTGGTTGGTGACGGTGATGTTTTTGGTATCGGTCGACCAGCCCTTTTCATAGTCTGCGTTCTCATAGTCGTGTGTTCCGGGATTCCAGGTGGGATAGCCGTCAAAATAGGTGAATTCCATGGCGTCCCAGACGATATCCGCCGAGATCTGGGTGCGTTCCGAGGCGCCCTGCACATAGTTTCCTTTGACGTCGATCCCGGTCCCGGCGGTGCCGTCGTTGGTCTCGGCGGCAAAAGCCGTCGTGGCAAGCCCGGTCAGCATCAGGCCTGTCAGTGTCAATGCCAGCAGTTTTTTCATGATGTTTTTCCTCCTTTTGTTCACGTTCTTTCCTCTTTATTTTGCGGTAACGGTCCAGATGCCTCCGCTTTCGCTCACAGCATAAGTATTGGTGTCCACATAGGTGCTGGGGTCAAAGTTGTAGGTGCCGGGCAGGCAGGTGAGGAAGCCGTCGACATGGCTGCTTTCTATTGTTGAGGCTGCTCCGGTAAGACGGATATCGCCGCTGAGGGTGATTTTTATATTTTCCGAACCCCAATAGGCAAAGAATCCTGTGTGTGCCGATTCGATCGTCGTGTCCCGAATATTTAATGTACAGTTATTCCTTATAAGAAACGCATAGTTTGAACCGGAGACCGACAGGCTGCAATGATCGATGTTCAGCGTATAGCCGCTGCCTTCGATTATGCCGAGGAAAGATTTCAATGTGCAGTCGGTAAGGGTCAGGGTGCTGTTGTTGCACTGGAAAGGAACGAGGGAATTTCCATGGTCTGATCCTTTCATGACACCATTTTTCAGTGTGCACGCTCCGCCGGCATCGACCTGAATGCCATAGATCTCCGCTTCAGGGTCGCTCACTCCGTCGATGATATTCAGGGTATGGCCGCCGAGATCAACGACTGTGGACTTCCCGGCGCCGATGGTGGGAACGACAGGAGAGGCGGCTGTGGCTGTGTAGGAAATGTCACCGGTCATCTTGATGCAGTCGCCATTCTGCATTGCGGTGAGCAGTGCGTCGGGATCGGAAGTGCTGAGCGACCGCACGATGGACACGGTGATGTCGCCCAGGGTACCGCTCTCGCTGATCTTACCGTCAACAATGCCGAATTTTACACTGCCGCTGGGAGCGGCATCGGCCGCAGTGCCCACTGCGGAGGGCAGACTCAGCGAGCTCTGGTCAAATGCACCGACAATGCCCGTATCGCTGTCAAAGCGGAAGTTGGCTATGATATCAGTGTCGGAGTGATTTGTGACCGTGATGTTTTTGGTCTCGTCCGTCCAGCCCGGTTTGGCGGAGCCGATATACTCGTGCTTTTCTGCGTCCCAGACCGGATCGCCGTCCAGATAGGTGAACTCCATTGGCTCCCAGGTGATGTTGACCGAGATCTGCGCGCCACTTGCGCCCGGCTCATACTGCCCCGCGACGTTGATCTTTGTCTCGGCAGTGCCGTCGTTTTCCGCGTCTGCCGCGCGTGCCGGGGTGGAAAGCCCCATCAGCAGCGCCGCCGCAAGCGCCAGTGAGAACCATCGTTTCATTTGGTATCCCTCCTTTTACGATTGAACGGTCACGGTGATCTGTGCAAGCGTGTCTACCATTGCTTTCTCGCCGCTCTCCGGGTCATAGCTCAGGATGCGGAAATCGGCGTTTGTATAAGTGCCCTCCGAAAGGGTGTCCGCGGCACCCTCCAGCAGGGGCAGCGTCTGAAGCTGACTGCCCGGCAGGATGAGCCCGGACTGTGCAATGACAGTGCCTTCTACCTCTACACACAGCACAATGTTCTGCGTGGAGCTGGACGGATGGGTGTATTGAAACTGTACCTCCCCACCGGACAGACTGACAGTCACCGCGCTGGAATATGAGATGCTGATCCCGCCGCCTCCGGCCGGGATATCCAGCTTTGTGCCGCTGTCTTTTGCCGGCTCGGTATTTTGTTCCAGTTCCGGTGCAGCATAGTCCGGTTCCGGGGCCGGCGCCGGTCGGCGAAAGAATACGGCCCAGATCGTTATGGCAAGGCACACCACGATTCCCACACTCAATAGGAGGATCAGCAGTTTGTTCCTCCGCTCTCGGGTACTGCGTTCGTCCATTGTACGCACTCCTCTCTGCGCTATAAATAAACGTTCGTTTAACTATAAAATAGCATAACTGCCCAGATTTGACAAGTGGTAAATTAGAAAAATTAGCCGTTCTGAATAAAAAACCCGGAAGAGGGGAGAGTCCTCTTCCGGGCGGGATCGTTTGGGTTATGATGGTGTCGATTTGTGGGGAGACTGATTATGCTTCAGATATTGTTCGTGGAACAGCAGGAACGCCTGCTTCAAGACCTCCAGTTGGCCTTTCAGGTAATACTCGTCCTCGAACAGGGCGTAGTGGACGCTGGTGCGGACCAGGATGAAGATCAGCGGCGTTATGACCGTATAGGGGACGCCGATCTTGGGCTCCAGCTGTTTGGCGTACTCTGTGTAGTGTTCGTCGACGCCCTTGAAGAACTCCTTTCCGTATTCGATATATTTGGGGTGTGTATAGACCTGATACATCAGTCTGTATTTTTTTCCGTGCTTTTTGGCGGTCCAGTAGGGGATCTGTTCAATGAATCGTATGGCGTCCTCCGGATCGGTGGGGGCCAGAGCCATGAAGTCATCCTCCACCTTGGTCATACAGTAGGCGGTAGACTGAATGATCAGATCATCCAGATTTTCAAAGTACTGATAGAGTGTGGCAACATTGCAGCCGCACGCTTCTGCCACTGCTTTTACGCCCACGCCGTTCAGTCCGTGCTCGGCATAACAGTCATAGGCCTTTTCCATGATCTCGATTTTTTTGGCCTGCCGGGCCTCCTCGTTTACTGTGCGCAATGCTTTTTCCTCTCTTTTTTCAGTTGTTAATTACAAAATAGCGCAATAAGAGTGATTTTGCAAGTAGAAAATTAGAAAAGTCCGGATCCTCTATGAAACGCGTGGTCGGGAGGAATGCGGCGGCTCCTGTTCCGCGCTTATACAAACTGTACAAAACAGGAGCATAAATTTTGTTGCGCGAATTTGATTGAATGTGATTGACAATGCAAGAAACGGCGCTATAATGAAGGCGTAAACAAGCAATAACGATCATGAACGATCAAGGAGAACAACTATGTTAGTGGAACAGCGTTTTGCGGCGATTCTTCAGGAACTCCAGGAGCATCACGCGGCCAGTGTGGCGCGGCTGTGCGAACTGACCGGCGCATCAGAGGCCACCACCCGGCGGGATCTGAATGTGCTGGCCGATCAGGGCTTGCTGAACAAGGTTCACGGCGGCGCTGTGCTGGCGGGGGAGTCGTTCATCGGAAAAGAGCAGGATGTGAGCACAAAGACTCAGCTGTGCCAGGATGAGAAGGAGCGCATCGCGGCCTATGCCGCCGGGTTTGTGAACGATGATGACGCGGTGTTTTTGGATTCCGGCACCACCACAGTGCGGATGCTGCCCCATCTGAGGGATTCCAAGGCCAGCTTTGTCACCAACAGCGTGGATGTTATGGCGCAGATGGCGGCGCTCGGACTGCGCTGCTACTGTGTGGGCGGCCTGCTCCGCCCGGAGACTCGGGCCATGGTGGGCTCCATGACATTGGACGCGCTGCGCCAATTCAACTTCACCAAGGCGTTTCTCGGTACCAACGGCATCACCGTCCGGCAGGGCTTTACCACACCGGACCGGGAGGAGGCGGCGGTCAAGCAGACGGCCGCCGAGCAGTCCTACCTCACCTATGTGCTGGCGGACGCAAGCAAATTCCAGATGGTGACGGCGGTGTCGTTCCTGCCGCTGGAACAGGCGGCTATCATCACCGACCGCCTGCCAGACAAGAGTTATATGGATCATACGATTATAAAGGAAGTGTGAGCATGGTTTATACCGTTACCTTCAATCCCGCGCTGGACTATGTGATGCGGGTGGCTCATTTTGAGCCGGGCATGACCAACCGTACCAGCAGCGAGGAGATCCAACTGGGCGGCAAGGGCATCAATGTCTCCTGTGTACTCAAGGCGCTGGGAGTTGAAACCACCGCACTGGGCTTTGTGGCCGGATTTACCGGCCGGGAGCTGGAGCACAGTCTGAGTGAGCGGGGCATCCGTCAGGACTTCATCCGGCTGGATGAAGGGCAGACCCGCATCAATGTCAAGATAAAGGGCAGCGCTGAGACGGAGATCAATGCCCAGGGGCCGGCAGTCAGTGCGCAGGCGCTGGACGAGTTGATGCGGAAGCTGGACGCGCTGGGCGAGGGCGACGTGCTGGTGATTTCCGGCTCCATTCCTGCTTCTATGCCGGACGACAGCTATGAAAAGCTGCTGCGCCGGGTGGAGGGCCGGGGCGTGTTCACCGTGGTGGACGCCACGCGGGATCTGCTCTGCAATGTGCTGGGCTACCATCCCTTCCTGATCAAGCCCAATCATATTGAGCTGGGTGAGATCTTTGGCAGGAAGCTGAACAGCGACACGGAGATCCTGCTCTGTGCCCGCGAACTGCAAAAGCGCGGAGCCCGCAATGTGTTGGTGTCCATGGCGGGGGATGGCTCCCTTCTGCTGGATGAGCAGGGCGGCGTCCATCGGCTGGGCGTGCCTGAGGGCACCGTCCGGAACTCCGTCGGCGCGGGGGATTCCATGGTGGCCGGATTCATTGCCGGTTGGCTGGAACGCGGAGATTACGGCTACGCCCACAAGCTGGGAGCCGCCGCAGGCAGCGCCACTGCTTTTTCCGATACTTTGGCGACAGAAGAGGAAATTCATGCGCTTTTGGCGCAGTTTTAAGAAAGGAAGATCTGACTATGCGCATTATCGATCTGCTTGACGCATCCAAGATCCAGCTTCACACCCATGCCGCGGATAAAGAAGGAGTCATCGACCTGCTGCTCGAGCTTCAGACCCGGAGCGGCTGCATTTCCGACAAAGGGGCTTACAAAGCGGCCATTCTGGCCCGTGAGGCTCAGAACAGCACCGCCATCGAGGCGGGCATTGCGGTGCCCCATGCCAAGAGTGACTGCGTCACTGCCCCGAGCCTGGCGGCCTGCACGCTGACCGAGGGCGTGGATTACGGCGCGATGGACGGCCAGCCCTCCGATCTGTTCTTTATGATCGCGGCCCCCATGGACGGCGACCTGCATCTGGAGATCCTGTCCCACCTGATGGTGCTGCTGATGAATCCTCAGTTCCTCAGCGATTTGCGCTCAGCCCCGGATGCCGCCACCTTCCTTGCTGTCATTGACCGCTATGAGACGGAAAAGTTCAGTGCACCGGAGACCTCCGCCGTGCCGGAAGAGACGGCAGCTGCACCGGAAGTACCGCAGACACCCCGCATTCTGGCCATCACCGCCTGTCCCACCGGCATTGCCCACACCTATATGGCGGCGGAGGCGCTGGAAAAGAAGGGACAGGAGCTTGGTATCTCCGTGAAGGTGGAGACGCAGGGCTCCGGCGGTGCAAAGAATATCCTGACCAGGGCAGAGATCGCCGCCTGCGAGGGCGTTATTATTGCCGCCGACAAGGAGGTCGACCTGGCCCGGTTTGACGGCAAGCCCGTCCTGCGGGTACCCGTGTCCGACGGGATCTACCGCCCGGAGGAGCTGATCCACAGCGCGCCGACCGCGCCGATCTATCACCACACCGGTGAGGCGGCGATGCAGGCGGAGAACGAGAGTTTTGGCCGCAGGCTCTACAAGCAGCTGATGAACGGCGTCAGTCATATGCTTCCCTTTGTCATCGGCGGCGGCATTCTCATTGCACTGGCCTTCCTGCTGGATGATGCGTCCCTCGACTATGCCAATTTCGGCAGCAATACTCCGGTGGCCGCCTGGTTCAAGGCAATCGGCGGCACCGCCTTCAACTTTATGCTCCCTGTGCTGGCGGGCTTTATCGCCATGGCAATCGCCGACCGGCCCGGCCTGATGGTGGGCTTTGTGGGCGGTGCGCTGGCGGTGTCCGGCGCAACATTTGCCAGTCCCGCCGGAAGCGCTGTCCCCGCGGGTTTCCTCGGTGCGCTGATCGCCGGCTTTGCTGCGGGTTATCTGATGCTGGGGATGCGCAAGCTATGCGATAAGCTCCCGCGGTCGCTGGAGGGATTGAAGCCGATCCTCATTTACCCGGTGGTCGGTCTGCTGGTGATCGGTCTGTTCATGTGTCTGATCAATCCCGTTGTGGGTATGCTGAACAGCGCTCTGTACTCCGGACTGCAGGCCATGGGCGAGGGCAGCAAGGTGCTGCTGGGCATTGTGCTGGCCGCTATGATGGCCATTGATATGGGCGGCCCCTTCAATAAGGCGGCCTATGTGTTCGGCACCTCTACGCTGGCCACCGTTGCCGCAGGTCAGGGCTCGGAGGTCATGGCGGCAGTCATGGTGGGCGGCATGGTGCCGCCGCTGGCCATCGCGTTGGCGACCACCTTTTTCAAGAACCGTTTCACTGCGGAGGAACGCAAATCCGGTGTGGTCAACTATATTATGGGTCTGTGCTTTATCACAGAGGGTGCGATCCCCTTTGCTGCGGCGGACCCGCTCCATGTCCTGCCCGCCTGCATCGTGGGCTCCGGTCTGGCCGGAGCGTTGTCCATGGCATTCGGTTGTGCGCTGCCCGCTCCTCACGGCGGTGTGTTCGTGTTTCCGGTGATGACCAATGTGCTGGGCTATTTCATTGCGCTTGCCGCAGGCAGTGTGGCCGGTATGCTGCTGCTCGGTCTGCTGAAAAAGAAAAAGTCCTGATCCACAGATTTAGATATCTGAATATCGTTTGGAGGTAATTATTATGGTATCCGCAAAAGTCACTCTGACCAATCCCCAGGGAATGCATATGCGTCCCGCCCAGCTCTTCGTCAACACCATCAATGCCTATCCCTGTGACGTCACGATTCTGCACAATGGCGGCACCGTGAATGCCCGCAGCATTATGAACCTGATGGCTGCCTGCATCAAGTGCGGCGCAGAGATCGAGATCCAGTGCTCCGGTGAGCAGGAGCAGGCCTGCCTGGATGCCGCCGTGGCGCTGGTCAAATCCGGCCTCGGCGAGTGAACACACTACAAATCTGATTTGGAGGAATAAGGCTATGGAGCTGTGCGGAATTGCCGCCTCTGACGGCATCGGCATCGGAAATGCCATCTGTATTCGTGAACAGAGTCTGGATTACAGCGGCGTGGGCTACGCGGGCAAGGAGGCGGAAAAGCAGCGCCTTCAGCGCGCTGTGGAGCAGTTCAACGAGACCACTCAGGCATTGGCAGAGCGCATCGGCGCCGAGGTGGGCGACCATGAGGCTGAAATCCTGACGGGCCAGATCACTATGCTGGCGGACCCGTTTCTGCGCAGTCAGATGGAGGACGCCATCGACGCGGGCAGCTGCGCCGAGGCGGCGGTAGACCAGGTGTGCAGTATGTATGCCGATATGTTCGCCGGCGTGGAAGATGACATGATGCGCCAGCGCGCCGCCGATGTGCGGGACATCCGCACGCGGATGCTGTCTATCCTGCTGGGGGTAACCCGAGTGGACATGAGCACACTGCCCCAGGGCTGCGTGCTGTGTGCCCACGAGTTGACCGCATCCATGACGGTGGGGCTGCACGCCGATACGGTCAGCGCCATTGTCACTGAGGTGGGCGGCGCGACGAGCCATTCCGCCATTCTGGCCCGGGCTATGGGGATCCCGGCGGTGCTGAGCGTGCCCAAGCTGATGGAGCAGGTGCAGGACGGCGCCTGTGTTATCGTGGACGGAACGGCGGGACAGGTGTTCCTCAGCCCCGATGAACGCACCCGCAGTGAATATCTCCAGCGCCAGCGGGTTGAGGCACAGCGCCGGGCATTGCTCACCGTTTACCGGGACAGGGCTACGGTCAATGCAGATGGCACCCAGTTCCGGCTCTATGCCAATATCGGCTCCGCGGCGGAGGCTCAGCTGGCCGCCGACAATGGAGCTGAGGGCATCGGCCTGTTCCGCACCGAGTTTCTCTACATGGATCGCGCCAGCGCGCCAACGGAAAATGAGCAGCTGGAGGCCTACCAGGCTGTTTCCGACTGCATGGCCGGGAAAGAGGTCATTATCCGCACCCTTGATGTGGGCGGTGACAAGGCCGTTGATTATCTCGGTATGGCCAAGGAGGAGAATCCGTTCCTCGGTCACCGGGCCATCCGCTATTGCCTGGACCGGCCGGAGCTGTACAAGATCCAGCTGCGCGCACTGCTTCGGGCGGGTGCGGCGCACCATAACATCAAGATCATGCTTCCGCTGGTGACGGGGCTGGACGAGGTTCGCGCTGCACGCAATCTGCTGGAGCAGTGCAAGCAGGAGTTGAGCCGGGAGGGGCTTGACTTTGATGCCGACATCCCGCTGGGCATTATGGTGGAGACCCCTGCCGCCGCATGGACGGCGGATCTGCTGGCCCGGGAGTGCGACTTCTTCTCCATCGGCACCAACGACCTGACCCAGTATACCATGGCCGTCGATCGGGGCAATGCACAGGTCGCACCGCTCTATACCCCGTATCATCCGGCTGTTCTGCGCTCCATTCGCAGCGTGATCGCGGCAGCCAAAGCTGCCGGAATTCCGGTTGGAATGTGCGGCGAGGCCGCCGCAGATCCCAGACTTACGCCCCTGCTCCTGCACTGGGGACTGGATGAATTTTCTGTGAGTGCGGCGTCGGTCCTGTCCACCCGGGCCCAGATCAGCAGCTGGCACAGCCGGGAGGCTGCGCGGGTCGAGGAGGAGGCCATGAAGCTCTCCACCGCCGCCGGTGTGCAAGGCTATCTGGAAGCCAGCAGTAAGTCTGTCTAATTAAGTGAAAAGCGCCGCGGTGTGCATCGGTGGATGTGCGCCGCGGCATCTTTGCATCCTCCTATGATGAGATTCGGTCATGAGCAGGAAAGGACCCTCAGCGCAGTTTGACGATGACTGCACCGGGCGGTTTACTTTTTTGAGCTGATATGTTATATTGAAAGAGCAAAAATTGAAGATCTGCGCGTTCTGCGCAGGTTTATTATTACCGTGGGAGAAACTTATGGCAAAACGAACTCATTTCCGCCGCTGGCGGGAACTCTCGGTGCCCCGCCGGGGACTGCGGACAATGCTCTGCGTCCTGCTGGCAGTGCTGATCGCGGCGCTGGCCTATGTGGCCTATGTGTTCATCGACTACTACCGCATTGAGGACAATGTCACACTGTCGGTTGAGGGGAGTATGACCGATGCCAATCCGGCCAGAGTGGGGGAGACGTACAAAGCTGTCACTTATAACGTTGGCTTCGGCGCCTACACCCCGGACTACACCTTCTTTATGGACGGCGGAAAGTCCTCCTGGGCGGAGAGTAAGGAGAGCGTGGTCGAGACGATCCAGGGTGCGGCCCAAACGGTGCAAAAGCTGGATCCTGACCTTATTCTGCTGGAGGAGGTGGATCTGGACGCCACCCGCAGCTATCATGTGGCGCAGGACGCGCTGTTCAGCCAGAGCTTTGCAGACTATTGTTACGATCTGGCGATCGACTTCGATTCTCCCTTCCTGTTTTACCCCTTCACACAGCCCCACGGAAAGTCCCTGTCTGCGCTGATGACCTATTCCAGACTGCCCATCACCTCGGCGCTGCGCCGCAGCCTGCCCATCTCCGAGAGCCTGAGCAAGCTGGTGGATCTGGATCGCTGTTACTCGGTCAGCCGTATTCCGGTGGAGAACGGTCGGGAGCTGGTGGTGTATACGGTCCACCTCTCTGCTTACGGCAATTCCGACGCCGTCCGGGAGGGACAGAAGCGCATGCTGCAGGAGGATATGGCGGGGGAGCTGGCACTGGGCAACTATGTGATCTGCGGCGGCGATTTCAACCATAACCTGTTGGCTGCCGAGGACGAGACGGACGCGGAGAGCTGGGCTTATCCCTTCCCGCGCAGCTACCTGCCTGAGGGTATGAGCTTCTGCCTGGATCTGCTGGACGATACCCGCCGTGCGGCGTTGGCACCTACCACCCGCAATGCGGACATTCCCTATGATCCGGAGCAAAGCCTCTGCCTGACTGTGGATGGCTTCCTTATTTCGGACAATATTGAGCTGGTAGATTATTCTACTATTGATACCGGCTTCCGCTGGTCTGACCATAATCCGGTTATGCTGAGCTTCCGTTTGTTGCAGCAGTGAGTTTCAGCACCGGCACGTTCCTGTTCGGCGTGCCGGTGCTGCTGTGTTTTTGTGGGGAAATATCCGGAGGACCGGCGGGCGGGGTGGACATTTTTGCTGAAATCGTGTATAGTGGGGCAGGTAGAAAGACGTCATTGAGTGAGGTTCTGTTTTATGAAGCACAAGGTATATTTTGATTCCAGACTTTACCGCCAGCGTGCGGCCGGAGATTATTTTCGGCTGAGCGGCTGGTATATAGATGAGAGCAGCCAACCCGCCGAGTTTTCTGCGGCGGTGGACGGGACTGCTGTGCCCGTGACAGTAAAGCGCATTGCCCGGGACGATGTTAAGAATCGATTTTCGTGGTGGAAGGGCGGCGCCGACTGCGGCTTTACCATGCGGATTGAGAGCGGAAAATGTGAACAGCTGGCGAATTCGCTGGAAGTGTGGGCGCAGACAAGCGCCGGCCGTGAATGCATTCTGAAGCTGGGACAGGCAGAGCTTGCCAAACTGGCGGATCGGCGCACTGTGCTGAGTCTGCTGGAGTCCGCGGTCATGGATCAGGGTAAGATTACGGTGCAGGGCTGGGCAGATAGCTGCCTCACCAACGAGACGGTGCAGTTCGAGGTGACGGACAGCCATGGCGCACCGGTGGACTTCCAGCAGACGTGGATCCTGCGCGAGGACGTGGTGGATGCCCAACTGATCGAGTCAGACAATACGCACTGCGGGTTTGCGCTGTCCTTCCAGTGCCTGGAGCAGGAGCACTATCAGCTCGTTCTGAAGGACAGCCAGAACAGCATTGTGATTCCGCTGGTTCCGGATCAACTGCGCAGAGAGCAGAAGAAAAAGTCCCGGAAGGGCTTTGTATCTGTGTGCCTGCACAACCTGACGATGCACAATGTGGCTCGGGCAATGGACTATGTGGTGCACCACGGCTTCCGGGGCTTGAAGGACCATATCACTTCCCGGCTCAGTACCCGCGGGATTCCTTATGGAACGTGGTATGCCACCCATAAGGTGACGGAAGAAGAACTGGAAGAGCAGCGTCAGACCAAGTTGGACTATGAGCCGAAGATCAGCATTGTAGTGCCTACTTACCGCACCCCGATCAACTTCCTGAAGGAGATGATCGAATCCGTTCAGGCGCAGACCTATCCGAACTGGGAGCTGTGTCTGGGGGACGGAAGCGAGGGTGACGAGGCCTTGGAGCGCACCGCTCGGGAGTATGCCGCAGCGGATCCCCGGGTGAAGTTCAAGGTGCTGGAGAAAAATCTGGGCATTGCGGGCAATACCAATGGTGCGCTGGAGCTGGCCACAGGCGATTTTATCGGTCTGCTGGATCATGATGACATCCTTGCGCCCAACTGCCTGTTTGAGGTGGCCAAGGCTCTGAACGAGGATGACTATGATGTGCTTTACACCGACGAGGACAAGGTGTCCGGAGACCTGTCAGAGCACAATGACCCCAACTTCAAGCCGGATTACAACCCGGATCTGCTGTGCTCCCATAACTACATTACGCACTTCTTTGCCGTGCGTAAGTCTATTGTGGACAAGATCAAAAGCTTCCGCAGTGAGTTTGACGGCAGCCAGGATTATGACTTCATTTTTCGCTGCATCGAAAACTCCAACGGAAAAATCAAGCATATTCCGAAGATCCTGTATCATTGGCGTATTCACGGCAATTCCGTTGCCGGAGATCCGGCCAGCAAGATGTATGCCTATGAGGCGGGACGGAAGGCCATTGAGGAGCATCTGAAGCGCATCGGCATTCAGAATGCCGTGGTGGAGCATACGGAGATGTGGGGCATGTACCATGTGATCTACGCCACAGAGCCGGATCCGCTGGTGTCCATAATCATTCCCAATAAAGATCATATTGCTGACCTGGACAAGTGCGTGCAGTCTATCTACAAGCACAGCAAATATACAAATTTTGAGTTTGTCGTGGTGGAGAATAATTCCACAGAAAAGTCCACCTTTGATTACTATGAGAGAATGCAGAAGGAGCACGACAACTTCCATGTGGTCACATGGACGGAGGGGTTCAACTACTCCGCCATCAATAACTTCGGGGTTCGCCATGCGAAGGGGGAGTATCTGCTCTTCCTGAATAACGACACGGAGCTCATCAGTGAAAACGCCATCGGTGAGATGCTGGGTACCTGCATGCGTCCCGATGTGGGCATTGTAGGCGCAAAGCTCTACTTTGGCGACGACACCATTCAGCATGCCGGCGTTGTCGTCGGTTTGAGCGGCTTTGCAGGCCATGTGTTCGTGGGTTTCCCCAAGAGCTATTATGGCTTCATGATGCGCGCCCGGGTCAGCGGTGATTACAGCGCCGTGACCGCCGCCTGCATGATGGTGGATCGGAAGGCGTTCGACCGTGTGAATGGCTTCAGCGAGGATTTTGTCGTGTCGTTGAATGACATTGACTTCTGCCTGAAAGTGCGCCAGCTTGGTCTGCTGGTGGTGTTCAACGCCTTTGCAGAGTGGCATCACTACGAGTCCAAGTCCAGAGGCTATGAGGATACCCCGGAAAAGATCGAGCGTTTCCAGGGCGAGATCGCCCGGTTCCAGGCCAAGTGGCCGGACATTCTCAAAAACGGCGATCCCTATTACAATCCCAATTTTGGTTACTATCAGTGGCCCTTTACACTGAAAAACTGAACAGAGCAGAGCCTATACACCGGCTGTTCAACGGGAACAGCCGGTGTATTTAATCTAAGGCCGAAAACAGCCCGGACTGCATTGCGCAGCCCGGGCTGTTCCTTTGGTGTTGAAAATGAGGGTTTATTCCACAGCCAGCACGATCTTGCCGGTGTAGGCGCCGGGTTTCAGATCGACGCTCTGGCCGTCTACGGTGACGGTGAGCTTCTTGCCTGCGGGGGCGGCGACCTTTGCACCTTCGGCCAGCGTCAGGCCGGTGATGTGGCTGGTGCCGGTGACGATCCAGGAGGAGGCGGCATCCATTGTGATGACGATGCCGTTGTTCACCGTAGGAGCAGGGGTCTGGGTGATGTTGGTCAGTTCCATGCGGTTGTCCTCCACAATGGTGGTCAGGCCGTCGCGATACTTCTGGGTGGCGGAGGAGATGATACCCTCAATAGAGGTGCCGGTCAGCTCCAGACCGAGGTTCTTGGGGCCGCGCAGGTCATCGCCATGGTGACGGGCCGCAATGGGGCCGCCATAGGCGTCTGCGCCGTCGTCACCTTCGGCGTCCCAGTCGGGGAGCAGGCCGATGACGGTGTCGTGGAACTCACCCACACCGGCGATCGCACTGTTGCGGTAAGCGCGGATATTGGTGGTGGAGTTCAGGAAGTTTCCTTTGATGGCACAGTTCTTCAGCCGGAAGGTGACGTCTTCTGTCAGGGAGGCGGCGGACAGATCCCGTCCCTCGACATACTCGTCGACCACACCCACGGGAATATGGAAATCGGCCATGGCCATGCCGCACTGGTCGGTGTCCATCAGCTGGACAATGGTGCCGTTGGCGGCAGTCATGCTGGTGTTCTCCACATCAATGATCGTGGAAGCGCCATGGACGCAGAAGGTGGACTTGCCGGTCTTAAAGTCGGAGTCCTTGATGGTCAGAACGGAGTTGTCGTCGCCGTTGATCATCACGCCGTAGCGGCGGCCCTTGATACGGCTGTTCAGAATGGAGGCCTTGCCCTTGCCCTCCATGCCCATCATGAGCAGAGGATAGCCGTAGACGTCCACGTCACAGTTGTCATAGATGACCTCGTTGTCGCCGATGCAGAAGGCACCGTAGCCGTGGGCCTTGGGGCCGGAGAGCTCCATGCGGGTGTTCTTGACCAGCATGGTCTGGCCGCCGTCGGTGCCGTCAATGGACAGAATGCCCCAGCCGTTGGTCTTGAGGTCGCAGCCGTCATAGGTGACGTTGGCCGCATCCGTAAACTGAGCCAGACGGTTGCTGCCGCAGAAGCCGACCTGCCAGCTGAAGCAGCCGGGCCAGGTGTCCTCGGGGCAGATGTTGGTCATCTTGGTGTTCTTGACGGTGACGGTGCTGGTGCCGCCCACATGGACTGCGCAGCGGGTGACACCGTTGACGGTGAAATCGCAGTCCTCGATCGTGACGGTGGGATTGCCCACCACGGTGACGGCACAGCCCACACCGAGGAAGTCGTTGTCGCCAAAGCCGTCGAAGTCGGCTTTCACGTCCTTGATGGTGCACTCGCCCTCGCCGTCCACGACAATGCCGTTAAAGCTGTCCTCGCGGCTGGCCATGTAGACGCCTTCGACCTTTCCGTCCTCAATGGAACCGCCCTGCACAATGGCGGGGATGGTTTTGGTGACCTTACCGTTTTCCACCACAATGCCGGTGTGGAAGTCGCGGCTGATCTGGTTGGGGCGCATCAGTCCGCCGGGACGCATATGGTAGGCGTCGGTGACGGAGAGGACGACATCCCCCTTGTAGGTGCCGGGTTCGATCTTCTGGCCGACGCCGTCCACAGTCAGCGTCAGAAACTTTCCCTCCGGAGCCATCAGCACAGCCCGGGGGCGGATGATGAGCTCATTGCAGGAGAAGGTCTCCTCCACCAGCCAGGTGGACTGATAGGCCATGACGGAATTGCCGGTCTTTTTCAGAATTTTGGTTGCATAAGGTGCGTTCATATCAGGTGTTACCTCCTAACAACAAATTGTATGACTACTGTCCTTATTTTAGCAAACATGACGGGCGCAGGGAAACAACATTCTGTGTTATTTGCACAACAAACAAGAAGAATTATCCGCAAAATTGTGCTATCCATCCGAAAAAAGCATCATAAATACAACCGCCCCGGAGCTTTCTGGAAAGCACCGGGGCGGTTCAGACTGCCGAAAAGTTCTGGCTGTGATGTCTGCAAGCAAGAGCCTCACAGAGTTCCGTCATCCGAAGATGACGGAAGAAAATGAAATCACGTTTTTCCCGAGGCGCATGTCCTCGGGAAAAACACTTTTCAGGCCGCAAGTGTGCGAGCAAGGCGAGTGCGCGCAGCGGCCTGCATCCCTTCTCTGAAATGCATGCATTTCAGAGAGAGCGTGTCGAGTTTCTCGACACGCTCAACCGCCCCGGAGCTTCTTCAGAAAGCTCCGGGGCGGCTATCAGATGAGAAAACGCGGGATCGTTTACTTGCTCTCCTTGATGGCGTCCTGCATCATCCCCACGTTGGGAACCATTCCGCGGGAGCAGATGCATTCGATCTCCACCAGACCGCCCTTGGGCAGTGCGGCCACCTGAACGGCGGAGCGGGCGGGGAAGCTGCCGGTGAAGTGCTTGGCATAGACCTCGTTCATGGCGGCAAAGTCGTTGATGTCAGCCAGGAACACAGTGGTCTTGATGACGTTGTCGACGGTCAGGTCGGCCTCAGCCAGAATGGCCTCGATGTTCTTCAGGGACTGTTCGGTCTGAGCCTGAATGCCGCCCTCCACCAGGTTGCCGGTGGCGGGATCAATGGCCAGCTGGCCGGACAGGAAGACCAGACCGCCGACGCAGACAGCCTGAGAGTAGGGGCCGATGGCGGCGGGGGCATTCGTGGTGGCAATGATGTTCTTGATCTGTTCCATAGTAAAATCTCCTTTGCAGATGGGATCACAAATTATTTGTCGGAGGGAGTCAGCGCGTTCCAGCTCTCATAGATGTGAGCCAGTTCGGACTTTTCCTCCGGATCGTCGCTCCAGTGCCAGCCGAGCGCACCGGTGGGGCAGGAGTGGACGCAGGCGGGCTGTTTGCCGGCCTTGATGCGTTCCACGCAGCCGTGGCACTTTTCCATCTTTTCGCGCGGGCGCTTTGCACCAGTGGGACGGAAGGTAGGGGCGCCGTAAGGACAGGCCATGGCGCAGGAGTGACAGCCGACACAGTTGTCCGTGTGGTAGAGGGTCAGTCCGGTCTCCGCATCTTTATAGATACAGCCGACGGGACAGGCGGTCACACAGGGCGCGTCGGGACAGTGGAGGCAGGCGATAGAGATAAAAACCCGCTCTGTTGCGCTCTCGTACTCATACACCTTGCGGTAGGGCTGCATACCCGCTTCCACATCCACATCGTTCTGATCCATGCAGGCGATGGCACAGGCGCCGCATGCGGAGCACTTCTGCGGGTCAAAATCAAATACGATCTTCTTCATCGTGCTCACACCTCCTGTTTCTTTACGCCGCAGCGGGTGCTGCGATAGCCGGGAAAACCGGAATAGGGATCGTTATGTCCGGGTGGGATGATAGAGTTGACGTCAGCTTCGGTATAACCGTGGTACATGAACACGGTGCCCGGCTTGACTGCCCGGGTGGGATTGGCCCCCACGGTGATCGTACCGGCCCGGGTGAAGAGTTCGATGGTGTCGCCCTTCTCAATCCCCAGCTTTTTGGCGTCCTCATCGTTCAGATCGGCAGTGGGCACCGGGCGCATAGAGCGCAGCCATGGCACCTTGTGGAGCCGGGAGTGCAGGGCGGTGGGCAGACGGGCACCGGAGACAAGGCGGAAGGGGTACTTCTCTGGGTCGGTGTCATCGATGCTGTCCCGATAGGTGGGCAGGGGATCAAGCCCCGGGAACTTCTCAATCACAGTGGAGTAGAGCTCGAACTTGCCGGTGGGTGTTTTGAAGCCATGCTCGCCCACCGGGATCACCTTCACGCCCTCCAGCTTTTGCGGGAACTGGCTGTGGGCCTCGCTGCCCTGTTTCAGCAGATCGTCATCCACATCCAGCCGCCGGGCCAGCTCACAGATGATCTCGTCATCGGGGCGGGACTCGCCCAACGGGGCGATGACCGGTTCGGTATACTGCCCGAAGCCGCCGCCGAATACCTTGAACTCACTGCGCTCAAAGGAGGAGCAGCAGGGGAGTACGATATCCGCCAGCTTGGCCGAGTCGGTCATAAAGAGGTCGATATCCACAAAGAAGTCCAGCTCCTTGATGGCCTTTTCCAGCTCCTTATCACCATTGAACATGCGGAAGTTCATGCCATGAGCCCAAATGGCCTTGACGGGATAGGGCAGACCCTGAGAGATCTGGCGGGCCAGATCATTGCCCTGCATCTCGCCGACCACCTCATCCCACAGGGGGAAACGCACCGCACCCACCGGGCGGGGGGCGTCCTTGGGGTACTTCTCAAAGGGGAATTCGTGATCCAGCGTGGAGAAGCCGGCCATGGAGTGGGCGTAGGTCAGCGGGGCGGGCACCATTCCGCCGGGCCGGTCATAGGTGCCCATCAGGGCGGACAGTGCCATGACGGCCCGGTGAGTCTGCATGCCGTTGGTGTGGTGCACCAGCGCCGCGCCGGACTGGTTGATAGCCAGCGGCATATTTTCGTGGATCATTCTGGCAGCCAGCCGGATCTGATCGGCGGGAACGTCCGTCAGCTGTTCCACCCGCTCGGGCGGGAAGTCCTTGACGTACTGCTTGTACTGCTCGTAGCCGTAGACGTTCTTCTCGATGTAGTCGTGATCCACCCAGTCGTTGATGATGAGCTCCCGCGCCAGGCCGAGGGCCAGTGCGCAGTCCGTGCCGGGCTTGATGCGCAGATGCAGGTCGCACTGCTTTTCTACGGCGGGGGTGATGCGGGGATCGACGATAATGACCTTCATGCCCCGCTCACGGGCCTTGTCCACGCCGCCGATCATCAGATGCTGAGCATAGTAAGCATTATAGCACCATCCGAGGAAAATGCCAGCATTTCGCAGGTCGGGGGCGGCAAAATCTGCGCCGGTGGCCAGCCGCCAGGACATGATGGTGGAGGTGAAGCAGGAGGAGGACTCAGTGCCGTAGTTTACAGAGCCGAAGTCATAGCACAGCCGCTGAAGAAAGGGGCGGTACCACTTGTTGTAGCCGGAGTAGAAGGCCACGGAGCAGGGGCCATAGTCCTGTTTGACCTTGTTGAGGCGCGTGACGATCTCGTCATAGGCCTCATCCCAGGTAATGGGCTCAAATTTACCCTCGCCCCGCGCACCGACCCGGCGCAGAGGGGTCATGATGCGGTCTTTGCGGTAGACATACTGCCGGTTGGATTGTCCTTTGGGGCAGAGCAGACCGTGGTTGGTCGGATGGCCGTCGGTGCCCTCCACTTTGATGATCTTCCCGTCCTTCACATAGCAGGTCACACCGCAGTGGGGGCCGGGGGCGCACACGTCGCAGAAGCTGTTGCGGGTGATGATGCCGGTGTCCTCGCCGGGGATCTTTGCGTGGAGCTTTTCTTCCGTGGTGCTCATGCCTGTTCCCCTCCTTCAAAAAGTGTCAGAAATTCGTCGGTAAAGCCTTCCCGGGCCAGCAGACCCCGCAGAGCGGCGGGGAGCGGCGCCTTGTTGCCGGTAAAGCGGTTCATGATGTAATTCTTGATGACGCCGCTGATGTGGTAGCTGTCCAACAGGTTGATGCAGCGGATCTCTCCGCCGGAGACCACTGCCTTCACATAGCGGGGGTCGGTGGGCTTGCCGATGGTGTGTACTTCGCCGGTGGCGTTCACATCGCCAAAGGAGATGAAGTCCATGCCCATGAAGTGAGTGATGTTGTGCAGAATGTTGCCGGAGAATACAGTGGGATCGCCCGCCATGCAGTGGCCGGCGGTCTGCCCCTGATAGGCGGCGTTGGCCCACAGACCGATGATCTGGTGGCCTCCGGTCATAATGTTGCGCCCCTCACAGCAGTCGCCCGCGGCATAGATCCCGGGGGCGCTGGTTTCCATACTGTCGTTGACCACAATACCGCGGCCGACCTCCAGCCCGGCTTCCCGGGCCAGCGCAGTGCGGGCGCGGGTGCCGATGCAGAGCACCAGCAGGTCGCTGACCACCGGCTCGCCGTCGGCAAACACAGTGGTGACATGGTCTGCCATTTCCTCGGCGGAGGTAACGGCGGAGCCAAAGCGGAGCTTGACCCCCTTTTCCATCAGACGGCGTTCGATCTCGGCGGACACGTCGGGGAAGGCGGCCAGCGGGAAAATGCGCTCGGCCATGTCGGCCAGCGTACACGCAAGCCCGGCCTCCTGGCACAGCTCCACGATCTTGATGCCCACCATGCTGCCGCCAATGACGGTGACGGACTTGACCGTGCCGTCGCCCAGACGTTCCCGGAGCAGCCTGGCATCGGCCACGGTGCGCATACACAGCACCCGGCCGCCGGGCGTGACGCCTAGAGGCGGCACGACGGGATCTGCGCCGGTGGCGAGCAGTATGCCGTCGAAGGGGCCGAAGGCCTCCTCGCCGCAGCGAATGGTGCGCTCTTCAGCGTCCATGGCAGTGACGGGAGTGTCCATATGGAGCACCGGGGAGTACCGGCGCTCAATGTCCTCCAGAGAGCCAAAGGGGAACAGCGCCTCATAGGGGAGCCGCCCGGCGGCATAATAGGTGGTCAGCATGGGGTTGGCCGGCGGTTCGCCGAGATCGGAAAAGATATGGATCTCTGCTTCCATGTCGCTTTCCCGCAGTGCGGTGAGCGCCTGATAGCCTGCGCAGCCGAAGCCAATGATCGCGTAGCGTTTTGACATTGTTTGCACCTGCCTTCTGAAAAGTTACATGCGCCCGGAGCGGTTCTCAGCGGACGTGGTTCAGCTCAGCGGAGACAATATTGAACAGGTCGGTGAGAAAGGGCGTTTTCGGTGTTGCGGGGTCATAAATGCAGCCATATGAGATGGTGACGTTTTTTTCAAGCGGGATCGCCTTCATGGGGCATTTGGAATAGTAGTTGCGCAGCCGGGAGGTCAGACCTGCCGCCCGGTTGCGGGAGATCATCTCCCGGCACAGGTCATAGCTGGAGACGTGCAGCGCCACGGAAGGCTCTGCACCGGGCTCCAGCAGATTGTGGATCATCATGGCCTCGTTGTTGCACAGTGCCAGCGGAATGGTGGCCAGCTCTTCGGCCGAGATCAGCTTTCGCTCTGCCAGCGGCGAGTTTTCCGCTACGCCCAGCATCAGCTCATCCTGAAAATAGTGGTCAAATACCAGCTTGCCGCTGCTGAGCCGCAGCGAGTCCGCTTCGTGAAAGGTCGACATGCTGATGATGCCCACGGAGTTGGGAGTGAAGGCCACCCCGTCGGCGATCTCCGGCGGATCCAGCTCTTCAATATTGAGGTGAATGCCCGGATAGCGCAGGTTCAGCGTGGACAGCACCCGGAACAGCAGGGTGGAGGAGATGAGCTGGGTGGTGTAGATGTGGCAGTCCACCGGCCGCTGGCCTTCGGCGGAACTGAGCCGGCTGATGTCGGTGAGCATATGCTGATAGAGTCCGTCCAGTTCCTTGGCTCTGGCCACCACCAGCTCGCCTACGTCGGTGAGGCGGATGTGGTTGTTGGTGCGGTGAAACAGCTTTACGCCAAGCTCCTTTTCCAGATTGCTGATGATACGGGACAAGCCCTGTTGGGTGATGTAGCACGCTTCGGCGGCAAGGCTGATCGAGCCGATGTCCGCCACCTGAATGAGGTAGCGCAGATCTTCCATTCTCATAGCGGATCTCCCTCCTTATAAGTTCAGCCCCATTATATCACAGGTGCCAAGAAGATATAAGGGGGCAGTCATCCGACACCCCATTGTGCATTCTAACTTATCCTAACAAGTTCCGGTTAGGAAAGCAAACAATCTGCCATTGTGCTATGGACAACAAATGCTTGTTGGCTCACGCGCGGCATCGATGCTATGATTTTACCAAGTTATTGAAGAGAGGAAGCGGTACTAATGTACAACTTTGACAAGTTCGTCGATCGCCGCGGCACGGCCTGCGTTAAGTGGGACGTAAGGGATCTGTTTGGCGTCGGCCCGGATGCGGATCTGACGCCTATGTGGATCGCGGATATGGATTTTGCGGTGGTGCCGGAGATCCAGACCGCGCTGAAAGAGCGCTGCGACCACCCGACGTTCGGTTACAACACCCCGACACCCGGCTGTATTCCTGCCCTGTGTTCCTGGTATGAGCGCCGCCACAACTGGAAGTTCACGCCGGATCAGGTGCTGAACGGCATCGGCGTCGTCACCATGATCCGCTTTACGCTGGAGGCCCTGACCGCGCCCGGCGATCAGGTGGCTGTGTTCTCCCCGATCTACGATCCCTTCTTTGCTCAGGTGCGCAACAGCGGCCGCACGCTGGTCGACCTGCCCATGAAGGAGCAGAATGGCCATTATTCCGTCGATCTGGCCGCCTTTGAGCAGGCGCTGAAGGACGGCGTCAAGGCGGTCATTTTCTGCAACCCCCACAATCCCATCGGCAAGGTGTGGACGAAGGATGAGGTGGAGACCATCGGTGGCCTGTGCGCGAAGTACGGAGCCTATATGCTCTCCGATGAGGTCCACGGCGATATGGTCATGGACGGCAACCACTATAACCCCATGGGGCTGGTAGATGCCATTCAGGACAAGCTGGTGGTCTATACCGCCATCAGCAAGACCTTCAATCTGGCGGGTCTGCATCAGTCCGCCATCATCATTCCCAATGCCGAGGTGCGCGCCAAGGTGGACGCCATGCTGAAGGGAGCCTGGATCATGGGGCCCAATCTGATGGCATTCACCGCTATGGAGGCGGCCTACACCTACGGCGACAAGTGGGTGGATGAGGTCGTTGCTTACATCTCTGACAACGTCCGCTATGTTCAGCAGCAGGTGCGTGACTTCATGCCCAAGGTGAAGCTGTCTCACCATGAGGGCACCTTCCTGATGTGGCTGGATCTGCGCTGCCTCGGCATGAGCAGCGATGAGCTCACCGTGACCCTTGGCCGGGAGTATGGTATCGGCCTTGGCAACGGCGCCCATTACGGCAAGCAGTGCGACGGCTTTATGCGTATGAACATCGCCTGTCCCCGCTCCACGCTGGAGAAGGGCGTCGCGGCGTTGAAAAAATGCTATCTTGAGAGGGAGGCAAAGTAAAAATGGAAGAAAAGAAACAACACAAGCAGTTGGGCTTTATCGACTGCCTCGGCATCGGCATCGGCCAGATCATTGGTTCCGGCGTCATGGTGCTGACCGGTGTCGTGGTGGGCCTGACCGGCCACGGCACGCCCCTGGCCTTCATCTGCGCGGCACTGCTGGTCATCTGCACGATGAGCTCGGCGGTCGTCCTGTCCAGCGCCGTACCGTCTAACGGCGGCGGCTACTCCTACGTCAAGCGGCTGATCGGGCCCCGGGCCGGCTTCATCTATCTGGGCATGTTCGTGCTGACCCAGGTGCTGATCGCCACCTTTGCACTCGGCTTTGCCAGCTATTTCGCCGCGCTGGTGCCCGGCGTGAATCAGAAGCTGATCGCCATGCTGATCCTGATCGCCGCCACCGTCGTCAACCTGATCGGCATCAAAACTGCCGCCTCTGTCCAGAATGTTATGGTGGCCTGCCTGCTGCTGTCTCTGCTGCTGTTCGTGGTGTTCGGCCTGACCAAGGTGACCTGGAGTGAGCTGGCCTTCACCAAGGCCAATCTGATGCCCAACGGTGTCGGCAACTTCCTTCAGGGCGTGGCTCTGCTGAGCTTCGCCACCGGCGGCGCCAAGTTCCTGGCCGAGACTGCCGGTGAGGTCAAGAATGCCGGCAAGACCGTGCCCCGCGCCATGATCATCTCCACTGCCATCGTCGCCGTGTTCTATGCCCTGCTGGGCGTTGTGGCCACCGGCGTTCTGCCTCTGGACCAGGTCGCGTTCCAGAACCTGACTCTGGTCGCCCAGACCATCTTCCCCGCATGGCTGTACTACTTCTTCGTCATCGGCGGCGCTCTGTTCGCCCTGGCCACCACCCTGAACGGTACCCTGTCCTGGGTGACCCGGGCTCTGCAGCTGTCCGCTGAGGAGGGCTGGCTGCCCAAGGTCTGTGCCAAGGAGAACAAGGGCGGCACTCCCGTTGTGCTGCTGCTGGTGTTCTTTGTGGTCGGCGCCATTCCTATCCTGACCGGCATGGACACCACCACCATCTCCAACATGGGCGTCGGCCTGAATCAGGTCGTCCTCATCATGGAGGTCATTGCCTGCTGGCGTCTGCCCAAGCTGATGCCTGAGGCCTATGAGAATGCCACCATGAAGATGAAGCTGCCCGTCCTGCGGGTGCTGCTGGTGCTGTCTATTGTGCTGAATGTGGCCACCTTCTTCGTGAGCCTGTCCGACATGACCCCTGTTGTCTGGATCAGCATTATTGTCTTTGTGGTTCTGCTGGCCATCTACACCTCTATCCGCGGTAAGCAGCTGGAGGCCAAGAAGGTCATCTGACGCGATATCTCCTCTTTTTCTTCTCTCGGCAATGGCCGTCCGAATATCGGACGGCCATTGCTTTTTGTACAGAATCGGGTACAATAAGTATAGTTTATAAAGGAGAGAGCAGCGATGGCGGAAGAAAAGGTATATGCCCTTGTGTTGGCTGGCGGGCGCTCCAGCCGGATGGGAGCGGACAAGGCGCTCTTGAACTGGGGCGGCGAGACCCTGCTGGAGCGAGCTGTCCGGTTCTGGCGGGAGAGCGGCCGCGTGGAGCGGACCCTGGTCAGCGTGGGGCCGCAAGCGCATTTTTCGGCGGCACAGCTTCCGGAGGGCGTACAGGCTGTGGCCGATCTGGAGCGGGGCCGGGGGCCCATGGCGGGGCTTGCGGCGGCGTTTGCGTGTTCGGACGCCGACGTGCTCTGCGTCAGCGCGGTGGATATGCCCAATCTGACGGCAGAGGCGGTGCTCCCGGTGCCAAAGGGGGATGCGGCGGTCTACCGGCTGAATGGGCGGCGAGAACCGCTGTTCGGCATCTACCGCAGAAGCGTTCTGCCTGCGGCGCAGAAGCTGCTGGCAGAGGGAAAAGGGAAGATGGGGCTTCTGCTGGACGCGGTACAGACGGAGTATTATTATGCCCCGCCTGTGCTGGAGCCGGTCTTTCAGAATCTGAACACCCCGGGGGACGCACTGCGCGCCCGGGCGGGCACACCGCCCGCGGTGGCGGTGGTGGGCTGGCACAACGCAGGCAAGACCACGTTTTTGCGGGGATTGATCCCGGTACTGACGGCTCGTGGTGTGCGGGTCGCCGCCATCAAGCACGATGCCCATGGGTTTGAGATGGATCACGAGGATACGGACACCTGGCATCTGCGCCGAGCCGGTGCGGAGAGCGCGGCCATTCTCGGCCCCGACAGCTGGGCGGTGCTGGGTCAGGGAGAACGCACATTCGAGGACATCCGCCGCACCCTGCCCAAAGTGGATCTGATCCTGGCGGAAGGCTTTAAATACAGCCCTCTGCCAAAACTGGAGATCCACCGCAAGGCTACGGGCCATCCCCTGATCGTGCAGGATGAGACGCTTTTGACCGTGCTCACGGACGAACCGTTGGAGGTGGAAGCCCCCCAGATGAGCCTGACCGACTTTGAAACCTGTGCCGATCTGCTGTGTCGGCAGTTTGACCTTCCGGAGAAAAAGAGCTGACGAGTTTTCGTCAGCTCTTTTTGCGGAGATGCTTTGCTTTTTGCCGACGTTTTCGGTACAATAATGCCGAGGTGATTTATGATGAAGAAACCTGTTATTTCTGCCGGTGCGCTGATGACTGCGGACGCCGTTGTGTGCGGTGATGTGACGCTGGAAGAGAATGTGAACCTCTGGTTTCATGCGGTGCTGCGGGCAGAGACCGCCGCGATCCGCGTGGGGAAGGGGAGCAATATACAGGATAACTGCGTTGTCCATGTGGATGAGGGCTTTGACGCTGAGATCGGCGAAAATGTCACTGTGGGTCACGGCACGATCCTGCACGGCTGCTCCATTGGAGACGGCACGCTGATCGGCATGGGCAGTACGATCCTGAACGGCGCGAAGATCGGCAGAAACTGCCTGATCGGCGCGGGCAGTCTGGTGACGCAGAATGCCGTGATCCCCGACGGCTCCATGGCCTTTGGTCGTCCGGCCAAAGTGGTGCGGCCGCTGACGCAGGCAGAGCGGGAGGAAAACCTGAAAAGTGCCCGGGATTATGTGGAGGAGAGCCGGATGTATCTTGCGGCGGATCTGATGCGGCATAGGACCTGAACAGCACCGGGACCTCTTTTGTAAAATGGAAAAAAATGAAAAATTAAGAGCGATTGAAGAATGAAAAACTTCCGGGGAAATGGTTGCAAAACTGTGCTTAATGCGCTATGATAGATGATGTAATTTTATGTTTGGAATACAATGTGCCGTGCTCAGCCGTGCTGGTAAAAGAAACTGACAGAGAAGTGAGGATTTCCCGGCATGAGAAACTGACGGCGCAAAAACAAATAAGGGTGAGTTGTAAATGAATCAAAATCCTACGCTTCAGGTTCAGTCTGTCATTTACGGAAATGAGCCTGAATCCCTCTATAAGGCCATTTCCAATCTGGCAAATGCAATTCGTGTGGAACGGGAACAGCGCAGATTCCTCGGTCAGGTGACGCTCTATTATGGCGATGCATCGCCGGAGCGGGTGCTTTCCGAAGCAGAGGTGGAGCAGATCCGGAAGAAGTATCAGGATCTGTTCCGGTTTAAGTATCGTGTGTTTGGCTTTAACTCCGGTTCGGCCAAGGGACATAATATGCTGGGTGAAGAGTGTGAATCGGATTATATGCTCATTATGAACCCGGATGTTATTATGTCGCCCCGGACGCTGATCGAATTGATGTATCCCTTCCTGGATGAAGAGGTCGGTATGGTGGAGGCCCGTCAGACGCCGATCGAGCATCAGAAGGAATATGATGTCGAAACCTTGGAGACAGACTGGTCGACAACAGCCTGCGCCGTTTTCTCCAAGGCGCTGTTTGACGAGCTGAATGGATTTGACAGTGAGACCTTCTTCCTCTATTGCGATGATCTGGACTTCTCCTGGCGTGTTCGACTGGCGGGCTATAAGATCATCTATCAGCCTTTGGCCCCTGTGTTCCATGCAAAGCGGCTGTCTGTCAAGGCGTCCTGGCAGCCGACCAAGGCGGAGCAGTACTATTCCGCCGAGGCGGCGCTGCTCATGGCGCATAAGTGGTCCAATCCGGGCCGGGTGGAGCAGCTGCTTCAGGTATATCAGAATAGTCAGAATGAGAACTGCGAAAAGGCGGCGGCGCATTTTATTGAGTTGCGTGCGGCAGATAAGCTGCCTGAACCGCTCGATCCTGAGCACAGGGTTGCTAAATTTATCGGAGATTACTATACCGAAAATCGCTATATTCTTTGATGAAGCGATCGACTCCAAGTGAATCAAGTATTGTACATCAAAGAGAGAAAACGATGACTATAAATCGAGGAAAGTAATATGAACAAAAGAGAACCAAAGGATGTGGCCAGTCAGCTGGATCGACTGAAGCAGAATCTGGCGGGGCTGCCCGAGAACTCCGCCCTGAACCGTTATTTTAGCTGGCTGAATGGACAGGTTGAGCATAAGGATGCGCTGTATCTGAAGGATTACGCTCCTATTATCGCAAAGGAAGAGGCGCATCGCGGGGAGAACGCTCCCTTTTTGAGCGTTATTACGCGGACGCAGGGCAAGCGGCCTGAGATGCTGCGTGAGACGCTGCTCTCCCTGGTCGGCCAGACGGATGAAGATTTTGAAGTGCTGCTGATCGGCCATAAGCTGGATCAGCAGCAGGACAAGCTGGTGCAGCAGATCATTGGGGAGCAGCCGGAGGAGCTGCGGCAGAGGATCCGTTTTATCCCCCTGAATCACGGCACACGGACTACGCCGCTGAATACCGGCTTTGCCTATGCCCACGGTCAGTATATTGCCGTGCTGGACGACGATGATATTGTGTTTGACAATTGGGTGGAGGAGTTTCATAAAGCCGCCAGAAAAAGCCCCGGATCAATCCTGCATGCCTATGTGTTCACGCAGGCGTGGAATACCGTCGCTACGGACAGCGGTCAGTCTGCCCTGAGAGCGGCACAGGCGCCGGTAGCCTCCCATTGCGACAAATTTGACCTGCTTGTGCAGACCCGGGAGAACCACTGCCCGCTGCTGAGCTTGGCCTTCCCGAGCTTCTATTTTCAGAAGATGGGCATTATGTTCGACGAGCGGCTCACCACGACGGAGGACTGGGACTATTTTATGCGCACTGCGTTCATTGCCGGGGTGAAGGATGTGGAAACTCCCACGTCCATTTACCGGCTCTGGACAAATGCGGAGAATTCGTCCACGCTGCATAATCAGCAGGAATGGGCTAAGAATTATTACCTGATTCAGGACAAATTGGCAGACATGCCGATTTTGATCCCGAAGGGCAGCCGCAAGAGCGTGGCGCAGGAGACGATGAATGCCATCAACAGAGGCTGGCCCTATCGTGCGCCTCGCATTCATACCTGTGGACTGTATCTGGGCTATGGCGGCCCCTTCTCGGAGGAGCATGTGAAAACGGCGACGGCGCTGAGCAACGGGATCAGCTTTGACGCGCAGTTCCCTCTGAGCGAGGGCGAGGCGCAGAATTTGAAGCAGATCCGCTTTGATGTCTGCGATGAAGGAATGTTTGTCGTTCAGAATGTGCTGGCCATGGTGCGGTATTCGGATGGCAGCTGCGACTATCTCTCCATTGATGACTGCCGCAGCAACGGCGCCCAGATCCAAAATGCGATCTGCTTCCTGAACATGGATCCCTGGATGGTGTGGGAGGTCAACGCATCCAAGACGGTTCAGTCTGTCCGCGTTGTGGGTGAGACCCATGCAAATATGACGCCTGCGCTGGTGCGTACTGCGGCGAAGTTCTTGAGCGGAGCGGAGTTCCAGCTGTTTTATAAGAACGATGAGCACGGGTTTGCTGAGAATCACAGCAAGCGCATTTATACCGCTGACGGCGCATTCGAGCTGACATTCCCCGTGGGTGAAGCAGTCACAGCGCTCCGGCTGGACCCGGGCGAAGAGACTGGCTGCGCCGTGCGGGATCTGAAGCTGGAGATTCTCTGCGAGGACGGCAAGGTCATTCACGAGACGCTCTCCGGTGCGCGCACAAATGGCGTCAAGCAGAGCGGCCAGGCAGCCTTTAATGTTGCCGATCCTCAGCTGATTTGGAAGTTGTCCGGGCAAAAGGTGCGTGAGGTCAAGGCCAGCGGCACGTTTACTTATTTGAGCGATGACGAGCTGAAGCGCCTGCCGACAAGAGCGGCCGGCCTGAAAGAGAGCGTTCGCGCTTATGTGAAGAAGGAAAGGAAATAAGATGTCGATGAAGGTAGTTGTAACGGGAGCGAACGGCTATATTGGCTCCCATGTTGTGCGGGAGCTGATCGACCGAGGCAATGAGGTGACTGCCGTTGATGTAAAGACGGATTACATCGATCCCCGGGCTATCTGCGTTCAGGCATCCATCTTCGAGGACAATGCGCAGATCTACGAGCAGCTTGGCCGTCCGGATCTGTGCATTCACCTGGCATGGCGCAACGGATTTGCCCATAATGCTTCCAGCCATATGGAGGATCTGTCCGCTCATTGCCGCTTTATCCGCCAGATGGTAGAGGGCGGCCTGCCCCGGCTGGCAGTTATGGGCACTATGCATGAGGTCGGTTATTGGGAGGGAGCTATCACCGATGAGACTCCCTGCAATCCTATGTCCATGTATGGCATTGCGAAGAATGCCTTGCGTCAGGCTGTGCTCCAGCTTCAGAAGGAGATGAATTTCTCCGTCTATTGGCTGCGGGCATACTACATCCTCGGTGATGACGAAAAAAATCACTCGGTATTTTCCAAGATCCTTCAGATGGAGAAGGAAGGGAAGGAGAAATTCCCCTTTACCAGCGGAAAGAACCTGTATGACTTCATTCAGGTGGACGAATTGGCCCATATGATCGTTTCGGCCTCTTTGCAGGACGAGATCACGGGGATTATCAATCTGTGCACTGGAAAACCTGTCTCTCTGGCCGATAAGGTGATGGAGTTTATTGAGTCCAAGCAGCTGCATATTCGTCCGGAATATGGAGCGTTTCCTGACCGTGCCTACGATTCCCCGGGCACTTGGGGCGATCCGTCAAAAATTGAGCAGATCCTGAAGAATGAGCAGTGAGGAAATGCATGGGTGAAGTGAAGAATCACGGCAATAATTTTGCCCTGCTGCATTTCATTGGCGCCTGTATGGTGATTTATGGGCATATGCACGATCTGCTGCAAGTTCCCGGGCCGTCTCTGCTCGGAAACGGAATCAACGCGTTGGGCGTGAAGATGATTTTTGTCATCACGGGCTATCTGGTGGCCAATAGCTATCTGCGGGAAAAGAAGCTGGGCCGCTATATGGTGCGGCGTCTGATCCGTATTTACCCGGCCATGTTTGCCTGCCTTTTCCTGTCTGTCGTTTTGATCGGGCCGATCGCAACGACTTTGGATATGGGAAGCTATTTTTCGCAGTGCTGGCACT
>OGCO01001776.1_pt1 | contig 30903 bp, 23 predicted proteins | sample 1570171 | NCBI WGS metagenome assembly OGCO01 (sample SAMEA4370583, study PRJEB24528) | human gut metagenome
GGTGAAGTCGTAACAAGGTAGCCGTACCGGAAGGTGCGGCTGGATCACCTCCTTTATAGAGAGATGCAAGAAATCCTCTGAAGTTGACTCGGTGTTCACACTTATCAGTTTCGTTGAAACTAGATTGCTCTTTAAAAATTTGGAAAGAAACAAAGCGTTCTGTCAAAAGAAGCTGCCGTGATGAGATGGCAGTGGATGTTGACAGACGGGTTGTGATTGCATTCATTGATTCATTGAAGTTCTCAAGAACCGACATAATCAGAGAAATCAGCGTATACGTTATAGGTTGCTTGTGACTTTGAGGGCAAAAGGCCTCAGGGTTATAGGATCAAGCGACTAAGTGTATGTGGTGGATGCCTTGGCGATCACAGGCGATGAAGGACGTGACAGCCTGCGAAAAGCTGTGGGGAGCTGGCAAATAAGCTTTGATCCACAGATGTCCGAATGAGGGAACTCACCTGCTTTGCAGGTATCCCATCCTGAATATATAGGGATGGGAGGCGAACGAAGCGAACTGAAACATCTAAGTAGCTTCAGGAAAAGAAATCAACCGAGATTCCGAAAGTAGCGGCGAGCGAAATCGGATCAGCCCAGCACTCGATAGCAGCCAACTTACGGGAACGGTCTGGAAAGTCCGGCCATAGAGGGTGATAGCCCCTTACTGGAAAAGGCAGCTGTGGTACTAAGTGTGCGATAAGTAGAGCGGGACACGTGACATCCTGCTCGAAGATGGGGGGACCATCCTCCAAGGCTAAATACTCGTGATCGACCGATAGCGTACCAGTACTGTGAAGGAAAGGTTAAAAGAACCCCGGGAGGGGAGTGAAATAGATCCTGAAACCGCATACATACAAACAGTAGGAGCCTCGTTAAGGGGTGACTGCGTACCTTTTGCATAATGGGTCAGCGACTTACGTTTAATGGCGAGCTTAACCGTATAGGGGAGGCGCAGCGAAAGCGAGTTCGAACAGAGCGTTCAGTCGTTAGGCGTAGACCCGAAACCAGATGATCTATCCATGGCCAGGTTGAAGGTGTGGTAACACACACTGGAGGACCGAACCGACTAGTGTTGCAAAATTAGCGGATGAGCTGTGGATAGGGGTGAAAGGCTAAACAAATCTGGAGATAGCTGGTTCTCCCCGAAAACTATTGAGGTAGTGCCTCGTGTATGACTCCAGGGGGTAGAGCACTGTTATGGCTAGGGGGACATGGCGTCTTACCAAACCATGGCAAACTCCGAATACTTGGAAGTTTGAGCACGGGAGACAGAGCACCGGGTGCTAACGTCCGGACTCAAGAGGGAAACAACCCAGACCGCCGGCTAAGGTCCCTAATATTGACTAAGTGGAAAACGAAGTGGAAAGGCTAAGACAGTCAGGAAGTTGGCTTAGAAGCAGCCATCCTTCAAAGAAAGCGTAATAGCTCACTGATCGAGTCTTTCTGCGCGGAAGATGTAACGGGGCTAAGTCAATAACCGAAGCCGCGGATTCACACTTGTGTGTGAGTGGTAGGGGAGCGTTCTGTAAGCCTGCGAAGGTGACTCGTAAGGGTTGCTGGAGGTATCAGAAGTGCGAATGCTGACATGAGTAACGTTAAAGCGGGTGAAAAGCCCGCTCGCCGTAAGCCCAAGGTTTCCTGCTCTACGTTCATCGGAGCAGGGTGAGTCGGCCCCTAAGGTGAGGCTGAGAAGCGTAACTGATGGGAACAAGGTTAATATTCCTTGACCACCGCTGAATGCGAAGGGGGGACGGAGTATTGAAGATCATCCGGGTGTTGGATATCCCGGTTTGCGAGCGTAGGAGGCTGACAGGCAAATCCGTCAGCGGATCTCCGAGGCGAAGCATCGAGCTCTCTTTTGAGCGAAGTGATTGGATGTGCTTCCAGGAAAAGCCTCTAAGCTCCAGTTCAGCGGGACCGTACCGCAAACCGACACTGGTGGGCGAGCTGAATATGCTCAGGCGCTTGAGAGAACTCAGGAGAAGGAACTCGGCAAATTGACACCGTAACTTCGGGATAAGGTGTGCCTTTGTAGCGTGGAGGGAGAAACACCCCGAGCGCGAAGAGGTCTCAGATAATCGGTGGCTGCGACTGTTTATTAAAAACACAGCACTCTGCAAAGACGAAAGTCGACGTATAGGGTGTGATGCCTGCCCGGTGCTGGAAGATTAATTGATGGGGTGCAAGCTCCTGATCGAAGTCCCAGTAAACGGCGGCCGTAACTATAACGGTCCTAAGGTAGCGAAATTCCTTGTCGGGCAAGTTCCGACCTGCACGAATGGCATAACGATGGCCACACTGTCTCCTCCTGAGACTCAGTGAAGTTGAAGTGTTTGTGATGATGCAATCTCCCCGCGGCTAGACGGAAAGACCCCATGAACCTTTACTGTAGCTTTGCATTGGACTTTGAACCGATCTGTGTAGGATAGGCGGGAGCCTGTGAAACCACAACGCCAGTTGTGGCGGAGGCGTCCTTGAAATACCGCCCTGATTTGTTTGAGGTTCTAACCTGGGACAGTCATCCTGTCCGGGGACCGTGCATGGTAGGCAGTTTGACTGGGGCGGTCTCCTCCTAAAGGGTAACGGAGGAGTGCGAAGGTACGCTAGGTACGGTCGGAAATCGTGCTGATAGTGCAATGGCAAAAGCGTGCTTGACTGCGAGACCCACAAGTCGAGCAGATACGAAAGTAGGTCATAGTGATCCGGTGGCTCTGTATGGAAGGGCCATCGCTCAACGGATAAAAGGTACTCTGGGGATAACAGGCTGATACCGCCCAAGAGTTCATATCGACGGCGGTGTTTGGCACCTCGATGTCGGCTCATCTCATCCTGGGGCTGTAGCCGGTCCCAAGGGTATGGCTGTTCGCCATTTAAAGAGGTACGTGAGCTGGGTTTAAAACGTCGTGAGACAGTTTTGTCCCTATCTGCCGTGGGCGCTGGAAGATTGACGGGGGCTGCTCCTAGTACGAGAGGACCGGAGTGGACTCACCTCTGGTGTACCGGTTGTCACGCCAGTGGCATCGCCGGGTAGCTATGTGGGGAAGAGATAACCGCTGAAAGCATCTAAGCGGGAAACTTGCCTGAAGATAAGTCTTCCTGGAGGCTAGACCTCCCTAAAGAGTCGTTCGAGACCAGGACGTTGATAGGATGGGTGTGTAAGTGCTGTGAGGCACTCAGCTAACCATTACTAATTGCTCGTGAAGCTTGATCCTATAACCGTGAAGCTTTTTTGACTGAATGTCGTCAAGAGAATTTCTGAGTCAATGAATCACAGCTCAGCTTTGTTTCTGACCAAGTGAAGAATTCGCTGCTCGCGCAGCAAAGCCTTTGCCTGATGACCATAGAGAGGTGGTCCCACTCCTTCCCATTCCGAACAGGACAGTGAAACACCTTATCGCCGATGATAGTTGGTTGTATTTCCAGTGAAAGTAGGACATCGTCAGGCTCACCATTCCAAGAACCCCGGTTTCGAAAGAGACCGGGGTTTTTGTTTGTGCGCCCGGCAGCGCACGTGTGTCTATGCGGTGAAAGTCCGCTGTCCGCCCGAACCGGGGAAGGACGAGTGAGTCGTGCAAGTCGAGGGAGGCAACGACCTTGATGAAGGAAGCCGATAACAAAACTCCAGCCTGACGAACAGGAATCGGATGTGAGGCGTGTATCTTGGGAGAGTCGGCAAAGCTCGATTAACCCAAAGCTGTTCCGGAAGGGATGCACGTAGATCCGGCAGGTGGGGAGGGAAGCACATGTGTGATACCTGGGGAGAGCCATCTCGACGCCGCGAGGCTACCGAGGTTCGGGAGGCCGAGGGATGTCGGCATGGAAGTCAGCCGAGGCCGTAGTAGGGCGAAATTTCTTGGCTACACTTCGTGGGGATGACGGGACAACCGCTAGTTCACCCGAAAAGCTTCAAGCGGCTGCAGGACAAGCCTCGCACCGTCTTCTACAGGGCGCGCGGCGGGTCACTCTTTCGAACGATTAGGGTGCTCAATGCGATTCTGCGTGGATGGCGGCAGTACTTCAAGTTGGACACTCGCAAGGGGGGCGAAGCGCTCGACATACACATCCGACGCCATCTCCGAAAGTCGGTGTGGATTGCATGGAAGCGACCGAAGACACGTGAACGGGAACCTCGACGTCGCGGCTTGGATAAAGAGCGTGCGTGGAAGTCTGCCAACAACGGACGGGGTGCATGGTGGAACGCTGACGCACTTCACATGCGCGATGCATTTCCAAAGTCTTTCTTCAGACGACAGGGACTCTACAGCCTTCTCGAGATGCGTTGAGTCCCCTTCTATTTCTAACTCAGAAACCGCCGGATGCCGAACGGCACGTCCGAACGCTCAGCACTGAGTGAGCATAATGGTGTGGGAGGGGAGTGCCTGTGAGGGCGCTCTCTACCCGATTCCCGCGCCCGAGAGGTCGGGCATGATCTGCCGTTCGAATTTTGCTAGAGTACTGCGCATGAGCAACGATCTTTTCGGCGGCGAACTTCTGCCGCCAGACGCCAAATCCAAGCCCGCGTCCCGAAAGGCTTCAACCCAAGAGCCGCAGCCCATGCTGAGGCCGCTGGCCGAACGCATGCGACCGGGAACCCTCGACGAAGTCGTGGGGCAGACTCACTTGCTGGGAGCGGGAGCGCCGCTTCGCACCGCATTCGAACAGCATCGCCCGCATTCGATGATCCTCTGGGGGCCTCCCGGCGTCGGCAAGACCACGCTTGCCCGCCTGATGGCATCGGCATTTGACCTCCCCTTCATCTCGATCTCCGCCGTACTCGGCGGCGTGAAGGAAATCCGTGACGCCGTTGATGCCGCAAAGGAAACGATGCGTCTCACCGGCAGGCCAACTCTTCTTTTTGTGGATGAGGTCCATCGATTCAGCAAGAGCCAGCAGGACGCCTTTCTGCCTCATGTGGAGTCGGGACTCTTCGTCTTTGTCGGCGCGACGACCGAAAATCCCAGCTTTGAGGTGAATTCGGCTCTTCTGAGCCGTTCGACTGTGTATCAGCTTCAGAGTCTCAAGCCCGAGGAGTCCGAAGTCCTTCTTGAGCGTGCGCTTGAGAGAGAGTTTCCGAAGCTCTCGGTGACGGAGGATGCACGCCGTGTCATGATCGAACTGTCCGACGGAGACGCCAGGCGGCTTCTCAATGCGGTCGACGTGTCCTGCACGATGGCTCTCGAGAGGGGAATGACGGAGGTCGATGCGGGATTTCTCAGGAAGACGCTTCCTGCAACTCTGCGCCGCTTCGACAAGGGCGGCGACAACTACTACGATCAGATCAGCGCCATGCACAAGTCCGTGCGTGGATCCGATCCCGATGCAGCGCTTTACTGGATGTGCCGCATGCTCGACGGCGGGTGCGATCCGCGCTACATTGCCCGCCGCGTCGTGCGCATGGCGATCGAGGACATCTCGCTGGCTGATCCGCGCGCGACGCAGCTTGCCGTGGAGGCGGCTGAAATCTACGAGCGACTCGGCTCTCCCGAGGGGGAGCTTGCCATCGCGCAGGCTGTCGTCTATCTTGCCTGCGCACCCAAGAGCAACGCCGTCTACAACGCCTACAACGCAGTGCGGGCCTTCGTGAAGACGGATCGCACGCGTCCCGTCCCCATGTATTTGCGAAACGCGCCTACGAAGCTCATGAAGGAGCTCGGATACCATGAGGGCTATCGCTACGCACATGACGAGCCTGGCGCCTTTGCCGCCGGCGAGATCTACATGCCCGAAGGGCTCGAAGGCATGAAGTGGTACAAACCTGTCGATCGCGGTCTGGAGATCAAGATCGCTGAAAAGCTTGCTCGCCTGGAGTCGCTCAACGAAGAGGCCAGAAAGGCGGGGCGCGGGCGCAGAAGGGGCCAGGGCAGGTAGGTGGTCCTCATGAGCCGCAGTACTGCTGAATTTGCCTTTTCTCCGATAAAAGGAGAAAATTAAAAGATCGACTTCTGATGGCCGGCGTGCTTGCGCCGGCAACTTTAAAGGTAAAAACAATGCTTGACCTGACGATGCTGCGCAAGCAGCTCCCTGAAGTGGTTGCCCGCCTTGCGACGCGCAACTTTGTGTTCCCTGAAAAGGAATTCAACGAACTTGAAGCTGCCCGCAAGACCGTGCAGACCAAGACCGAAGATCTGCAGCAGAAGCGCAACGTGCTCTCCCGTCAGATCGGCATGGCCAAGAAGAACGGTGAGGACGCTTCCGCCCTGATGGCTGAAGCCGCCCAGATTCCCGAAGAACTCACGAAACTTGAGGCCGAACTCGACGACATTCGCACGCGTCTCAACGACATGCTTCTCCGCATTCCTAACCTCCCGCACGAAAGCGTGCCGGTCGGCAAGGATGAGTCTGAAAATGTTGAAGTCCGCCGTTGGGGCACCCCGCGCGAGTTTGACTTTGAAGTCAAGGACCATGTCGACGTCGGCGCTCCGCTCGGCCTCGACTTCGATACGGCCGCCAAGGAGTCCGGCGCCCGCTTCGCCTTCATGCGCGGTCAGATTGCCCGTCTTCATCGCGCCCTCGCCCAGTTCATGCTGGACACGCACACCCGTGAAAACGGCTATGTCGAGTGCTACACGCCGTACATCGTGACGGCTTCCACGATGCAGGGCACCGGCCAGCTACCGAAGTTCGAGGAGGACCTCTTCGCCGCCAAGAAGGGCGGTGCCTTTGGTGAACAGGAACAGATGTATCTCGTGCCGACTGCTGAAGTCACGCTGACGAATCAGGTCGCCGGCATGATGCTCAGCTACAAGGACCTTCCGCTCAAGGTGACGGCCCATACGCCGTGCTTCCGTTCCGAAGCCGGTGCTTACGGCCGCGACACCCGCGGCATGATCCGCCAGCATCAGTTCGACAAGGTGGAAATGGTCCGCATCGTTCGTCCGGAAACCTCCTACGACGATCTCGAGGAAATGACCCACAACGCCGAAGGCATTCTGCAGAAGCTCGGTCTGCCGTACCGTGTCGTCGCGCTCTCCACGGGCGACATGGGCTTCGGTGCCACGAAGACCTATGACCTTGAAGTCTGGATCCCCGCGCAGAACACCTACCGCGAGATTTCGTCCTGCTCCAACTGCGAGGCCTTCCAGGCCCGCCGCATGGGCGCTCGCTTCAAGGATGAAAATGGCAAGACCCAGTACGTCCACACGCTCAACGGTTCCGGCCTCGCCGTCGGCCGCACGCTCGTCGCCGTGCTCGAAAACTACCAGAACGCTGACGGCAGCGTGACGGTTCCCGAAGCGCTTCGTCCGTACATGGGCGGTGTTGAAGTGCTCCGTCCGATCGAAGGCGGCGTTTTCGCCCACTAAGCTGTTCAGGCAGCGACAGCTTCGAATTCGTTCGAATCTGAAGCGGGAGGTTTGACAAAACCTCCCGCTTTCTGTAATATGCAAAACCTGTTCTCCTTATGGGGAATAGCCGGAAGGATGGCAGAGTGGTCGAATGCGCCGGACTCGAAATCCGGTATACGGTTATACCGTATCGTGGGTTCAAATCCCACTCCTTCCGCCAGATTCAAAGTGAACGGAAATCAACTTCCGGTCACGATCCCGATTGAAGCCCCGCACTCGGATCGAGCTGCGGGGCTTTATTTTGGCGCCGCCTTTTTCTACAATGGGCGCTGTTTCAGATACCCTTTCGTCCGTCTCTCATGACTCCGCAGCACATCATTGAAGCAGCGCTACTGAGCTCGCGGCGGCCGATGCCGGTGCGCGAGATCAGGCGTCTCTTCGACGACAGGCTGAGCGCCAAGTCCGTGAAGGAACACCTCGCTGAGCTTCAGGCCTTCTGGGAGGACCGCGGCATGCGCCTCGTGGAGCTCTCCGACGGGTGGCGCTTCCAGACGGCCTCGGAGCTTGGTCCCAGATTCCTGCGCCTTGACGAGGAAAAGCCGCCCCGCTATTCGAGGGCGGCCATGGAGACGCTGGCCATCATCGCCTATCATCAGCCCGTGACCCGCGGCGACATTGAGGAGCTTCGCGGCGTGACCGTCAATCCGGCCACCCTCAGGCTCTTCGAGGAGCGCGGATGGATCGAGACGGTGGGTTATCGGGAGTCGCCGGGCAGGCCGGCGCTTCTTGCCACGACCAGAACTTTTTTAAATGATCTCGGACTCAGAAGCCTTGCAGAACTGCCGGGCCCTGATGCCGAGCCGCTTCCCGACTTCCTGCTGTCGGAAGCCCTGCCGCCTTCGGCGGCAGCCGACGAAGGGCCGATGCCGCTTCAGAAGGAGATTGATTTTGAGAAACAACAGTAATTCTCGCGGCGGTCGCCGTCCGCAGTCCGCCGAACGCAAGCGCACGCCGTTCCGTCGTCCTGGCGAAGGCAATTTGCCTCGCACCCGTCGCGTGCGCGAGGACGCCCCCTTTTCCGAGCGCGCAGGCCTGGCCTCTCCGCGCGAGGCCTTCGGACAGATGGAGTCCGAGGCCGACGGCTACAGGGGCTTTGCGGATCGTCCGATCGCGCTCGACATCATCGACCGCGCCCGCCAGCAGCAGACGCCTGCCGATCTGCCGACCGAAAAGCTTCAGAAGGCGCTCGCCGATGCTGGGCTCGGATCCCGCCGCGACATGGAGGCTCTGATCGCCTCCGGCGTCGTGACCGTCAACGGTCAAACCGCCACCGTGGGTGACCGCGTTACGGCTGCGGACATGATTCGTGTCGAGGGCAGGCTCGTGCGCCGCACGATGGCTGCCTCCTCCACGCCCCGCGTTCTGATGTACCACAAGATGGCCGGCGAAATCGTCTCCCGTGACGACCCTGAAGGCCGTCCCTCCGTCTTTGCGCGTCTTCCCCGCGTCTCGGGCGCCCGCTGGGTGGCCGTGGGCCGTCTTGACTTCAATACCGAGGGCCTTCTTCTCTTCACGACCTCCGGCGCGCTTGCCAACCGCCTTATGCATCCCCGTTACGAGATCGATCGCGAGTATGCCGTTCGAGTCATCGGCGAGCTTGAGGCCGAGCAGATGCTTCAGCTTCAGCAGGGCATTGAGCTTGAGGACGGCATGGCGAAGTTCGACAAGCTCGAGGATCAAGGCGGAACGGGCATGAACCACTGGTACCTCGTGCAGATCCGCGAGGGTCGCAATCGCGAGGTCCGCCGCATGTTCGAAGCTGTCGGCATGACGGTTTCGCGCCTTATCCGCGTTCGCTACGGCGCCGTTTCTCTTCCGAAGACCCTGCCGCGCGGCAAACGCATGGAACTCACGCCTGAAGAGGTTCGCGCCTGGATGCTTGACCTCGATGAGGCCGAGAAGAAAATGGCCGCCGCAGCTCCTGCAAAGGCTGAGGCTAAGAAGGCCGAAAAGGCCGCCGCTCGTGAAAAGGCCCGCGCCCGCGCTCGTGCCGAAAGCGAGGCCGAGGCCCGCGAGGCTCGTCGAGGCACCCGCTTCAAGGAAGGCAAGTCCGACCGCACGGGCGTGCCCATGTGGGAGGCTCGCGACATGAGCGATCGCCCGACGCAGCGCCGCCGAACGGGCGGACGCTCCTGATCGCGAAAGGACCTGAAAAAGCGGCTCCGCGCTTGCGCGGGGACGCTTTTTCACCTACAATCGCGGGTGTTCGTGAAAACCCGAGGCGACCTTCAAGGTCGTGTCCGTCCCTGAGCAAACGGGGGAGAGGGCGTTTTCACGGAAAGGTTCAGGCGGCGCAGACCGAGAGAAGGCCGCGCCGTTGCCCTGCCGGAATGAGAATCCCGAGGCCGCGTGTCCAGAAGGACATGCAGAAGGCTGCAGACGGACCGCCGGCGTCAGAGGGTGTCGAATGGGCGTTTGCCCATTTTTTTTTGTTTTTTTCGAGCTTCGGCTGACTTTTGTCCGCTTAAGCTGCAGGGACGAGCCGTTCAGCACGGACGCGCCGTCAGGACGGGCCGGGATGACTCCGGCCGCAATTTAATAGGAAGTTTGATCAATGACCCAATCCGGAGCGCTTAACGAGCTCGTTGAACGTACCGTCGAAGGCATGGGCTATGAGTTCGTCGAACTCGAGCGCCTTGCCAGAGGCCTTGTCCGCGTGACGATCGACACCACCGCCGAAGGCGGCATCTCGCTTGAGGACTGCGAACGCGTGAGCGATCAGCTCACCCACCTCTTCACGGTGGAGGACATTCCCTATGAGCGCCTTGAGGTGTCCTCTCCCGGCGTTGAGCGCCCCTTGAAGCGCGCCCGCGACTGGGATCGCTTCGCCGGCGAACTCGCTCACGTCGAGCTCTTTGCGCCCCTTCACGCCGAAGGCTTCCCCGAGGCCGGCCGCCGCAAGCTCGATGGCCGCATCATCTCCATTGAAGGCGAGTCCGGTGCTGAAACGATCACGTTCGACTTCTTCGAGGTCTTCATCGCCCGCACGCCCACTGCTGCCGTTACGGCGCTCCGCGGCCGCAGGAAGAAGACGGCCGAGGTTCCCCCCGTGCGCGTCACCTTCCCGCTGTCCGATGTCGACAATGCCCATCTTCTTGCTGAATTGAACTTTAAAGGTTGATTTCAATGAACTGTCGTGAAATGCTCCAGCTTGTCGACGTACTCGCAAGCGAAAAGAATGTTGCCAAGGACACCGTCTTCGGCGTGCTCGAGGCCGCGCTTGCCAGCGCCGTCAAGAAGGCTCAGTTCCCCGGTGAGGACGCCGACGTCGTCGTGCATGTCGACCGCGTGACGGGCGAATTCAAGGCCGCCCGCCGCTGGCTCGTCGTTGCCGACGAGGAAGGTCTCCAGGAGCCGGACCGTCAGGAAATGTATTCCGACGTCATCGACGAATATCCGGAAATCCAGCCCGGGGAATTCATCGAGCGCGAGATCGAAGTGATTGACGTCGACACGACGGGCCGCCGCTTCGCTCAGGACGCCAAGCAGGTCATCCTTCAGCGCCTGCGTGACGCCGAACGCGAGCAGATCCTCAAGGAGTTCCTCGATCGCAACGAAAGCTTCGTGACTGGCACGATCAAGCGCATCGACAAGGGCGACGCCATCGTTGAAATCGGCCGTCTTGAAGCTCGCCTGCCGCGCAACCAGATGATTCCGCGTGAGAATCTCCGCACGGGTGACCGCGTGCGCGCCTACGTCGACCATGTCGGCGAGTCCAACAAGGGCCAGCAGGTGTTCCTCTCCCGCACGTCCCCCGAATTCATCAAGAAGCTCTTCGAGCTTGAAGTCCCGGAAATCGAGGAAGGCCTCCTCGAGATCAAGTCCGCCGCCCGTGATCCGGGCGTGCGCGCCAAGATCGCCGTCTACGCCCGCGACCGCCGCATCGATCCGATCGGCACCTGCGTAGGCATGCGCGGCTCCCGCGTCAATGCCGTGACGAACGAACTCGGCGGCGAACGCGTCGACATCGTGCCCTGGAACGAGGATCCCGCCCAGTTCGTGGTCGGTGCCCTTGAGCCCGCCAAGGTCCGTTCGATCGTCATGCTCGAAGAGACCCACACGATGGAAGTCGTCGTCGACGAGGACAATCTCGCCATCGCCATCGGCCGCGCCGGCCAGAACGTTCGTCTTGCGTCCGAGCTCACCGGCTGGCAGATCAACATCATGACCGAAGCTGCCGCCGCTCAGAAGCGCGATGAGGAAGTCGCGAAGATCCGCGCCGACTTCATGGACAGCCTCGACATCGACGAGGCCGCCGCCGACGTGCTTATCGGTGAAGGCTTCTCCTCCGTTGAGGAAATCGCTTACGTTCCTGAGAAGGAGCTCTACGCGATCGAGGCCTTCGACCGTGAAACGGTCGACGAGCTTCGCCAGCGCGCCCGCAACAAGCTTCTCGCCGACGCCATCACCCGTGAAGAGAATCTGCGCAAGGCCGACGAGCCGTTGCTGAGCCTTGAGGGCATGGACAACGATCTCGCCAGCCAGCTTGTGGGCCACGGCGTCAAGACGCTTGACGATCTTGGCGAACTCGCCACGGACGATCTCGTTGAAATGACGGGCATCGACGAAGAGCGCGCGAGCAGCCTCATCATGAAGGCCCGCGAGCACTGGTTCGAATAATCAGGCGCAAGGCGAAGGGAGCGCGACCGCGAATGGCGGAGACCGCGCTCCGGACGAATCAGGATTTGTCCCCAAAGAAATGGTCTTCCGCCGCGAATGAATAATCGCCGTGCCGTCTGCGCGCGAACGTCCTTCGGGACGCAGGTGTACAGACGCAGGCACGGCAGATGCGTTCGGTCCGGGAAAGTCCCGCAGCGTCCCAGAGGACGCAGGGCATTCAGGCTGAAGGCATCAAGGAGAAAGGAATTTATGGCCAGCAAAACGGTAAGCGAATTCGCACAGGAACTCAAGGTGGCCGCCAAGACGCTTCTGGCTCAACTTCGAGCCGCGGGCGTCAACAAGGCGAGCGAAACGGATGAATTGAGCGAGACCGACAAGACGCGCCTGCTCGACAGCCTGCGCGTCGAGCGCACGCAATCGGCTCAGCGCAAGATCACCGTCACGCGCAAGGAACAGAGCGTCGTCAAGCAGCAGGACGGCTCCGGCCGCTCCCGTGCGATTCCGGTCGAAGTGCGACGCAAGCGCGTCTTCGTGAAGAATCCGCAGGTGCTCGCCGAGGAGGCTGCTCGCGCTGAAGCCGAAGCCGCTCAGGCCCGCCGCGCCGCCGAGGAAAAGGCCGCCGCCGAAGCCTGCGCCCGTGCGGAGGCTGAGGAGCGCGCCCGTGCTGAAGAGGCCCGCCGCGCCGAGGAAGCCCGCATCCGCGAGGAAGAGGAGCGCCGCGCCGCCCAGGAACGTGCCGAAGCCGCACGCCGTGAAGCTGAAGAAGCCCGTGCTCGTGAGGAAGCTTTGAAGAAGGAACAGGAAAAGGACGAGGCCGCCCTCAAGGCCGCCCGTCGCGAGGCCGAAAAGGCCAAGCTTGATGCTGAAGTGGCCGCCGCCACTGCCAAGCGCATGGAGGCCGAGGCCGCCGAACGCCGTCGCCGCGAGGAAGCTCGCCGCAAGGCCGAGGAGGAGGCCCGCAGCATCCGCGCCATGATGAACCGCAAGAACGGAGTTCTCACCGCCAAGAAGGTCAAGCCCGCTGAAAAGCCCGCCGAAGCCCCGAAGGCCGCTGAGCAGAAGCCTGCCGCCAAGGATGACAAGGCCAAGAAGACCGCTCGTCCGCAGCGTCCGGCCGCCGAGCCGCAGCAGAATGCCGGTGATGGCCGCAAGGGCCACCCGTCCGACCGCAAGAAGGGCGGCAAGGGCGGCTCCGACCGCTTCGGTGATGAGGGTCAGCATCGCCGCACGATCAAGACGCGCGGTGAGGACGATTCCGGGCAGACCGGCTGGCGCACGGCCCGCGGCCGTCGCAGCCAGGACCGCAACCGTCATGCCGAACCCGTTCAGCAGGTTCAGGAGCAGGTGGTGCGTGAAGTTCAGGTGCCTGAGACGATCAGCGTTGCGGACCTTGCCTACAAGATGGCCGTCAAGGCCACCGAAGTGATCAAGACCCTCATGAAGATGGGGCAGATGGTCACGATCAACCAGATGCTCGATCAGGACACGGCGATGCTCATCGTCGAGGAAATGGGCCACAAGGCCGTCGCCGCCAAGCCGGACGATCCCGAAGCCATCCTCGGTGAACTGCAGAACGTCGAATATCCCGCTCTGCCGCGTCCGCCTGTCGTCACGATCATGGGCCACGTTGACCACGGCAAGACCTCGCTGCTCGACTACATTCGTCGTGCCAAGGTTGCGGCCGGTGAAGCCGGCGGCATTACGCAGCACATTGGTGCCTACCATGTGAAGACGCCGCGCGGCATCGTCACCTTCCTCGACACCCCGGGCCATGAAGCCTTTACGGCCATGCGCGCCCGTGGCGCTCAGGCCACCGACGTCGTCATTCTGGTGGTTGCCGCCGACGACGGCGTGATGCCCCAGACGAAGGAGGCCATTGCGCACTCCCGTGCCGCTGGCGTTCCGCTCGTTGTCGCCATCAACAAGATCGACAAGCCCGAGGCCAATCCTGAGCGCGTAAAGCAGGAGCTCGTTGCCAACGACGTCATGCCTGAAGAGTGGGGCGGCGACGTGCCGTTCTGCCCCGTGTCCGCCAAGACGGGCGCAGGTGTTGACGAACTTCTTGAAAACGTGCTGCTTCAGGCCGAAATGCTCGAGCTCAAGGCTCCGGTCGAAGGTCCCGCCCACGGCATCGTGATCGAATCCCGCCTCGACAAGGGCCGCGGCCCCGTCGCGTCCATTCTGGTTCAGGGTGGTACGCTGCATCGCGGCGACATCGTGCTCGTCGGCCAGGAATTCGGCCGCGTGCGCGCCATGATCAACGAACTCGGCAAGGCCCAGCAGGCCGCCGGTCCGTCCATCCCTGTCGAAATTCAGGGCCTTTCCGGCGTTCCTGCCGCGGGTGACGAGGTCATCGTTCTCAACGACGAGCGCAAGGCCCGTGAAATCTCGCTCTTCCGTCAGGGCAAGTACCGCGATCAGAAACTCGCCAAACAGCATGCGACGAACCTCGCCAACCTCTTCTCCGGTGCGAACGAGGGCGAAGTCAAGACGCTGCCGCTCATCATCAAGGCCGACGTCCAGGGCTCTCAGGAGGCGCTCATCCATGCGCTTACGAAGCTCTCCACGGACGAAGTCCGCGTTCAGGTCGTTCATGCCGCCGTCGGCGGCATCAGCGAGTCCGACGTGAATCTCGCCGCTGCGTCGTCCGCCGTGATCATCGGCTTCAACGTCCGCGCCGACGCTCAGGCGCGCAAGGTTGCCGAGACCGAAGGCATCGACATCCGCTACTACAACATCATCTACGACGCCGTGGATGACGTTAAGGCCGCTCTGGGCGGCATGCTCTCTCCCGAACGCCGCGAAACGTCTCTCGGCCTTCTCGAGATCCGCCAGATCATCCGCGTGCCGAAGGTCGGCAACATCGCCGGCTGCCGCGTGCTCGAAGGCGTGGTTCGCCGCAATGCGTCGGTCCGACTGCTTCGCGACAACGTGGTCATCTGGACGGGCGAGCTCGCCTCCCTCAAGCACTTCAAGGACGACGTCCGCGAAGTTCAGGCCGGTCAGGAATGCGGCCTGTCGCTCAAGGGCTACGACGACATCCGTGAGCTCGACCAGCTTGAGATCTTCGAGGTGACCGAAGTCGCCCGCACGCTTTAAGAGGATCGTTCCAACATCAGGGGAGGACATGCCTTCGGGCTGTCCTCCCGTCATTGACTTTATGCAAGGGGGGCAACCTTCATGAAACCGAAGAAACCCGGCCGTTCCCTCCGAGTGGCCGACCAGATCGCCCGCGATCTCGCCGTGCTCATCCCGAAGGAGGTCCGCGATCCCCGCGTCGGCCTCGTTACGGTGACGGGCTGCGAGATTACGCCCGACTATGCGCATGCCAAGGTCTTCTTTACGGTGATCGGGAGCGATCCCGCCGTCTGTGAGGAAGGTCTCAATGCCGCAGCGGGCATGCTTCGCAACCATCTCTTTCGCAAGCTGACGATCCATACTGTGCCGACGCTTCACTTCGCGCACGACGACAGCGTGAACCGCGGCTTCGAAATGGACGCCCTCATCCGCAAGGCCATGAGCGAAACGCGTCCCGAGGAGAACTGACTTGGCCAGGCGTGGAGATCCGATTGACGGCGTCATGCTCCTTGACAAGCCGCTCGGCATGAGTTCGAACGCTGCGCTCCAGACGGTGCGCAGGCTTGTCAACGCGCAGAAGGCTGGCCATACGGGCACTCTCGATCCGATGGCCACGGGGCTTCTGCCGCTTTGCTTCGGCAACGCAACGAAGTTTTCCGCCGACCTGCTGCACGCCGAAAAGGGCTATGTCGCCCGCGTGAAGCTCGGCGAGGTCTCGTCCACGGGCGATGCCGAGGGCGAGATCGTCGAGCGTCATCCCGTCGACGTGACGGCCGAGGCGCTCGAAGAGGCCGTCGCCGCCTTTCTGGGTGAGATCGTTCAGATTCCGCCCATGTACTCAGCCCTCAAGGTCAACGGCAAGTGCCTTTATCAGCTCGCCCGTCAGGGTGAGACGGTTGAACGTGCTCCGCGTACGGTCACCGTGCGCGAGATCGCGGCCTCCGATTTTGACGGCACGTCCTTCACACTCACGTGTCTCGTTTCCAAGGGTACGTACATTCGCGTGCTTGCCGAGGACATCGGGCGCAGGCTTGGGTGCGGCGCTCATCTGACGGCTCTTCGCCGCACGCGCGTCGGCGACCTTTCTATCGACGACGCCGTGACGGTTGAGACGCTTGAAGAATGCGGCTCTCCCGAAGAGGCCCGCCGTCTTCTCAAGGGGGCCGACTCTCTTCTGCAGACCTTTGAAGCCGTGACGCTTGACGAAATGCAGACGGCACGCTTCATGACGGGACAGCGCCTTGCCCTCGGGCTTACAATGCGGGGGCGCGTCCGCGTATACGGACCGAACAACATGCTGCTCGGGACGGCCCGCGCAAACGAGCGCGGCGTCCTTGAGCCTGAAAGACTCATCGCACATTAAATCAACACGAGAAAAAAATGACTCGAGCTATTCGTAACATTGCGATCATCGCGCACGTCGACCACGGCAAGACCACGATGGTGGACTGCCTGCTTCGCAGCGCCGGCACCTTCCGCGCCAATCAGCAGGTTGCTGAACGCGTGATGGACTCCAACGATCTGGAACGCGAACGCGGCATCACCATTCTCTCGAAGAACTGCGCCGTCGAATACGAAGGTACGCACATCAACATCATTGACACCCCGGGGCATGCTGACTTCGGCGGTGAAGTTGAACGCGTCCTCTCCATGGTCGACGGCGTGCTGCTCCTCGTCGACGCCGTTGAAGGCCCGATGCCGCAGACGCGCTTCGTGACCCGCAAGGCTCTCGCCCAGGGCCTCAAGCCCATCGTCGTCGTCAACAAGATCGACCGCCCGGGCGCCCGTCCCGACTGGGTCGTCAACCAGACGTTCGACCTCTTCGACAAGCTCGGTGCCACGGAAGACCAGCTCGACTTCCCCGTGATCTACGCCTCCGCTCTCAACGGCTTTGCCGGTCACACGACCGACGTCGAAGAGCTCAAGCAGATCGGCAACATGCGCGCCGTCTTCGACGACATCATCAAGTACATCCCCGTCCGTGACGACGATCCCGACGGCCCCCTGATGCTTCAGATCTGCTCGCTCGACTACTCGAGCTACGTGGGCAAGATCGGCATCGGCCGCGTGCATCGCGGCCGCATCCGCCCGAACATGGACGTCGCGATCATGAACGGTCCGGAAGACACCCCGAAGCGCGTGAAGATCAATCAGGTCCTGAAGTTCGAGGGTCTCGAGCGTCAGCTCGTCGATGAAGCCGAAGCCGGCGACATCGTGCTCGTCAACGGCATTGAAGAGCTCTCCATCGGCACGACGATCACCGATCTTCAGCAACCCGAAGCCCTCCCGATGCTCAAGGTCGATGAGCCGACCCTGACGATGAACTTCCAGGTTAACTCCTCTCCGCTCGCCGGCCGTGAAGGCAAGTTCGTGACGTCCCGCCAGATTCGCGAACGTCTCGAACGCGAGCTCAAGTCCAACGTCGCCATGCGCGTGCGTAACACCGACGACGAAACCGTCTGGGAAGTCGCCGGTCGCGGTGAACTTCATCTCACGATTCTTCTCGAGAACATGCGCCGCGAAGGCTTCGAACTGGCCGTCTCCCGTCCGCGCGTCCTTCTCAAGGAAGTCGACGGCGTCAAGATGGAACCGTACGAACTTCTGACGGTCGACGTCGAGGAAGAGCATCAGGGCTCCGTCATGGAAGAGCTCGGCCGCCGCAAGGGCGACCTGCAGGACATGCAGCCGGACGGCAAGGGCCGCGTCCGCCTTGAATACCGCATTCCCGCCCGCGGTCTCATCGGCTTCCAGAGCCTCTTCATGACGATGTGCCGCGGCACCGGCATTATGAGCCACGTCTTCGACGACTACGGTCCCATCAGCCGCGGCGACATCGGCGAGCGCCGCTCCGGCGTGATCATCTCCCAGGACGACGGCGATGCCGTGGCCTATGCTCTCTGGAAGATTCAGGAGCGCGGCCGCCTCTTCGTCTCCCCGGGCGACAAGCTCTACGAAGGCATGATCATCGGCGAGCACGCCCGTGAAAACGACATCGTCGTGAACCCGATCCGCGGCAAGCAGCTCACCAACATCCGTGCCTCCGGTACGGACGAAGCCATCCGTCTGGTGCCGCCTGTCAAGCTCACGCTGGAAAGCGCCGTCGAGTTCATCAATGACGACGAACTTGTCGAAATCACGCCGCACTCCATCCGCCTGCGCAAGCGCTATCTGAAGGACTTCGAACGCAAGCGCGCCGCCCGCGCCGTTCAGAACGAATTCGGCGAGAAGGATGAGTAAGAAGAAGTCGAAGGCGTGTGATGCGGCCTGTCCCTGCGGGAGCGGGCTCGCACTCGCAGCCTGTTGCGGGCGTCTTCATGCGGGCGTGCCCGCAGAAACGCCCGAGGCTCTGATGCGAAGCCGCTATTCGGCATATGCTCTCGATCTCGACGCCTATGTCCTAGAGACGTGGGCGCCTGAAACGCGGCCCGCCGTCCTTTTCGAAGATGGCGAGGAACGGCCGAAGTGGCTTTCCCTCGTCATTCACTCCTCTTACGAGGAAGGGGCGGAGGGCAGAGTCAGCTTCACCGCGCGCGGCAGGACCTCTCAGGGCGCCTTCAGGTTGGAGGAGAACAGCCGCTTCCGTCTTGAGAACGGCCGATGGCTATATGTCGACGGCACGTTTGACGACAGGTAAGATCTCGACTTATGAGCCGCCCTTCGGGGCGGCTTAATTTTTATTCAACAACACTTGTTTACGGAACCGACTTTCATGCCTCTCAATCCCGGGGACTGGCGCTTCACCGTGGCGCCGATGCTGGACTGGACAGACCGGCACTGCAGGTACTTTCACAGGCTGCTCACGAGCAGGGCTCGCCTCTACACCGAGATGGTGACGACTGGGGCGATCATTCACGGCGATCGTGACCGCCTGCTCGGCTTTTCACAGCCGGAGCATCCCGTCGCACTGCAGCTGGGCGGCTCGGATCCTGCCGATCTGGCGGAGTCCGTCCGAATTGCATCAGCTTACGGTTATGACGAATACAACCTCAACTGCGGATGCCCTTCCGAGCGTGTGCAGAAGGGAAGCTTCGGGGCGTGTCTGATGCTCGAGCCTCAGACCGTGGCCGCCTGCGTCAGGGCGATGCAGGACGTGACGGACAAGCCCGTGACGGTGAAGCACCGCATCGGGGTGGATGATCACAACGAATACGGCTTTGTGCGCGACTTCGTGGGCACGGTCTACGATGCTGGTTGCCGCGTCTTCATCGTTCATACGCGCTCGGCCTGGCTCAAGGGGCTGTCGCCGAAGGAGAATCGAGAGGTTCCTCCGCTTGTTCGCGAGACTGCCTTCAGGCTCAAGAAGGACTTTCCCGACACGGTGATGCTGATCAATGGACAGATCGCCTCCCTCGATGAGGCGAAGGCGCTTGTTGATGCAGGCATGGACGGCGTGATGGTGGGACGCGCGGCCTATCAGAATCCCTGGATGCTCGCCGGCGTCGACGAGGTGCTCTACGGTGTTGAGCACGACGTGACGCGCCTTGAATGCGTTCATCGCATGACGGCGTATCTGGAGGAGAACTACAGGGACGACGTGCACGCCATCCGTGCCGTGGCTCGTCATGTGAACGGTCTGGCTCAGGGGCTGCCCGGCGCACGCAGATGGCGTCAGGTGCTTTCCGATCCTGCGGCCATCAAGGACAGGGGAGCGGGGCTCATTCAGTATGCATGGGAGGAGGCCTTCGGCGAAGGCTGATGACGGCATGAAAAACGCCAGGGTGAAAGCTCTGGCGTTTTCGTACGCGAAAGGATGATCAGCGCTTCTTGGCGGGCGTCCTGCGTGCCTTGCCAGAGGCGGCCTTCTTGGCCTGAAGGGCGCGGGCGCGGCGCGTCACGTCGCTTTCATTCGCGGCTTCCCAGGCCTTGCGGCGCGGGCGGGAGGCTTCGATGGCGGCCTTGACGGCCGTCGCTGCGGTCTTGTTGAAGCGGTACTGGCTGTCTCGGATCCTTTCATTCTTGAGCCAGACGGCGGTGGGAATGACGCGGGTCTTGCGGCTCGTCGGCGTGAGCTCCTCGGCGAAGGCCGGCATGAGCTTGCCGCGGTTGGCAGTCATGAGGCCGATGCTCAGGGAGTCGATGAGCGTGGGAAAGTCGACCGTCAGCGTGCGGGTGCCGTTGAGGTAGCGAAGGTCCCAGCGGGCCTTTACGACGGGGTCGGGCTTGCTTCGCTGGCAGAAGATCGTGCCGGACTTCGTGTGATAGACGTTGACGAGGCCGTTCTGCGGCAGTTCCACCGTGCGGGTCTTTGTTCCTCGGCGCGTCTTGATCTTTTCCTTGCCAGTCTTCTTCTTGATGGTCTTTTCGAAGCGAAGGCCCACGGGCGTGACACCGTCGCCGGGAAGCACGTTGAGACAGTATGGCGTTTCCTTCGTGAAGCGCTCGGAGAAGTCCTCGATGTTGTTCGAACCCGTGAAGGCAGTGTGGCTCAGCGCGAGCAGCTCGTCCTGAATGATCCAGAGCGTGGCGGCATAGGCTACACTGCCTGCGGGGAATCGCTCCTCGCCCATGAAGAGCGCGGCCTTGGTCGGCATGTTGCCTCGGGTGCGCAGGAAGTCTCGGATTTCCTGACCGGAGACGTCGTAGGCCTCCAGCGTGACGCGAAGCTCGAGTTTTTCCCTGCCGTCGAATTCGATGACGACGTGGTCGCCCTCGGGGCGGAGTCCTGTCGGATTTTCAGGCGGAACGCGTCGGCCGTCTCTCATGATGCCGACGGCACCGGAACCCCAGGAGAAGCCGTGAGGCTTGCCGAAGGCGTAGTCCTCTTCGACCTTGTAGCGGTTGTTTTCACGGATCAGGTCGGTGATGCGGAACTGCGCGCCTTCATCATCGTCGAAGAAGAAGATGCCGTCGCCCTTGAAGGCATCGACCACGGGCATGGGAATGCGCTTGGCGGTGAGAGGCGTGGCGGGGGCGGCGCGGGCGCCGAGATTGCTGAAGGTGGCGGGGCGGATGTTTTCCTCACGGGGGGCGGCGGTGGTCGCACAGCCTGTGAGCCAGAGTGCCGCAGCGGCGGAAGCGGAACCAATCAGCGCGCGGCGCGTGATGTGAACAGACATTGGGGGAGTCCTCACAGAGTTTGCAGTGTTTGTGCGCAGGCGTGCGAAATGCATCTTCTGTTGCCTATGGGCGACGGAAGGCGAAGGCCTGTCGGATGAGGATAGCAGATCGGGTGACGGGCGGACGCCGTTCTCAGGTAAGGAGGCGTTTCAGGGCCATCGGGCGGACTGAAGTTGTCTCGCCGCCAGGTCGGCGGTTTCCAGAAGTGCGTCGAAAAGCGGGGTTTCCCAATGCAGTTTGGGAAGCGGCGTTCGGGTGAGCGCTATTTCAGCTTCACTGGCGAAGCGGGTGGGAGCGAGCGAGGAGAGCAGGGCCCAGTTCGAGAATATTCTGTCGCGCGAGTCATGCAAAATGTCGGCGGACGGAATGGCGTCCGACTTTCTTCCGTTTTCCACGCGGTCGGCGGGCATGAGGTTCCAGAGGTCGTTGCAGTGAAAGCAGGCCCAGGGCAGCATGTGGTCGACGGCCAGCGTCTGCGCCTTGAGCGGCGTTCCGCTCCAGATGCTCCGAAGGGAGCCTCGGCTGATTGCAGCCTTGTAGGCGCTTGCGGCAAAGTCCGTGTCGCGGGCGGACTCCGGCGGCAGAAGGCGCACGATGATGTTGGCCTGCGTAAGGGCGTGCTCAGCGCTGCACAGGGATTCAAAGCGTGCGGAGAGTCTGGCCCACTCGGGAATCAAGCTGTCCTCGAGCCAGGGGGCGATGCGGTTGAGTTCGAGCCAGAGTTCGGCGGGAAAGGCGAGGAGACCGTAGCGTTCGATGATTGATCCGCGTCCTGTAAAAGGAGGCCTGCGACCGGCGTGCGTGGCGACGTAGGTGAAAACGGGGTTCCTGCCGTCATCCTGAATGTAATGGATGGGCCCCTTGAGAGCGGTCGTGACGACATCGTCGAAGAGCAGTTGAAGCAGTGAGGTCTGATCCTTTGAACGTGCCTCGTTTCGCATCAGGGATTCAAAGACGCCGTATTGGCTATGACATTTTGTCATGGTCCGTTCGAGCGCAGTGCCGAAGCCGAGCTCTCTGTTCTGATGGATCTGTCTGGGCATGCGGGGGCCGCTGGCGAGCTGCCAGTAGTCCCTGATCCATCGTTCGGCGATGAGGCCGAGCGGCACCAGAGCTTTGCCATTGTCGAAGCGGACGCTGCGCGGCATGGTGCGGTTGATGTCGCAGAGTGCGCGTAGGAGCGCGAGCTTGTAGGTCGAGGTTTTGACATCCTGTTCGAGAATGTGCCTGAATCGTCTGTTGCTCAGCTCGCTTTGCGAGTCGCGAAGAAAAACGCAGGACGCTCATCTGCACTCGTGACCGGGAGAGCCGACGCCGTCCCGGATTTCCTGCGAGGCCAGCCGAAAGCCCATGCGCTCGAAGAGCGTGGCATAGTCGAGCGAATCGCGCAAGAAGGTCTTGCGATCTGGATCCCCCTTGTGGTCAAGAGGCACGACGACGATCAGCGTGCCCTTGTCCGTGACAGCACGCTCCATGAAGCATGCGCCTTCATAGAGTTCATGGTCGGACAGATGCTGAAGAACTCCGCAGGTGTAGACGGCGTCAAAGCGGGGGAGACGGGCGAATAGTGCGTCTTCGGAACCCTTGTCGGGAGGAAGGCAAAGCAGGGAGAAGGAGGGCGACTCGGCGCCGAGGAGGGCCTGAGCTCTGGCCTCGGCGAGCTTCAGCAGCGGCCCGCTCCCGTCCGTGGCTTCGACGATGGCGCCGAGGCCCGACATGAAGCGGGCATCTCGGCTCGATCCGCAAGCGAGCTCTAGAACGCGGCTTCCCTTGGGTATCCATCGGGTGAGGAGCGTTTGAATCTCTTGGGGCGTTTCACCCTCATAGAGCCTGAAAAAAGGCCTCGGAACGTGTTTCGTAAGCGGACGGCATCGGCATGGCGCACTCCTCAGATCTCGACGATGCGGCCCGGATTGAGACGGTTGTCGGGGTCGAAGGCGAGTTTCAGGGCACGCATGGCGGCCAGCTCCTCCGGTGTCTTGGTGCGCTTGAGCTCCTGCGTCTTGAGACTTCCGACGCCGTGCTCTGCGGCGATGGAGCCGCCTTCGGCAAGGACTCGGTCGTGCACGAGCCTGTGAACGGCTTCTTCATGCGGGAAGGCGATGCCGGCGGGACCGACGTTGAAGTGCAGGTTCCCGTCGCCGTAGTGGCCGAAGACGGAGGGCTTTACGCCCGGGAAGGTCTCCTCAAGGGCGGCGCTTGTTTCCCTGATGAAGCGGACGAGGCTTGAGCGCGGGACGCTGATGTCGTGCTTGACGTTTCCGCCCTCACGCTTGACGGCGGAGGGAATGGTCTCACGGCAGCGCCAGAAGGCCTCGCGGTCCGATTCGCTGCGGCTAACGGCACCGTCGAGAATCAGTCCGTTCTCGAGATGCGGTGCCAGAACGCCCTCGAGTTCTTCTGAGGATTCATCGGAATCCCGTCGCCAGTCGGAGACGTCTAGAAGCACCTGCCAGTCGGAAAGAGGGACGGGGGGCGTCATGCCCGTGACGGCCGAGAGCGATTCGAGCGGCGTGCGACCGATGAGTTCGAAAGCGGTGAGACCGGGGCCGAAGGCCGCCTCAAGTGTTTCAAAGAGCGTTTCAACGTCTTCAAGGCGACGAGGCGTGATCCAGGCCGAGACGATAGAGCGGGGCATGGGCTCGAGCGCGAGGACGGCTTCGGTGATGACGCCGAGCGTGCCTTCGGATCCGATGAAGACGTCCCGCAGGCTGTAGCCTGAATTGTCCTTTCGAAGCCCCTTCATGAGGTCGAGCACTTCGCCTGAGGCGAGCACGACCTTGAGGCCGAGCACCTGACGCCGCGCCATGCCGTACCGCAACACGTGCACGCCGCCCGCATTGGCGGCGATGACGCCTCCTGTCTGGCATGAGCCTTCGGCGGCGAGCGACAGGGGAAGAAGGCGCCCTGCATCCGAGGCGGCCTTCTGTGCATCCTGTAGAACGACGCCGGCCTCAAGCGTGATCGTGTTGTTGACGGTGTCGACATTCAGGATGCGCTTCATGTGGCCGAGCTGAAGGATGAGAGTTCGTCGTGCTGTCTCTGCGGAGGCGCCGGGTTCAGGCGTGGCGCCTCCGACATTGCTAGTATTGCCGCCCTGCGGGATGACGGAGAGTCCGTATGCGGCGGCAGTCTTCATGACGAGAGAAACCTCTTCGGTCGAGGCGGGTCGCACGACGGCAAGCGCTTCGCCTTGTCTGCGTCCTCTGCCGTCCAGAGCGGCGGCGGAGATGTCGGCGGGATCGGTTATGAGCCCCGTGTCGCTCACGGCGGAGCGGAGTACATCGATGATTTCTTGATAGGCAGGCATGGCGGAGAACGGTTTCATTGGAGGAATGCCTCAATCATACCTTCGGGGAGGGGATGAAGAGCGGGGCCCTCCAAAAAGGAAAAGCCCGAAGCGGGTGCTTCGGGCTTGAGCGTTGTCGGCGAAGGTGCGGAATTACTTCAGCGCTTCGAAGACGCGGGCCGTGATGGCGTCAATGGCACCGAGACCGGAGATGGCGCGGTACTGCGGAGCGGTCTTGTCACCGGACTTGGCGAGGTCGCTGTAGAAGCCGACGAGGGCTTCCGTCTGGCTGTGGTAGACGTCGAGACGCTTGCGAACGACTTCCTCGCGGTCGTCGTCACGCTGGATGAGCGGATCACCCGTCACGTCGTCCTTGCCTTCAACCTTCGGCGGGTTGTACTTGATGTGGTACGTGCGGCCGGAGACGGGGTCGACGCGGCGACCGGACATGCGTTCAACGATTTCGGCGTCAGGCACCTGGATTTCGAGAACGAAGTCGATCGGGATGCCTGCGGCCTGAAGGGCTTCAGCCTGCGGAATCGTACGAGGGAAGCCGTCGAAGAGGGCGCCGTTCACGGCGTCGGGCTGCGTGAGGCGGTCCTTGACGAGACCGATGATGATGTCGTCGGAGACGAGCTGACCCTTGTCCATCACGGCCTTGGCAGCCAGACCGAGCGGGGTGCCCGCCTTGACGGCGGCACGAAGCATGTCGCCCGTGGAGATCTGGGGAATACCGAACTTTTCGCAGATGAACTTGGCCTGCGTGCCCTTGCCGGCACCGGGAGGCCCAATCAGAATCAGACGCATTGGAATGCTCCTTCGATTATGTAATGAACGACGCCGGAGACTTCCGGCGGCCTGCCGTCCGGGGGAACGGCGGAGAATAAGCAAATTTTATCCCGAATCCGCATGAAGTCAAAGACCGTGCACGTATTCGCAACGGGAATCAGACGGGCGCGCCCTTTTCGAAGATCGCGCGCACACGGTCAAGATCCTCCTGAGTGTCGACGCCCGCAGGAAGGGCGGCGTCAAGCACCATGACCGCAATGCGCTCGCCGTAGTAGAGGGCGCGAAGCTGCTCCAGACTCTCGAGCTTTTCCAAAGGAGCCTGAGGCAGGGTGGGAAAGCGGCGCAGGAAGCCTGCACGGTAGGCATAGAGACCGAGATGGTGAAGCGGCGCGAAGCCTTCGGGGAGACTTTCCTTTGTTTCTCGGAAGTGGTCTCTGGGCCAGGGAATCGGAGCGCGGGAGAAGGTGAGGGCGGTGCCGCGGTCATCGAGCACGACCTTGACGACGTTGGGATTGAAGAAGCTCTCGACGTTGTGGATGGTGTGTGCGGCAGTCGCCATGGCGCAGTCGGGCCTGGAGGCGAGCAGGTCGGCCACGTCTCGGATGACGTTAAGCGGCATCAGAGGCTCATCACCCTGAAGGTTGACGACGATCTCGTCATCGGCAAGGCCGATCTTGGCGACGGCTTCGGCAAGTCGGTCGGTGCCCGTCGGGTGATGGGGATCCGTCATGATCACGTCAAGGCCTGCGGCTGCGCAGGCCTCGTAGACGGACGCATCGTCCACCGCCACGACGACCCTGTCCGCGCCGCAGGAGAGGGCGCGCTCGGCGACTCGGACGATCATTGGCCTGCCGCAGATGTCGGCGAGTGGCTTGTCGGGAAGGCGCGAGGACTTGAGGCGCGCAGGAATGATCACGGTAAAGGACATGAGAACCTCACTTGGGATCGAGTGCGGCCGCGCGCTCGGAGTAGTGGCGCGCCTCGTTGTCGCTCAGGCTGCGGGCGGCGTTGCGAAGCATCACGGGAATGTCGTGGCGGACTTCAAAGGCGAGGCGGCAGCGCGGGCAGACGAGCTCGCGGCGCTCGCCGTCGCCCTGCAGAAGCCTGCCCTTGCAGACAGGACAGACGATCATGTCGTTGAGTTTGGCGGACATTGTTCTCAGTATCCCTTTCGGAAAGGATTAAAACCAACATTTTACCGCTCGTGGTGGGGCGGAAACCATAATAAAAACGCCTCGAACCGCATCAGGGGATGCGGGAGGCGCTTTTCATGGCTTGCTGAAGCGAGGTCAGTGCCTGCCTGCGGCGTCGCGGGCGCGCTTGTCGATCAGGTCGATCAGGTAGGAGTCGAGCTTGACTTCAAGACCGACGACCCAGATGCGCTTGTCGCCTGCGAGCGCCGGATCGTGGCGGCACTTGACGGCGTCCTTGCCCGTGATGAAGATGATGTCCTCGGTGCGGTTCGCAAAGGGATTCTCGGCGAAGTCGAAATGGTCGCCAAGCTCGAGCTCGGCTCCCTCAATGTCATGGGCGCGGATCATCGCGAAGAAGCGTCCCGGAGCGGCGATGCCGGCAGCGGAGAGCGGCTTGAGTTTTTCGGCGTGAATCCTGTCGGCAAGCTCGTCGATGAGGGCGGTTCTGCCGGTCGCAAGCTGCGTGCAGGCGCCGAAGCAGCTCGAGGCGGCGAAGCGCGGCGTCCTGCTTTCGACGACGGCTTCGTTCGACGTATTGAGAACGATGGCGTCCACGGTGTCGAGACGGGAGGGAGGCTCGCGCAACGGGCCCGCGGGAAGCACCCAGCCGTTGCCGAGGCCGCGCGCGCCGACGACCGCGATTTCGACGTCGCGGGCGAGAGCCGCATGCTGCAGACCGTCGTCGCTCACAATCAGATCCACTTCGGGATGCGCCTCGAGAAGCGCTCTGCCCGCTTCAAATCGGGCTCGACCGACGGCAACGGGGACTCCAGTTTCCCTTGCAATGAGAAGAGGCTCGTCGCCGGCTTCGGCGGCAGGAGTCTCCTCGTTGATCAGTCGAATGCCGTCTTCGCGGCGTCCGAAGCCGCGGGAGATGACGCCCGGGCGCCAACCGCGTGCCTGAAGCTCGCGGACAAGGGCGATCGTCACGGGCGTCTTGCCCGTGCCGCCGACATAAATGTTGCCGACCACGACGACGGGGACAGGCAGACGGTTGGGCACGGTACGCTCGCGGCGCGAACGACTGACGGCGAGGAAGACGAGGGAGAGCGGAGAAAGAAGCCAGGCCACGGGGCCGCGGGAGGCCCACTGGCGGTGAGCCCAGGCTTCAAGACCGGCGCGCCATGTCATGAGAGCACCTCCGCATGGATGTGCGAACAAACGGACGCTGCGGCGTATGCCGGCGGGATGGTCGAGGAAAAGGGTGTAGGGGGTGGCTTGTCGGACATGACGTTGATGGAAGAGCGCATGCAGTTGCGCGGGAGCGGTAATGATAAACGGTTTTCACCCCCCGGTGCGCGCCGCAAGGGCGCTTTTTGACGACAGGGACGGGGCTTTCGGCATCGGAAGTTATCCACGATGTTGTGGATAACTGTGTGGACAAGTCGCTGGCTTTTCCACGCTCGCTCTCTACCAGAGCTTGCAAAAGACGGGCGAAGAGGGCGAAGACTTCTCCCCTCGTTTGAAAAACATTTGAAAATCAAGCGATTGCGTATTTTGTCAGTGTTCGGGGCCTTCCTACTCAGATGCGACTTCGTGACTCGCCTACTGTTGCAGGGATGTGGACAACCCTGCCGATTTTCTTTCTGTCCCTATTGACTTTTTTATGAAAATCTGCATGTCCGTCGGTACCGTCGACGTGAGCATTATGGTGTTTTCCCCAGAGGCTGTGAGTAGCTCTGTGGATAAGTCTGTTTTTTGACAGTTAACGTCATGAAATAAAAGGTAAAAGTGCCAACTGCCTAATTTTTGTGCAAAGTGTGGAAATTTCAGGCTTTGGGACTCGGATTGGCCTGCGGGGCGGATGCGCCGGAGCGCCTGACGAGCACGGGCAAAGGGTAGAATGGACGTTCGCAGACTCCGACAATTATCCACAGGCTTGTACACAGGGACCTTATGCCCGATTATCCCTTTCTTTTTGATGACGAATGCTTTAGTCGTCCCGCCTCCGCTCGTCCGTCCGTACCGCTTCGCAGGGAGCCGGCCCGATCTGAAAACGTTCTGGGGGTCGGGGCTGCGGTGGCTCGAATCCGCAGTGCGCTCGGCGGCATGCTGGGCGGTGTCTGGGTGTCGGGGGAGGTGAGCAACCTTTCGATGCCTGCGTCGGGGCACGTATATCTGACGCTCAAGGACAGGGACGCCTCCATCAGATGCGCGTATTTTGCCGGCAGCGCCAGACGTCATCCCGCAACGTTTAGAACGGGCGACAGGATCGAGGTGACCGGGGCTGTGGACGTCTATGCCAAAAGCGGTGATCTGCAGATCAAGGTGACGGACTGGCGCCATGCTGGTGCGGGGGCGCTTTATGAAGCCTATCTGAGGCTGAAGGCCCGGCTTTCCGCGGAGGGACTCTTTTTCGAAGGTCTAAAGAAGCCGCTTCCCTTTTTCGTGAGGCGGGTCGTCGTGGTGACGAGCGCTCAGGCGGCGGCGTTGCAGGACGTCCGAAGGACGATCGACAGGCGGACGCCGTGGGTGAGGCTCATGCTTTCGCCCGCCTATGTGCAGGGGGAGTCGGCTCCTCTGTCGCTTATGGCTGCAATCGATCGTGCGGATGCGGCCGGGGCCGACGTCATCCTGCTCGTTCGCGGCGGCGGCTCCTTCGAGGACCTGTCCGCTTTCAATGACGAGCGTCTGGTGAGGAAGTTGAGAAGCCTGAAGACGCCCGTCATCGCGGGGGTCGGTCATGAGTCCGACGAAACGCTCGCGGCGCTTGCAGCCGACGTCTGCGCCTCCACGCCCACCGCCGCTGCGGAGCACATCGGTCCGGACATTCACTACTGGCGCTCGCTTCTTGATGACTTCGAAGAGCGCATGACGCTGGCCGTGGACAGAAAGACGGATGACGCAGGACAGACGCTCGACCGGCTCGAGGCAAGGATGAGCAGGCAGGACGGCTTCCTCTCAAGGCAGGAGGGGGATCTTGTGCGCAACGGGATGTTGCTCGAACGTCTTGCCGCAGGCAGCCTGCAGGGGCGCGAAGCGCGCCTCGAGACCGCAGGTTCGGGGCTCGCAGGCATCGGCGCCCTGCCCCGGAGGCGCAGCGTACAGCTCGAAGCGCTGGCGCAGCGTCTGGAGGATGCATCGGAGGGAGTGCTCGGCACACGGGCGCGCAGGGTCGATCACTTCGCTCTGTGCCTGCAGTCGCCGGACGCCGTGCTGCGGGCCAGAAGCGTCAGGCTGACGTCTCTGGACAAGACCCTTGAACTCGCGGCGGAACGCGCGTGCAACGCACAAAGCCGGCGCCTGGACCAGACCCGGACAGGTCTGGCGGCTGCCTTCGAGCAGTCGGCATACAGGAAGGACATGGAGCTCAGGCTCCTCGAGAGGAGACTTCCCGACATGGAGAGGCGCCTCGACGAGGCTGCGTTGCACCTGCGGGCGCTCGGACATGCACTCGCAGGACTTGATCCCGACAAGCCGCTCAAGCTCGGCTACGCAAGAGTCGAACTTGCGGACGGAACGGTTACTGCAGCCGCCGAAATCGCGACGGGGGACGAACTCACGCTCTGCTTCGCTGATGGCAGCAGGAAGGCCGTGGCGAAATGATCCTGCAGACAAAAGGGAGCCTGTTCGTGTGAAGGTTGTATCCAAATATTAGGAGTCTATATTGGCAGATCTTTTATGATAAACTTCATTTATCGAAACTCAGATCCCGACAGGTTCGGGGGAGATACCAACATGTTTACTCTGCCTGCTCTTCCTTATGCGCTCGACGCCCTCGAGCCCGCCATGAGCCGTGAAACCCTGGAATTCCACTGGGGCAAGCATCATCAGACCTACGTCAACAATCTGAACGGCCTGATCGCCGGCACGGACTTCGAAGGCAAGTCCCTTGAGGAAATCATCCGCACCTCCACGGGCGGCGTGTTCAACAATGCGGCCCAGGTCTTCAACCACACGTTCTTCTGGCAGGGCCTCAAGCCGCAGGGCGGCGGCATGCCCGAAGGCGCCCTTCTTGAGGCGATCAATGCAATCTGGGGTTCCTATGACGCCTTCCGCAAGGCCTTTACGGCCTCCGCTGCGGGCAACTTCGGTTCCGGCTGGACGTGGCTCGTGAAGAATGCCGACGGCACGCTGGCCATCGTCAACACGAGCAACGCCGGCACGCCGCTCACGGGCGATCAGAAGCCGCTTCTCGCGCTGGACGTCTGGGAGCACGCCTACTACGTCGACTACCGCAACGCCCGTCCGAAGTTCATCGATGCGTTCTTTGACAGCCTCGTGAACTGGGAGTTCGCGCAGCAGAACTTCGCCGCATAAGGACGTTCGATTCATGATGCTCGGAAGGGCGCCTTCTCAGGAAGGCGCCCTTCCTGCGCTTCAGGGGACGGGACTTTGGGCGAGGTGTGCTAATGTCTCGTACATAGTCGGTCTCCTTTTGCATGACAGAACCCGTGCGCCGCAATCCTCTCATTCAATGGGAGGTAAGGCGCACAAAGTTTTCGAACGTGAAGTAACATTGCCTTATGCATACCACCACCCCTTCCTACATTGTCGAACTTCCGCTTCGTGTGAACGATCAGCAGAATCGTTTTCT
>OGCO01001783.1_pt1 | contig 30858 bp, 28 predicted proteins | sample 1570171 | NCBI WGS metagenome assembly OGCO01 (sample SAMEA4370583, study PRJEB24528) | human gut metagenome
ATGTGTTAGGCACGCCGCCAGCGTTCATCCTGAGCCAGGATCAAACTCTCTAAAAATTGTATTAAGACGAAGTTTCCTTCGTTTTAACCGACTTTAGAGTCTGACGTGTCACTTTATTTTAACTGGAGTTGTGACTTCCAGCGATTTACCAAGAGTAAAAAACTCTCGAAATTTCAGGTTCGCACTACAACCTTGTTCATATCGAACAAAAGTTTAAGCACATCGTTGTTTAATTTACAAGGTACAATCTGCTGTTTTCAAAGAGTTTTCACAACTTTTCGTTGTTCTTAACTGCTCATCAACAGCTTATTTAGTATATCAAAACCAGAAGCGTTTGTCAAGAACTTTTTTCAAATTCTTTTTTGAAGAATCAAGCCGTTCTAAATCAAACTTTTCGGTTTTGCGCTTGTCTCTCAGAGACAGCTTTAATAGGATACCAAATCCAAGATCAAATGTCAAGCACTTTTTTCAAACTATTGAGATTTTTCTAAAAACGTGATAAGATAATTGCACGATACTTTATAAAGAAGTGATTCCATAAAAATCGCGGTTCTCTATCAGGATCACAAACCACCTGCAGTGAACGGTTCACGCAAGCCAATGAAGTCCAGCGGCGCAGATATCGCGTACTGCCTGTGGACGCACGGCGTGGACGCTGCAACACCGGTTTCCAATCCCGATCTGTATACGGATTTAGACCGGGTATTTCAGATACCGTACCGGGCATTCGCGCGACGCTTGCAGCAGGCGCGGCAGTCAGGGCGTTGTACGCCGTGATACGTCTGCCAACTTTATCAAAACCCGCGATTTGCTTCTCAGTGCTGAAATTTATGGCAATACGCTGATGGCTGAACCATATCTGCCCGGTCAGGAAATCACCATTTCGGTATTTGCCGACGGAACGAGCCTGCCAATCGTAGAACGGTTTGCGCAGAAAGACGGCGTTGCGCCATATAACGGCGATGTGCCTGTCACGCAAAACAGCCGTACCGTAATCGAGAAAGCCGCCGGCAGTTATAACTATTATATGTAAGGAGCAGAACATGACCGCACAGGACATTCTCAAACAATATTTTGGCTACGATTCGTTCCGTCCCGGACAGGACGAGCTGGTTCGCGCCATCCTTTCCGGCCGGGATACGCTCGGCATTATGCCGACCGGTGCGGGAAAATCCATCTGTTACCAAGTGCCTGCTATGCTGTTCCCCGGTCTGACGCTGGTCATTTCACCGCTCATTTCGCTGATGAAGGATCAGGTCGGTGCGCTTGTGGAAGCAGGCGTTCCTGCCGCGTGCATCAACAGTGCGATGAGTGCGGAGGAATTCCGCGACGCGCTGTACTTCGCCGGACGAGGGCAATACAAGCTGCTGTATGTTGCGCCGGAACGCCTGACCGCTCCCTCGTTTCTCGAATTTGCCAAGCGCGTACCGATTTCGATGGTCACAGTCGATGAAGCGCACTGTATCTCTCAATGGGGACAGGATTTTCGTCCAAGCTACCTCAAAATCCTCGACTTTCTCGCCGAACTGCCTGAGCGGCCGCTCGTTTCCGCGTTTACGGCAACCGCAACAGCTGAGGTTCGTGACGACATTGTGCAGGCACTCGGTCTGCACGAACCCTTCATCAAGACCACCGGTTTTGACCGTCCAAATCTGTATTTTGCTGTCGAACAGCCGACCTCCAAGGGCATGAAGCTGCTGCAGCTGCTGAACGAGCGCAAGGATAAAAGCGGCATCGTCTACTGCTCCACCCGCAAAAACGTGGAGGAGATCTGCGATCTGCTGCTCAGCCGCGGTCTGCCCGCCACCCGCTATCACGCGGGCCTCGATCCTGACGAGCGCCGCGAGAATCAGGACGATTTTCTGTACGACCGCAAGACCATTATGGTCGCTACCAACGCATTCGGCATGGGTATCGACAAATCCAACGTATCGTTCGTTATCCACTATAATATGCCGAAAAATATGGAGAGCTACTATCAGGAAGCCGGCCGTGCCGGTCGAGACGGTCAGCCCGCCGACTGTATTCTGCTGTACAGCGGACAGGATGTGCGCATGGCCGAGTTTCTGATTGAGCGCAGCCATGAAACCGAGGACGAAACCATTGACGAGACAACCCGTCAGCAGCTCATCGCGCGCGACCGCGAACGCCTCAAGCAGATGACGTTCTACTGCACCACCACCGAGTGCCTGCGGCATTACATTCTGCGCTATTTCGGTGAAAATTCGCCGTTGTCGTGCGGACACTGCAGCAGCTGCGACACGAATTTCGAGGAAGTGGATGCAACCATGGACGCACGAAAAATCCTCTCGTGCGTATACCGTCTGGATGAACGCGGCCGTGCGTTCGGCAAAACCGTCGTTTCGGCCATTCTGACCGGCAGCAAGAACGAAAAAATCACGCAGTTCCATCTGGATACACTTTCCACCTATAATATCATGCCGGACAGCACCGCCGTGTATGTCCGTCGGCTGATTGACATGCTGCTCGAGCGCGGCCACCTGATCGTCGATTCCGAGCGTATGGGCGTGCTCGTACTGACCCGCAGCGGCAATGCGCTCATGCGCGGACGCGGTGAATTCCGCGTCAAGCTGCCCAAGGAGAAAAAGCCGGCAGCAGCCAAACAGTACGCGGCTCTTGCGGAAGATGTGGACGAAAAGCTGTTCGATGCGCTCCGTGATGTGCGAACCCGCCTTGCAGCACGCGCAGGCGTGCCGCCGTACGTTATCTTTTCCAACGCAACGCTCGCTGATATGGCTGCAAAACAGCCGTCAAGCGAGTTCGATCTGCTGTCCGTCCGCGGCGTAGGCGACGCAAAGGCAAGACGATACGGCAAGGAGTTTCTGGCAGCGATTCAGAAATACCGGGATGAAAACCTCGGAAAGTAAAGCAAATTGAGAATTGAAAATGGAGAATGGAGAATTACGCGACGGTATCATCAGTACCAAATAATGAACGATACATGTTAAATGTTATCAATGATTAAATCCGCAGGTGCCGTCCGCAGCCACCAGACGAACGAGTTGCGCAGAGCAGCCGGTATGTATAGCAGTAAGGAATCTGACACTGCGAACAGGTTGAGAAAGGTACAGAAGTAAAAATCCTCTGCCGTTCCCCTATTTCGAAGCGGTCGCCGCTCTCTGATCTGCGCCAGACTAAGAAATAAAGGAAACGGGATTCACAAGGGTGGAAACCTTGGTGTCCACCCTTGTGCCCGCCGCCGCAGGTGCGGCGGACCCCCTAGCCGTCCGGACTGCACCCATTCCGAAATCTTCAGCGAATAGATAAAAATAAGTAAAGCCGACAGGCACACCCATCGGCTCAGGAAAAAATATCAGCCGTTCTGCTGATCGTTTTTCTGATTCTGCTGGCTCTGATTCTGCTGCTGATTCTGCTGACCCTGCTGGTTCCGGTTCTTGTTCTGCTTGCTCATTTGGCTCACCTCGTTTCGTTTGCAATGCTATTCTGCACCGCAAACGCGAAAAATATACTTGCAGGACTTGCAGAATAGCGAAAAACCTGTTAAAATTGTTCTGCGTGTTATACAGTTAATATTTTAGATGATATAAAAGAAAGAAGGACACTCACCATGTCGGGACATTCCAAGTGGAATAACATCGCAAAGCGCAAGGGCGCAAACGATGCAAAAAAAGCAAAGATTTTCACCAAAATCGGCCGTGAAATGGCAATCGCAATCAAGGAAGGCGGCTCCGCTAATCCGGATTTCAATGCTCGCCTGCGCGACTGCATTGCAAAGGCCAAGGCCAACAACATGCCGAACGACAACATCAAGCGCACGCTCGATAAGTACTCCGGCGCAAACGGTCAGGTCGATTACGAGGCAAACAACTACGAAGGCTACGGCGTAGGCGGCGTTGCAGTCGTTGTTGAGACCCTGACGGACAACAAGAACCGCACCGTTGCGGACGTTCGTCACCTGTTCGACAAGTACGGCGCAGGTCTGGGCGCTTCCGGCTGCGTATCCTGGCAGTTCGATAAGAAGGGCGTTATCATTATGGAGAGCGAAGGTCTGGATGAGGACGCTGTTATGATGCAGGCGCTCGACGCAGGCGCTGAGGATTTCCTCGTTGAGGAAGGCGTTTTCGAAATCTACACCGCTCCGGATGATTTTTCTACCGTTCGTGAGGCACTTGAGAAGGAAGGCTACACCTTCGCACAGGCCGAGCTGCAGATGGTTCCGCAGAACTACATCACCCTTGAGAAGGAAGAGGATATGGCGCAGATGCGTAAGCTGCTCGACAACCTCGAGGATAACGACGATGTGCAGGCCGTTTGGCACAACTGGGAGAATGAGGATGATTACGAGGGTTAATGCCCCGGTCAAAACCGCATAAAAAAGCACCGCATACCGAAGTATGCGGTGCTTTCTTCACTTTCTCACGAACTTCACCGCACTCATTGCAGCCTCGGCGCCATCCGCTACGGCCTTTGCCACCTGCAGCAGACCGCCAGTGCAGTCACCGGCCGCAAACAGGCCAGGCACAGCCGTCGAGCCGTCGGCGTTCGCCTTGATGCGCGTGCCGTCCAGCTGCGCGCCCAGCTTGCGGGCAAAATCGCCGCTGCCGGCCGTACCATAGGCGATAAACACGCCGGAAACGCGCAGCGATTCTCCCTCGGCAAATGCCACGCGCGACACCAGTTCATCGCCCTCGATCGCGCTTACCTTGCGCGTTTCCACGCACAGACCGTCCGGCAAATCCGCCGGAGCCTCGCTGCCATCGGTCAGCAGCGTAACGGACTGCGCCACCGGCAGCAGCACCCGCGCTTCCTCGAGCGCATACTCACCCTGACCGAGCACGGCAACGTCCTTGCCGCGATAGAAAAACGCGTCACAGATGGCGCAGTAGCTGACGCCGCGGCCCTCAAATGCGGCTACGCCCTCGATTTTCGGCACCGCACGCGGCGAACCGGTTGCCAGAATGACCGCATCCGCGTCAAACACGCCGTCCGCAGTCTTAACCGTAAAGCCTTGCGCCGCATACTCAATACCGGTTACCTCGGTCTGCCGCAAAACTGCACCCAGACGTTCGGCCTGCTTCTGTCCGCGCTCGAGCAGCTCTGCCCCGGAAACCGGCTCAATAAAGCCGAAATAATTCTCGATCTTGTCCGTTTTGGCCAGTGCACCGCCGTCCTTATACAGGACGGTTGCCTGCATACCGGCGCGTACCGCGTAAATTGCAGCACTCAGTCCCGCCGGTCCGCCACCAATGATAACAATGTTGGGCATTCTTTTGTCCTTTCCAAATTGAGAATAGCGAATGGAAAATGACGGATACACGCAATGCGCGTTATTGAGTTAATTCTCAATTATCCATTTTCAATTCCCCATTATTTTGCGGTTTCCTCGTTAAACCACTGCTGATACGCCTTCTGCAGCTTATCGAGCAGCGCAGGATCCTTGCCGCCGAGCGGCTTGCCGTCCAGCTCGCATGCGCCGACGCAGTGCGTGCCGGTGGACAGGATCATCACCTCATCTGCATTTTTCAGCTCATCCACAGTAAATGGTGCAATGCGGGTCGGCACACCGAGCTTGTCGCACAGTGTAAGGAAATGCTTGCGCGTAATGCTCGGCAGAATAAGATTATCCGCCGGAGGCGTGCAGAACACACCATCCTTGAGAATCGCCAGACCGGAATGTGCGCCTTCGGTCACGCGGTCGCCGCGGTGGAATACAACCTCGTCACAGCCCGCCTCAACAGCCTGCTGCATCGCCATGCAGTTCGGGATAAGGTTGAGCGTTTTGATGTTGCAGTGCAGAAAACGCGTGTCCTCGACCGAAATCAGCTTGTACGGATGATCCTGGCGGTCCAGTCCGCACGGCTCAGAAAATGCCATCAGGCTGGCCTTGCCGCCCTTGGGGAACGCGTGCATGCGATGTGCCACTGCACGGGTGGACTGCCAGTACAGCATATGCGGCGCATCCGAATCCAGCTGAGACACCAGCTCGTTCAGCGTTTTTGTCAGCTCGTCACGCTGCATCGGCGGCTCAATGCGGAGCAGCTTCAGGCTGTTGTAAAAGCGGTCCAGATGATCCTCAAGCTCGAAGATTTTCTTGTTGTTGACCATCGCCGCATCGTAAACGCCGTCGCCGAAGTAAAAACCGCGGTCGGTGATAGGCGCCTGCACCTCGTCAATGCGGCCGATTTTTCCATTATAGTATGCAATATCCTTCATGAGAATATTCCTCCTTTGATCAGAATTCTGGGTCAAGCTAATCTCAGTATAACGGTTTTCGACAGGGTTTGCAAGTAGGCCGGAAACGAGGTATAATAATTAAGCCGGCAGGTTGCTGACAGGCGTTATCCGATACCGCAACCGCATGTTGCTTGTTCGTAAAAAGATCCTATGATACACTTACCTCACGGAGGTGTTCGATTATGAATACAAAGGATATTTTATATCATCTCAGAACCGAAAAAGATCTCTCACAGGACGAACTGGCTGCAAAAATTTTTGTCACCCGACAGGCGGTATCCCGCTGGGAAACCGGTGAAACCACGCCGAACGTCGAAACGCTCAAGCTGCTTTCCGCATTCTTTAACGTGTCGATCAATACGCTGCTTGGCTCTCCGCGGCAGCTGATCTGCCAATGCTGCGGCATGCCGCTTGAAGATTCCATCACCAGTAAAGAGCCGGACGGCTCCTTTAACGAGGACTACTGCATGTGGTGCTATGCCGACGGAACCTTCAAATACACCACAAAAGAGCAGCTGATCGACTTTTGCGTAACGCATATGGCAACCGAAAGCTGGCCTGCAGAGCAGGTTCGCGCCCATATGGAAGCCATTGTGCCGACCCTCAAGCACTGGAAGAAATAAAGGAGAACGCTATGCCGCTTGACTTCAAAAAAGAGTATAGAGAACTCTACATGCCGAAAAGCAAGCCGCAGCTTGTCGAAGTGCCACCAATGAACTACATTGCCGTGCGCGGCACTGGCGACCCGAACGAGGACGGCGGTGCATATCAGCAGGCCATCAGCGTACTGTATGCCGTGGCCTACACGCTGAAAATGAGCTATAAGACCGATTATAAAATCGCCGGCTTCTTTGAATATGTTGTTCCGCCGCTGGAAGGTTTCTGGCGGCAGGATGATGTGGACGGTGTAAATTATTCAGATAAATCCGGTTTCCACTGGATTTCCGTCATTCGTCTGCCGGATTTTGTGACCAAGACGGATTTTGACTGGGCGGTACAGACGGCTGCAAAAAAGAAACAGCTGGATTGCTCCTCAGCCGAGTTTTTGACGATTGAGGAAGGTCTGTGCGTGCAGATCATGCACGTTGGCTCCTATGACGACGAGCCTGCGTCTGTTGCGGTGATGGACGAGTATCTCGCACAGAACGGCTATGCAAACGATCTCACCGCCGAACGGCTGCACCACGAGATTTATCTCTCCGACCCGCGCAAAACCGCGCCGGAGAAACGCAAAACCGTCCTTCGCCACCCGATCAAAAAGGCGTGAAATAACACGAATACTTTTCAGAAAGGTTTGATTTTTTGTCCGGAACACTTCTTCATATCTGCTGTGCGCCCTGCTCCATTGCGTGTATCGACACGCTGCGGCAGGAGGGCATCGAGCCGGTAGGCTTTTGGTACAATCCCAACATTCACCCGATGAAAGAGTACAAAATGCGCAAGAATACGCTCGTTGAGTATGCAAAAAGCATTGATCTCAAGCTGGAGATTGAGAACGAGTACGGCCTGCGCAAGTTCATCGAAGCTGTTTATCCCAACTGGGACAACCGCTGTGCGACCTGCTATGCGCTCCGCTTTGAGGAAACCGCGCGCTACGCCGCCGAGCATGGCTACGACCGGTTTACCTCTACCCTGTTTGTCAGCCCGTACCAGAATCACGAGCTGATGCGCCAAATCTGCGAGCAAATGGCCGAAAAATACGGTGTGGAGTACCTGCACCGCGATTTCTCTCCCCGCTTCCGTGAGGGACAGGACAAGGCGCGTGAGCTTGGTCTGTACATGCAGAATTACTGCGGCTGTGTTTTCTCCGAGGAGGACCGCTACCGCAAGCGCAAAAAGAAGAAAAAGCCGGACGACGCGCAGGCGTAAGACGGAAATCGGGGTATTTCGGCACAATCCGACCGAAATACCCCGCAATAACCGCTTTACAAACGCGCGAAAGACTGGTATACTATATCATGTACTCGCGCCCGTAGCTCAGCTGGATAGAGCGTTGGACTCCGACTCCAAAGGCCATGCGTTCGAATCGCACCGGGCGTACCATGTTAAACCGCTTGTTTCTTTGAAATGAGCGGTTTTTTTGTTGTTTTTTTGAGCGTTGCTTTAACAGAATAAAATCGAGGCTGACGCGCAAAGAAAATATGATCACACAGGATGGACTTTTTTCGCCGATGCGTGTACAGTATAAGGATACAGACAGATCACGAATCCGTCCCGCAGGGGCGGTCACAGGAAAGGCGAAGATCAATGATAAACCGGAAAAGAAAGCTGCTGCCCGTCCTTGCGGCGGTCAGCCTCATGCTCGCAGGCCTCTCGGGCTGCGGCGGACACGCAGAGCCGCCGCTCGAAGCCGCGGCGTACTCCAATCTGACAGATGCAGCCTCCAGAGGGCTGCTCTCCGAGTCGCTCGCAGACTCCGGCATCAGCGAAAACAGGGTCAGCACTCTTCTTGACCGCGTCGATCAGTTCAACGCCAGCGTCAAGGACGAATGGCTGACGGAGGGCTTTGAGAGCGGCGCGCCGACCGATACCAAATATGACCCTTATGAGATGCAGGAGCTGTGGACGGAAAAGAACGGGAGCTTTCCCGGCTACAACTGCCGCATCACAGCCTTCAGCCTGTTCGGTGAGTTTATCACTGCCGGGGCAGACCAGCCGGAAACGCAGGGCGAGGACGCCCTCTTTCTGGATCTCGAAACGCTGACCGCAGATCCCGCCGTTCTCTGCGGAGACAGCACATCCAAATTCTGTGCGCTGTTTGCGCCGGTGACTGCTGCGGACAGCACGGAGACGGCGGAACAGGTCAAGGCCCTTCAGGCAGGCTGGGCGGAGCGCGGCGTTGCCTTTGAGGAAGGGACTGCCCGGCTGATCTCCGTGGTGCTCCATGACCGGTTCTCGGATACGGACAATACCCTGTTCATCGGACACGTGGGCGTCCTGCTGCCGGCCGGGGACGGCAGTCTCTATTTTGTTGAAAAGGTGGCGTTTCAGGAGCCGTACCGGCTGGTCAAGCTCCGAAACCGGATCGAGCTGAACGATTATCTGATGGAAAGATACGATACCTCCTGGGATCAGGACACGGCGCGCCCGTTTATCATGGAAAACGACAGTCTCATGGAGGGATACCGTACCGTTCCGACAGCGGCGGACTGAGAATACCGCCGCGAAGCGCCGCAGTTTTCGCTGTCCGGTGCTGCTTTATATACGATTTACTTGTAATTTTCCGATATTTGTGATATGGTGTAAATAGAAAACAGCATGACAAGACAGCTGCGTGGACTTTTCGGACAGGCAGGGGGAACTGCAATGAGTGAAGCAATACAGGTTCAAATGCTGGGAGAATTTACGATCCGCTACGGAGACTGCGTCATCTCAGACAGCAACGACCGCTCGCACCGGGTATGGTCTCTGCTCGCGTATCTGCTGGTCAACCGCAGCCGCGAATTTACGCAGGAGGAGCTGATCAACCTCTGCTGGAGCGGCGGAACGGGCAGCTCGGACCCTGCAAACGCGCTCAAGTCGGTCTTTCACCGCATCCGTGCACTGCTCGACCGGCTCGAGGACGGACTGGGACACCGGCTGCTCCTCCGCCGGTCGGGCCGGTATGTGTGGAATGAGGAGGTACCGATCACGCTCGACATCGAGCAGTTTGAGGAGCGGTGCCGCAGAGGAGACCGGGAAAAGGAGCCGGAGGCGCGTCTGCGCGCGTATCAGGCTGCGGTCGGCTGCTACCGCGGCGATCTGCTGCCGCGCCTGTCGGGCGAGATCTGGGTCATGCCGCTCGAGACGTATTACCACGGCCTGTATGCCGGGGCGGTATCGAGCGCGATCGAGATCCTCGAAGACTGCGGACGCACGGAGGAGCTGGCTGCGCTGTGCCGGCAGGCCGTTAAGATCGAGCCGTACAAAGAGGAATTTTACGAGCATCTGATGTGTGCGCTCATCGAGAACGGAGACAACCGGGAAGCCATGGCGGTCTATGACGACATGAGCGAGATGCTGTTCTCGGATTTCGGCGTCATGCCGGGAGAGACCCTGCGCGAGCTGTACCGGCAGGCATCGCGCACGGTCAACGACCATACTCTGTCGATGGACGAGCTGCGCATGCAGCTTCAGGAGGAGAACAGCGCCGGCGGCGCGATGCTGTGCGAATATGACTTTTTCAAGATTCTGTATCGTATGCAGGCGCGTGCGGTCGCACGCATGGGCATCGCCGTGCATATCTGTCTGCTGTCGGTGACGGCGAAGGACGGTTCCGCCCTTGCGCGCCGCAGTCTGGACGGCGTGATGGAAAAGCTGCCGCCGCTGCTGCGCGGCAATCTGCGGCGCGGCGACGTTATCTCGCGGTGCAGCGTGTCGCAGTTTGTCATTATGCTGCCGCAGGCGAATTATGAAAACAGCTGCATGGTCGCGGAACGGCTGACCGGCGCCTTTTACCGCCGTTATCCGCATTCGTCCGCGCGCCTGCGCTGCATGGTGCAGCCGCTCATTCCAAACGAATAAAAAGAAAGCTCTCCGCAGTTTAGGTCGATGCGGAGAGCTTTTTTTTACAGATTCAGATTTTTGAAGCGGGAATACATGGACTGTGCACCGTACAGGGCGGCGGCCGGATTGTGCTGGAGCACGCGGTCCTTGACGATCATGACGGTGGTCGGAACCTTGCTGTGACGCAGGAACAGCGTATCGTGACCGACGCACAGGCCGATGACGATATTGAAGTCGCAGCCGTTCGCGGCGAGCGTTTTCGCCTGCATGATCGGGTTGCACATGGACTCGTGGCCGCAGCCGCCGTTGAGCTTTTTCTCGTTCGGCACGCCGATCTCGGTCTTGTCCACCGCGCCGACCTTGCAGCCGACGGTGAAGTAATCGATGCCGCTTGCCTTGAGGATGCGGGCGAAGATCGAGGTCTCGCGCATCAGACCGACGCAGGAGGCGATGCCGATTTTCTTGAATCCCATGCGCCGGATGAACTCGATGGTCTCCTCGACGCGCGTCAGGCGGCCGTAGAATTCGCCTTCGATGCAGGCGGAGGTGCGGGCGATCCTGCCCTGAAGCTCGTCATTTCTGTAGATCTCGAGCGTCTCGTCCAGCAGCTCCCTGTCAACATTGGTCGTCAGGCAGAACGGGGGATACTGATCCTCGCTCGCCGAGCGGCAGCCGAGTCTGCTGCAGTCCGAGCAGCTGTGCGTGCATTTGATTTCTGACATGATATCCTTTCCTCCCTGTGTCCGTCAGGCTTTTCTGGTGGTGTCAGGCTTTTCGATCTTGCCGCCGCAGCAGTCGTTTTCCTCGGCCTCGGCCGCTTCGGTGAAGCTGACCGAGGAGGCAGAGGCGGACGGAGCGGCTGCGGTGGTGCCGGAGGAGGCCTCCGGCGCATCCGGCACATCGTCGAAGAAGATGTAAGCATTGTCTGCGAATTTCTGTGCGTCGGTGCCTTCCTTGAGCACGCCGATTCTGCTCAGCTCCTCGGCGTTCAGCTTGAGCGCGTCATAGCCGCCCTGAACCGAAGGCTTGTAGTTGTAGGTCTTGAGGATCTGTGCGCAGAAATCGACATCGCCGGAGACATACTGCTTGTCAACGATGATCTTTGCGGTCTCGTCCGGGTTCTCCTGTACCCACTGAGAAGCCTTCTGCACCGCACGGGTGAACGCTGCGGCAGCCTTCGGGTTTTCGGCGGCGAGCTTGGAGGTGACGAACGCATTGCAGCAGTATTCATCCTTGTACTTGGGATCGGTTGCGGTGTCGATGAGGGCGGTCAGACCGTACTGCTCCTCCGCGATGGATGCGGTCGGGTCGCCGAGGGCGATCGCGTCGACCGCACCGTTCTCGAGCGCCTGCGGCAGGTCGTTGCGCGAGTAGACCGAGAACTCGACCTCCATGTTCTGCTCGGTCACGCCGATGCCGGCTGCGCTGAGCGAACGCTTGGAAACAACGGTTGCGGCGTCGGCCAGACCCGGCACGCCGATCTTTTTGCCCTTGAGATCAGCGATGCTCTTGATGTCGCTGTCGCCCGGGACGAGCAGCTTGGTGCAGCCGGTGTGCAGGCCGGTGGTGAACTTGATGGGCAGGCCGTTTTCGATCGGCTGGAGCAGCTTGCCGATCAGACCCATGCCGACATCGACCTGATCCGCGCCGATGGCCTCGGAAACGTGCGCCGCATCGACCGTTACCTGTTCGATATCGAGGTTTTCCTCCTCGAAATAGCCGTTTTCGATCGCGATATACATCGGCGCCGCGCACAGCGAGGGGGAGTAGATCAGGCGGAGATGGGTGGTCCCGCTGTCCGAAGCGCCGTCAGCGGAGGCGTCGGACGAGGCGGTACTGCTGCTGCCGCAGGCGGAGAGCGAGAGGGCGAGTGCGCCGGCGAGCACGCCGCTCAGCACACGGGAGAAAATCCGGTTCTTTTTCATGGATATCGTTCCTTTCGAGGAGTAGGGTGGGTGTTTTGCTTTAACAGAGGTAGGTGTTTTGGTGGTGCAATAATTAACAGCGGAGGAAATCCCGCGCTTTCAGCGCGGCATTCAATCGGGCATCTTCGATGCCCGAAAAAAGCCGGGGCGTGTACCTGGCTTTTTTCACCCCGACCCAGCCGCCTTGGGCGGCGTCGTTGGGGTATCACAGAGTGGTTTCTTCGGAACCGCTCTGTGTATATAGGGGAATTTTGAATTCCCCTATAAAGCGAAGCGTCAGATGTAGTAGTTCGGCTCCTCGACCTTGCCGCCGTAGTGCAGGCGGCGCAGGATCTCGCCGCGGTACTGGAGAAAGTCTTCCGAGCTGCGCGCACGCGGGCGGGAGAGCTGGATATCGAGCGTGCCGGTGATGCGGCCGGGGCGCGGGGTCATGACGACGACCTTGTCCGAGAGATAAACGGCCTCGTCCACGTCGTGCGTTACCATGATGGCGGTCATGCCGGTCTCCTTCCAGATGCGCAGGATCTCATCCTGCATATTCATTCGGGTGAAGGCGTCGAGTGCGCCGAGCGGCTCGTCGAGCAGCAGCACCTTGGGCCTGCCGACAAGGGCGCGTGCGAGAGAGGCGCGCTGGCACATGCCGCCCGAAAGCTGATGCGGATAGGAGTGCTCAAAGCCCTTGAGGCCGACCATTTCGATGAACTCATCGACGCGGTCCTTTTCCTGCTTGTAGATGCCGCGGGCGCGCAGGCCGAAGGCGATATTGTCGTAGATCGACAGCCACGGGAACAGCGTGTGCTCCTGGAACATGAAGCCGCGGTCGGCGCCGGGAGCGGTGACGGGCACGCCGTCGAGCGTCAGCTCGCCCTCGTCCATCGGGATGAGGCCGGAGATCAGACGCAGGAGCGTAGATTTGCCGCAGCCGGACGGGCCGATGAGCGACACGAACGAGCCGGAGGGGATTTCGAGCGACACATTGTCGAGCGCGGTGATGCGTTCTCCGGTTGGGTTGATAAAGTGCTTGGAGACGCCCGAAATGGAGATATTTCCTACCATTTGATAACTCCTTTCTGCCATGCAAGGACATGATCGCGGAATTTGAAGAGCAGGGTGATGAGGATGAAGAACGTAACGGCGATGATGATCAGACCGGCGTAAACGTTCGCGTAAGCCATCATTTCCTTCTGCCAGTTGATGTACCAGCCGATGCCGTACTTCGCGCCGAGCATTTCGGCGGTCACGAGCGTGATGAACGACGAGCAGGTGCCGTTGAACAGGCCGAGGAACATATGGGGCATGGCGGCCGGGATGCCGACCTTCACGATGCGGTAAAGGCTGCCGGCGCCGAGCGTCGAGGAGACCTCAAAGTACGAGTTGGGGATGGAGGCGATGCCGCTGCTCGTGAGAACGGTGGTCGGGAACCATACGGCGAGCGCGATCAGGAATGCGCTGGCGGAGACGGCGGAGGGAAAGGCGATCAGCACGATCGGGATCCATGCCGTCGAGGGGATCGGGCCGAGCACGCGGACGAGCGGCTGGACCCAGTAGGAAAAGGTCTTGCTGAAGCCGATGGCGATGCCGGTCAGCATGCCGACGAGCGCGCCGCAGAACCAGCCGATGAGCAGCAGGCGTGCCGAGTAGGCGAGGCACTTGGCGAGGAACGTGCTGTCCTCGACCAGAACGCCGAACACGCGGTCGAGCGACGGAAAGTACAGCACCGGGAGAACGGCGAACTTCACGGTCAGCAGGTTAAGGATGTTGAAGAACAGCGCAACGCCGGCGTAGAAGAGCGCCTTGTATTCGAGCTTTTCGCGCAGCGCCGGACGAGCGAAGGACGCGATATAAAATATGAGGTACAAGACGAGCGCCGCGATCAGCAGCCAGGCGAAATACGGGTGCTCGGCGGCGGGGTGCTGTAAATTGTCCGGCAGGAGCGCGTCGAGCGCGAGCGCCAGAACGATGGACAGGACCGGCAGGGCTTTGATAAATTGCTTCACGGTTGGGAAACTCCTTTCGACAAAAAAGCAGGAAGCACACGCCTCCTGCATACAGAATGATGCTTTTTCAGCACATTCGACATGTCACAAGGGAGCGCATACAACAGCAGCGGTGCATACACATACAGCAGGTCGGCATACAGTTCATTCGGCTCATGGTGCGTTCTCCTTTCAATTCATATAATTCCTATGTGAATTAGTATGATTGCAGTATACGCGCCATTGTCCTGTTTGTCAATAGGATTACTATGATTTCGTCGGACGAGACAAAAATATAAAAATCAGCCGCGCTTTTTTGGCGATAAGAGAGAAACGCCGCAGTGCCGCCGCTCAAGATCAGCCGCGCGAATGCTGCGGACAGACTGACCCTGAAAAAATAAAGCGGACTGACCCTTTTATACAAGCCAGAGAAAGAGTATCATCTATATAAAGAGAACAAACCCGTTGGAAATAAAGAAATTTCCACGGGTCTGACAAAAGAAAAGCAGGTGTATGACATGAAAAACGCAAGCCTTCGAAAGATTATCTTTGCGGCGCTCATGGCGGCACTGACTACGGTCGCGACCATGATCATCCGCATTCCGACCCCGACGCAGGGCTATATCCACCTCGGCGACGGCATGGTGCTGCTGTGCGGCGCGCTGCTCGGTCCGGGTCTCGGCGCGCTCGCGGCAGGCATCGGCTCGATGCTGAGCGACCTGTTCGCAGGCTATATGAGCTATGTTCCGGGTACGTTCGTCATCAAGGCGCTGACCGCGATGGTCGGCGGCTGGCTGTATCTCCGTCTGAGCGCAGGCGCAGACAGGCGCGCCGTTCCGGTCCGCGTTGTCTTGAGCGGCATCCCGGCAGAGGCCGTCATGGTCATCGGCTATTTCCTGTATGAGATGGGCATGGAGGTCGCAATGGGCAGCAATGCAGCCGCAGCCGCGACCGCTGTCGCCGTCGGCATCCCGATGAACATCGTACAGGGCGTCGCGGGCATTATCGTCTGCGCGGTCCTGCTTCCGGTGCTGAGCCTGCACAAGGGTATCGTCACCGCGAAGAACGGCTGATTTCTATCGAACCATTACCCCTTTTCATATTTCTTTCAACCCGCGCAAAGGAAAACCACCGCAGAACGTTAAAAATGCGTTCTGCGGTGGTTTTCACTTTCATTGTGCGGTGCTGCCTTTATTCGATGCGCAGCAGCATGCCGCTGTACGGCGGCAGGATGAGCGGAAGCTCGGTATTCAGCTCGCCTTCCTCGGTGTCGCCGCCGAACTCGATGAGATCGGTGTGCAGCAGCAGGGAGGGCGCATCGCCGAGCGGGCCGTCATAGACCGCCGGGTCGCTGCCGAAATTGCACAGCGCGAGCAGTGTCTCGCCGTGACCCCGGCGCACCATGCCGATAAGCGAGGGTACGTCGGCGCGGCTGTCCGCCCAGGAAAAGCTGTCCGGCGCGTAGTCGCAGTGCAGCGCCGGGTTATCCCGATAAGTTCTGCACAGGCTGTGGAAAAACAGATGGAACGGGCGCTCCGCGAGTGCGCCGTCGAGCGTGCCGGCCTCGTTCCATTCATAAAGCTGTCCCAGCTCATTGCCCATGAAATTGAGCTTTTTGCCGGGATGCGCGAACATATAAAGATACATCGTGCGCGCCTGCGCATACTTGTCCTTTTCGTCCGCGCCCCACATTTTCTGCACGATGGAGGCTTTGCCGTGTACGACCTCGTCGTGCGAGAGGGGGAGCAGATAGCGCTCGTTCGCGAAATAGTGCATCGACCACAGCAGCTTGCCGCGGCTGTGCGGCCGCAGGTCGGGCTGCGTCTGGCAGAATTCGAGCGTGTCGTGCATCCAGCCGAGATCCCATTTGTAGTCGAAGCCGAGGCCGCCCTCGTCGAGCGGACGGGTGACGCCGGGGTAGGCGGTCGAGTCCTCCGCGATGAGCAGAGCGGAGGGGTGGCGTGCCTTGAGGCCGCGGTTCATGCCTTTGAGGAAGTCGAGCGTATCGCCGTTTATGCCGCGCTTCTCGTCTCCCTGCCAGTAGATGAGGCGCGAGACCGCATCCATGCGCAGACCGTCGAAATGGAACTCCTCGAGCCAGTAATTCGCGGCAGATTGCAGAAAACACCGCACTTCGCGGCGCGAATGGTTGAAATTGTAGCTGCCCCGCTCGCTTTCTCCGACCGCGCTGTGCGGATACTCATAAAGCGGCGTGCCGTCGTACCGCGCGAGACCGTAGGAGTCGACCGCGAAGTGCACGGGGACGAAATCCATGATCGCGCCGATTCCGGCGTGATGCAGCCGGTCGATCAGCAGCCTGAGCTGCGCCGGTGTGCCGTAGCGCGAGGTGGGGGCGAAAAAGCCGGTGTTCTGGTAGCCCCACGAGCCGTCGAACGGGTGCTCGGAGAGCGGAAGGAACTCGACGTGCGTATAGCCGCCGTCCAGCAGGTAGGGGATGAGCCGGTCGGCAAGCTGCTCATAGGTAAACCAGCCGTTTGCGTCCTCCGGATTGCGCTGCCATGAGCCGAGGTGCATTTCGTAGATATTCAGTGGAGCGTCCGGGTCGGCGGAACGCGCCTGCATCCATGCGTCGTCCGTGAATCGGTATTCCTCGAGGTCGGTCACGATCGAGCAGCACGCCGGGCGCAGCTCCATGGCGAAGCCGTAGGGGTCGCAGTGCTCGGTCACGGAGCCGTCGGCGGCGTAGATGCGGTACTTGTAGAGCTGCCCTGCCTGCGTGCCGGGCACAGAGACCTCCCAGAAGCCGCTGCGGCCGTCCTGATGCAGATCGGTCTCGGTCCAACCGTTCATCGCGCCGGTCAGCGTGATGCGCGAGGCATTGGGTGCGAACGTGCGGAAAACCGCGCCGCCGCCGCCGAGATGCGCGCCGAACCAGCGCCACGCATCGAAGACCGCGCCGTTGAAGAATTGCTGCTTGTCCAAGGTAGCGCTCCTTTCCGTTTACTCCGCGAGACGGTAGATTTCGATGATCGCCTTTTCGTCGAGCGGCGAGTAGCTCTTGACCGGGCCGTTCACGGTGCGGACCGTGTTCGCGGCGAGCTTTTCATAGTTTTCCGGCTTGATGCCGAGCTGAGAAAGATGGGTCGGCATACCGATCTCCTCGAAGAAGCGGCGCAGCGTGCGGATGCCCTCGCGCGCGGTGCGCTCAGGGTGTTCGAAATCCATCTCGACGCCGAGCACGCGGTTTGCAAACTGCGCGAAACGGGGATAATCATATGGCATTTCGTGCTCCGCCCACGCCGGGAACAGCACCGAAAGACCGGCGCCGTGGGCGATCTCGTCGCGGAACGCGGAAAGCTCATGCTCGAGCTTGTGCACCGGGAACAGGCGCTTTCTGCCGCAGCCGGTGTAGTCGTTGTGCGAAACGCTGCCGGCCCACATGAGGGTCGCGCGCGCCTCATAATCGCGCGGGTCTGCGATGGCGCGGCGGCCTGCGTCGCGCACGGCGATGAGCAGACCCTCCGCGATGCGGTCAGTCAGGTCGCTCTCGCCGCCCTCCGGCGTCAGATAGCGCTCGAGCGTGTGCATCATGATGTCCACGATGCCGCAGCCGGTCTGGAATTTGGAAACGGTGAACGTGTTTTCCGGGTTGAGGAAGGAAATGACCGGACGGTTGGTCTCGCTCGTGATGCCGCGCTTCTCCTTAGTCTCCTCGTTGGTCAGCACGCAGGAGTTGCTGGTCTCCGAGCCGGAGGCCGCGAGCGTGAGCACGGTCGCGACGGGGAGCGTTTTATCCGGTCTGGTGCCGGTGGAGGCGAACTCCCACGGGTCGCGGCCGGTCGCCGCGCCCATGGCGATGGCCTTGGCTGAGTCGATGACCGAGCCGCCGCCGACGGCGAGCACGAAATCCAGACCCTCGCGGCGGCAGAGCGCGACGCCCTTGCGGACGAGGGAGATCTTGGGGTTGGGGGAGACGCCGCCGAGCTCGACAAAGGACAGGCCGGCATCAAACAGGCTGCGCTCCACGCGGTCGAGCAGACCGGAGGAACGTGCGCTCGCGCCGCCGAAATGGACGAGAACACGGTGCGCGCCGTATTCCTTGATGCGCTCGCCGATCTTTTCCTCGATTCCTCGGCCGAAAACGACCTCGGTCGGTGTCTTAATGGTAAAATTCAGCATATAGCCTTACCTGCCCTTCGTTATACAAAATGATACCTATATTATAGTAGTCTACTTGCAAAAAGTCAAAAGATTAGATAGAATATAATAATGCCGCCGCAGGAGGAAACGCGGCGCTGAAAGGATGAAAAGCAATGGGTTACAGCTATTCCGCTCCGCAGTGGCTGCTGGTATTCTTCCTGTACTGTGTACTGGGATGGTGCTTCGAATCGACGGTCGTGTCGGTCAAACAGCGCCATTTCGTCAACCGCGGCTTTCTGCGCGGGCCGATGCTGCCGATCTACGGCTTCGGCGCGGTGCTCCTGCTGCACGTTTCGCTGCCGCTGTATGACAGGCCGGCCGCACTTTTTTTCGCGAGCATGGCCGCCGCGACGGTATTCGAGTATATTGTCGGCGTTGTGATGGAAAAACTGTTTAAGGTGAAATACTGGGACTATTCCGAGCACCGGTTTCAGTTCCGAGGCTATATCTGCCTGCAATCCTCGCTGTGCTGGGGTTTTCTTGGCCTCATTCTGGCGCGCTTTATTCACCGGCCGGTCGAATGGGTGATCGCGGCGCTGCCGTTCCGGGCGCTGCTCGCGGTGGATGTGCTCTGGTCGGCCGCATTCCTTGCCGATGTGATCGTTTCCGTCCGTGCGGCTCTCGATCTTGCAAGAGTGCTCGAGGAGCTCGACCGTCTGCGCGAGCAGGGTGCCGAGCTTCGTCAGGAGCTGAGCGAGACCGCGCTGACGCGCCTGACCAATCTCTCGTACCGCGTGGAGGAGGCCGCCGGCGAGCTTGCCGAGCGCACCCGTGACGCGCGGGAGGAGGCGCAGGCGCGCACCGCCGCCGCAGCCATGCGTGCAGCCGATCTGCGCGAGGACATCGAGCAGAGGCTTGACGAGGCGAAGGACGAGCTTGCCGAGCGCACGCGCGACGCGCGCGAGGAGGCCGCATCCCGCCGCGCTGCCGCTGCCCGGCACGCCGCCGATGTCCGCGAGGATATTCAGAACCGTCTGGACGAGCTTCAGCGCCGCTTTGACGAGCGAGCTTCGCGTCTCAGCCGCACGCGCAGGAGCCTGCTGCGCGGCAACCCGACCGCCCGTTCGGCACAGTACGACGCCGTTCTCCAGAAGCTGAAAAAGCATCTCGAGCGCTGAAACCACGGAAACCGGATGTTAAAACTACACAAAATGCACGAAGTGATGCAAAAAGCGCCCGTGCATGAGTGCTGTTTCGTCAGTTTTTCACTTGCTAAAATACCCGTTTCGGGTGTATATTAGATATACGAAATGAGCCTACCGTTTTACTGGTAATTCGTTCAAGTCTGAGCATCCTTTTTGGGAAAGAAAGGTAGATATAAAATGGAAAAGAGATTTGTATATGCGGACAACGCGGCGACGACCCCGCTGTCCGAAATCGCGTTTAACGCGATGAAGCCGTGGCTGACCGAGCACTACGGCAATCCGTCCTCGCTGTACCGCATGGGCCGCGAGGCGAAGGAGGCCATCAATGAGGCGCGCAAGGTCGTCGGCAAGTGCCTGAACGCAGCGATGCCGGTCAACGAAAAGAACGATTACGCACCGGGCGAGATCCTGTTCACCGGCGGCGGCTCGCAGGCGGACAACCTCGCGATCCGCGGCTTTATGCACGGTCCCTCCTCCAAGGGCCGCAAGCATATCATCACCTCCAAGATCGAGCATCATGCAGTGCTCTACACCTGCGAAGCGCTCGAAAAGGAAGGCTACCGCGTCACTTATCTGAACGTTGACAAGGAAGGCCATGTTGATCTGGAGCAGCTGAAGAACGAGCTGTCCGAGGACACCGCACTGGTCTCCGTCATGGCGGCGAACAACGAGATCGGCACCATTCAGCCGCTCAAGCAGATCTCCGAGCTGGCGCATTCGGTCGGTGCAAAGTTCCACACCGACGCGGTGCAGGCAGTCGGCCATATGCACATCGACGTACAGGAGATGGGCATCGACATGCTGTCGCTCGCCGGTCATAAATTCCGCGGCCCGCGCGGCACCGGCGTGCTGTATGTGAAGAACGGCATTCAGCTCGAGCCGCTGGTATACGGCGGCGGTCAGGAGCGCGGCCTTGTCTCCGGCACCGAGAACACCGCAGGCTTCATCGGCCTCGCGGCAGCGATGCAGGATGCGTGCGAGCATCTGGACGAGAAGATGGGCTACGTCAAGAAGCTGACCGACAAGCTGGTCAAGGGCATCATGGAGAACATTCCGTACTCCCACTACACCGGCGACCCGGTAAACCGCCTGCCCGGCACGGCTTCGTTTGTATTTGAGGCGATCGAGGGCGAGGGCCTGATCCTGCGTCTGGATAATGCGGGCGTCTGCGGCTCGACCGGTTCGGCCTGCTCGACCGGCTCGCTCGACCCGTCCCATGTCCTCATGGCAATCGGCCTGCCGCACGAGATCGCGCACGGCTCTCTGCGTCTGACCCTCGGCGAGCAGAACACCGAGGAGGACGTCGACTATGTCATCGAGACCGTTACCGACGTCGTTAAGACTCTGCGCTCGATGAGCCCGGTCTGGGAGAACGGCAAGCCGAATCTGACCGCAGCGACCGAGCTGCATGCACATTAAGTGCGCAGAAATGTTCCCCATAACATAATATTTCGTTTGATTGGACAAAAAGGAGATAGATTTTATGCAGTACAGTGAAAAGGTACTTGACCATTTTACCCATCCGCGCAACGTCGGTGAGATCGAGGACGCGAACGGCGTCGGCGAGGTCGGCAACGCAAAGTGCGGCGACATCATGAAGATTTACCTCAAGGTTTCGGACGACGGCATCATTGAGGACGTAAAGTTCAAGACCTTCGGCTGCGGCGCGGCGATCGCGACCAGCTCGATGGCGACCGAGATGGTCAAGGGCAAGAGCCTCGAGGAGGCGCTCAAGCTGACCAACAAGGCAGTTGCCGAGGCGCTCGACGGTCTGCCCCCGGTCAAGATGCACTGCTCCGTGCTCGCTGAGGAAGCGCTGCGCTCCGCAATTTCGGATTACTACAAGCGCATGGGCAAGGACCCGGCTGAGATCCTCGGCTGCGACGCAGACTGCAGCGCCTGCCACAAGGCCGACTAAAAAATATTTCGTATCACATCAGGGCAGATTGCAAAATCTGCCCTTTTGGTGTCTTTACAAAACGGATGTACCAGAAAACCTTCATTCTGCGCGCAGAATGGCGTATACTGTAACCGGAAGCACCGGACGGAGGTGAACACATGACAGAGATTACAAAAAGTATAACTTATCTGAATGAATACAAATCGTTGAAAAAAGCGGTCGATGAGGGGAAAACACCGGTCCTGACGGTCGGTCTGTCCGCCATTCACAAGGCGAATCTGGCGGCGGCGCTCGGCGCGGATACGGCGCGTCCGGTGCTCGTGCTGACCGATGACGACAACGCGGCGAACCGTTTTGCCGCCGATCTGCGCGGCTTTTCCGAGCGGGAGGTCGTGGTCCTGCCGCCGCGCGAGTTGGTCATGGCAGATGTGGCCGGTGTGTCGCGCGGCTACGAGCAGGCGCGTCTGGCTGCACTGGACACGCTTTCGGGCGCGTGCTTTGCGGTCGCGTCCGTGCAGGCGGCGGCGCAGCGCACCATGCCGCCCGCGCTGCTCGCTTCCTCCATCGTGACGCTGAAGGCGGGGGAGGAGGCGCCGCTCGACGAGCTGACGCACAGACTGACAGACGCGGGCTACGAGCGCTGCTCACAGGTCGAGGGCATGGGTCAGTTTTCCGTGCGCGGCGGCATTCTGGATGTTTTTCCGCCGCAGGCCGAGCATCCGTACCGCGTGGAGTTCTGGGACGATGAGATCGATTCAATCTCCACATTCGACGTCGGCAGCCAGCGCCGTCTGGAGCAGTGTGAAACGCTGCGCTGTCTGCCGTGCATGGAGGCGCTGCCGTCGCTCGCGAAGGGCGGCGCGGCAGGGCTGGCGAAGGCGGTCGCGGCGCTTGCCTCGAGCCGCCGAAAAAAGCAGCACGCCGAACTTCAGAAAAATCTGGAACGCGACGCGGAGCGCCTGCGCGAGAGCGGAACGCTCCCGGCGGCGGACAAGTATCTGCCGCTCATCTATCCGCAGATGGCGACGGCGTTCGACTATCTGCCGGAGAACACGCTCATCCTCATCGAGGATACGCCGCGCCTGCGCGACGCCGCGCGGGATTTTCATGCCCGTATCGCGGACGATGTAACGGCGCTCATGGAGCGCGGTGAGATGCCGGGCGGCATGGACGGCTACGCGCTGGATTTCGCCGGGATTTGCAGCATAAAGCGGCAGATCGTCCGCATGGACAGCTTTTTGAACAGCATTCCCGAGCTTGCACCGCAGCATCTCGAAAATTTCGTCGCCAACCAGATGAATGCCTACGGCGGCAATCTGGACATGGCGTCCGCCGACATCCGCAGCTATACTGAGCAGGGACGCGCGGTCGCGGTCGTCTGCGGCAGCACGCTGCGCTGTAAAAATATGTTCGACGCGCTGACCGACAGCGGCCTCAAGGTGCAGCTGAGCGACCTTCTCCCGAAGGGCGGCTGCGTCAACATCATGGAGGGCACGATCTCCGCCGGCTTTGAATATCCGGATCTCGGTCTGGTGGTCATGACCGAGGGGCAGGTGCTCGCACGCCGCAAAAAGGCCAAGGTCAAGCGCTCGAACCGCGACCGCGTCAAGTCGTTCACCGACCTGTCGCCCGGCGACCTCGTCGTGCACGAGCACCACGGTATCGGCCGCTTTATCGGCATGGAGCGCATGACGGTGGACGGTTCCGAGCGTGATTTCATCAAGATCGCCTTCGCCGGAACGGATTTTCTCTATGTCCCGGCGACATCGCTCGACCTCATCTCCAAATATATCGGCTCGGGCGACACCGAGCGCGTGCGGCTGAACAGGCTCGGCGGCACGGACTGGACAAAGGCCAAGGCGCGCGCCAAGGCGGCGGCAAAGGAGCTGGCCGACGGTCTCATCAGGCTGTACGCCGCGCGCGCCAAGGTCAAGGGCTTCGCCTTCCCGGAGGATGACGCATGGCAGCGCGAGTTCGAGGAGGCGTTCCCGTATGAGGAGACCGACGATCAGCTGCGCTGCATCGCGGAGATCAAGGACGATATGCAGTCCGACCGGCCGATGGACCGCCTGCTGTGCGGCGACGTTGGCTTCGGCAAGACCGAGGTCGCGCTGCGCGCCGTGATGAAGTGCATTTTGGCGGGCAAGCAGGCGGCGATCCTCGTGCCGACGACCGTGCTCGCGCGGCAGCATTACCTGACCGCGATGCAGCGCTTTCAGGGCCACCCGATCACGATCGAGCTGCTCACGCGCTATAAAACCGGCGCAGAGCAGACAAAGCTGCTGAAAAAGCTCGAGGCCGGGTCGATCGACCTGGTCATCGGCACGCACAAGCTGTTCAACAAAAAGATAAAGTTCAAAGACCTCGGCCTGCTCGTCGTGGACGAGGAGCAGCGCTTCGGCGTCGGCCACAAGGAGACGCTCAAGGAAATCAGCAAAAACGTGGACGTTCTGACGCTGTCGGCAACGCCCATCCCGCGCACGCTCAACATGGCGCTGTCCGGCATCCGCGATATGTCCTCCATCGAGGAGCCGCCGATGAACCGCCATCCGGTGCAGACCTTCGTGCTCGAGCAGAACGACGGCGTGCTGCTCGATGCGATACGGCGCGAGCTGTCGCGCGGCGGTCAGGTCTATTATCTGCACAACCGCGTGGAGTCCATCGAGCGCTGTGCAGGCATGTGGCAGCAGCGGCTCCCGGATGCACGGATCGGCATTGTTCACGGAAAAATGGGGCAGAAGGAGATCGCAAAGGTCATGAATGAAATGGCGGACGGCGAGATCGACATTCTGGTCTGCACGACCATCATCGAGACCGGCATCGACATCCCGAACGCCAACACGCTCATCATCGAGAATGCGGACAGCATGGGTCTGGCGCAGCTGCATCAGATCCGCGGCCGCGTCGGCCGCTCCTCGCGCCACGCCTACGCCTACCTGTGCTACCGCCACGGCAAGGCGCTGAGCGAGATCGCGCAGAAGCGCCTGTCGGCCATCCGCGAATATGCGGCGTTCGGTTCGGGCTTCAAGATCGCCATGCGCGACCTTGAGATCCGCGGCGCGGGCAACGTGCTCGGCCCCGAGCAGTCCGGCCATATGATGAGCGTCGGCTACGACCTGTACCTCAAGCTGCTCGAGGAGGCCGTGCAGGAGGAAAAGGGCGAAACGCCCAAGCCGCGCGTGGACTGCGCCGCCGAGCTGCTGCTGTCGGCAAACCTGCCGTCGGATTATGTGCCGGACGCCGGTCAGCGCATCGACCTCTACCGCCGCATCGCGCTCATCCGCACCGAGGAGCAGCGCAGCGATATGCTCGACGAGCTGATCGACCGCTTCGGCGAGCCGCCCGAGGAGGCGACCGCCCTGCTTGATATTGCGCTGCTGCGTTCGCAGGCGAGCGAAAAGGGCATCGCCGAGATCAAGCAGCAGGACGGACGCCTGCTGCTCACGTTCGCGGAGACCGATTTCGTGCGCCTGTCCGCGCTGTGCGGCGACGCCGCGTTCAAGGGCCGCCTGCTGCTTAACGCAGGCTCGTCGCCCTACCTGTCGCTCCGTCTGGAAAAGACCGAAAAGGCCATGGACATGGCGCGGCTGCTGGTGGCGCGCTACGGCGCCGCCGCAGGATAAAAACCGCACGAAGAAGGAGAAACTGCCATGAAAAACCCGGAAGCTGTACAGCTGATCATGCGGTATTATGAAACGTGGGCAGGCATCAACGCTGCCTACGAGCGCTTTGCGGCGCGCCTCGGCGTGACGGCGAACCTGCTGTATCTGCTCGATCTGCTGTGCTGCGTGGAGCAGCCCCTGACGCAGAGCGAGATCGGCACGCGGCTCGGCCTGCCCAAGCAGACGGTCGCGAGCATGGTCAGCGGTCTGGAGCGAAAGGGATACGCGGTGCGCGAGGTGTCGAGCGCCGACCACCGCCGCCGCTATGTCCGCCTCACCGAAGCAGGCCGCGCCTGCGCACAGCCGCTCAGCGATAAAATCTGTGCGTTCGAGCGCGCCGCCTTCGGGCGGATGCAGGATGCGGAGCAGCTTGCTCTCGTCGAGACGAGCGAAAAGCTGCAAAGGGCGCTGCATGAGGTGCTGGATGAAGAGTGAAGAGCCTGTCGCGAAACTTCGTTTTTCCGACAGTCTCAGGCCGGGGACCTGTTCCCGGCCTTTTTTGTTTTTCTGATACGGTAACATAACTGTAATATTTGGCTTGCTTATGTCATGTTTGTTACACTTGATCCGGTTTGCTTGTCTCCGGCGGAGCAGGAGGGTATAATTTTAACTGGGGATATCTGTCCCCGGTCTGATACGTGAGCAGCGCCGCGCGGCGCTGTGAATAATACTGCTCCAAGGATGGAAAACTGCTATGATGAAAAAACTTTTGTGCACCGTTTTTGCGGTGTTCGCCGTGATGACGGCGGCCGGAGCCGTGGGAAACATCTTCCCGGCGAGCCGCACGGACATCGACGGCGTGACCCGTTCGGGTTATCTCGATGAGGAAGGGCGTACCGTGCTGCCCTTCGCCTACGCCAGCGCAGGAGAATTCGCGCCCTGCGGCCTTGCGGCGGTCGAGGACGAAAAATGGCAGACCGCAGTCATCGACCGCGAGGGAAAGCTGATCGTCGACTACACCGAGTCTCCGGTCTCGGTCGATTTTTCGGACAGCATGATCGCCTACCGCTACGCCGATCACAGCGTCTACTACACGCTCTCCGGCACGAAGCTCGGTTCCTATCCGGGCGCTGAGGGCTTTTTTGAGGACGGACTGCTGCTGTGCAGAAACGCGCAGACCGGCCGGTATTCCTTTGTGAAGGAGGACGGCACGGCGGCCTTCGCGGCGGAATATGCCGCTGCGGGCGCGTTCTCGGACGGTCTCGCGCTCGTGCGCAGCCTGAGCGGCGCCTATCTCGTCATCGACACCGCCGGCGCGACAAAAGCGACGCTCGACGCAGGTGCGGACCCGGCATATTACACGGTCTACGGCGGCGATACGGTCGTCATGACCAACGGCACGAACAGCGCGCTGTACTCGATCTCGAAGGGCGAATATCTCACGGATTTTCTCTATAAAACGATCTCTGAGTTCCGTAACGGCGCGGCGATGGTGCGCCAGATCAACCGCTGGGGCCTCATCGGCACGAACGGAAAACTGCTGACTGCGCCGACGTATTACTACCTCAGCTACATGGGAGACGGCCTGTATGCCGCGCGGAGCGAGGACGGTTCGGCCTCTGCGGTGGACGCGAACGGCAACATCGCCTACCGCACGATGAGCTATGTCGGCGGCTTCAACGAGCTGCGTTACGGTCTTTCGTGGCACGGCATGGCGGACGGCAGCCTGATCTTCTTCAAAAAGAACGGCGGCTATTTTGCGAGCCTGAAAAATGCGGAAAATCCCACGCTCCTGAGCGAAAACGTCGTGCGCGTGACGCAGGATGAGACCACGAAATACATCAATCTTTCGACCGGCAGGACGCTGCTGGCGCAGGCGGCCTCGTTCGACCTCGGCAGCGGCATCACGGCCAAAACCGTACACTACGAGAAATTCATGGGCTATCAGTCGGACGGCACCGAGCACGGCTGGGACGTTTGTTTTCCGGAGATCAGCGGCCTTGCGGACGCAAAGGTGCAGAAGAGCATCAACGATGACATCCGCTCGTTCTTCCTCAAGGGGCCTTCGGTCACGGCGGAATACGAGGCGCTCGAGGGTACCTACGGCGCGTCCGTCGAGGGCAGCGTGCTCGTCGTGTGGGCGAACTGCGTCAGCGGACGCGGCGCAGGCTCGTCGGTCTGGAACAACAGCCTTGCCTTTGACCTCAATACCGGCAGGCAGTACCGCCTGACCGATCTGCTGACGGGCGACTACATCGATACCGTGAAAAAGCTGCTCCCGGCGGAGCATGAGCTGTATCTGTACAGCTTTCCGCGCATCAGCACGAAGGGGATCACCTATTACTATAATGAGTACGAGAGCGAGACGCGGCGCGCCTACACGGAGAGCTATCTGCTGACCTACGAGGCGCTCGGCGCTGCGGTCGACCATAAGAGCGCGTGCTGGGCGGCGCTCCAGACGCCGTACTCCCGTCCGCTCGCGGCGGCGAAAACGACGTTTTCCGATGTTCCGGCGAACTACTGGGCATCCGGCTATATCGAGCAGGCGGCGGCTGACGGTCTGATGAACGGCGCTTCGGGCGTGTTCCGCCCGGAGGACACGGTCACGGAGGCCGAGGTGTGCATGACGCTCGCGCGGCGCGAGGGCCTGAGCACCGCCTCGAACAGCACGGTCTGGTACGCCGGTGCGATATCGTCCGCCGGCAGCGCCGGTCTGCTCGACGGTCTCGACCCGGCGCGCGACCCTGAGGCGGCGATGACCCGCGCGGACACGATGCAGGTGTTTGCGAACGTGCTCGTGCGCGGCGGCGCGGCGCTCCCCGGGGAACAGCAAACGGCAGCGGTGCTGAAAAACGTCAAGGACGCCGCGGCCATCCCGGTCTCCCGGCGCGCGGCAGTCGCGCTGTGCATGGAGCACGATCTGATCTCCGGCTATGACGACGGCACGATCCGTCCGCAGCAGACCATCACCCGCGCGGCCTTTGCCAAGCTCATGGTGACGGCAGAATTCTGAAATCTCCCGGCTTCCGAAAAAATTTCGGCGCCGGGAAATTTTTTTTGAACCAAATCCATTTCCGCGGCTCTTATATACAGATGCATCGAAGGCAGGGGGCGCGCCTGCCAGGAAAGGACAGGATAGAATGACAGACTGTGAACTCGTCCGGCGCATGCAGCAGGGCGATATGCAGGCGTTCGACACGCTCTACGAGCGCTACAAGGACGACGCATACCGGCTCGCCTGCCTCATCACCGGCAGCCGGACGGACGGCGAGGATCTCGCGCAGGAGGCGTTTGTCGCCTGTGCGCAGTCGATCGGTTCGCTGCGCGACGGCGCGAAATTCCGGCCGTGGCTGCTCCGCACGCTCAGCCGTGCGGCGTGGAAATACTGCCGGAAGGCCAGACGCGAAACGCCGGTCAGTGAGTTTTTCGACGAAAACACGGGCGAAAGCGCGCTTTCCGCCGTGCTGCGCACAGAGGAGCAGCGCCGGCTGTATGCCGCGCTCCGCACGCTCGATGAGAAACGCCGCGTGGTGGTCGTGCTGTACTATTTTGACGACCGCTCCGTAAAAGAGATCGCACAGGCGACCGGCGTGACCGAAGGCACGGTCAAGAGCCGCCTGTTTTCCGCCCGCCGTCATCTGCGGCAGGCGCTGACCGCAGGAGAGACAGAGCCGAGGGAGGCTGTATCACATGAATGAGACCGTTTTTGACAAGGAAATGAAGGATATGCTGCACCGGTGCGCAGATGAGCTGCACGCGCCCGACAAGCTCAAGACCCGCGTGGACTTCGCGCTGAAGAACGGGAGCAGCAGGCCGCGCCGCCGCTGGGGCCGCCGGCTGATCGCGCTTGCGGCCGTCGCCGCCATCACCGTGACCGGCGCATTCGCCGCCGGTGCATTCGGCAGCATCACGAGCCATTCGTGGTCTGACCAGCGTCTGAGCATGGAGCAGACGCAGCAGCACATGGAGGATGCCGGCGCGGCGCTCACGCTGCCCGAGACGATCGGCGACTTCACGTTTTCGCACGGCTATGACGTGGCCGCCACGGCGAAGAGCGCGACGGGCAAGTCCGAGCAGGTCGATGAGGTGAACGCGGAGTACGAAAAGGACGGCGTAACGCTGAATTTCAACGCGCACAAGACCTATACCGTGTTCTCCGACGAGGAGAACAGCGACCCGGAGCCGGACGAGGTGCAGGAGGTAAACGGCGTGACGCTTTCCTTCCGGGACTCGCATTACCGCTTCGTTCCGCCCGACTACGAGCCGAGCGACGAGGAAAAGAAACTGGAGCGCCGCGGCGAGCTGATCATCAGCGAGGGCTCGGACGAGGTCGAGGACAGGCAGTTCCAGTCGGTAAGCTGGCAGAAGGACGGCATGAGCTATTCTCTGTACGGCTTTGATACCGGTCTGGACGCGCAGACCATGCTGGAGCTGGCCTCCGGTCTTGTAGAATAAAAAGTGCTCCCATGCGGCGTAGAAAACCGCATGGGAGCATTTTTTCTGTGTTTTGCGGAACAAAAACCGCCGGGAAATCTTTTCGTCACAAGGATGTATTTCCTCTCTGCCGCCTTCGGCACGGCTCGCGGTGCAGCCGTGATACAATAGGCATCCGCGGGGAAGGGGAACCGCCTGCGGCAAACCAAGACAAACGGAGGAACCGGTTACGAATACGGCAGCATTGACAGAAATACAGCAGAAAACAGGAGAAGGCAGACACGAGGGAACGAAAAAGGCCGCCTCTTCGATCGCGCTGCGGAGGATCGCGATGCGGGAGGGCGGCGAGGCGGCGCTGTGCGTCCTTGCATCGTGCGAAGCGCCCGAGCGGGAGGGCGACGGACTGACGAGCATGGGAGCAGGCGTGGTGCTGAGCAGCACGGCGGTGCGTCTCGGCGAGCATGGCACGGTGCATGAGCTGGCCGAGGGCGAGCTGTTTCGGTGGGCCTACGCGAGCGAATTCGACGCGCTGCGCTTCACGCATCCCATCGCGCTCAGCGCGGAGCGCTGCATGGTGCATCTGCGGCTGACCAACGCCCGGGTGGGCATGGAGCAGCTCGTGTTCTATACCGCGCTCGGCGGCGGCCTGGCGCGCGTGGACAGGCTGTGGCGCACCTTTGCAGGAAAGGAGGAAGCGTCGCCGGCGTTCGACACGGTCGCGGCCGCGCTGGCAGCGGAGTGAGGGAAAGTCGTGCGCAAGCACGCATAAAATACAATTTGCGGTGCAAATTGATAAAAACCGGGGACATGCGCCTCGGTTTTTATACTTCTAGAGGGAGAAAGTTTCTGAATGGGAACTTTCGGACGTCCGTGTTTTGCGAAGTCAAAACACATCTTGTCGGAAAAACGTCAGTTTTTCGACAGATAAAGCAAAAGTCCCTCCGAAATTTCGGAAGGACTCTGGAGCTTGTGGCCGGACTCGAACCGGCGACCTGCGCATTACGAATGCGCTGC
>OGCO01001791.1_pt1 | contig 30788 bp, 24 predicted proteins | sample 1570171 | NCBI WGS metagenome assembly OGCO01 (sample SAMEA4370583, study PRJEB24528) | human gut metagenome
TGCCATTATTGTCACCGGCAACTTCTACTACAATTTTCCGGCCGCCATTCAGATTAACCTTGTTCAATGCTTTAATCACGTCCTGTGCCTGATTTTCTGCTACTTCGAAGAAAGAGAAATTCTGCATCAGGTCTATTCGTCCGATGGTAGTACGTTGCTTCTTCATGTTGCGGTTAATCAGTTCTATGATTTGGTTGGCATAGAAACCGTCTGTCTTTCCTACATTCAGGAATAGACGGGTGTATCCTTTTTCTGCTTTACGCTCTGTCTTTTCACGAGCACTGCCATGATCCTTGCGTTCTTTGGAGCCACGTTCGCTGCGACGGTCATTTGTGCTGGGAATTTCTATTTCCGGAGCGTTACTATAGTATTCCAAGAAGCGGTTAAATTCCATTGACACCACGCGCTTTATCAGATCTTCCTTTGAAAGCCATTCCAGTTTACGATAGATTCCGGGTAGGAAGGATTCAATTTCTTCATCGTTTACTTTTACCTTTTCTATGTCATCTATCAATTTAATCAATTGCTGCTCGCAAATTTGTTTACCACTGGGCATCTCACCCATGATAAATTTTTTGTTGATGATTCGTTCTATCTCACGCATCTTGCCTTTTTCGCGCAGGTTGATGATGGCAATAGAAATACCTGTTTTTCCGGCACGTCCTGTACGACCACTACGATGAGTATAGCTTTCTATATCATCGGGCAAGCCATAATTAATGACATGAGTAAGGTCATTTACATCTAGGCCACGGGCTGCTACGTCGGTAGCAACTAAAAGCTGTAAATGGCGTTGGCGGAATTTTTGCATCACTAAGTCGCGCTGGGCTTGTGAGAGCTCACCGTGCAAAGAGTCTGCGTTATAACCGTCTTGTATTAATTTATCTGCAATTTCCTGAGTTTCTTTACGGGTACGACAGAAAATGATGCCATAAATCTGTGGATAATAATCCGCGATACGTTTCAATGCGGCATATTTGTCTTTAGCGTGTACTAAATAGGCTATGTGATTGACGTTTTTACTGCCCTCATTTTTGGTACCGATAGTGATTTCTTTTGCGTCATGCAGATATTTTTTGGCGATGCGTGAGATTTCCGGACTCATGGTAGCCGAGAACATCAAGGTATTCCGATCTTCAGGAACTTTTTCAAGGATAGCATTTATGCTATCAGTAAATCCCATATTCAGCATTTCATCGGCTTCGTCCATTACTACATCTGTAATTGTTTCTAGTTTGGCAACCTTTCTTTCTATTAGATCAATCAGTCGTCCGGGAGTAGCCACAATAATATGTACGCCTGTTTTCAACATGCGTATTTGGCTTTCGATGGATGAACCACCATATACGGGAAGGATTTTCAGCCCGTCAATGTACTTGGAGTAATCGTTCAGATCGCCTGCAATCTGCAAGCACAATTCGCGTGTGGGGCATAAAATTAGTGCTTGAGGTGCACGGTGTTTTACGTCAACTTTTTGGATAAGCGGCAGACCAAATGCGGCTGTTTTTCCAGTCCCTGTTTGTGCTAGGGCTACTACATCGTTGCCGTTTCCCAATAAATACGGTATTACTTCTTCTTGTACCGGCATGGGATTCTCATATCCCATTTCTTTAATCGCTTTTAGTATTTCCGGGGAAACGCCTAACTCTTCAAATGTCTTCATTTATTTTCAAATATCTAATTCGCTGCAAAGATACGGATAATCATGGGATTATATGGTGCTTATGCAATATTTGTTTTTATCAGTAGTGTATTTTTAGGGAATATTGGCTAAAGCGTGTCGGGAAGTGATAAGAAAATTTTAGGTATAAGGTGAAAATACTCTGCCGGTATGGCAATTGAAATGCTTTATCGGTCAGAGTATCCGGATTAAAGATATGAGAATTTTATGGTATCAGAGTGTTTGTATATGTGGCTGTTTATATTATTCACCTTCTTCTCTATATTCTAAAATATCTCCGGGCTGGCAATTTAGTTCCCTGCAAATAGCCTCAAGGGTAGAGAAACGGATGGCTTTCGCTTTCCCGGTTTTCAATATGGAAAGGTTAGCAGGAGTCAGGTCTATCTTCTCGGCTAAATCTCCCAGCGAAATTTTTCGTTTCGCCATCATTACGTCTAAATTTACTATAATTGGCATAGATCAATTCATTTTGGGTTTATTCGGGTTCTCATCTACTGCGCGCCACCAAAGGGTGTGGCGTTGCGTCAGTTTCTTAAAGGCATACAGACAGAAGCAAGTCCATCCAATGTTGATCGATATCCTCACTATTTTGTTGTCCAACAATGGATGTAACACAAGGAAATAGATGAATGAACTTACAAACAGAGTAGCTATCAGGCAAAGTATCAAATAAAAGATGCTTTTTCTTTTTGAGGGGAAAGTATTTTTTTCTTTCATGGCATTTTTCTTAAATGGTTAAATCCTGTTCTTCTTTCATTTTTGCCCCGATAGCAAATATCTCGGCAAAAAGAATGGGAATTATCACAGCTACCCAGTCGGGAGAATAACCGGCGTAGCTGATGATTTTGTAGCCCGGCAGACTGATTTGCTCAACTGCTGCGTTTCCTACAATCCATTCGTCAACAGCTATGAGGATTTCCAAGCTTGCACTGGTGTATGCAAACCAACGGAGGCGCCGTACATTGGCAGATGTAAATACTTCGCGGCGTGAGATGGAAATGAGCAACCGGATCAATGAGCAGAAACCGATGAGAAAAAGGAATATTCCGGGTATGGCAAGTCCCATGACAAGGATGTGCCAGGCCGATGGCTTGGCATACGTTTCTATTTCAGTCACTGTGTAGGGGAGTGTCCAGTCCACGCGGTTGTTGCTCAGTGAATCGACAGTAGTTTCAGGTAACGGCTCTACATTCAGTTTGACTGAGGTTGCATGATGGGGTATAATGTGGCGTCCAGGCTCATATATTTCCATTGCACTGTTATGTCCATCTTCAAATCCTTTCTTGAAATCTCTCCAATTTTCATCCAATCCTCCAAAGAAGTTTGCAATGATGGCTATAATGGCTATGACACCTAATATTCTGAACTTGTTCATAGTCTGCTCTGTTTTTTTAAATGGTTAAATCTTGTTCTTCTTTCATCTTCAGTCCGATGGCAAATACTTCGGCTACCAGCAATGAAATGAATCCCAGAATGAGAGTCGCATCGGAAAAAGCAAAGGTATAGGAGAACTCGCATCCGTTGAGTTGCAACACTTGCGAAGCTTCATAATTTCCAATCACGATGGTAGCCAGCGTGCAGATAAACAAAAGTATCAATGCCCATCCTAACTTGCGCAGAAACTTCACATTCTTCCAGCTGAAGATATCACCGCGATTGATATTTCTGATCAAATAAAAGAACTGCAACAGGCAGAAAATTCCCGCTATCACCGAAATGAATGAGGCAATCCTGTTTAGTGCATGGAAGGTATCATTTTCTTTCGTTGGCGCCTCTACCATGCTTATAATCGGTATGATAGATGCCTGTTCTCCTGTCCTGACATTGGTTACACTTCCTGTCTTTTCAAGTAGATCGGTAGGAAGGGTGCAAATCATCTTATAATCGGAAATGTGGATATCCTTTCCTTTTTCTACACTTTCGTATCCGGCTTTAAAGGCACTTGTGAAAGAATGGAACATGATGCTCACTGTCGTTGAGGTGGAAAGGAGCAAGGCGATAAGTACGCAGACGCAAAAGAGGTTGAGTTTTGTTTTCATTGTTACATTTATGCTTGTGTGTTAGTAATTTCAGAGGGTGTTCCCGGCTGTGGCAAATGTTTGTTCAGATAGAAATACATGCCGACTAGGATGATTATGGCGGCTGCCAAAAGGATGTAAGTAGGTGTGGCGCCAATCATATCAACCGTTTTTTCATTCAACTCTTCTTGGGTTGATGTAGCCATGGCAATGGTAGCCAGGGAGTTATTTAGAAAATGCCCTATCATTCCCGGTATAATGCTTCCTGTGCGGTAATAAAGCCATCCGAATACCAATCCCAGACAGAAGGCGAAAGGTACTTGCGCCGGATTGACATGGATGAGACCGAAAATGAGTGCTGACAGGAGGATTGCCATACCGGGTCTTTTTCCGGTTTGCAGGAAATGCCCTTCAATGGCTCCACGGAACAGCAACTCTTCTACCAGAGGTGCCATGACGGCAATGGCGATGATGCCGAATACATTGCGGCTCATTCCTATGAATGTGTCTTCCACTAGGTTGGGCAGTTCTATGAATTCGCTGGCTACATTGCAGATGAACATGGCTGCTATAATGAAGGGAATACTCAATAAAATGGTTTTTGCAGGTACTTCAGTCCAGCTTGTCTTGTTGAATTGAACGTATTTAAAGTAGATCAGGTGCCAGATCATGGCTATTCCTGCCAGTACCATAACGAGTCCTGTCATAGAGGCTGTATTCTTACCTGCGGCATAAGCCAGATTATCATTTTCTGAAATTTCGTTCATCACTTTAATAATTCCCGCCGGAAGTCCTACCAGGAAGGTGAAAGCTAACTGATAGGCGAAGTAATAAAGTACTAATTTAATTGCGCGTCCCATAATAGAATGTTTATTGGTTTAAAATGGATTTGAATTAAGGGGTAGGACGGACTTCCGCATCCGTCCTGAGGGTATCTGTTTCTTTAAGTAAGCATCCTTGGGTTTCTCCTTGGTGCGATCAAAATCATGGTTGTTTTCATCTGGTTGTCTTTTAAATTTGGTTGATTTGTTTTTAGTTCATCAAGTGAGCAATGGCATGTTTGCATGGAACGTACCAATGGTTCATGAATAGGATAAGAAATGCTAAAATAAGGATAATTGCGCTTTTTTGTTGTGCTCTTTGGGCCAGTGGGGTGTTGACAGGAATCTTGGTCAGGACCAGTCTTCCCAAAGCTATTCCCAAAAGCATACCCAAGCCTAATCCTATTTGCGGATATAAAAATCCGACCATCATTCCTATGTACATTCCTATGGTTTGCCACAGGCTGGTCGCATTCTTATTTTGGGTTTGTGTTTCATTCAAAGTTTCCATTACTTTTTGTTTTGTGTGTCGGCCAACAAGTTTGCGTTGTTGCCTTCACGGTAAATACTTTCTTGTTTGTTATGGTTGAAAGTGCTCTCTTTGGCGTTCCATTCAGCGTAGTTGAGTTTGATTTCATAGACTCCGGGAGTTACGGTAAGCAGATAGGCCGGCTTCCACAGTTCCCGGTAAGCATCCCAGCGATAAGCTTTTTTCTCAATTACCTGACCATTTTCATCGTGTTTGTACTCATACTTCAGTTTGCGTGTCAATGTTTTGCCGTCTTCATTCAGTGTGTACACGGTTGTGTTTGTGTCATTCTGACCGTAGATGTACTTTGTGTTTCCTGTTTGTGCGTTTGCTGTTGTTGTACAACTCATCATTACTACTGCAATTGCTGCTAAAACTGATTTTAATACTGACTTTTTCATTTTTACTTCGTGTTTTAATGTTTGTGTTTATTCTTTCTTGTTTCTCGATATTCATTTATCGTTTATCGATATGCAAATGTATATCTTATTTTGATACTACAAAAGAAAAACGAAAAAAAAATATCGAAAAACGATAAAAATATATCTTTTTTCGTGCTTTGTAGGATGGAAGTGTATGAAGAAACAGATTTTATGCAAGAAGTGACTGGTATCGGTGAATTAATTCTTCCGATAGCGTTTGCGTTCACTGGCAGGGGCGATTTTGTCTGCCCTAATACATGGAATGAACTGTTTTCGAGCAGGCAAAACTGACTGTAAACGAAGATGTGTAGAAAGAGTAGTTTGAAAGGGGGAAGGCTGTACAATGCTCCCTTGTATTTAGAGAAGAATTCTGGCCGTTTTTTCCCGGTCTTTATGCATTTGGGCAATGAGTGCATCTATAGTGTCATATTTTTCTTCAGGGCGAAGATACTTTACGAACTCAATGCGCATTTCTTTGTGGTAGATATTCTCCGAAAAATTGAGGATGTTCACTTCAATACTTAAATTGTTGCCGTTATTGATAGTAGGGCGGTGTCCTATGTTCAACATTCCTGCCCATTTTTTTCCTTCCACATATACATATACTGCATAAACTCCTTCCGAGGGAATTAACTTGTCGCTACAATCCACTTGCAGGTTAGCTGTAGGGAATCCTATTTTTCTGCCTACTTTGTAGCCATCTACCACTGTTCCATCCAGATAGTAGTTATACCCCAGGAATTTGGCAGCCTGACTTACTTCACCTTCTTTTAATAGTTGGCGGATGACTGAAGAGCTGATTTTGCCCTCTTTGTCTGTGTAAGCTCGCGCGCGTACTATATATATGTTCAGTTCCTCACCATAACGGCAATAATCTTCAAAATTTTCACTGCGGTTGTGACCGAAACGATGGTCGTAGCCTATAACTAATGTATGGATATTGAACTTGTTACGTAGCAACTGCATAAACTCTCGAGCCGAAAACAGTGAAAGTTCCTGTGTAAAAGGGAGAAGAAAGCAGTAATCTACTTGCATCGTTTCCAATAATTCGAGTTTCTCTGTTGGTGAAGAAAGTAATTGCGGACGATAAGCGGTTTGTATCACTTGTCTGGGATGTACAGGAAAAGTGATCAATGCAGAATATAACCCATCCTTGGCAGCGACCTCTTTTACTTGATTAATAAGAAAGCGGTGTCCGCGATGCACTCCATCGAAGAAGCCGATAGTGGCAACTGAAGGAGGCAATGTTTGATGGTTTATATCTGATATTATTTTCATTATTCAAAAAGTGAACTTAAATCTTCTCCAATATGGTAATGATAGGACTGTATGCCAAGCGATATTGCTGCCTGGCAATTGATTGCCGAGTCATCTATAAAAAACGTTTCTTCGGGCAAGATGTTTGCTTCTTTCATCATTTGCTCATAAATGTCTTTTTCCGGTTTGGCCTTGTGCATTTCAAAAGACAGAAAAATATCTTCAAAAAAGTCATTTACACGGAATCCCCGATAACAGAACATTTGCTCACAGGCATAATCCCAATGTATCCGGTTGGTATTACTAAGCAGGTAAACCATATAATGTTCGCGTAACTTTAGCAATAAGTCCAGCTTTTCACGAGGAATATCAAGTAGCATCAGGTTCCACATATCATCAATTTCATGGTCGGACAGGGCTTCGCTGACCTCCTTACGAATGGCTTTCCGGAATTCTTCCGGGCTGATTTCACCCAATTCAAATTGGGAAAAGAAACCTTTTCCCCTGAACTGGCATGCCTGTTTCTCTATATCTCGAAATCCTGCTTTACGAAAAGCATTCAGGCAATTGTCAAAATCCAGATTTATTAATACTCCTCCTAAATCAAAAACGACATTTTTAATCTTACTGTCCATAACTCTTTATGTGCTTTATTCTCTTTTTTAGTCTTTTTTCTGTATTCGTTTTATCCAACGGTAGATTTCACCAATCCACAATACGAATGACGTTCCTGCGATAATATAAACCCAAGTCATGAAATTCATAGGTTCGGTACGGAACACTTTACCTCCGAACTCGACAATCAGAATTTGTCCGACTAAAATAATGATAGCCACACTTAGCATGCCTAATGCATGACGGGAATCCTTGAATACAGAATGGTTGGTCCCGAAAACACTGGCATTAAATAGATTCCAGAATTGCAGCATCACGAAGATCGTGAAGAATTGCGTCAAAGCTTGTCCTACTAAATCTGCTGGCATCTGTTTGATAATGACAATTAATGTCATCAGTATGGCAAGGAAGCAGAAGCCTACACCTAGTATATTTTTACGCATGGCTTTAGTGATGATGAAATCATCGGTCTTGCGTGGCTTTTCATTCATGACGTCTGCACTGGGGGGAATAGATGCTAAGGCCATGGCGGCAAAAGTGTCCATAATAAGATTTACCCAAAGCATTTGTGTTACGGTTAGTGGTAGTTCTGTACCAAAGAAAGCCCCTAATAAAACACTGGCTAATGCGACTACGTTGATAGTCAGCTGGAATACGATGAAACGCTGAATGTTTTTGTAAAGAGAGCGTCCCCACATTACTGCGGTAGCAATACTGTGGAACGAGTCATCCAATAGGGTTATGTCACTTGCTTCCTTGGCTACTGACGTACCGGTTCCCATAGAAAGACCTACTTGAGCGTGATTCAGTGCAGGAGCATCGTTTGTTCCGTCTCCGGTTACTGCTACTACGGCTCCTTTTTGCTGTAACAGTTGGACCAGACGTTGCTTGTCCATAGGACGCGCACGACTCATTACTTTCAAGTCAAGTACGCGGTCCAGAGCTTCTTCATCGCTTAATGCAGCAAACTCTACCCCTGTTATGCGGTTCCGGTCTGTATCTTCAGGTTTCCATAGCCCTATTTGGCGGGCAATTTCGGTAGCTGTTCCCGGAGTGTCGCCTGTAACAATTTTCACACCGATACCTGCCGACTGACATTTCTGTACGGCTTCCGGTACATCCGGACGAATAGGGTCGCTGATAGCTACGATACCTAGGAAAATCATATTCCCTTCATTGACTAGTTCGGCACAATCGTTACCGGAGTCTTCAGGGATAAATTTATAAGCTAATCCTAAAGTACGCATTGCCTTGTTCTGATAGGCCAGCAGATCGGCATTGTAATGAGCCTGTTCCTCGGAAGAGAGGTTGCATTTTCTCATCACAATTTCGGGAGCTCCTTTTATATAGAGTACCTTTTTCTGCTGGATAGGTGAATCTACTAATGTAGCCATATACTTACGTTCTGTAGAGAAAGTAAGTTGATTGATAACTTTTGCATTTTCACGTAATTCCAAATAGTTCTTGCCCTGTTCATTCAGCCAAAGCAATAAGGCTATTTCAGTAGGATTACCTACTCCGGATGGTTTCTTGTTTTCTCCTGTTTCTTCAAGGAAAGCTGTGGAGTTGGCACTGATCCCTTCAGCTATTAAATCTGCTTTGGTGGCATCAAGTTTCGCTTCATGTACTTGCATCAGGTTTTGTGTCAATGTACCTGTTTTGTCGGTGCAGATCACAGTAATGGCCCCCATTGTTTCACAAGCATGCATTTTACGTACCAGATTATTGGTTTTCAGCATACGGCGCATATTTAGTGCAAGACTTAAGGTAACACTCATCGGTAAGCCTTCAGGAACGGCTACTACAATTAAAGTGACAGCCATCATGAAATATTTCAATACAATGCGGGCTATTGCTATCCACCCATGCCAGTCTGTTATTTCATTTACGCTGAGGTAGGAGTAAAGGTCTTTAGCTGTGAAAACGATAAAGGTAAGTGTGGCAATAGTAAAACCTATTTTTCCGATGAAACCCGCCAATTTTGTCAATTGGATATTCAATGGAGTCTCTTCTTCACTTTGTTCGGTGGCCTGACGTGCTACCTTACCTATTTCGGTGGAATCACCCACACGTTCTACCTTCATTATTCCATGTCCGTCAACCACTGTGGTGCCACGCATCACTTCATTGCTGGGATAAGTGGCTTCTTCATCAAATAGTTCTTCATGGATGGTTTTATTGACCATTAATTCTCCTGTCAAGTTGGATTCATTCACTTGCAGGGAAATAGCTTCCAGCAAGATTCCGTCGGCAGGAATCTCCTCACCGGTATTCAGAACTACGATATCACCTACTACAATCTCCTTACGGGGAATTTCCCGTACTTTCCCATTTCTGATTACTGTAACTGGTGTTTCTTCGCCTACAGCGTTCAGTAAGTCAAACTTCTTATTCGCATCGTATTCAAAGTAGAATCCGATACCGGTTGCCAGAAAAATAGCAAAGAAAATGCCGATTGTTTCCGCATACTCATTTTCAATAATGGCAATCACTAAGGAAAAGAATGCTGCGACTAAAAGAATACGTATAACCGGGTCGCGGAACTTTTCCAGATAAAGTTTCCACATGGAAGGACGTTTGGGAGGTGTCAAGAGGTTATTCCCATACTTCTCTCTACTGATAAGGACTTCTTTGTCCGAAAGCCCTGTTAGGGCTGTTTCCTGTTTTTTTTGTGCCATACGGCTTAGCAAAATTAATTAATGGTGCACAAAAATACAATTTATATCCTTACGAATAAGGGAATTAAATCTTTTTATCAAAATTTGGGCGATAAATCTTGCAAGTTTCAAGGGAATATACTACTTTTGCACCTGCTAACAGGAAATTGTGGCACGGACTTGTAGCTCAGTTGGTTAGAGCAACAGACTCATAATCTGGAGGTCCTAGGTTCAAGCCCTAGCTGGTCCACGAAGAAAATCAAGGAGTTACGAATTTCGCAACTCCTTTTTTCTTGCCCTTGCGTAAACAATGCGTAAACAAACTGTTTGAGTTGATTATGTTTACGCATAGAATTTCTATGATGCTCCATGCAATCCTGTAATATCTTTACCCGAAGTTTTGCTAGTGTGACGACACTTTACGGACACTTTACGATTAAATAAACTCAAATATACTCCATTTGCATGTTGATTTACAGAATAATGTTGTAACTTTGCAAATGCAATGCATTTATGGCAAACCATGACCAAGAGGTGCTCTTTCCTAATAAGGAAAAGTGAGTTTGTCTAACCTTCGTGGGAGGGTCATCCCATTCCGATGAATCAAAGCGTAGAGGGAGTATTAGTCGGAGAATACTCTATTTCAAACAATACGTGAGAGTTGCTTCAGGGGGTGAGACCGATTAGCAGAAGCCCGGTTACCAATCAGCGACAGAAGACAACGAGATTGCACCGCTGCATATAACGACAATGTTTTTATCCGTCAAAGGATAGGGACTCAGTGGTTATATGCAGCGTTTTGTATATGTACGCCTCACATTGCAAAGCGGCTGTATTCAGAGGTTATGTTGAACATAAACAATGAATGCAATGGAAAAATTAACCAAGTCCATGCCCCTTTTCAAAGAGCGGAACTGCTCCGTTTCTATCGTGTTGGATTCACGTACCCGTAGAAAGAATGCGTATGAGTTCCCTCTATCCCTCCGTTTCACGATAGACCGCAAGTTCTTTTACCTCACAGTTGGAAGTTCCTTTTCCGAGAAAAAGTTCTCGGAAATCTGCAATGCGACGAAATGTAAAAGCGAGAACTACAAACTTCAGAAAGAGTGGAAAGATACTATTACCCCCAAGTACAAAGAAGTTTTGATGAATCTGAACAAGGGTGGCATTTTAACATTTGAAATGGTGCGTCAATGTATCATGGGTGAGGAAGTGTTGCTATCCAAAGAAGAAACAACCAAGTCACAATCCTTTATTAGTATATGGGAGCAAGTCATTCACGAATTGCGTACAGAAGACGGAGGAGCACGTTTCACCACGGCAGAGAGTTACGAGTGTGCGCTCAAATCATTCAGAAAGATTCTTGGAGAAAATGCAATTAAGGGCTTCTGCATCTGTGCGGCAGAACTTCAGAAGTGGAAAGATGGTATGCACAATGGAGTAAAAGACGAAAATGGTGCGATTGTCGGGAATATCAGCGACACTACGGCCGGTATCTATTTGCGTTGTTGCCGTGCTGTATGGAACAGGTGTGTGCATGAAGGCTACCTCAAAGATGTTCCCTATCCTTTTTCCAACAAAAAAGAGAAAGGACTTGTGAGCATTCCCAAGAGCGCAAAGCGCAAGCAGAGCTTCTTGAACGTAAGTCAGATAACAGAACTCTACAATCTTTTTATTTCAAAGAAATATCCTGAACATTGGTCGGAAGAATATGTGCAACGTGCGCATTATTCATTGGGATTATTTCTGGCCCAATACCTTTGCAACGGTTTCAATATGGCTGATGCTGGCCGCTTGACCTATAATAGTTATTATTATCAGACAAATGGCAAGGCTTTCCGCTTCAATCGAAAGAAAACATCACGACGAAGTGCAGACGGTTCAGAGGTGATAGTCCCTATCATCCCTCCCTTACAATATATCTTGGATGAGATAGCTGCACCTCCGACTCGGGACGGTTTTGTGTTCCCCGATATATTAAAAGGAGCGGAAACGGAAGAGTTACGCCGCAAATACACTATGCAAGAGAACTCAAACGTGAAAGACCGTGTTATCAAGATTTGCCATGAGGCATTGAATTGGGATAAGTCCATCTGTCCGTCCGGCACATGGTGCCGACACTCGTTTGCTACTAATCTGCATAATGCCGGAGTGGATATGGATTATATCTCTGAAAGCATGGGGCATTCAACTTCTGATCATGCCATTACTCAAATCTACATTGAGCATTATCCTCTTGATATACAGATGCAGAACAATTCAAAACTGCTAAACTTGGAGAATTCTTCTGAAAGGGATGCTCTGTTGGCGAAGCTGACAAGCATGTCCACAGAAGAATTGCTCAAATTATTCAGACAACCTTAATCCGTAATGTTGATGATAAATTTCATAGAAAGGATAAAATCCTATTCCAAGAGAAAGGATACTGCTGACATGGCTATACGTGCATGGAAATCGGTCAATGAGGAAGTGTATGCCAACTTTTGTAAGCGCATGGATGCTGTGGCTAAAGGTAATATGTCTGTTTTAATGGATATGTATCTGATGATGCGTGACTGCGTTCCACCCGAAGCCTTGATGATGTATAACTGGCTCTCTGATTTTGTGAACGTCAAAGATGTGTCAGACATTGCCAATCAACAATGGGCCGGCCAATATACCGAGACCATCGCCAAATGTATCACAAACAAACGATTGTGGATAGGTATCAATGTGAAAACAGGCACGGTAGAACTGCTTACTTCTCCAAAGTCAGGGCTGCTGATGGTTCATTCTGAAACGCCTATTGAAATATGGAATCATCTGCCACAGGAGTTAAAATCCTATTTGTCCGAACAATTAGATAAACTCATGAGAAACAGCAAAGGATGTTATCTGTTGAGTAAGCTGGAAAGGAAAATGGTTTATCAGTTCCTGACCTATATCTCTCAAATTATTTTCCTCTCTCATACGGTATTCATTGGTGGATTCATGACCAACCTCTATGACCGTGTAATGGAAAAGAAAGAAGACTTGGCTTATTGCATGTATTATTTCGTGGTATTTGACCATGGTCTGTCCCGTATGACAAAGTTGCTTAATCGTCTGCTGAACAGCGAAGAGGTTGATCATGGCGATATGCTTTTGGTAAAATCATGTGTTACCATGCTTGTCAATGAAAGTATAGAGATGGGTACAGAAACCAAAGCAGACTGGGAAGATACCATAGAAGGCTGTACCCCGGAAATCTGGAAAGAAGTGATGTTTGCCTTGCGAAAAGTAAAAGGCAGACGTGGAAACAAGAAAGTGATACAGTCATTGGACGATATTCTTTTGGACGACAAGGAACGTATCAAGCAGGGTATCCTTTTGTTTCTTGAAGAGAATACAGAGGACATAAGTCTTGCCTATCTGTTGAAATCATTGGTAAAGTCCGGCAAAATAAAAGCGTCCACAAGATACATGACATTCCACCGTGCCATCGAACAGTTCTCCCAACGGCATTATGGGCACGATATACCACAGAAGCGATACGGGGAAATCAAGGAACTAACTTTGAATGGGGCACAGATGGGAAACAGTTATACCAAAGCAAAACGAATAATAGACCGATGGACGGACTATTTTATCAACAACGGGTAGTTGGGAAATCCAGCTATCCGTTTTTACTGCAAACATCTGTTGGATTTCGGTCGGCAAAATTAAGGTATAAATAAACCGACCAATACACAGAGTTTCACACACTACCTTTGCTTGCGAAATCGGTTTCACAGAGTTGAACCGAGACTTAAAGTATTTAATCACCAAACAAGTAAAGGTATGGAAGAAAAACTCAATCTCAACCAATTACTCCAAAAGCCTATCGCCATGATGACGGGCGAAGAACTTTGCTTTCTCATCACCAAGAGCGTAGAAAACACAGAAACGGTTACTCCCCAAGTAGCATCCAAAGGCAACTACTATGGCATAGAGGGCATCGCCCGTGTGTTCGGGTGCAGCGTACCCACAGCCAACCGCATTAAGAAGAGCGGCATCATAGACAAAGCCATCACGCAGATAGGACGAAAAATCGTAGTGGATGCAGACCTCGCACTGTCTTTGGCAAAGGAATCTGGTGGCATTCGTAGCAAAGAATAGGTGTATGGAAGAGAATTGGAAAAAGAATCTGGCAACAGACAGTTACGGGAATCCGGTTCGTTCCATCAGCAATCTCCGGCTTATTTTCACACTGGATGAGAATCTTAGTCAGATAAGGTACGATACCTTCTGTCAGGACGATGTGTGTTTCTGCCCTTTATTCCGCAATGTCAATGGTAACAAAATTGATGAAGAATCAGCAGGAAAGATACAGGACTATCTGGAAAAGACATACAGAATACGTCTGACGCAAAATAAGGTGTTTGAGATACTGAAGACCACTTCTTCTGAACGGAGTTTCAATCCTGTACAAGAGTTTATCACCCAAGAGGTCTGGGACGGGCAACCCCGTATAGCCACGACCATTATAGATTATCTCGGAGCAGAGGACACTCCGCTTGTCAGGGAACAGACAAAGCTTTGGTTTGTGGCGGCTGTAACCAGAGTATTCAATCCAGGTTGCAAGTTTGACAACGTACTGACCTTGCCCGGTCCCCAAGGTATTGGTAAAAGCACCTTCTTCAAAGCCATCAGTGGGAGATGGTTCAACGATTCGTTCTCTTTCGCCAGTGGTGACAAGGAGAAAGTGGAGACCATAACCAACGGTTGGATTATTGAAATCAGTGAGTTGAATGGTTTGAAACGGGCGAATGACGCGGAAGCTGCCAAGGCTTTTCTAAGCCGTTGCAGTGATTATATGCGTCCGGCTTATGGGCATAAGGTGGTGGAGTTCATGCGGCACAATGTTTTTGCGGCTACTACCAATGAGGCAAACTTCCTGCAAGGAGATAATGGAAACCGCCGATGGTGGATTATCCCTGTCAAAGGCAACGGTCATGTGTCAGATTGGTTGGATGATTTGCAGTGTTCCGTTCCTCAACTTTGGGCAGAGGCATATACATATTATAAACAAGGTATGAAACTCTATTTGTCACCGGACATGGAGAATGAGGCCAACGAAGTGCAGATGCAACATTCCAACATTCTTGTTGACCCAATTATGGAGGACATAGAAATGTATCTGGAGCGTGAGGTTCCCATTCAATATGCAAATTGGATGATTCCGACACGACTGGCTTATCAGAAAGGAGCATACTCAGAACCAAATTCCACAATGACCTCACTCAATATGGTTTGTGCCCGACAGATTATAGAGGAACTGCCCAATGATTTGGTCAGACGAAATCCGTCCAAATACACTTCGCAATACATCAACCGCCTGATGTCCATGTTTCCCAATTGGAAACGGAGTGAACAGGAGAAGGTCAAGGGGCTGCATCCTGCCTATTGCGACAAGACCGGACGAACAAAATACCCATGGGTAAGGGTGGACACTCCAAGTGAAGATTCTGGTACAGCACTGCCAAGTGAACAGGATTTGCCATTCTAATTTCAAAATAAGGGAAAAGAAAAACTGTGTCCTATGTCCCCTTGTCCCTTTTGCCCTCGAAAAAAGAATAAAAACATAAAGTGAGCAAAATAGAAAATTATAAGAAACGCTTGGGACACGGGACAATATAAACCAACAACATGAGAAAAGAAGAACTTATCAAACAGCTACAAGAACGTGGCCCTTTGCTGGCAAATGCGGTCAGCCACATGATCACGTATGTTCAAGACCGTTGCCCTTCCACCTTTCCAAGCAAGGAACAGACCGAGGCGGTGAACAATTACCTGCGAAGTGTCCATGCCGATGGAGACGGAAGTATATCAGAACAGAATTGTGAACATCGGCGTATTGCGTCACAGAACATTACCATTGCCGCCATCCGTGTATTGGACAGCCAACAACTGGACAGGCTGCAAAACGTACTTGACCACATCGCATACGACAAGGAGTATTATATGCCGGAGAGAGGTTACGGTATGCACCGCTGACTTTCTCTTTTGGCTGCACCATTTATAAACCATCTTCAAAATAGACAGACGATGAAAACAAACTTGAATTATTGTATAGTGCTTTCGTCAGAGCAACTTGCATATCTGGCAGGGAGCAAGTATGGCATTGACCGCATGAAAATTCTGCACCAACTTATCGAAGCGGCAGTGCTGGAAGAAAGCGATTATGCCATAAAAGGATTTTCCACAACCTTACAAGTGGGGCAAGCCATCCTTTCGGAAGTGGATTTATCCTGCAAGTTAGGTTATGACAAGAAGACCATATCCCGCGTACTTGACAAGATGAACCAGTTGGGAATTGTCGCATCCACGCAGAGCAACCGAACAAGCGTCCACACGCTGAAATGTGTATCAGCATGGATGTTGGATGGCAACAGAATAGACAATCCTTTTTATGTCCGAATAAAAGACCGGCAAGAAGACGGAGAGGATGATTGCAGGCAAACAGAAGCAATGAGTGAGGGGTGCGTTTCCGATTCAGATTTTTCCTTCGCAGGCAAAATGCCTGTTATATCAGATAATGGAGAAATTCCTTCTTCCTTTATTTCTGTTTCTTCACAGTCTGCGGCAGAGGAAGAATCCAACGAGGATGTTTCAGCAGATGGTCAGACATAACCATACTGGATATGGCGGTAGAGCCTATGTTTTCGTGTGGGGTCTTGCAAGAAGTTCCTATGTCGCACAAATTCGCTGCGCTCATCCGTACCTCATAGGCATATTCCGGCAGTCGCAAGCTCCCACCGTGCTGTCCAATTTTAGAAAGAAGTTTCACTCATAACACAATGAAGTATGAAGAAGAAAAAGAATATCAGCAATGAAGTTGACGAAGAAAATGACAAGAAAGTTATAAAGCGTATCCTGCGACTTGAAGCTAGGGTGACGGAACAGGAATATACCCAAGCGGCAGAACTTGCTAAAACCTGCGGTTTGTCCATGAGCAACTATGTGCGCCGCACTGCTTTAGGGCAGCACCCACGGCAACGGCTGTCTGAGCGTGAGGTAGAAGCCTTATGCAGTCTGACGGATGCAAGGGGCGACCTTATCCGTATTGCGGCAGCAGTAAAGTCCATTCAAGCGGATAAACGAGCCTTGTATTTCAGTGATACACGCTTCGTAGAGCGATGGATGATAGCAGCTACACAGCTTATCAACCGCTGGGGCCAGATCGAAAATTACCTAACAGAATAAAAATCCTTACCTATTATGATAGCAAAAGCCAGTACCATTCCGCATGGTGCAAATGCCATAAGATACTCCGTCAACAAGGACAGGGCGGATATAGTCAAAGCCAACCTGTTGCCCGATGACATTTCACCGGAAGCGATGTACGGTCGGATGATGCTCGTGCAGAAGATGTTTGCCGAGAAAATCAACAAGGGCAGACCTCTTGGCAGAAACGTGATAAGAATTGAAATTTCCCCATCCGAGGAAGAGAGCCGAAACTGGACGATGGATGACTGGACACGTTTGGCAGATGAGTTCATCCGGGTATTCGATTCCATAGACCTTTCCCAAAAGACTAAACGGGCATCCTCAAAGCAGACCAATCTCAAAGGTTCGCAATACATAGCCGCTCTGCATCGTGATTCTAAAAGTGGCATTCTACACCTGCACATTGATGCCAACCGTGTGGATATGAATGGAAAAATAAATGATAGCCATAAGATTGGTGAGAGGGCAGTCATGGCTGCGAATATCATTAACGAAAACCGAGGATGGGTACAGTCCAAAGAAATCGGCATACGGCACAGGCAGGAAATCTCAAACTGTTGTATGGAGATACTTCGTGCGATGGACAAATTCAGTTGGCGACAATACAAAATGGAACTGACAAAACGGGGGTACAAAGTACACATACAAGAAAATGATAAGGGAAAAGTTTATGGTTATTCAGTCAAACGGGGTAACTCAAATTATAAATCATCCGTGTTGGGTATCGGGAGAAATCTGACTCCATCAAAGATAGAAGCTACTTGGGCAAAACTGCATCCGCAGGAAAGGACGTTTGAGCAGACAAAGCCTATTCCCCAACAAACATGGACAACCAACGCTGATTCTGTTGTACAACCCAAGATGGCTCCACAGCCTGTTATAAGGCACTATGATATAGCAACAGACGAATATCACAGCTACCATGTAGAGATACCCGAAGCCGCTGACAATATCATCAGGCAGGAGTGTTCTTTGGATGAAGCTCATCCGTTGGCCAAGATTGAAGAGATACAACATACGGCTCTTTTACTCTTTGCCGGGTATTTGGATGCTGCTACAAGTATGGCTGTTTCAAGTGGCGGTGGCGGTTCTGATACAGGAGGCTGGGGAAGAGACAAGGACGAGGATGAACTTGAATGGGCACGCCGCTGCGCAAGAATGGCAAACAGCATGTGCAAGCGCAGGAGAGGACTTCACAGATAAATCACTTTTATAATATCAAGAACATGGGTATAGGAAAATCAAGGGGCACATCGCCCATAAATGTCAATGACATGCTGGAGAAAGTTGAAATCAGCCAGCAAGTTGAGTCAGAGAAACAAGAAATTGATAGACTTCTCGTAGAAATCAGAGAGGCAAAAGAAACGCTGATAAAGTTCAATGAGGATTTGGAGAAAGCCATCGCTGCCGAATGTCACATTGAAGGTGCACTCAAAGCGGCAGCTGGCAGTTGTGAAAATATTGTCAGTGGCATCTGCAATGCCATTGTGAAAGTTGAACAAGACACGAAATTCAAGACAACAATTACCCCAGAGCAACTTACAAAGCTTAGGCAACTTATAGACCATTCTGTAGAAAGTTGGATTTCGGTATTGGCAAATCACCGTACCGAACAAGCAAAACTTATTGCCGAGCATGAATCCAATATGCGCAAAATCCTCAGGAGGAATGAAGGTGTTTGGCTCTCTAACTTTTGGGCAAAAGTCCTTGCATTTTCTTTTTTGATATATACGCTTGTTGCTTTTCTGTATATTCAAATCAAGACATGAGATAAAGAGGAATACCGCTAAATAAGAATTAATAATGCCATTGTCAAAGCGCAAGAAAACACAGAGTATAAAGTGTGTCTTGCGCAGGAAAATATAAATTTTATTGAGGCTTGCTACTATTTTTATATTGTTAGAGCGCCAGGTGGTATTCCATTTTTTGACTTTGTTCTATATGTTAACATTTTAGGTGGTATTCGGCCAAGAAATTTTTCCATTGCGCCAAAACGTGAAGCGTCATATCTATTGGATTCATTTTTTGTAAGGACAATGTTAATCATTGGGTCTTTGTATTGCATCTCTGCCCAAGATGTATTAGCCCAAAACTCAAAGAGTTCCTTTATTTTTTTGCATATTCCTTTATCAGATGATTCAAAAGGAGGTATAGCATAGTTCAAGAATAAATCATCCTTGTAAAATTTATCAAAGATGAGGTCTCTTTCTGATTGATGGGTTGATTCGTAACGAATACCAGTAATGATTTCGCTTTCAGACTCACTTCTAGATTTTATTACACATTCCATTAGGAGTTGTGGAATAATGTATTCTGGTACAAACTTTCCCTTATCGTGTGCTACTTTTAGTCTTGATGCTAAAATTAAAGGTATCCCAAAAAGCGTTTTATCCTGAATGCTACTGTTGGGTTTAGGTAGAAGCATGTCAAGGAATAGTAGCTTGTCACTATTTTTAAATAAAGCTACATTCGAGAAATCTAAATTACATCGATTGCATTCTTCCCAACAAGAATAAATTGAGGATGATAAGTAAAATGTAGGGAAGCCTGTCAAACTATAACGTTCATTTCCTATCAAATATCGCTTATCGAAAGGGATATGGTACATCCCATCCTCCGTATTCTTTGTATATTGTGTGTAGTTATCTGCTGACCTCATTCTGTAGAATGAAGTTCCTATTTCTGTATCATACATATTAAGACGGTTTCGCTTGTCCTTATTGAAATATAGCTCATATAACAGGTCAAAAGCAGATGATCGATGACCAGCTTCTACTTTTTTAATAACATCAATTATAGAGTCACAAATATCATGTAGCTTTTGTTTAGATTCACACATCCTGTGGCTATGAAAATAATTTTTATCCAAAAACTCACATAATACAGCATATTGTTTTTTTAGGCGTAATACGACATCGCTCTCAGAATCATTATCTATAGAACGGCCTTTCAATTCGTCATATAAGGTCTTGTAAATCATAATCGATTTATTTTAATAAATTCTTCAATGTAGTATCTGTAAATGTCCTCCAAATCTTCAAGTCTATTGATTGATAGTCATCAAAGAGTTGGGTTACATACTCAATTTCGAAAACCAAGCGGAAATCGTTCTTGTCTTCACCTGATTGACCTTCCCTGCGTGTGCCTACCCGGGCAATCTTTATCAAATACAAGTCACGAATACCCTTACCCTTCAAATAAGGCATGAAGTAGTACAACTTGTTGAGAGCTACTGTAGACGGAAATCTTTTACCTGTATAATAAATCTTGGCAGACTTATCAAGGTATTGTTCGAAGTTGTCTTTCTTAACAAGACTAACAAGCACATTCCTAGACTTGTCGATAAGATGCTTATGAGGTGAAATCGTATATTCTACCATGTCCTCACGAACAACATTGTTCTCAACGATACTATTATACTGATACTGCTCGAATAAGTCAAGGAAGTTTAGTTGAGTGTATTTTGTCTTTTTCTCAACCTTCATTTCTTTCTTTTCAAGGGGCTCACGGCTTAAACGTCTACCCATAATCTTATGCCAAATGGAACGAGCTGTATGAACTTCTTCCATACTAAGTCCCATACCTTCATGAAGGATTATTCTGTCTGTATAATCAAGAATCTCGTCAGCAGATTTCCTCTGACGTAGCATTCTGTCTATTTCATTAAACAATGCCTCATTATCAACACTATAAGGCATATAGATACCTCCAACTTCACTTGGCATGAGCTCCAAACAACCACCTCCAAAGTTGCGACCAAGAATCTCTGCAAAGGTAAATGACAGAGAGTTATAGTAACTTGCTACGAATGCTTTCTTGTTTACTCCCTCTTTGATGAATACCCGATGCATGGTATCAGTAGTGTAAGCCTTGGCCTCATTCAACACGAACTTCGGGTACTGGTTGTTGCGGCGAAGGAAAAGCGCATCAGAAAGTTTAATGGACGGAATTATATACCATTCATCACGTATCCCTGTTTTGTAGCCTTTGTTTATTCCTTCCTTCTCTCCGTTTTCAATATAAGCTTTTACACCATCATTTCCACTCTTTTTGACTCCTGAGGGGAAAACGAGAAGATGTGCTTTGGCACCTGCAGTCACATTTGCCAACCAATCTTTTTCCGTAAAACATAAGCTGCTAACCTGCACACTTCTGCCGACCATAGGTCTTGCATACTCTTTTAAATTATAGAGAGTTATTACGGATTCCGGCACTGTAAAGTAATCATTAGCCCCTGTTGTAATTCCAACTTCTACATTTGCATAAGTAGAAATGGATGGCATGTCGTGTTTTACTTTCTCTAGCAGGTCGAGTTCTTTCTTTTCAAGGAAATAGTATGTCCACTTATCAGCATGGAAATCAATCTTTTTGGTTGGAAATTTCAATTTGTGAGGATTCAGTTTAAACAAAGCATTAGCATCTTTCACCTCAATGTGTTCAATCATATGCTCATCTGTACCATTCTTTTCACACAACAGCAGAACAACCTCTTGCTGTATTTCTTCAAAGACAAGATTCTCAAAAGAAATGATGTTTATCTTGTTAAAGTTCTTTGCAAGATATTGACGCAACTGCTGAGCATACTTGACCATAAGAAGCTCAGATGGGACAACAAACCCTATCTTTCCTGTCTCTTTCAGCAACTGACTGCAACCTACTACAAATGTGACCCAAGCATTCGTGAGTTTTGTTCTCTTCAACCTAGAACGCTTGAATATTTCATCTGCTAATTTTTGCTGCTCAGAATCATAATACTGATAGCGAATGAACGGAGGATTTCCAACCACTAAGTCGAAACGCTTATCGGTATCAAGACAGAAACGATGAAAGTCAGCATTGATTACTTCTGAATCATGCAAAGCTATTGCACGTGCCTTCTCGGCTTCTTTTTCTTCGTATTCAATTGCCGTAACACTATTATAGAACATCCCGTTGTTGCCAATGCATTCTAGGAACACACCGTCACCACAACTTGGCTCAAGTATATTCAAATCATTACAGCCATTAATTCCCCATTGTAGAATAAATTTGGCTATTGCAGGAGGAGTATAATAAGCACCTCTCAGTTTTTGGTCTGTTGCATTTTCAATCAGTTGCATAAAGCTCTTTTATCTTAGGAATTAATGATACCTCATCGTCTGTCATGCCGTAAAGATTGTTGATGGCATTCTGCTGTTCTTGCCTCAATGAATTAAACTGTCGTTGTAACGGCACAAGATTTCTTCGGTTCTTTGTTGCTTTGCCAATCTTATCGCCTAATTCTATGAGCTGTTTCTGGCGATTGGCAATATCGTCATGAACATTTCGTTCATCTTGATTTGTAAAATCAATCTCACGAATCGGTATTTGATTTAACACCTTTGTGCCACGAGCTATATAACCGCCACGGAAGATTTCGCCATAGAGAGAAGCAAGCCATTCACCTTGAGTTGAACCCAAGATAGCTTGTATGTAATAAATTGAATACTCACTGTCCGAAGGAACACTGACCACACAATACCCAGCGGTACCACCAGATGATACCAAGGTGCCATTATTGTCTATAGCATATTTATCAGACTGTGACATCACTCCCACAATAATCTTTTCTTCTATTTCACACGCCTCCAAGCTTTGGTGTCTTCCGTAACGATACCACTCGTTTGCAGTGGCTGGCTTGGGTTGAATATCCCGAGATGCCTTGTTTAGCTCAGGCTTTGCTACCATTAAGAATGCGTAGAACAAAGGATAGTGTTTTTGAATAGTTGTAAGCGGAATCAACTGTAGACGACCATTTTGGTTTTTCTTATATGGAAAGAAAACACGGGCATTGGGCTTGAATGTGCGATAAGAACTCATGGCGTCTTCGCCCTGAATCGTTTTGTAATAGGGCTTTGTTACAGCTTTTTCCACTTCATAGTCGTTGCCATCAAAAGCCTTAAAAGTATAGGTCGTCCGTGTTTCAGATTTAGGAACAAATACATAAACCTTATTTGCACTTGTTTGGATTCCGTTAAAAATATAGTCATAGCCAACTATTTCTGACAGTGGTTTTGCATAGGTGGTTACCATATTTAATAATGGCAAATGCTCGTCCGTACACAATACCCAGGTATCTGAATTTATAGTGGTTGATGAACGGTAGCAAAACTTATTGGCTTCGGCATTTTGGACTCTCCACCCCACAAGATTGCTCACTTCTGAATACTTAAAATTATCGTGCCGATTCTTTTCCAATACAATAATGCAAGTATAGGTTGACTTGTCTGCAAATACCTGATGAGCACCAAACGAAATCAAGGTTTTGAGATAACTATTGCCGGTTATAAGGTTTCGAAGTTTCTTTGCTGCCCCAACCTTCATGAATTTGCTTGGAACAATATAACCTAAACGTCCATTGGGTTTCAAAAGGCCCAATGCACGTTCTATGAAAAGAAAGTATTTGTCATACTGTCTGTAGGCACTCGTATACTTATTCCCCTTTTCGTAAAGAGATTTTTCCTTCGGAGTAAATTTCTTGATATCTTCGGTTTTCATATATGGAGGATTACCTACTATCAAGTCGAAGACTCTATCGCCAAAATCAAAAGGATTTACTTCGAGAGCATCAGCAGCAGGAACATCAGCAGTACTTAAAAGGCTATTACCAAAGAATATATTATTTGAAAGGTCTGGCAATATTGGATGGAATGAAGACAAGGAGTTTATGTCTTCATCCTCAAGTACTTTAAGTAGCAATCCAAATTTACATGCTTCAACGGCATTAAAGTCCTTATCAACGCCATAGATACAGTTCACCAATAAATTGCGTTTCATTTCGTATGGCAACTTATAAGTATCAATGCTCGTCTGAAGAAGTTTACTCCTGTCATTTTCAAGATAGTAATCTACTAATGAGTCATAGAGCAACTGATATAACTCTAACAAAAATGCGCCAGAACCACACGCTATATCTGCACATTTCAGATTGTTAACTTCGTTTGCTGTCTTTCCTTGAATGATTTCAACGACTGTTTGACGCAAGATTTCACGTACAACAAAGTTTGGCGTAGTTACAATATCTCGTTCTGTATTCTCAGGTTTCTTAACAATCTTAAGTACTCCATCTACTACAGCAAGTTTCTCAGCAATGAATATTTCATAAATTCGGCCAAGAATGTCTGATGAAAGTACCGTAAACGAATATGGGCTTTCCGGGAAATAGAGTTGACGGATTATTGTCCAAAAGGAAGAACTGATATTTCCAATTACCTCTTCTGAAATAAGTTCCTCAAATAAGCCTGAATTATACTTGTTATCTGCGTCCCTAAATTTCGCCACAAGTTCTTCATGACTATTATGGTCTACAATTGTAAGCAGACGCTGATAAGTTTCAATATTTCTATCTTCGCAAACACGGAGAAAGAGTATTTTATTAATGTAGCTCTGTACAATATCCCCTAAATAATCTATATCTATATCAGGAACATAAGAAAGGATTTGTTGGCCAAGCATCAAACGCCACTGATTGATTTGTTCCAAGAACATTGAGTCTACTGACTGGTGTATTACATTCAGTTCAACATTATTCCAAACCTCTTCAAAGTGTCCTGTATATACAGATTCTTTTCCTATCAATTCAAGAAGTTCCTCTACGACATTTTCGTAGTCAGTATAATGATATGCTTTGATACGAGCTTTAGTTAGAGTATCTCCGTCTTCTACTTTATATGAAGTGTCATAGATGTATAAGTCTTCAAAGTTAGACAATACAGAAATCTTAAGGTTAGCCGTATAACCATAACGTCTAACCTGTTTGGCCGGATTATCATCAATGCTGATATCTACACATGGTTTCTTTGCTTCTAAAAAAAACTTGCGTTCTCCAAAGAGCCGAAACGTATAATCTGGTTTCTTTGAATGAGTGGCGGCATTGGCTTTAAGTGATTCCTCCAGAAGCACCTCTCGCTCATTTGTTTTCTTGCCTGATATATTACGAATATCCCAGCCAAGAGCTTCAAATAAAGGATCAAGAAACTCATTTCTCACTTGTGTTTCGTTGAAATTTGAAGTTCTGTAGAAATCACGATTCGACTTGTATTTCTCTACAAGGGTCTGTATAGTTTTCTTTATTTTTAGAATATCCATATTATTTTTTTTAGGAAAGACTTCTCAATATTTGATTGTTGTTGTCAATTCATATAGTTGTACCTTACATTGATGTTATACTATAACATCTCGTATTGTATTATTCTGATTTTGATTGTTTAATGATATTTTCTACGGCTATGTCCAAATCTTGAGTACTATCATTTTTTCCCCATACTTGCCAAAATTGTACCGTATTGCTTTGTGGTTTTATTTTAGGCTCTTCTACTTTAATACGAGAAGGAAGCAAAGTTGCATCTCCCACAACAATCGCTTCGCCAATGTCTAATAATGCAAGATTATCGGCTATATTACCCAAATTGTCTGGCAAAAGACGTTTAATCGTATTTTGGTCCTCTACATTTGTAAGTCGTAAGCTTATGAAATTATTACATTGGCTTAACACTGTTTTATTAACCTCACATGGTCTTTGACTGATTATAACCAAACTAACTCCATATTTTCGACCTTCTTTTGCAATACGTTCAAAACTTTTTAAGCCAATTGCAGACACAGCATCGATAGATTCATTTTGTTCAACATACAGATGCGCCTCATCACAAAGCAATGCAATTGGATGACGCTTTTCTTTTGCAGACCATTGTTGCACAGAGAAAATTATTCTTGCTACTAAACCTATAACAAGAGGAAGAATATCAGAAGGTACTTCCGAGAAGTCTATAACTTTAATGCCACCATTATTAAATTTTGACGTACCCATAAGTTGCCTACAAAATTTTTGTAGCCAGTCGAGTTCCTGCTCTTCGTTTGTAAGAGAAAACATGAACCCCACACGCTTATCAGACATTTTATTTTCAAGACGCTGATTAAAACGAGTTAATTTACCATTAAAAGGTCCAGCCTTTTCTCCTCTTGCACCTTGTTCCTTTGCGGTATCAAGTGTATGAAGCTCTTGTAAAACAGCATTTAAATCATAAGCAATTGGACTATCTAATGTAATCTTACTTTCATATTCCGTATCTTTTACAGTGTTTTTTTTGGCCGTCATTATTTGTTTAGACAACTGCATAGCTTGATTGGGCGCATTACTATCGCTACGGTCTAATAACAATGCTTGCATTTCTTCATAGTTCAACAACCAGTATGGAACCATCAGAATACCTTTGTCAAGTTTGTTTGCAGTTTCCAAATCATTTGGTGCCGCAATTTTCAGTTGTGTTATTCCATCTCGTTTGAAAGATTCATCAGAGTATTCTCCATGTATGTCAAATAATACAGCATTCACAGATTTGAGCTCTGCCATTTGTTCAATTAGTTTTGCAACACAATAAGACTTTCCACTGCCAGTAGAACCGACTATGGCAGCATGACGTTGAAAAAGTTTGTCTCCATCAATATATGCTGTGGAGTTTTCATCTATAAAATACTTTCCTAATGACAATGGAGTCACAGCATTTGCAGCAATAGTGGAAATACATTCCATTAGTTTTGTCAATTTATCCCCATCTATTCGAAAACATGAAGATTGTATGTTTGGTAATGCAGTTACATTGCGTTTAAATACATTCACTTTTATACCTTCTTTATCACGTAATTCTCCAACAAAAACTAATTTGATGGCATTTGATGGTAAAACAACATTATCATCATTTTTTTTATCGTCTATATCATTTTGAAGTATTGTTTCGTCAAGGCGGCGAGACATCTTTACAACCATTCCAATGATATGAGTTCCTGCACGAGGACTATTGACAGCAATCAATTGATTAATTTGCAATTCTGACATTTTCTTATCATCAGGTATAAATGCAATAGCCGTACCAGTATCCACACTAGCTATCTTACCGATAAGCTCTTCTTCTTTATAATTAAGTATCATTTTTTCTATATTATTGTATAATTGATATAAAGCTTTCAAGTTTCCAATATTCGGTCGTTTCGTCAATTATTTCATTTGCTTCTGATGAGCTTTTGAATTTTGTACCATTAGCACCATCCGAATACACAATGATGTAATTTTTAGCTTTAGCAATGACTTCACTCTTTATTTTCTCCGTCAAATCCTTTGTTACTATTAGAATTTTCTTTTTTCTTTCAATCACCATTTTTAATAAATTCGGTTGAATATGTTTGTCATTGAAACCATAACCTATACACATATAACCAGAAGCTTCTTTGAACAAACCATCAACAGATGAAATTAAAGTCCGATGAGGATCTTCCAAAGCTCTCTCGTATTTGTTTGTCCCTGGGGTTATTATACATGGCTTCATTTCATTTGGTATATATGTCAGGTTCGGATAACTACGCATTTCTCCATTGTTGTCTATGAACCAATCTAACGAGCCATGAATTTTGTATATATTTACACAACCTTCATAAACTTTCAATTTTGCCAAATGATTTTTGTGGTCAAAACCTATAAAATGTCCAATATGAGATTGTGAACATCCACAATTCACATAAGCATCAGTTTTAGAAGCGGCATATTCTATAAGGCAGTCATAATTGGTTGTTACAACATTTACCCCAGCATCTGCTCTATTATATATTAGATGTGTAAGCAAATCAGTCAAAGGTAAAAAACTACGTGATTGAATTACGTCCATAAAAACTTCATTGTCCTTTGGCTTAATCTGATTCCATACAATTCTTAATATTCTATTTTCTACTTCCCCTGTACATTTTATGCTAAGCATAGCATCTTCCAATCCCATTTTTGCGTCAAGTTTGCTGACTAGTTCATTTACGCAATTTTTGGATTCTTCAGAAATAGGCGGTGTCTTTGTAAAATCTGCTTTTATAGCCATCGCCAAGTCCCACATACCAGGAATTCCGTAATTCATAGAAGCGCCACAACCAATTACTAAAACTGGATTGTCATTCACTATGTCTTGAATGGACTTGAAAAGTCTATCTTTTTCCTCAGTTGTCATATCCTACTAATTTAATTATGAAATAAATATTCAGACTCTCCATCATTTCCGTCAAATCTTCGAACGATGTTTTCTCTCCATATGTCATAGATAATTGCATGTCTTTGTAGTTGTTATGTCAATTAACAATGACTTCATTTAGAGGTAATAACTTTATGCGTTTGCGAATATCTGGAGTATAATCCACCTCGCTCATACTTGTGAATAAATCACGATGATGGTGTGCTATGTTCCAAAATTCATTGTTAATAATTGCTCGTATCGCAATATCGGTGCTCATGCTTTGTGCCAAGTCATATAGATGACGAGATTTGCTAAATATCCCCACGAATTTACGCATCAACGTGTTACCGTTTTTATTGGTGAATATGTACGAGTTCGTCTGAATGGGTAATTCGCTCATTTCTTACTTCTCCTATATTTTTGATTACTTGCATTGGGATGCTCGGGATTAGTCATTTCGAGATATCCGGCTTCAACAAGCGGAGTGATATTTTGTTTCCTATTTTTGCTTTGATTTGAAATTCCGATACGATTCATAATTTCTTCTGCAGTTCGTGGAACTGTGCAAAAATTCACTATGTCTTTTTGCCTGTTTGTGAGTTTTATCCGCTCGGTGCCAGAGTATCTAAGTTCAGTATCTAAGTTGTCATTAACTTGGTTACTTTCTTCGGTAGCTTGGTTACTATTTTCGCCAACTTGGTTACTTTCTTTGCTAACTTGGTTGCCTACTGGCCTATTTATAGTAATCACAAACTCATTCGTCCTATCGTTATTGGTGAACGAGACATTCATATTCTCAGACAAGGCACGAAGCATACCACTACCTGCTCCTGTGTAGGGGAGCAAATGAATGGCATTTGTGAAAAGGAACATATTACGAGGCATAGAAGTTCCCACAACAATATCATCTACAGAAAGCCCATTGGGGAGTGTTCCGGGACTGTGTATCTCCACCCTGTCGTCAAAGATGAATATACGGATAGGGGCTGTCGCATTCAGCGAGCGATGCACTAAAGCATTTACGGTGAACTCAACAAGGCTGATGTATGGAATCTCCAATACACCTTGCGAGTTAAATTCATCCCCAACCTGTATATGGCGCAAGTTTCGGGTGAAGAAATCCATAATAGTCTCAAACTGATGAAGCAGATTGCCCTCAATGTCGGCATCATTCACCTTATCACGGAACTGCGTACCGCCAAGATTGTTGCCAACGAAGCAGATACACTTTGCTGTCATTACCGGAAGCCAACGCTGGGTATACTTGCCAAACAGTAGCATTGCTGCCACTGTGATTTTTCCGTCAGGACGAATGAAGCGTAGGTTACGCAACAGTTTCTCTCCATCGTGACCACTGGCGATAGCGGAGCAGACAGTATCTAAAGAGGCTTCGCGTAAAGCATCGCCCACCAGACCTTTTCTCACCAATACTTTTTCAAACTTGTTGCTTAGGAAGGTTTTGATGGTATTCTCGTCCAAGTCCTTAATCGTAGCATCTCTTACTCCTGCTTCATCAGGCGAGAAACTGCCGCAGTCGGTCATCATTTCGGCAAGCTCGGCATTATCGAACACTTTGCGCTTGTCGGCACCGTTCTTCACCCACACAATGCCACGATTGTCATGGTAAGGTTTATTCACCCCTTCTTTAATATGAGCCACAACAAGGCTTCCGTCATCCACAGAAATAGTTTCTACATCAACAAGGATGGCAGGAACAACATTCTCAGATGCGATGTTGCCAAGTGTATTCGTCGTTTCCTGTACTTCCAGATACGACAAAGGATTGACGCTGCCAGTTTTGTCCTTCACACCAACGACCAGTGTTCCACCACGTGCATTACTGAATGCCACCAATTCGCAGCCGATGTCGTAGCTGTCAAGGAGCCGTTCTTTGAACTGCACCTTACTGACCTCACCTGACTTTATCTGTTGGATAATATCTATTTCCTTCATTTCTTCAAATGTTTTTGGTTGAGCAGTCTACCTGCATCAATATTCAAAGCCTCTGCTATACGTAGGAGGTTTCTTGCGTCAGGCTGCATGGTATTCGTCACCCATTTGGAGACAGTAGCCCTGTCTTTTCCTAATTGTTCTGCCAGCCACTTACTGCTTTTTTGTTCTTCGGCAAGCACAATCTTCAGCCTGTTAATCATTTCTTTTTCCATAAAAGACATCCTTTTCGGTGTAAAGGTACAAATAAACCCTGAGAATCAAGATGAAATACATCAAAAAAGAGCATCTTTTTATAAATAATTGGCAATAACATCAATCTTATTTCTTGTTTATAGCAGAATATTATGAAAAGGATGGGATTCTATATCTCCCATTCAAATGAGGCAATAACAATATCCACTTTCCTTCACTCCCTCTTTCAATTCTGCGTAAACAATGCGTAAACAAACGGTTTCAGTTAGGGGTATTTAGTGAGTTTCATAGAGGATAGTGAATTTTACAACTGACTGATATTCAACAAAGATTAATAAAACGGACTATCGCAGACTATCATCTTATCGTTCTCATAATCTGGAGGTCCCTGGTTCAAGCCCAGGCTGGTC
>OGCO01001793.1_pt1 | contig 30776 bp, 24 predicted proteins | sample 1570171 | NCBI WGS metagenome assembly OGCO01 (sample SAMEA4370583, study PRJEB24528) | human gut metagenome
CAAGAAGCCTTACCTGTATGGCACTGGCCGCCGCAAGTCCTCCGTCGCTCGCGTTCGTCTGTACGAAGGCGGCACCGGCAAGATCACCATCAACGGCCGCGACATCGACGATTATTTCGGCCTGGATACCCTGAAGCTCATCACCCGTCAGCCCCTGGTCCTGACCGAGATGGTCGAGAAGGTTGACATCATCGCTACCGTCACCGGCGGCGGCGTCACCGGCCAGGCTGGCGCACTGCGTCACGGCATCTCCCGCGCCCTGCTGCTGGTCAACCCCGAATTCCGTCCCGTTCTGAAGAGAGCTGGTTACCTGACCCGCGACCCCAGAATGAAGGAAAGAAAGAAGTACGGTCTCAAAGCCGCTCGTCGCGCACCTCAGTTCTCCAAGCGCTGAGCTTCAACTGCTATGCTATTGCAAAAGCACCTGTGGAAACACAGGTGCTTTGTTTTTTCCTAGGGAGAGGAAAGCTTTTTGTATCCGCAATCACAGTACGGCCCACCGGAAGCCAGGGTATACTGCCGCACAAAATGAGTTGCGCCACCGGCCTCGCTCATGGTGTAGTCCAGGTGGCATAACGCCGGCGTCAGGTCGTACAGACCCAGTTTTTTCATCAGGGTGCAGATGCCGCACTGAGTGAAGCGCGCTTCATAGCCACTGTCGTCTGGGTACGGGTAGAAATCCATGTTCCAGGAATAGGGGTTTCGGTCACCGGCACGGAGCTGAGCTGTCTTTTGCAGGCTGGCCACATCCTTGTCGGTGAATTTGGACTTTCCGCTCATCCGACAGAACCACTTCATCGTCGGCGTCATCATGGCCTTAGCATAGTAGTCCGTCAGCGTCTGCACATCCGGACGCTCCGGCATACTCAAAATGAACGCTGCCAGCATGGCACAGCCCACTAAGTTTAATTTAAAACGGTCGCCCGATTCAAATTCCGGCAGGTCCGCCAGGAGTTCCTGATACTTTCCCTTTGCCTGTGCCGTCACCGTCTTTGCCGTTTCCGGCGTCAGGCCAAATTCCGACGTCAAATGGGTCTGAAAGGATTTGCGAAACAGTGCCCACATCCCCATGGGCATTCCCATATACTTCATCTCCAACCTCCTACTTATTCCGTCGATAGCCCTGGGCGTCCCGATATTCCGGATGCTCTTTCAAGTAGGCATCCCGGTCGCCGCAGATGGTGTAATCGCACTTGCAGCCGTTGGCACAGGTGGTGGTGCGCACCAGTCGGGCGTGGAGCAGCTCCATCCCCTGAAAATCCGGGTTGCACAGGGCGGGCATCACTTCCAGCAGCCCATGTTGCTTGGCAAATTCCGCCGTGGGGCACTGAGTGAACTCGTAGTAAATGGGCTTGTCCGCTTCGTAGGGCGCCACGTGCATCACAAAGTCCCCCCACCGGTCGCACCGCTTCTTCGCTGTCAGGAAGGCGCGATGGAGCAGCCGCTTCCAAAAGGGCTTGTTGACGTCCACAAAACGGAGCTTCCGGAAGGCGGGCAGGAACAGTTCCCCTTCCATCTCCTCAATCTCGTCCAGACTGGTGACCTCCTTGCAGACCACACAGTAGCTCATCAGGGCAACGCAGTCGTAATTGCCCCCTACACCGTTGTGGAAGTTTTTCTTACCACCCAGGTCGGTGTGCCAATCCTTCAGGAAATCCACGTATTGGAGCTGAACCTGTTCCCAGACTTCTTCCCGCTGTTCCGGCGGATAGTGGAGGGCGATCTTTTGTTGGATCTGCTTTTTGCAGGGCTTGGAGTAGAGCACATGGCAGGTGCGGTCAAATGACAGGTCTCGATCTCTCATGATGCCTCCTTTTGGTTAGCTGTGTCTAACTGTGCGGCAGGGAAAAACCCGTCTCCGACGCTGGGAGAACGGATTCTTGTATTCAGTCACATTATAAAATGGGATGCGGGGCGTTGTCAAGAGAATGGGAGACCGGGGAGCGCGAAATTGCTGGGCAGAAAGAATGGAGGAGTCTCTTTTCGTAGTGGACATTGTATGATAAAATAACTACAATCATTAAGATATCTTAAAGACGAGGATAAGACACATGGCGAAGCGAAAACAGAATTTAAATGGTCTCTATATCTCCCCCCGCCTCCGGGACAGCCTGACCCCCATCGGGCGCTGTGCCCTGACCACGGTGGTGGCGCCTATGGGCTACGGGAAGACCACGGCCATCAACTGGTACTTGGCGGAGCAGGCCAAAGGGGACGCGGCGGTGCAGACCATCCGAGTGAGCATTTATTCGGACAACGTGCCGGTCTTCTGGAAGAGCGTCCAAAAAGCCTTTGCCTTTGCCGGCCTGTCCTTTCTGGAGCAGTACCCTTGTCCCGACGACACCGCCAGCGCCAGCCTGTTGGTGGATGACCTCTGTCTCACCCTGACCGGTTCCGTCACTTACTACCTCTTTATTGACGACTTCCACCTGATGACCGACGGGCGTATCGTCGATTTCTTCTGCATCCTGGCCAATCGCCTGCCGGAAAACGTCCATGTCATCGTGGCCAGTCGCGACCGGTTCCTCCCCCGTGGCGAGGTGGTACGTCTGGGCGGGAAGCTCCATCAGATCACCGTGGAACAACTCCGGCTGAATCATCGGGAACTGGCCACTTATGCACACCGCTGTGGAATCCCATTGCAGGAAGAGGACATCGCCGCTCTGCTCCACTCCAGCGAGGGGTGGTTCTCCGCGGTCTATCTGAACCTGTGCTTCCTAGCTGAGCAGGGAACGCTGCCGGACAAGCAGTCGGACATTTATGAGATGTTCTTCAACGCCCTCATCGACCCGCTCTCTCCCCAACGGCAGGAGTTTTTGGCGGTCATGGGGTTGGCCGATGAATTTTCCGCCGAGATGGCACGATTTATAACGGAAGACCCCGAGACCGACCAGACCCTCGCTGCGTTGACCGAGCAGAACGCCTTTGTGACCCGCCTGTCCGACGGCGTGACCTTCCGGTTCCACCACATGATGAAAGCCTGTGCAGAGCGGGCGTTTTCTCAGCTGGACGTCTCCAAACAGAACGCTTACCGCAGCCGCTACGGCGATTGGTACCAAGCCCACCAGCAATATCTTTACGCCCTGGACGCCTATCAGGCCTGCGGCAACTATGACGCTGCCCTCCAGGTCATCCAAGCGGACGCCGGGATTCTTTTGGCAGCGTTGAAGCCGGAGACGGTGCTGGCGTTTTTGGAGCAGTGCCCGAAAGCGGTGCTGCAGGAGCATCCGCTGACCATTTTGGTGCTCATGCGTCGGATGTTCACCTGGCGGCAGATCCCCAAGATGATGGAGCTGAAAGGGTTGCTGGAAGACGCCATCCGCATCCATCCGGAGTGGCCGGAGGAGGAGCGGGGGAACCTGCTGGGAGAACGGGATTTGATATTGAGCTTCCTGATGTACAACGACATCACCGAGATGAGCCGTCTCCACCGGAGCGCCAGCGCCCAAATGTCCCGTCCAGCGGTGAGCATCCGCAACGAGGGGAGCTGGACCTTTGGGTCTCCGTCGGTGCTGATGATGTTCCATCGGGCGCCGGGAGCGCTGGATAAGGAGCTGGCGGAGATGAACGACTGCATGCCCCACTACTACAAGCTGACCCAGGGGCACGGCCAGGGGGCAGAGCTGGTGATGAGTGGCGAAGCGGCCTTTTTGCAGGGGCGTTTTGCGGACACCAGCATCCTGTTGGAGCGCGCCTATGCCCGCATCGCCGAAAACGGTCAGGAGAACATCGCCCTCTGCTGCGACTTTTTGGAGCGGCGGCTCTCCCTCTGTGTGGACACCCAGGAGCGGTATTCCTTCGCGCAAAAGCGGAAAGAACTGATGCAGAGCCATAACACCATGTGGCTGCATATCTTTGAGAGCATCTGCGCCTATTATTACGCCCTGGTGGGTCAGCCGGAGCAGGTGCCCACCCTGTTCCGGGAGCACAAACTGGCCAACGTCAATTTCCTGGCACCCTGTCGTCCCATGATGGAGCTGATCGAAAATCAGGTGTATTTGGCGCAGGGTGCCTACGCCAAAGTCATCGGTCGGAGCGAAGGGCTGCTGCAGCTGTGCCAGGGGATGCACTACGCGCTGGCGGAGCTGCACATCCGTATCCAGACCGCTGCCGCCTATGCCATGCTGGACAAGGCGGCGGAAGCTAAGCCGCTGTTGGAGCAGGCATTGCAAGCTGCGGGAGCGGACGGATTTATCCTCCCCTTTGTGGAAAACTACCGCTATCTGTGCGACCTGTTTTCCATCCTGCCCCAGACGGAACAGGTGGGACAGATCACCGCTTTGGGGAAGGCGTACGAAGCCCGCTGCGCCCAGATACGGGAGCAGGGTGCTCGTCCTGCTGCGTTGGGACAGCTGACCCAGCGGGAGGTGGAGATCACCCAGCTGATGGCACAGCATCTGACCAACAAGGAGATCGCTCAGCAGCTGTTCCTCTCCGAAGGGACGGTCAAGCAGTACGTGAATCAGATTTACTCCAAACTACAAATTACAGGGGACACCCGCACCAAGCGCAAACGGCTGTTGGAGCTGGTAGCGCAGAAACCCTAACCTTTGGTTACTATCTTTCAAAAGAAATCCACGGTACACTACAGTTGTACGGTGGATTTTTTCGCCAACCGTGGATTGCGGACGGAGAGGAGGAAGGACAGTTGCGCCGAAGTTACATTGCAGCAGTGCGTGCGTTGGAGGATCACATCCTGCAAGTGGACTACGTGTCTGGCAGCCGTCTGCTGTTGGATATGAAGCCCTATCTGGATAAGATCCGGTTTCGACCGCTGGCCAGACCGGAGATTTGGGATCGTGTCAGCACGAACGGGATCTTTGTCCAATTTGAAACCGTAGAACTGAGCCATGACGAGATCTTAGCCATGGCGGAACGAGACTGAACACAGGAATTTTGAAAAAGGAGAAAACATATGAAGAAAAGATGGATGATTTTGACGGTCGCTCTGATCATGAGCCTGCTCACCGCCTGCGGCGGAAAGGAACCTGCTCCGGCGTCCTCCACTCCGGCAGACACCAAGCCTGCCGCCAGCCAGGCAGAGCCGGCAGACAAATCGGAAGCCACCCCGGACGCCTCCACCCAGACCCCTGCCCAGACCGAGACTCCCACCCAGGAGCCGGCAAAGCAGGATGACCAGACCACCAAGCAGATCCCTGTACTCATGGGCGGCGCACTGCCGTTCACCAATATGCAGAACCTGAAGACGGAGAACTATGACGACGGCGGCTACTACTACGAGGACATGACCCAGGACGGCAGCACGGTCATCATCAACACCGCTTACCCCACCACCCAGGCAGAGGGACAGAGTCTGGAAGAGTACGCCGTGGCCACCGCCACTGCCCTGGCGCAGTCCGATGACTACTATGTCAAATCCTTCTACGAAGCTGGGGACTACACCAAGAACCTGTCCTACCCCGTTCACGTGGTCACCTTCACCTCCGGCAAAAATGAAGACATGCGGATGTGGACGGTGTTCATGACCGCAACCGATACCGATACTTACCTGTACGCCTTCTCCTCCACCATGGATGCAGCCGACGAGCTGGCACAGACCTACCTGGATGTGTTCTCCAACCTGCACCTGGAGGATGTGGGCTGATCTGCCTGCCGGATAGAGGAGGAAACAGACCATGAAACATTGGAAACGGACCCTGGGCACCCTGTGCCTGACCGGCTTGTTCTGCCTGAGCTTGGCTGCCTGCGGCGGCAAAGCACCGGCGGCCAGCAAATCTGACCAGTCTACCGCACCTGACACCTCGGAACCTGTCGCCGGTGCGGACTGGACCACCTGGGGCATCATCAACGACCAGAAGACCCTCGTCCAGATGGGTGCGGAAAAGGAAGTCTATGTCTGCACCTATGACGATAGAGTGGACTTGAATGAGACCTCCGGCGGCGCCTCTCCCACCCTGTATACTCAGCTGACCTACCCGGAAACGGTGGAGTCTGCAGCAAAGGCGTATGACAGCATCTCCTTTGTGGATCGGAACGGCGACGGACAGAGCGACGCCACGCTGACCCTGAAGCAGGGGGAAAAGACCATCACCTGGGTGTGGTACTGGGAGGACAAAGAGGGCTTTGTGTATCAGAGCGAGCCCAACCAGGCACATCCTGAAATCGCTCCCTACGTGGGGCTGTGGTGGTATGAGCAGGAGCATCGCTGGCTGCACATTTACGACGACGCCACCTGGAGCTTTGTCAATTCGGAGGATGAAGTCATCGAGTCCGGCACCGTACAGGCAGACAAGGACGGCGTGACCCTGCGTTATGACGGCAGCGGGGACACCCTGCGGCTGGATTATACAGACGGCAACCTGCTGGACAGCGCCAAGAACGGCGAATTGACCTCCACAGAGCAGATCTCGGCAGAAAAACAGTAACCGATTAGGAGAAAAAGCAGAAAATGAAAAAGATCACAGCACTGGTGCTGGCGCTCACGTTGGCACTGTCTCTCACCGCTTGTGGCGGCAGCTCGGACACGGGCACCAATTCCACCCCCAAAGATACCACCGACAACACCGCCAGCAGCGCCCCGTCCATGACTGCGGAAGAGCTGGCCGGCGGCTGGGTGGATGACGACGGAAACACTCTGGTCATCGACACAGAGGATGGCACCTATGGCTACCGCACCTATTACGGCAGAGTGGGCAGAGGGGACTATACTGAGGACACCGGCAAGCCCATGCTGGACTATGACAACTTCAACTACGACCTCCTGTCCGAAGACGGCGGCCTGACCCTGCGGCAGAACGGTTCCTCCGACCGGGAGGGGCTGGACGGCGCCCACTTTGGCCAGGGCGAGAGCGAGCTGTACGAGTGGCCCATCGACGAGCTGGACGGCGTGTGGCAGGACGCTCTGGGGGAAACCCTGGTCATCGACTCCGGCCGGATGGAGTATCTGGCCTACAGCAAGGACGGCATGACCAGCGGCACTCTGGCTGACCAGATGGACGGCAAGGGTATCTACCTGTTCCTCAACGGCTATGCCTATGTATGCATGTCCGACGACCACAACAGCTTCACCCTGTTCTTCGAGGACAGCGATTCCCAGTCCCCGGACGGCACCTATGAAGGGGTCTTCTATCGGGACGGCGACGCCGCCTCCTACGCAGATTTCAGTACTGCGTCCTTTTCCGAGAACAGCAGCGGTCACCTGACCTACTATGACGGCGTGAGCCTGTTCTACCTGCCCGACGGATACACCGTGGGCGACGACGGCAAGGCCTATAACGCTGACGGCAAGGTGTTCGGCGCTGGCTGGGAAGCCGAAGTCTATAACCCCGCCGCCGATTGGGGCGAGAACTGGGCGGACAACTGGAGCTAATCTGATACCGATCGGTTTCAGCTCAAAATAGAAACCATCCCATTCGTGGTGTGTGCGAATGGGATGGTTTTTTATCATTTGATATTGGGTCGCGCTTCCAACTGCGGCATATGTTGTTCTTCAAATTCCCTGGCATAGGTGCAAAAATTCTCCTTCCGGTCCGCATAGACCGTTCGGTCGGCCTGTGGGAACTCCATCAAGGACACCAACAGCACCAGCCGGGCGCATAACCCGGCGATCTTCTCGCTCAGCTCCTTGCCAAACAGATAGTCCGCCTGCTTCGTGACCGCCAGCGTCTTCCGGTTCAGCTCCATCACGTCGTCCAAGGACACGTTGTGGTCCGTCCGCCCCGTGTCGGCAAAGGCGGCCTTGTACAGCCACAAAAAGTTCTCCAAGGTGCCGAACTCCTCCAGCAAAAAGGCAAAGGTGGTACACCGCCCCACCTGGTCGTAGAGGGTGTAACGCTTCTCGAAAAGGGCAATCTTGTTCTGCTGGTCGGCGATGTCCGCCTGCTTGGCAGCAATGATGGTCTGCTGCTTGGCGATGCGGTTTTGCAGGAACGCCATGACGATGGTGCCGATGAGGGCGAGAAAGGCGATGAGGGCAGTAGCGATGTCTGCCCAGGTGGGGGTGGCTACTGATTGGACGGCTTCTACCAGTGCTCTCTGTAAGGCTGGATCCATATGACACCTCTCAATGACAGTGGGACTGAGGGGGGATGTTTTTTACTATTTTAGCATAATTTGATGATTTTTTCGAGTTAATTTCTCATTAGAAGTAATTATGTCACAAAAAAGACGCCCGACCCTGCCGGACGTCTTTTCACGAATGTGTTTTCAGTTCAATGCTTCGATCAGCTCTGTGAGGGCGGCAGCAAATTTCCCGATGTGCACACCGTCGATGAGCCGGTGGTTGACATCCAGGGAAATGCCCAGTTCCACCCGACCGTCTGCCTGGCGGTACTTCCCCCAGGTGATGTGTGGGATAGACTCATCCTGTGCGGAAGGGGCGGCCAAATCCCGTTCATTGGTCACGGCAGTGATGTCCACCCAAGGCAGACAGGAGAAATAGATCAGCTGGTCGGTCTCCTTCCGCGTATCCAAAAAGACCGTCTGTGCAGCGCAGCGCTGCTTTGCCTCCCGGTTGAAGTCGGTCAGCGAGTCCATGCAGGGCACCGTGACGATGTGAAAGCATTCGCTGCCGGGTTTTAGATCGGTAAAGCTGGGAGAACGCGCTTCGATGCGGTATACATCCCCCTGTCGAATGACATAGTGGAAGGCTTCCACTTGGTTGATGGCCTGGGTGCAGAGGTGGATGAGGGTGTAGTAGAAGGAGAGCTGATGCTGCTTCACATAGTGATAGAGCTTGGTCACATCCTGGCGGAAAGTCACCACATAAAAGGGGTTGGACATCCCACTGAAAAAGGAGAAAATCTCCCTTCTGTCCCAGTTGGTGAGGGCGATTTTTTCTTCCATCGCGCAAACCGTCAGGTCAGATCATCTTCGCTGGGGATGAGGACAGCCAGGATGATGTAGAGCAGGATGCCGCTGCCGCCCAGGATGCAGAACAGGACCCACAGGGCACGGATCAGGGTGGGGTCAATGTCGAAATACTCTGCGATCCCCCCGCAGACACCAGCGAGCATTTTGCCAGATTCAATTCGATACAGTCTTTTCTTCATGAGGAGCACCTTTCTTTCGTAGTCACAGGACAGGAACCCGCGGGTTCCCATCGGTTTCATCTGCCCTTACTATAGCACGGGGGGCGGAGGGGTTCAATCTATATTGGGATAAAGATGGATTAAAAAATGCTGAAAGGGCTCCTGCAAGAACAGGTAGTGACCGTTATTTCAAGACAAAGAGAAGGAGATCAAGTAAGAATTTAGGAACTAAGTAAAATAGATAGCAGACGATCGGTCCGCCGGCGAACCCGGTGAACTTTTTCATATCCCAATGCTGTGAGAAGGCAAAACGAAGGGTCATGATGTCGGCGAGTACACTAAAGACGAGAATGAGAAGAATCAGGATTGTGAGGAGCGTGATGTCAAGAAGAGAAGAAAAAGCACTGCTCCAACATTTTTGGTAGTATGGCATGATGATGCAGAAAAGACGGATAAGTGCAAAAGTTTTTGCGGCATCCAGCAGGAAAACGTTCAGAATCTGTTTCTTGGGGCGTTTCTTGATGAGGGGAAGGATCAAGTCGAAAATCCCAATCTTCATGAGGATATATTTGATGAAGGCGGGGTTTGCCAAAAAGTAAATGATGCCGGATAACCATTCTAAAAAGCTTAAAACACTTCCAAACAGCATCAAAGCGATAAAAGCAATGGCGAAAAGCGGAATGAAATAGACAATATACAATGCGCAGCACACCTCCTGAATCTAGCTGGAAAGCCCCACCTACCCATGCAGACAGGTGGGGCTTTGGTAAAAGAAAGAGTGGATTTTTAGGATTGCTCAGTAAGTGAAATCGGCGAAAAGGACGCAAAACGGCATTTATGCTGTCTCGCCCTGTTCCGGCACGGTATCACTCAGTTCTTCCCGGTAATAAGAACAGATTACTCGCGCATCCATATCCCGCAGGTGCCAATGACAGTAGACACGAGGCCAACCACTTACCGTATCCCGCTCGCAGCTCTTGCAGAAACGGCAGCCATTCAAGCAGTGGGAAAGCTCTTTGCCCTCTTTCGCTCTGGCCTTGACCACGGCGGCATTGCGCAGTTCCTTGATGTGCTGGTAGTGATAGAAGCCGCACACGGCGACGATGGCGGCGGCCAGAACGAAGCAAGCACCGATCAAACTGCTCACAAGCTGGCCTTCCTGGGTGTAGAAGGAGTAAAAGGTGCCATAGGGACCGCTGCACTGAATTAAGACATAAAGCAAGAGCAGGAACAACAGACCGCCTACCTGGAGACTCAAAAACTGGGCGGTTTTCCGCTTTCCATATCCGGTGCGGCTGCCGCAGATGGGACAGATCTTATCGTATTCGCCAATGGTGTGTTTGCAGCAGGGACACAGAGCGTTCTTCCTTGTTTGGTTCATCACGAAACATCTCCTTTTTCTAGTTGAAAGCATTCAGTAAATGTCTTCCATTCTGACAATATAGCATACAATTATCCCCAGATTGACAAGCAGAAAATGTCAAACCTGGGGGAAGAATATGTTTATCAACAAAGCACCAGACGGGCGGAACAATCTCTGTGGCGCGACAGTGGCGCGCCTACGGAAGGAAAAGGGGATTTCCCAGCGAGCGTTGGCTGATCAACTACAGCTGTTGGGGTTGGACTTAGATAAAAATGCGGTACAACGGATGGAATCTGGGAAACGGTTCATCACGGATATTGAATTATTGACGTTAGCGCAGTGCTTTGGTGTGTCTATTGAGACACTTTATCAGGGGTGCCAGAAAACCAAAGAATCCTGCACATGAGTTTCAAATAGTGGAAATCAGTTGCATGTGCAGAAATGGACGGAAATCAGGAAATGCAGATAGAAAATAAAACGGAAAAGTTCTGGTTTTTCGGCAGATGAAGTGTGGTGAAAATGCGCAAAAAATAGCATGATTTTTTGTGCGTATCCCCAGAAAGAACAAAAATGTGGAAAAAAGATTGTGTCGGTGCAGAATTTTTAGTATAATTTTTAACAATCTCTGATCCCACCGGGAACGGAGTGCTGCCACACAACCAAACCATAGAAGGAGGAACCTCATGTCTGCTGAAAAATTGAATCCCGTCAATCCAGGCCCTCTGGGGCTGCTGGGCTTTGGGATGACCACCATCCTGCTCAATCTCCACAACGCGGAGATCATCCCCCTGTCCATCGTCATCGTCGCCATGGGCTTGGCTCTGGGTGGCGCTGCCCAGATCATCGCCGGAATCCTGGAATTCTGCCACGGCAACACCTTTGGCGGCACCGCCTTTGTGGCCTACGGCTTTTTCTGGTGGTCGCTGGTCCTGATCTGGGTCTGTCCGTTCGACAGCATCGCTGCCGGAGACTCCACCTCCCTGGGCTTCTATCTGCTGCTCTGGGGCATCTTCAGCCTGTTCATGTTCATCGGCACCCTGAAGCACAACCGCATCACCCAGGTGGTCTTTGGCTCCCTGACCATCCTCTTCTTCCTGCTCTCCATCGGTGACTTCACCGGTATCCACGCCATTCACCTGGCTGCCGGCTACGTCGGCATCTTCTGCGGCGCTTGCGCTATCTACAGTGCTGTGGCACAGATCCTGAATGCAGAGTATGGCAAGACCGTCCTGCCGGTAGGCTGAGCGGATAACTGAAAAAGTACGACAAAAAAGCGCCTGCATTGCAGGCGCTTTTCTCATAAAGTCAAGCAGGTTGTCTCACGATACCAACGAACAACGGCGAACCGTCTGCCCCGGTGAGCACAAAGAGGAAGGGGCGGTCCAACACGAAATCTACCTCGTCAACAGGAGGCGCAGACATCCCGGCCACTGCTGCCACGGTGAATGCGGCGGCGGTGCAGCCGTCTTCGTCAATGGTCACCCGTGCCGCGTGCTTGACCTGGGACAGGTAGGCGGGCTGGTCGTCCTGGGTCAGAGGGGAGAAATCGGCCTTCTCCACGTCGAACACATCAGTGATACCCAAACCCTGCAAGCTCTCCCGCAAATTCAGGTCGGAAGCCACGTCGAATTTGGGGATAGCACAGTTGACGGTCAGGTATTTGGTCTGCTCCCAGCTGTCCGGTGCGGCCAAGAGCTTCTGCACCTGCTCGTCCTGCAGCAATGCCTCCGGCTTCACCCCGTCGTCCGGGCGGAAGAACCACATGGAACCGCTGTTGGCCAAGGATTGAGAGATGGCAGAGAACCGGTCACCCCAGAGGTAGTCGTCCGCTCCGCTCCGGTGCAGGAAATCACAGGTCACGTCGCCGTCCGTGCCGTGGAAGGTATCCGGTTTGGTGGCGGAGGGATCAAACCGGTTGGACCACATGCCGCGGTAATATAAGGTGGTAGCCAAGGCGATGAGGGTCTCCGGTTCCAGGGTCACTCCTTTGGCCTGCTCTTTCAGCATCCCGCCGGTCTGCTCGTTCAGCCAATCTTGCAGGACTTTGTTGTAGGCGTCCGAGCCCATCTTCCCCTGGAAGGTGCTGGCGTAGTAGTGCTGTGCCAGGTCGTCCAAGGTCTTCTGCTGGAAGGTCACATCTTCGTTCAGCCACAGGGAGGCAGCCAGGCGGGAGGTGACGGAGCCGTCGTCGTTATAGTTGGCGTTCCACAGGGCGCTGACCTGTTCTTGCAGGGCGTTCTTGTCCTTGCTGCCCAACACTTTTAAGATTTGCTGCTGGGTGTCCCCACTGGTGATCTCGGTGAGCATTCCCAGGGCCAGGTACAGGTTTAAAGGAGAACAAACTTGGTTGCCGTTCTGGTCGTCCTGGAAGAAGACGGACAGGTGGTTGGCACAGAACTGGTTCAGGCCGTCCTGATAGCCTTTGGGCTGGTCCCGCCGCTTTTGCTGGTCTTTCTGCCAGGCGTCGTAGGCGGCATAAAAGCCATCGTCGTCAAACTCCCCGTTGGATTTGACATAGTCGTTCTCGTTGGGATAGGACGTCAGCTTGGGATAGGTGGGCTGCGCCAGGGCATTCTGAGAGAGGGTGGAAGGGGTGGTGGAGCCATCCGCGCTGCCGGTGCCGTTTTGGGTGCAGGCGGTCAGACTGGTGGCAAAAAGGGCGCAGGACAACAACAGTGTGGTCAGTCGTTTCATAAAATACCTCCTTTTCCAGCGGGGAAACGGGAACGTCCATTCCCCTGTGTCGGCGTTGCCTCTTGTCCGCCCAGTGTAACATACTTTCCCGGGCAGCACAATGAAAAGGGAGAAACCCAGGCTTTCCTTTCCCAAACGAACATGATATACTAAGATTCTAAGCGAAAATGAAATCAAAGGAAGTGAAACGATATGATGGAAAACGACCTCTTCAACAATGCAGAACAGAAGCTGGAGATCGAGGAGAAAAAGGAAGAGCTGAAACGGGAACGGGAAGCCATGCTGCGGGAAGCCGTATCCAAGTATCAGGACGCCGCTATGGAAGGCGACCCCAGAGCCCAGTACGCCCTGGCTCACGCCTATTTCCAGGCGCAGGACTATGTGACCTCTCTGTCCTGGTGGAATCAGGCGGCCAAGAAGGGATTGACCTATGCGTGGACGCGGGTGGCTTTGCAGTATGCCTACGGCCTGGGTGTGGACAAAGACCCTGCTAAGGCCATGGACTGCCTGTGGAACGCCATCCACGGTGACCCGGAGGATATGAACGCACTGGCCTATCTGGGGATGTTCTACGAACAGGGCATCGGTGTGGAGAAGAACCAGGAGCAGGCCATCACCTGCTACCGTCAGGCGGCAGAGAACGGCGACCCCATGGCGCAGTTTGCCCTGGGTATGTGCTATTTCTTTGGCAACGGCTTGGACGAGAGCACCAAGCAGGCACTGAAATGGGTAGACGCTGCGGCAGAACAGAACTGGCCGGAGGCACTGTATTTCCTGGGCTTGCAGCACTACCTGGGCAACCGGGTGGATCGTGACCTGTACCTGTCTGTGAGCTACCTGCGCAGAGCGGCGGAAAACGGTTCCGTGGACGCAGAGCAGCTGGTAGAGCTGGTAGAGCATGACATCAACGTAGAAAAGCAGATGCGAGAGGTGAATGGCCTGAACGGGATGCTGGATCAGTTCGAGGCTTATCTCAACAGCTTTGAAGACTATGATGATGACGACGAGTATTGAGATACTCTATTGAAAAAACACGCAGTCCATAAGACTGCGTGTTTTTCTGTTATCGGTGCTGTAGTAACCCGGCCAAATGCCCGCTGGACCAAGCCCACTGCAGGTTGAACCCTCCGCAGTCCCCGTCCACGTCCAGCACTTCGCCGGCGGCGTAGAATCCAGGACAGCGACGGCTCTCTAAGGTCTCCGGGTCAAAGTGTGTGGTGTCCAACCCACCGGCGGTGACTTGGGCGTGCTCTAACCCCTGGTCGCCAGTCACCGGCAGGCGGAAATCCTTGACGTTTTTGGCGATGGCGGTCAGGTTTTTCCGGGTCAGATCCAACACAGGATCTCCAAGCTTTCGGCCGCCGTAGCGGATGACCGTCCGCCCCAACCGGTTGTGGAGCATCCCCGTCAAGAGGTTTTCCAGGGTCAGCTCGGGACACTGTGCCTGGCGCTGTGCCAGCAGCTCAACCAGCTCTGCTTGAGAAACGGTGGGCAGAAGATCCAACGATAACGTCACCGGCGCTTCTGCGGTCACGGCAACCCGAGAGAGCTGGAAGATGACCGGCCCGCTGACCCCGTAGTCGGTAAACTGCACCTGTCCCGTCTCCTCTGCCACCAGTTCCTGCCCCATCAGCAGCCGCACTATCGCGTCCGCCCGCACGCCCTTCAGGGATTTCGGCCAGGTGGGGTCGGTGTTCAGCTGCACCAGAGAAGGGTGGAGCCGGGTGCACTTGTGGCCCAGGGTCTTAGCCAGCTGATAACCTGACTTGGTGCCCCCCAGCTTGGGCGCAGCAGCACCGCCGGCAGTGAGGATGACCCAATCCGCCCACAAAGAACCGGCAGGACCGGTGAGGGTGAACCCGCCAGATTTCCCCGGCCGGATGGCCTCCACCGGCCAGTTCGTCTGCACCACCACACCGGCGGCATCCAACGCCAGGCGCAAGGTGTCCAGGACGCTGTTGGCCTGGTCGGAGTAGGGGTAGCACTTCCCGTCCGGTTCGGAGACGGTCAGCAGACCGCGCTGGCGGAAAAAGTCCAAGGTGTCTGCCACCCCGAAGGCGTCCAGAGCGGGACGGACAAAGTCCGGGTGTCCGCCGTGATAGTTGCTGGGGGCGCAGGTCAGGTTGCTCAGGTTGCACCGGCCGTTGCCGGTGGCCAGCAGCTTTCGCCCCAGACGGCTCTGTCGTTCCAACAGGGTGACCGTGCCATCCACCCATTCCGCCGCCGTCAGAGCGGCCATCATTCCGGCAGCACCGCCGCCGATGATCGCAAGTTCCATAGAATCGGACTCCTTTTCATTCCATTGTCCCCTATTATACTGGAAAAGAGGCGGGAGGGAAAGGGGGATGCTGGCAAAAGCCCTTGACAGAAGCAGGGTGGTGCATTAAAGTAAGGGGACAAGAGAGAGGAACCCAACCCTGTACGACAGAAAGGAATCCTAACATGATGAAAAAACTGCTCAGTGCCATTTTGGCCGTTTCTATGCTCTGCCTGCTGGTGGGCTGTTCCCAGAACACCCCCGCCGCCAGCAGCACCCCCGCTCCCGCTGTCAGCGCCTCTGTCCCCCAGACAGAACCCACCCAGTCGGAGCCCGAACAGGCTGATGCCTCTGCATCCGCCGCTGCTGCATCCACCTCGGAGAACCTGCCCGATGAAAAAACCGCTGCCAACCAGGTCAGCAAGACTGGCTTCCTCACCGGCGCCTTCTTGAACGATGCAGAACAGCCCGAAGACAACCAAAACTCGGAAGATGAGTTGATCTATCAGATCGGCTGCGCTACCATCGTCAGTGCCCGCTTTGAAACCAGACATGGCGCAGAAGCGTTCATGGATGAATACGCCAATGGCGCGGACATTAGCGAACCCAAGGATGTCACCGTGGCAGGTCGGGCAGGTACCCAGTATCACTGGACGGCTGGCAGCAATGAGGATTCCAGCGTGACCGATGCCGTTGTCACCGAAGCCAATGGCAAGAGCCTGCTCTTCCTGGTGACGAACAGCGCAGATGCCGCTGCCGGTTACAACGATGCTGGCCCTGTGCAGGAAGCGGTGGACAGCTGGATGAGCAGCCTGATGGTTGCGGAATGAGCTGGATATACAGTGCTTTTACAGCCCTAGAAGTTACTTCTAGGGCTGTTTTTCTGTGGTCGGTTGCTCCGCAGACGGAAACATGATATGCTGAACAGAGAAAATGAGAGGGAAGGGATGGAGATTGCCGTGAGAGAGAAAGCAGAACCCTTTGCCCCGGTGATCGCCCTGCTGCTCCTGTTGGTGGGAGCTGCGGTGTTCGGTCTGTACTTGGGGTGGGCACTGATGGCAGGGGCGATCTTGTTCACCTTGGACGCCAAGCGCCATGGCCGCACCTGGAGACAGGTGGGGAATATGCTGGCGCAAGGGCTGAAAAAAGCCTGGATCGTGGTGCAGGTGCTCTTGGTCATCGGTTTGCTCACCGCCAGCTGGATCTCCTGCGGCGCCATCCCCTGCCTGGTGCGTCTGGGGGCTTCGGTCATCCGTCCCCACGTCTTTCTCCTCTGCACCTTCTGGCTCTGTGCTGTCATGAGCTTTTTGCTGGGCACCAGCTTTGGTACGGCCAACACCATGGGGGTGGTCATGATGACCCTGGCACGAGCGGGCGGGGTGAGCCTTCCCATGACTGCCGGCGCGATCTTGTGCGGTATCTATGTGGGGGATCGGTGCAGCCCTATGTCCTCCTCGCTGCTCCTGTTATCCACCTTGACGGAGACGGAACTGTATGACAATGTGGGTATGACGATAAGATCCATGCTGGTGCCTTTTGTGGCCGCCAGCGGCGGGTATCTGCTTTGCAGCGTTCTCTCGCCCCTGTCCGAAGCCTCCACCGGTTTGGGGGAACAGCTGGAGGCTGGGTTCAACTTGAGTCCGGTGGTGCTGCTGCCTACAGTGGTGGTCTTTGTCCTCTGTTTGATGCGCAAGCCGGTAAAGCTGGCCATGGCGGTGAGTATGATCTTGGCTTGCCTGCTGGCAGTGTTCTTCCAGGGGATGCCGGTGCTGGAGCTGGCCAAAACCATGGTCTTTGGCTACCACCTGCCGGAGACCGAACCCCTCTCCGCTATCCTCCACGGCGGCGGCCTGTCCAGCATGGTCACCAGCATCGTCATCGTCACCTCCAGCTGCGCCATTGCAGGCATCGTGGAAGGAACCGACCTGACCGCTCACCTGGGCGGCCACACCGGCGGCGGTCACCTGAAGAACTACCTGAAGACCCTGGCCACCGGTTTCGTCACCGCCGCCATCGGCTGCAACCAGACCATCGCCATCGTCCTGACCCATGCCGTCCGGAAGGACGACTACCAGACCTTGGGGAATCAGGTCTTCGCCAGAGACATGAGCTTTGCCGGCACCTTGGCCCCCGTCCTCATCCCCTGGTGCATCGCCGCCTATACGCCTACCAGCCAGCTGGATGTCCATGGGCTGGGCTGGATGCTCTTCGCCTTCTGGCTCTGGTTTATGCTGCTCTGGCAGGGGGTGTATGCTTGGTGGATGGATCGGAAAAGAAAATAGAGCGTAAAAAAATGCTGTCAGTCTGACAGCATTTTTTGCGTTATAGCAGGAACCGTCCCAGCTCCAACGCCCAGCCGGTAAAGAACTGCACCACCCGTTTGCTCGTGGACAGGCTAGGCTCTGCCATCCCGTCGGGGAGGGAACGATAGTGGTCTACGTCCTTTACCACGGCGGCTTGTACGTCCAGGGCGTCCATAGAGGTTTTCAGCTCTTGGGTGACCTCCGGGCTGTCGATGACCAGCATCAGTTCCGTGTCCAGGTAGGTGCTGCGCATATCCATATTAAAGGAACCGACGATGGCCAAGCGGTCGTCGATGGCGATGCTCTTGCCGTGGTAGGAGATGTCGCCGATATACTCGTGGATCTCCAGTCCGGTGTCCACCAGTTCCTGTTTGTGTCGGACATAATCACTGGAGGCGAAGGGGTTGCCGTTGGTGGCGGCGGAGTTGAGCAAGATCTGTCCCTTGGAACCGATCTCACTTAGCTGCTCTGTCATCCAATCGTTGGCGATGACGTAGGGCGTGTGAATGACGACCTGCTCCTTGGCGCTCTTGCACAGCTCCATCAGCTGATAGAACAGCACCGGCTCCTTGACGGCCACCTGAGTGGGGTTGGACAGCAGGGTGATCTTCCGGGTGGGCTGTGTGGTGGCGGCGTAGTCACAGGAGGCGGCATAGCAGGTTGGGTAGCGGGTTTTCAGCTCTGCCAGTCGCTGGTGCAGGGTCTCCCGCGCCTCTTGGACGGAGGAACGCTCTGCCAGTGCCTCGTCGTCGTGGAACAGCTTGCAGCAGTCCAAGGCGGAGACGCTGCGATAGTAGTCCTCCACCTGGTACAGGGAGCTGTCTGTGTCGTTTGCCGCGTTGTACACCAGCACATCCCGGTCTCGGTTCTGCCCGCCGCCGTAGCTGCCCAGGAAGGAGTTGAAGCAGTTGCGGCCGCCCAGCAGGTAGGCGGTGTGGTCGGCGATGAGGTACTTGTCGTGGAGTCGTCCCATCAGGTTCCAGGGCTTCCAGAGCTGGATGGGGTTGTAGACGCGGATTTCAATGTTGGGGTGGCTGGACAGGGCGTAGAACAGCGGGTTGCGCTCCATGCGCAGGAAGGCGCTGAACCCATCCACCAGCAGGCGCACCTGCACCCCACGTTCTCCGGCGTCCAGCAGGGCTGCCAGCAGGTCGGTGCCTGCCTCGTCGGAACGGAAGTCGAAGGTGGACAGGATGAGCTGCTCCTGGGCGTGGGCGATCATCTGTAGTCGCAGTTCCAGAGCGGCCTGGTTGTCATCAATGATGGCAGCGCGGTCGCTGCCGGTACCCTCCCCGTAGCAGTCCGAAGCCTGAAAGCTGTCCTGGGTCTGGGCAGAGGGGGTGGGCTGGCTGGTATAGGGTGCGATGCTGCCGATGAGCAGGTAGCAGAGCAAGAGGAGCAGCAGCGCCAGGATACCTTTCTTCATTTCTATCCCTCCAAGCAATAGCGGAAAAAGTAACTCTATTCTAGCACACCCTTGCGGATTGGGGAAGGGGAAAGGAGGTGAGGGAAGGGAGCGACAGGAACATGATACTAAATATGAAAAAAATACAATAATTTTCCGCACCCTCTTTTCAGATGAAGTGGAACATGATATACTATAAAATGACAGTTTGCGTCAAAGTTGGCGCGTGTACTTTATGCAAACTGTGCAAAGCAACGCAGAAGGGAGAACTTATGAACAGAAAACGAGTGCTTGCACTGCTGTTGGCGGTATGCCTGAGCAGTTCACTCCTGCCCGTTCCTATCTTGGCGACGGAAGGGGCAGAGGGGACGGTTCAGGCGGCGGCCGTGGAGGGAACGGAACCCTCCGACAGCAGTGGAAAAGCCGCGTCCGACCCGGAGACGGAACCGGGAAAGGACACAGAACCGCAAGAAACAACCAATGGGACAACGACACCCACTGACCCAGGGCAAGAGGCGGGAACGGACCCGACTGACCCAACGGAACCGACCGAACCTACCGAGCCGACGGAACCCACGGGACCCACCGAGCTGGCGGAGTTCCCGGTGAAAAGCATCCGCTATTCCCAGGGCAGTACAGTGATCGGGGTACAGCAGGTGGACGAGCAGGACTACCTTTTCCTGCCGGCATCTGCGGACAGCAAGCAGCTGAAGCTGAACTGTGAGTTGCAGGAAGGCCAGCGGCTGTATGTGGCAGGGGACAAGGTCCCCGACGGGATAGACGCCACGGAAGGCGTGGCGCTGGACGCTGTGGCCACACCGGAACAGGGACAGTACACGCTGAAGCTGACCCTGCGGATGGTGCTGGAGGATGAGACCATTCAGACCCAGACCAAAGAGGCGTCGGTGCAGGTGATGCAGTCGGCCAACCTCTCCGCTGTTTACCTGACCAGCGCGGAAGGCACCGGCGGACGGACATATGTGGATCAGGCCAAGGAGAATGCCATCAAGGGCAGCATGGCGATGATCACGGCCAGTGGAAAGACGGTCTACGACGGTGCGCTGACCCAGATCAAGGCCAGGGGGAACAGTACCTTTAAGTATTACCCCAAAAAGTCCTACCAGATCAAACTGGACAAAAAAACCAAGCTCATCAGCGGCACGGAAAAGGGGAAGACCTGGGTGCTGCTGGCGGGCTACACCGATGCGACCAAGCTGTCCGACCAGATGTGGAAGGATGTCGGGGTGGCGGTGAACGCGCCGTACACAGCGCGAGCGGAGCACGTGGATCTGTACTTTGATGGGGAGTATCGCGGCAGCTACACCCTGTCGGAGAAGAACCAGATCAATGGCAACCGCATCGACATCACCGATATGGAAGAGGCCTATGAAAACTGCAACCCCAACTATGAGGAGATCGAGGACAATCCTCAGATCAGCAGAGCGAAGAACCGGTTCAAAAACTGGTATTATTACGCCAATGGCCTGACCGATCCGGAGCAAAAGGGCGGCTTCCTGCTGGAGCTGAACAGCAGAGCGGGGGATGAGGCCAGCTGGTTCAAGACCTCCTTGGGCTTTGGCATCAACGTGAAAAGCCCGGAATTTGCCAGCCAGGACACCATGCGCTACATCAGCGAGTATTTCCAGGAGTTTGAGGATGCCATCACCGCCCAGGATGGCGACGGGAATTACACCGGCCGCAACCCCAAAACGGGACGGTACTACTATGAGTACTGCGATCTGGACAGCTTAGCCCAGCAGTACCTCATCAATTCAGTGTCCTCCAACCGGGACGGATTTTGGCGTTCCTTCTACTTCTACATGGACACCGACGGGATGCTCTATGCAGGCCCCCTGTGGGACATGGAGCTGTCGGTGGGACTGGGCTGGAACGGCGCCATTGCACCAGACCAGGACTGGATGGACGTCAGCACCACCGGCGCGCAGTGGGGGCACGATTTGATGCAGATCCCCAGCTTCCGTGCGGCAGTGAAGGCGATGTATGAAAAGGAGTTCACACAGGCGTTAGATGCCCTGTTGGGAGACCAAGCGGCACAGGAAAAGACGGGGCTGCGTTCCCTCCGAGAGAGAGCGGAGGAAGGGCGTGCGTCGGTGGCCATGGACAGTGTGCTCTGGCCGGGCTACTTGCAGGACGGTGCGCCCTACACGGGCTATGACGACCAGAACCAGCCGGTGCGCAAGTTCCACCTGTGGCCGGAAGGCACCAGCTATGACGACATCGTGCAGACCCGCGTGGACTGGCTCAAGGCCCATAAGACCTACCTGGATTCCTATTTCGGAGCCATGGAGGACAGCCACAGCCACGTGTATCTCAGCCAGGTCACACCGGTCGGGAAGAACCAGCACGAGCGGACCTGCAAGCTCTGCGGACAGACGGTGCGGGAGGCGTGTACCTTTGTCGGGACGCCCACCGGCGTGACGGAAAAAAGTGCCGGCTATTTGCAGGGGAACTGCCTGGTCTGTAAACAGGTGTGCAGCCAGAAGCTGACCCTGGAGGTGGGCAAGACCTTCCGGAGCGGCAGTCTGTACTATCAGGTTACGGCCAAGGATCAGACGGTCACCGTGACCAAGGGCACCAAGAAGACGCTGACCAGCGTTTCTATCCCGGCTACCATCTCGTTTGACGGCGTGAAATACCGGGTGACGGCCATTGGAAAGAAGGCGTTCCAAAAGTATACCAAGCTGAAGAGCGTGGCCATCGGTTCCAATGTGAAGGTCATCGGCCAGGAAGCCTTTGACAGCTGCACGGCGCTGACCAAGTTCACGGGCTGCGCCGGGGTGGAGACCATCGAGAAGGGCGCGTTCTATTGGAACAAGGTGCTCAAGACCGTGCCTAAGCTGAGCCGCTGCAAGACGGTGGGCGCCTATGCCTTCTATCGGTGCTACAAGCTCACCGCCCTGTCCACCGGTACGACCATCACCAGCGTGGGTGCGTATGCGTTCGGTTATGACAGTGGACTGACCAAGGTGGGCGACCTGCGGAAATGTACGTCCATCGGGGACGGTGCCTTCTACGGCTGCAAGAAGCTGCGGCAGATTGGCGGCACCAAGAATCGAGTGAGCCTGTATCGGGTAAGCACCATCGGCAAAAAGGCCTTCCGAGGCTGTACCGCTATGACCAACTTCTACGAAGGGGGCAGCTTGACCAAACTGGGGGCGGACAGCTTCTATGGCGATAAAAAATTGAAGACCATCACCTTGAACAGCAAAAAGCTGACCAAGACCAGTGTGGGCAAGAATGCGTTCAAGGGTATCTACAGCAAGGCAACCATTCGGGTGCCTGGCAGCAAGAAAAAAGTGTATCAGACCTATCTCAAAGGAAAGGGACAAGGAAAGAAGGTGAAAATCAAGGGGATGTGACTCCAAGGTTGGCGCGTTGGAGAAAAGACAGGAACCAAACGTTTAGAGAGGAGAACAAAATTAAATGAAAAAGGTGTTAGCACTCCTTCTGACCCTCTCGCTGGTGGTCAGTACGCTGCCTGCTGCGGTCTATGCGGCAACGGCAGATGTGCTGGGATCGGCAGTGACGTCGGAAGAAGCGGAGCCTCAGGAACCGGAACGGAACACGGAGAATGAGGAGCCGACGGAAGAGGAACCAGCGGACGCCTCCACTTCGTCGGAGGAGAAACCGACGGAGGAAGAGCCGGATGAGGAACCGGAGCAGGATGCGCCCACAACGGCAGAGCCTCAGGCGACGCCCGAGGAGGACGCTTCCCCTGTGACACAGGAGGTCACCACGACCAAGCGCATCAAGGTCTTCAGTGAGACCAAATATCCCCTGACCGAAGGGGTTGTGGAATCCAAGATCTATATGCGCAACAGCTCCAACAACAACATCAAGGGGCATATGATCACCATCCAGCCCAACAGCGACGTGACCTTCAAGGCCAGCTACACGGGCTACTACAAGAGCGGCAACACAGCGGCGGATCGAAAGAAGATCGCAGACGGCTGGAGTGGGGACAACTGGGGCATGGCCACCGTCATGAACCAGGCCAAGGCGTATGAAGCTGCCTCGGACACCCAGAAGCCCGTCATCGCTGCCATCAACGGCGACTACTTCAACATGTCCACTGGCCAGCCCTTGGGTTACCTGATCATGGAGGGCAACCGCAATGTAGGCACCACCAACGAGCCTTATTTTGCTGTGCTCAAGGACGGCAGCTACACCATTCGTGACGCAGGCGCGGACACCAGCGACGTACAGGAGGCCATCAGCGGCCCCTTCTACCTGGTGAAGGATGGGGAGATCACGGTGCCGGAAGACGGCGGTCTGATCCCCGTGCAGAGCGTTGGTCTGACGGAGCAGGGCGAAGTGATCCTGTTCGAGGCAGACGGCCGACAGAACGACTCTGTGGGTATGACTGTGTACGAACAGGCGGAGCTGCTGAAGGAAGCGGGCTGCGTGAACGCCCTGTATCTGGACGGCGGCGGTTCCGCTACTGTCTGCACCCGCAGAGAGGGCACCGACACCCTGAAGGTGCAGAACAGCCCCAGCGACGGCATCGAGCGGACGGTCTCCAGTGCCCTGCTGCTGGTCTCCACCGGCAACAGTGACAACCAGTTCCATCATGCGTCCATCAGCCCGGTGGATGACGTGTATACCCCTGGTTCTGAGGTGGGATTTACTGCCATCGGCTCGGACAAGCGGGGCGGAAAGGCAGACCTTCCGGAAGGTCTTACCTGGGCCCTGTCCCAGGACAGCGCCCATTATGGTGTCATCGACGCCCAGACCGGTGTTTACACCGACAATGGCGAGGAGACCGAGACCCATGAGGTCGCGGTGGAGCTGCGCCAGGGCGACCAGGTGGTTGGCTCGTCTAAAATCACCATTGCAGCACCGGATGAACTGAGCTTTATCAATGACGCAGTGAATCTGGACTATGAAGCCCGTTCTGACCTGGGGCTGAGCGTGTTCTATCAGGGGCGTCCGGTCCAGTACAAGGCTGGCGACCTGGTGTGGAACATTGCAGACGAACGAGCCGGCAAAATGGACGGCAATATTTTCGTGGCAGCGGCCAACAACGAGGCGGGCAACCTGACTGTCAAGTGTGAGGTCAAGGTCACGTCCAAATGGAACGCGGACGTCACCAACAGCATCCAGGTGGGCATCGGCACCAGACCGGTGGTCGTCATGGACGGTGGCGACGGTGACGGCCTGGACTACAACAACATCGGCTACGTCCATGCAGCTGCCAACGGCGGCGGCCTGGTCTACGAGACCCATGAAGATGACCACGGCGATGTCATCGTGGTACATTATGAGAACCGCGGCGCCATCGGTTCCGCAGAGGTCTGCGGCGTGGACAACGGCAAGGTGCGCTTTGGCGAGAAGGCACTGCGGCTGAACTACGACTTCCGGAATATCACCGGCATCGAAGGCGCTTGCCTGGGCTTTGCGAAGGATATCAAGATCGACGGCAGCCCCACGGCTGTGGGCGTGTGGGTCTACGCACCGGAAGGCACCCCCAACCTGTGGCTGCGCCTGCGGTGCAGAGACGGCAACGGCACCATCCAGACCAAGAACTTCACGCCCAAGAGCGATGAGGTCAAGGATGGCACCAAGGGCGGTATCAACTGGATCGGTTGGAAGTACCTGGAGTGCGACCTGACCGACGTCATCGGCCCCATCACCCTCATTGCCGGCGAGACCTTCCGTGTCATGGACACCAACGGTGGCCAGGGCGATATGGGCACCTGGGTGTGCACCAAGGACGATGCGGGCAACGTGTCCGAGGCCAAGTATGTGGGTCATTCCGCAGGGCATCTGTTCGTAGATAACCTGCAGTTCGTCTACGGCAACAACCCGGCTGACATCGACAACCCGGTCATCTCCACCATCAAGGGTGGCAGCAGCCAGGGCAAGCAGGTGGAGATTGCAGCGGACGGCTCCACGGTCTTTGACAGCAACACCCTGAACTTTGCCTCCGAGTTCTACGACGTGCAGAACAAGCGTACCTCCGGCCTGGAGTTCGCTTACTGCTACCTGGACGGCGTGAACATGAAGGACAGCGACCAGTTTGCCACCGACCTCAACGACGGCCGCTTCCAGCTCAACGGCGTCAAGCTGGCCAACGGCACCCACTCCATCCGAGTGCTGGTGCAGGACAAGTACGGCAACGAGGCCAACGTCACCAGAACCTTTACCGTCAAGGGCGACAACGCCGGCCTGACCTCGGTGGATCTGGAACCGGGTGCCAAGAGCGCTCCGCTGGGCACCGAGTATGACCTGAAGCTGACCTCCAACGCAGTGGATGACGTCAAGCAGGTGGACGCCCAGATCGAAGTGGGGACCAACTGCCCGGTGAAGGCGGTCACCTTCTCCGAAGGGTATACGGGGACCTATGACTACAACGAAAAGACCGGCGCTATCACCTTGCAGGCAGAGCGGAGCGAGGGTGCCAGCAGCAAGGGCGAGGGTACCCTGGCTACCATCACCGTTCAGGTGCCCACCAGCCTGCCGGATCCCTCCTATGTGACCTATCAGGTGGTCAATGGCTCGGTCACCTATGTGAACCAGAAGGAAGGCGCGGTGCTCAACACCTTCGCAACCTCCAAAGCCAGCGTGCCGGTGACGGCGGCCTATGAGCTGACCACCAGTGTGATGATCGTCGGCGCAGAGTCGGGCACCATCACCGTCACTGACGCCAAGGGCAACCCGGTCGGCGGCGTGGAAGTCTACCAGGTTGGGGAGACGGACACCAAACTGGGCGAGACCGATGAAAAGGGCACGCTGACCGTCAGCCAGTTCTGTGAATCGGTTCAGGCGTTCACCCTCTATGCAAAGGGCGAAGGGGGCTATTCCTTCCGGTATACCAGCCAGAGCCTGACGCCCCAGGGCGAGGAGAGCGGCGCACCCTATCATATCCTGAACAACGCTTCCAAGGACCCCAGTACGTCCCAGAACCTGAGCTGGCTCTCTCACCCCTTGAAGAGTCAGGACAAGGCCGTGGCACAGTACGCGGTCAAGAGCGCCTATGACGAAAAGGGTGAGGACGCGTTCCTGACCTGTGAAGGCAAGCGCACCGTCAAGGACTTTGTGGGCAGCAGTGACATCGCAGAGAACGATACCGTTGCCATCAACTCCGTCCTCATCACCGGTTTGAAGGCGGATACTGAGTACGCTTATCGCGTGGGCGACGGCAAGAACTGGTCTGAGGTCAAGACCTTTACCACCAAGTCCGTGTCCACCGCCGAGACCCAGGATCACACCAAGTTCTTCGTCCTGGGCGACACCCAGGCGGAAGGGGATGACCTGTCCAACCTGAAGAAGATCGTCAAGCAGGTGGGCGACGGCTATTCCTTCGGCATCCAGGTGGGTGACAGTGTGGAGAGCACCCAGGTCTATCAGTGCTGGGACGACATTTTGAGCGTGTTCGACTCCTTCGGCAAGGCAGAACTGCTCCATGTCATCGGCAACCATGAGACCTTCGCAGATCCCCAGGCCGAGCGTGCCAACCTGATCTACAACACCCCCAACGACAAGCACTATTCCGTCACCTACGGCAATGTCTATGTGGCCACCATTGCGTTCACGGACAGCGAGGCCGAGATGAAGGAAGCAGCTCAGTGGCTGATCCAGGACGCCAAGGCCAGCAAGGCCACCTGGAAGGTGCTGACCATGCATCAGCCGCCTTATTACACCAATACGACGGAAAGCAGCAACAAGATGGTCAACAAGGTCCTGCCGCCGGCTGCGGAAGAGGCGGGCATCGACTTCGTGTTCTCCGGCCACGACCACTCCTATGCACGGACCTATCCCCTGTGGAAGGGCGACCTGGCTAAGGGTGTGGACGAGTCCAGTGACACCTATTGCGGCGACGGCGTGGTGTACTACATCTGCGGCTCCACTGGCGAGACCAAGTACGGCGTCACCAATAACCCGGACTTCCACTTCGCTAAGGCAGATCAGAACTTCAAGGGCTCCTACATCTACCTGACTGTGGAAGCGGACGACGAATCCTTCACTGTCACCACCCACCAGGGGGATGAAGTGGTGGACACCTACACCAAGACCACTGCTTGTGCTGGCGGCAAGCACAGCTACAACAGCAGTGAGCCCACCGGCACCTACGACAACGGCTACATCTACTGTGACCAGTGCGGCAAGGGGGTCAAGGCGACCGCCATTGGCGTGAATGGTTACAACGGCTTCATTCAGGATAAGACGACCGGCGCAGAGATGTTCTTTGTGGACGGCGTTTATCAGACTGGCCTGCTCAGCATCGGGGAAGAGACCATGCTCTTCGACAAGAACGGCTTGGCCGCCACCGGCGATGTGCAGATCGTGAACGTGAAGTATCAGTTCAAGAATGGCCACTACACCGGCTGTTCGGACAAGAAGGCGGGCGACATCACCTTCGGCTTCTGCGGTGCCGATGCGGATACGCGGAACCTGGTCTTCGCCTACCAGAAGGGCAACCACATCCTGAATGTGGGGCTCAATCCCACCCAGGAGAACCCCAGCGGGCGGATGAAGGATTGGACCAGCTTCAACTACGTGCCTTGGCAGCTCTACCGCTATGAGATTGAGACCATCCACGTAGGCGAAGGCGTCGTCAACCTGGGCAGCTGCTTTGCCAGAACCCCGGTCAAGCCCAAGGCAGGCCCCCTCCAGGACGCAAAGCCTCAGCTCAAGACGGTCACGTTGCCCAGCACCTTGACCACCATCGGCAGCGGCGCCTTCTACCACGCTACCGCACTGACGGACATCCAGATCCCCGACGGCGTGACTACCATTGGCAGCAAGGCCTTTGAGTGGTGCAGTGCCCTGACCGAGCTGGATATTCCGGCTGGCGTGACCTCTGTGGGTACCCAGGCGTTCAAGCGGAATGGGAAGAACACCATCCGGTTCCTGGGCAAAACGGTGCCGAAGTTTGGCGACAACATCTTCTATCAGACCAGCAAGAAGTGCAAGCTGGTGGTCCCCTGCCAGAAGGCGTGGGTCAGCGCAGTGGAGAACCTAGCCTTCCCCGGTACTGTCAGCTATACAGATCACCAGAAGGCAAAGGCAGTCAAGACGGTCCAGCCCACCGCTAAGGCCAAGGGCTATCAGCTCATCAACTGCTCCGTCTGCGGCACTGAGAAGGAGAAGGTGGAGTTCACCCTGGCCAAGGGCAAGAAGTTCACCAGCGGCAGCCTGATCTATCAGGTGAATAAAAAGGATCAGAGCGTCACCGTCACCAAGGCCACCAAGAAGACCCTGACCACTGTGTCCGTACCGGATACCGTCACCTTCGGCGGCGTCAAGTACAAGGTCACCGTCATCGGCAAGTCTGCCTTCCAGAGCAACACCAAGCTCAAGAAGGTGACCCTGGGCAAGTATGTCACCACCATCAGCGACTTCGCCTTCTACAAGTGCTACAAGCTCCAGAAGGTTATCTGCACCAAGGGCATCACCACCGTGGGCAAGGGTGCGTTCAACAGTGACAAGGCGTTGGTGAGCATCAGCACCTTGCAGAACGTGGTCTCCGTGGGCGACTCTGCCTTCTACAAGTGCTATAAGCTCAACCGCATCGGCGGTACCAAGAACCGGGTGAGCCTGTACGACGTGAAGACCATCGGCAGCAAGGCCTTCCAGGGCTGTACGGCTATGACCAGCTTCTATGAAGGCGGTGCGCTGGAGAAGGTGGGCGCGAACTGCTTCTATGGTGCGAAGCGGCTGAAGACCATCACCTTTAAGACCACCAAACTGACCAAGAGCAGCGTGGGCAAGGACGCCTTCCGTGGCATCTACGGCAAGGCCAAGATCCAGGTGCCTTCCAGCAAGCTCAAGGCCTACAAGACCATCCTGAAAGGCAAGGGACAGGGCAAGAAAGTGACCATTGTGAAGCTGTAATGCCTTGCTCTCCTGTGTGACAGGAGGAGAAAAAAACGACCCCTGACGGAATCCGTCAGGGGTCGTTGTCGTTGTCAAGAGGTGCGGGTGGAGAACAGGGTGCGGAGCAAGGGGGTGAAGGTCTCCAACAGGGCACAGTATTTGTCCGCCGCGCACACCAGCCATGCCTCCCGACAGCGGGGCGGGATGGGGCAGAGGGGGAACATATGGCGGGAGATGATGTCTTTTTCCACCGGGGTGAGCATAAAATCCTCCTGGGCATTTTTCAACGCTGTGGCTGGATGAGTGAAGCCGTGGAAACGGTGTCCGGCGTCCTTTTCGTGCCAGTCGTACAGGAAGTAGTCGTGGAGGAGGGCGCCCCGCAGGAGAGCGTGGGTGTCTACCGAGAGGTGGAGTTTGTTGGCCAGGAAGAGGCTGAAGCAGGCCACCTTGACGCAGTGGGCGAAGACGGTGGTGGAGCCATGCTGGATGGCTGCCCGTGCCAGCGCCAGACGACCGGTTCGGTCTAGGTCGGCGATGAGGGTGCGGAGGAGCTGACGCTCTTCCGGGGAGAGTTTGGGATTGCGCATGAAAGATTCCTCTGGGATAAAATGTGGTATTCTGATACGAGGCTATCATACGAGGGTGGGTCTGTGGTGTCAAGTATCAAATGATAAAAAAAGATTAAAAATTGTAACAGAGGACGGGACAAATTAACTAGTTTTTTGGTGGATTCGGACAAAAATTCAGTCGTGTTTTTCCGATAAATACCTGCATTTTGGATAGACAGAAGGGCGGGAATAGGGTACAATTTGTAGCAGAGAGTATGACTGTGCCATAGTACAGTTATGACACAGAAAATAGATGGGGGAACGGTCATGTCAAAGATGCAAAAATATACCTTAATGGGGCTGATGCTCCTGATCCTCTGCCTGATCACCTGGGCGCTGGCCACCGGCCTAGGCATCCTTCAGGGCAACGCGGCGGCTGCCGCTGCCAAGGAGACGGCGGAAGGGGTCAGTTATCTCAAAGAGCTGGAGAAGCAGGATGTGACCGAGGTGGAGAACATCCTCCAAGAGCGGGAAAAAGAACAACAACAGGAGCAGATCCAGACCGGCCAGATCGACGAATCCTCCGTCTGGGATCAGCTCAAGGATGTGGTCATCATGGGCGACTCCCGTGCGGTGGGGTTCTATTACTTTAAGTTTTTGGACCACAGCCGCGTCCTGGCCACCGGCGGCGCCACCATCGCCGATATCGAAGGGCAGATCGACACCCTGAAAGCCCTCAACCCGCCGCAGCTGTTCCTGTGTTACGGACTGAACGACATCAGTATCGGCTACTGGAAAACCAAAGAGGAGTATATCACGGCGCTGGACGAGGTGATGCAGAAGCTCCACGCAGCGCTGCCCAACACCACCGTCTATATCAGCTCCATCCTGCCCGCCAGAGATCCAGCCTTTGAGCACTCCAATTTGTGGCGGCAGATACCGGATTTCAACGTGGCTATCAAGGCGTTCTGTGCGGAGAAGGGGTATCCCTATGTGGACAACACCGAGATCTGCGACCAGTACGCCGACCTGTGGCAGTACGACGGCATCCACGTGCGACAGGAGTTTTACGCCCATTGGGGCACCAATATGATCCAGGCCATGCGGCAGTACGGCTGACCGAGTGGGAGAAAGGGAGAAAGAGAAACAATGGAACGAGCGAAACTACGACGCTGGCTGGTGCCGGCGGTGATGATATTGTCCGTGGTGCTGATGGGGTGGTATCTCTGCCAGCTCCAGGGGCAGGATCGCATCAGTGATGCCAAATTGGAGGACGTGACTGCGGCGGTGACCAAGACGTTGGACACCAAGGCCATGCAGGAGTCCGACGCCCAGATGATCAAGCGGCTGTACGGCCTGAACCCGGCGGATTACGC
>OGCO01001797.1_pt1 | contig 30744 bp, 23 predicted proteins | sample 1570171 | NCBI WGS metagenome assembly OGCO01 (sample SAMEA4370583, study PRJEB24528) | human gut metagenome
CTAACGGCATCCTGCTGGCCCCGGTCATGGAATACAACAAGGACTTCACCGGCGAAAAGTACCGTGACATCGCCGACGCGTTCGGTATCGAGGACGCCTACACCGGCGACCTTGAGAAGGTGCGCGAGGAGGCCGTGCAGGCCGTCCACCAGCTGACCGTGGATCTCAAGAACCCGACCACGATTTCCGAGGTGGGTGCCACCGAGGCCGACTTGGCACCGCTCGCCCACGACGCCTTCAACGACGTGTGCACGCCGGGCAACCCGCGCAAGGCCACCGAAGAGGACATCCTGAAGATCTACACCTCGCTGATGTGATAGAGCGACACGGGACCGGTCCGCGGCGGCGCGTCCATCCGCCGGCCGGCCCTGTGAGCGGGAGAAAGCCGCGATAATCCGCAACGGATGCGGCTAACAGATGATGGTGGGGTTCCGGCACATACCGTGTCGGAACCCCACCATCATCTGTCGGCTGGCGTCAGCCGACGTCATTCGACGTCATTCGACGGCGTCCACCTGCTCGGGATTGTCGAAATGGCTCTTGACGAGCTTGATCTGCTCGTCGAACCAGATCTTTTCGGCCGGGTTGATGTCCTTCGCGGCCAGATGCTGCTGATAAATCGGGTACAGCATGTGCAGCCACGGGTAGAGCGCATACAGGCGCCGCTCGGTGTGGTGCTCGCGCCAATGGTCGGGATGTGCGGCGAATGTGTTCTTGAACCGTTGCATGTACCGGTGGAACGACGCGAAGGACGTGTCCATGCGCCGTGCGGAGATGCCGCAGATCATGCACTGCGAGTACACCGTCTTGAAACCATGGTTGAGCAGATGCAGCGACACGTCGATGTCCTCGTGCATCACGTCCTCCGGGTCGCGGCAGACCTCGCCCGAGATGGCGTGCCATCCTGAGGCGCGAATCGCCATGTTCGAACCGAACAGCAGCACCTGATCGTTGTCCGCCCGGTACGTGTGCCGGCGGATGTGGTCGTCGCCGGCGAGCCCGGCACCCTTCGCGGGCATGTCGTAATACACCACCGGTCCGGTCGCGCCCATGGCGTCCGGATCCTCGGTGAAGATGCCGGACACGACCTCCACCCAGTCGGGTTTGAGCATGCAGTCGGCGTCGATGCGTCCCAACACGTCGCCGGTTGCGGCGTTCAGACCGAAGTTGCGGGTCGGGATCAGTCCTTGATCCTCGTTCTGCTGCAGCAGGGCGCGAGCCAGACCGTGGCGGATAGCGCCAGCCTGACCGGAAACACCGCCGCCGGAAACGCGGACGACGACATCGTACTTGCCCTCCAGGCCCAGCAGGACCAGCGGAGAACGGACGATCAGCTTCAGGGTCTCCAGACCAAAGTAGTTGTCGATATCACGATCGTTGATGGTGACCTTGCCGGTGCCGGTGTAAACGCGAACGCGGGCAACGGAATCCTTACGACGACCAGTGCCGTAGAAATAAGGTTTGGTTTCGTACATGTTCGATTGCCTCCTTCTTAGAACTCGATCTTCTCGGGCTTCTGAGCTGCGTGAGCGTGCTCGGCACCCTGGTAGCAGTGCAGGCGGGTCAGAGCCTTAGCACCGATGGTGTTGGAAGGGATCATGCCCTTGACAGCGTAGGTCATGGCCAGATCGCTGTGCTCAGCCATCAGCTTGCTGTACTGGACCTTCTTCAGGCCGCCGATGAACTTGCTGTGGGTGATGTGGAACTTCTGCTCGGCCTTCTTGCCGGTCAGAACAGCCTGATCGCAGTTGATGACAACAACGAAATCGCCGCAGTCCACGTTGGGGGTATAATCGACCTTCTGCTTGCCGCGCAGCAGAACAGCGGCCTCAGCAGCGACGTGGCCCAGGCTCTTGCCGGCAGCGTCGAGCAGATACCACTTGCGCTCGACTTCAGCGGGCTTTACGAGAGTAGTGCTCATATCTATTTCCTCCTGATAAGTGTTTGGTACGATTCAGGCGCCTTTGGGGCGCGAGTGTCAGTATACAACACAAAAAAGCGCCTGTCAACATCTTTTTGCGATTTTTTCAGTGGAGATTTTTATACCTCTCAGAATCTCTTGAATCCTCTCGAAATCTCACGATTTCTAAAATCGCATTTTCAAAAAGTTTTTCAGCCTCCGGGGGGCAAAATTGTCCCGGCGGCGCTACAATTTTGCCGCCGAGTGTGTTATACTATATAAGATATTGTAAAAAGGAGTTTTTTCCATGCCGAAAGACATTCACACGCAGGATTCCTCCCAGCAGCGGGCCTCCAGGCTGCTGCTCGCCATGGGCGTGATCGTGCTTTTGGGTGCGCTGGCCTACTTTGGGCTGACGCTGGCTGTCAACCGCCGCACTCCCGCCAACCCCGACACCCACTTTGATGCGGAGAATGGCATCTCGGTGGATTACGAAAGTGCCGTCTGGCCCGTCTGCCAGATGACCGAGGATGCTGCGCTGGGCCATGCGCTGCAGCTGGCTTCCGGTGAGGACAGCGCCAACGCCAACTATCAGGTGGTGCTGTTCCAGCGGGGGGACAAAGCCACTTACGAAGACTTCATCGGCCAGTCGGAAGCTGACCTGAAAGCAGCCTACGGTGTCATCAGCCCCCGCAAGGTCAAGCTGCAGGTGGAGGGTGCCACGGTCACTGCCATGCGCTGTGATATCCAGGCCTACTACGCCGTGCTGGCCACCATCGAATACGACAGCGGCGATGTGGTCTATGTCTCCGGCCTGACCAAACTGGCCTCCATCAGCGATATCGTCAATCTGGTGGAAAGCGTGAGCCTGACATGAGCGATCCACACACCATGCAGCGGCTCTGCGGCCTGATGCGCAAGGCCGTGCAGGATTATGAGATGATCTCCCCCGGTGATAAGATCATGGTGGGCGTTTCGGGCGGCAAGGACAGCGTGGCCCTGACCATCGGGTTGGCCCAGCTGCGCCGGTACCTCGGCTTTGATTATGAGGTCGTGGCCGTCACCCTTGACCCGCAGTTTGACCACCAGGCTGTGGATTACAGCCCGCTGGCGGCGCTGTTCGCCCGGTATGGGGTCCCCTACGAGGTGCGCCGCACCGAGATCGGCCCCATCGTGTTTGAATACCGGCAGGAAAAGAACCCCTGTTCCCTCTGCGCCAGGCTGCGCCGGGGCGCGCTGCACACGGCGGCGCAGGAGCTGGGCTGCAATAAAGTGGCGCTGGGCCACCACCTCGATGATGCTGTCGAGACCTTTTACATGAATCTCTGGCGGGAGGGCCGCATTGGCTGCTTTTCCCCGGTCACCCAGCTGGACCGCCGGGGCCTGACCCTGATCCGTCCCATGCTGCTGGCCACCGAACACGAGGTGCGCTGTGCGGTAAAGGAGGAGGACTTCCCCATCGTCAAGAGCCGCTGTCCCGCCGACGGTGTGACCGTGCGGGAGCAGACCAAGGATTTTGTCCGGGAGCGCTGCCGCACCGACCACGCCTTCCGGCAAAAAACGCTCCATGCTCTGCAGGAGAGCGGCATCGACGGCTGGCGGCCGGTCCATACAGGACGCACATCCAATCCATCCCCAAAGGAGGGAATGCATCATGCAGATGCAGAACTTTGAAAAACACGTCTGGGCTGAGATCGATCTCGATGCCCTGCGGGCCAACTTCCGCATCGTAAAGCAGCGGGCAGGCAGCCTGCCCCTGTGTGCCGTGGTCAAGGCCGACAGCTACGGCCACGGTGCCGTCCAGTGCGCCCGGGTCTTTGCGCAGGAGGGTGCCTCCTGGCTGGCTGTCAGCTGTCTGGCCGAGGCCCTGCAGCTGCGCAGGAGCGGCCAGACCCTGCCCATCCTCATTCTGGGCCATGTGCAGCCCACATACGCTGCCGCCCTCATCCGGGACGATATCACCGCGGCCTGCTATTCCCTGCCCCAGGCCAAAGCCCTGAGCGAGGCCGCACAGGCCGCCGGGGGCCAGGTCAAAGTGCATCTGGCTGTGGATACCGGCATGGGCCGCATCGGCTTTGCTCTGCGCACCGATTTTGATGCCGCCATTGCCGAGGCCATCGCCGCCTGCACCCTGCCCGGCCTGGAAATGACCGGCCTGTTCCAGCACTTCTCGGTGGCCGATGACACCGCCGAGGAAAACATTGCCTACACCGCCGAGCAGCACCGGCTCTTTGTGCAGGCCTGCAGCGCCCTGACGGCAGCCGGGCACGAGCCCGGCATCGTCCACTGCGACAACTCAGCCGGTGTGATGCTCCACCCGGACTGGCCCGAGGGCCTGCCCCGGGCACACTGCATGGCCCGCCCCGGCATCATCCTGTACGGCTTTGACCCCAGCGATGAAGTCCGCTTCGGGCTGTTCCGCCCGGTGATGAAGCTCAAGACCGTGGTCAGCATGGTCAAGGTGCTGCAGCCGGGCCAGTCCACCAGCTATGGCCGCCGGTTCACAGCAGAGCGGCCCACACCGGTGGCCACCCTCTGCACCGGCTACGCCGATGGCTACCCCCGCCAGCTCAGCTGCGGCAAAGGCATCGTGGAGATCCACGGCACGCCCTGCCCGGTGCTGGGCCGGGTCTGCATGGACCAGATGATGGTGGATGTCTCTGCTGTGCCGGGCACGGTGCAGGAGGGGGACGAAGCCATCCTGTGGGGCGGCACTGTCAGCGACAGTGCGGAGGACATTGCCCGCAAGACCGATACCATCACCTACGAGGTGCTCTGCGGCGTTTCCCGCCGGGTGCCCCGTGTTTATCTGGAACACGGCACGACCGCTGCCGTGGAGGACTGGATCCTGAACGACTAACACACTCTCCCGGAGGAATTACATGGCAAGAGACAACATCCGAAATTTCTGCATCATTGCACACATCGACCACGGCAAGTCCACTCTGTCGGACCGCATTCTGGAGCTGACCAAGAGCGTGGACGAGCGCATCATGGAGGATCAGATCCTCGATAACATGGACATCGAGCGGGAGCGCGGCATCACCATCAAAGCCCGCGCCGTTACCCTGAACTACACTGCCAAGGACGGCAAGACCTACGAGTTCAACCTCATCGACACCCCGGGCCATGTGGACTTTGCCTACGAGGTCAGCCGCAGTCTGGCCGCCTGTGAGGGTGCCATTCTGGTGGTGGATGCCACCCAGGGTGTGGAGGCCCAGACGCTGGCCAACACCTACATGGCGCTGGAGCATGATCTGGAGCTGGTGCCCATCCTGAACAAGATCGACCTGCCCAGCGCCCACCCGGACGAGGTGGCACAGGAGGTGGAGGACGTGATCGGCCTGCCCTGCCTGGACGCGCCCCGCGTCTCCGCCAAGACCGGCCTGAACGTGGATCAGGTGCTGGAACGGGTGGTGAGCGATATCCCCGCACCCACCGGCGACCCGGACGCTCCCCTCAAGGCCCTGATCTTCGACAGCATCTACGACAGCTACAAGGGCGTTATCGTCTACATCCGCGTGTTCGAGGGCACCGTCAAGCCCGGAGACACCATCAAGATGATGGCCACCGGGGCCGAGTTCACGCTGGTAGAGGTGGGCCACATGGGTGCCACCAGCCTGACCCCCTGCAGCCAGCTGCAGGCCGGCGAGGTCGGCTACCTGACCGCCAGCATCAAGACCGTGCAGGACACCCGCGTGGGCGATACCGTCACACTGGCAGACCGCCCCACCTCCGAGGCCCTGCCCGGCTACCGCCAGGTCAAGCCCATGGTGTTCTGCGGCATCTACCCCGCCGACGGTGCCAAGTACCCCGACCTGAAAGACGCGCTGGAAAAGCTCCAGCTGAACGACGCATCCCTGACCTTTGAACTTGAGACCAGTGCCGCTCTGGGCTTTGGCTTCCGCTGCGGCTTCCTGGGCCTGCTCCACATGGAGATCATCACCGAGCGTCTCGAGCGGGAGTTTGACCTGGATATCATCACCACGACCCCCAGCGTCCGCTACCGCCTGACCATGACGGACGGAACTGTGGAGATGATCGACAACCCGTCCAGCTACCCGGACCCTTCCAACATCGTCAAGCAGGAGGAGCCCTTTGTGGATGTCCACCTCTACACCCCCAACGATTACGTGGGTGCCCTGATGGATCTGTGCCAGCAGAAGCGCGGCGTGCTCATCGACATGAAGTATCTGGACGATGTCCGCGTGGACCTGCACTACGCCCTGCCTCTGGGCGAGATCGTCTACGACTTCTTCGACGCCATCAAGAGCCGGAGCCGCGGCTACGCCAGCTACGACTACGAGTTCAAGGAGTACCGCGAGAGCGACCTGGTCAAGCTGGACTTCCTGCTCAACGGCGACCCCGTGGACGCTCTGTCCATGATCGTCTTCCGCGACAACGCCTACGCCAAGGGCCGCCGCATCTGCGAGAAGCTGCGGGACAACATCCCGCGCAACCTCTTCGAGATCCCCGTTCAGGCGGCCATCGGCGGCAAGATCATCGCCCGCGAGACGGTCAAGGCCATGCGCAAGGATGTGCTGGCCAAGTGCTACGGCGGCGACATCTCCCGCAAGAAAAAGCTGCTGGAAAAGCAGAAAGAGGGCAAAAAGAAGATGCGCCAGCTCGGCAGCGTCTCCCTGCCCAGCGAGGCGTTCACCGCCGTGCTCAAGCTCGACAGCGACGACGATTGATATTGATTTTTCCGCTCCCCTCCCCCCCGGAGGGGAGTTTTTTTCATATCTGGCGGGCGGCTAAGGATCTCAACTCAAATCTTGACCTTTCTTCCGATCTTCCCGCCCCCAAAAAGGACAAAAAAGCCCCCGCCTCCGGGAGTACCGGAGGCGGGGGCTTCGCCGAACTGTGGCTTATGAAGAAGGTTTTCGGAAGGTACCGTTATGCAGCCTTTGCGCCGTTCTTCTTGCTGGCGATGGTGTCGAGCATCAGCACGCCGACGCCCAGAACCACACCGATGATGGAGGAAATGACCTCAGGAGCGATGAGCAGCAGAGCCGCGATAAACAGGGCGACGCGCTCAAAGGGCTTGAAGTTGCGCTTGAAGTAGCCAGCGACAGTGACTGCAAGGAAGAAGGTGCCCAGCAGCATCTGGGCTGCGCCGATGACGATCTCAACGACAGTGCCTTCCAACAGGATAGCGGGATTGTAAACGAAGACAAAGGGAACAAGGAAGCCGACCATTGCAAAGGTGAAGCCCTTGATGCCGGTCTTCATCGCGTTCGCATCTGCGATACCGGCTGCGGTGTAGGATGCCACGCAGACGGGAGGCGTGATCTGAGCCATGATGCCGTAGTAGAAGACGAACATATTGGCGCACAGAGCGGAGATGCCCAGAGCACGCAGGCAGGGAACGAAGAGGATGACGCCGACCAGATAAGCGGCGACGGTGGGCAGTGCCATGCCCAGCAGCATGCAGCCGATCATTGCGATGAGCATTGCGGCAAACAGGTTGGTGGTGCCGAGGCTGCTGATGAGGGCGGAAAGGTTGGTGGCCAGAGAGGTCTGACCGGTGACGACGTTGATGATGATGCCGCAGGCAGCGGTGGGGATAGCAATCTCAGCGGCCTGTTTTGCACCGTCGAGGCAGCAGTTCCAGATGCCCTTCAGGTCAACGAAGTCCTTTTTCTCATTGATGAAGTAGCTGACGACGTCGCAGATAAGGCAGGATACAATGCCCATCATACCGGCGCGCATCAGGGAGGCGCCGCGGATGATCATGACGACGAGGATAACAGCGGGCAGCAGCAGGTACAGGCGGGGAAGGATGGTGCGCTCGACCTTGATCTTAGCGTCCTGCTCCTGAGCTGCGTTCTGGTGCTTGGCAGCCAGACGATCCACCAGTATAAAGACGGCGAAATAGTAAGCGACAGCAGGCAGGATGGCAGCAGCAGCGACGCGGCTGTACGGGACACCCAGCATCTCAGCCATGATGAATGCGCCGACGCCCATGATGGGGGGCATGATCTGACCGCCAGTAGAAGCGACTGCCTCAACAGCGCCCGCCTCCTCAGGCTCGTAGCCGACCTTCTTCATCATCGGGATGGTCATGACACCGGTGGTTGCGACGTTTGCGACAGCAGAACCGGAGATCATGCCCATCAGGCCGGAAGAGATGACGGCTGCCTTTGCGGGGCCGCCGGAGGACTTGTTGGAGAACTTCATGCCGATGTCGATCAGCAGCTGACCGCCACCCATCGAGGAGAAGAAAGCACCGAACACGATGAAGTAGAACAGGGTATTTGCGGAGGTGTACAGCGGAGTTCCGAAGACGCCGCTCTCGCCCATCGTCATGCCGACGCAGAACTGCTTGATGAACTTTGCGAAGGTCTTGCCCTTGGTGAACAGGATGCCGGGCAGATAGGGAGAAGTGAAGGCGTACAGGATGAAGACCGCAATGAAGATGGTCAGGACGATGCCCAGCGTGCGGTACACGGCGATGAGCAGCAGAACGATGGTCATGACCATGAAGATGTAGTCGATGCCGTAGACCGGCTGCACGGAGACGAAGTCCAGCAGGCGGTTGTTCTGGCTGACGACGTACCACAGCATGTAAGCCAAGCAGATGAACAGGGGGATGTCGAACCAGTTCATCCAGGCGTGGGCGTTCAGCTTCTTTTCGTCCACAGGCTTGCCCTCAGCCTCGGCGGCTTTGGTCACCTTTTTGCGGTAGGCCTTATCGGCGGGGTTGTACAGGAAAACCAGAGTCAGTGCAAGGATCAGGTGCAGCGGGCTCTGCAGCATGGGGTTGAGCTGCTTGACCAGAGCCAGATACATCTGAAAGGCGAAGAACACAACGGTGACGATGACGGCCAGCCAGTTGCGTATCGTTTTCTTTTTGGCGTCCATAAGCGCGTTTCCTCCTAAAGAATATGGATACGTTTGCCTTATAAAAAAACCTGCCGGGCTTCCATACCGCCCGGCAGGCCTTTTAAGACCTAGTGATTCGGAATGCGGGGCAGCTTATCAGTCGCAATCGTAGCCCATTTCCTCGTAGTAAGCCTTGGCACCCGGGTGCAGGGGGCAGCCGGTGTAGCCAGAACCGCCTGCGATGGTCGGGTCGAAGTACTCCAGAGAAGCAACAGCGGTGACCAGAGCCTCCTTGTTCTCGCAGATAGCCTTGGTCAGGGTGTAGGCCACGGCGGCATCCATGTTGGCGTCTACGATCAGGCACTGCTGGCTGCCGACGGTCTCGACATCACGGTCCTGCTTGTTCCAGGTGCCGGCCTCAACGGTAACGGGGGTGTAGCCCATCTCGCACAGCTTCTTGCGGGTATCCTCGTTCAGCTCGACATCGTACATATCGTGGGTCAGGCACAGCTCCGTGGTGTTGGACTGGCCCTTGCCGATGTGGTCGATAGTCATATCGTACAGGTCATCCTGCAGGCCGCTCTTGATGGCGTCGCCGCCGGTCTTTTCGACCTTGCCGCCCCAGCTCTCGATGTCGTCGAAGGTGATGCCCAGAGCCTCGCAGACCTTTTCAGCCGTCTGCTCACCAAAGCTGCCGTTCTTCTTGATGACCATCTTTACAGGATACTTGTTGGCCACGACCTCCTCAAAGGTCTTATAACCAGTGGTATCCACAAACTTCTGGGTGAACATGACGTTGATGAAGTTCTGGCCCAGATCACCGGCCAGACAAGCGATCTCGGTGCAGCCGCCAAACTCATACTCAGAAGGGCTCTGCTCGTAGCTCCACTTTGCAGGGCCGGCATTGGACATGACCAGATCGCACTCTTCGCCGCCGTTGACGATCATGGGAGCGCCCACGCCGCCGGGAGAAGTGGTGGTGATATCAATGGTAGAGCCTGCGGGCAGCTGAGGCAGCATGACACTCTGCAGGGCAGCAGCGTAGTTGTAAGCAGCGGTGCCGACTTCCTGTGCTGCAAAGGTCAGCTGAACCGGCTCAGTCAACTCCATGTTGCCAGTTGCGGCAGCAACACTGCCTGCCGCAGCAGTAGAGGTCGCGGCGGAAGCTGCAGAAGAAGCAGCAGTCTCAGCACCGGGAGCCATGCCGGCGCAGCCTGCCATAGCAGCAGTTGCACCAACCACACCTGCGACCTTCAGGAAATCTCTGCGAGTGATCTTTTTCATAACCCATTTCTCCTTTTCTCTTGGGGTTTCGTTGTCAGAACCAGACTGTGTCTTTCAACCTTCTTCTGCGGCGTTGCCGCTTTTCACAGTCTTTGTTCGTTTATGTTGTCTAAATTATATTCAATTCGGTCAGCTGTCGCAAGAGAGAAGTTCCGCCAGACCATTTCATTTTGCAACACAAATCAATTTTTTGCCCAAAAGCGTCCCAGAAATCGTTCCATTTTGGAACAAATTCAGGAACTTAACCAGAATTATTGTTTCAAGATAGAACCTTTTATAGATTTCGTTCCTTGTGTGTCATTTTTGTCCTCTATGCAGAAAGCCCCCGGCTAAGGCCGGGGGCTTGTTTCTGTGAACTTCTGCTTTTACTCCATCAATTTTCCGCCGTTTGCATTCAGACTCGCGCCAGTGATATAGGCCGCCTGCTCACTTGCAAGGAACACGGCACACCGCGCCACGTCCCAAGGTGTTCCGAGACGATGCAAAGGTACTGCCGACATCACCTTTTCGCGGTATTCTGGCGTCCAGCTCTGGGACATATCCGTCTCGATGGGGCCGCATTGCACCGCATTGATGCGAACGCCTTGCGGCGCAAATTCCAGTGCCCACTGACGAGTCAATGCCGTGAGACCAGCCTTGGACGCGCCATAGGCCGGGTTCGCGTTGGGATGAGGCGCACGGGAAGCGGAAGATGTGATATTGACGATGCAGCCTTTGCTCTCGCACAAAGCCTGCAGTAGCTTCTGGGTGATGCGGAAGACCGAGACGAGGTTGACCTGAATGATATGGTCAAAGGTCTCCGGGGTAGTCTGAAGCGTGCCGTCACGGTCAAGGATTCCGGCGTTGTTCACCAAAATATCCAGTCCGCCCCATTCCTCTGCGGCGGCGGCAAACTTCTCCGCCGTCTCCGGGGTGCAGATGTCGCCAAGAACGATCTGGCATTTCTGCCCCATGGCGGTGATCTCCTCTCTCAATGTAAGCAGTTCGGGCTCCTTGCGGGCGTTGATGATGACATCTGCGCCCTCCAGCGCCATCTGACGGGCGATCTCGCGCCCGATGCCGCGGCCTGCGCCCGTCACCAGCGCACGGCGGCCCATCAGCAGTTTCTGCGGAAGTGTTCTGATCTCGTCCTGCATACCTTTTCCTCCTTCAGCCATTTTCTCTTATTTTCTGCCGGTCATCTTGACGGCATACTTGATGGCGTTGACAAGGCTCAGCTCATTGCCGTTGCCCTTGCCTGCATGGTAGAAGTCGGTGCCATGGTCCACACTGGCGCGGATGATGGGCAGGCCCAGCGTGACATTGACGCCCTCCACAGCCTTCCACTCCTGCTTCTCACGGTCGTAGACGAAGCCCACGGTCTTGAGGGGGATATGGCCCTGATCGTGGTACATGCAGACCACGATGTCGTACCAGCCGCCGATGGCCTGCGAGAACACGCTGTCCGGCGGGCAGGGACCCACAACACCGGTGATGCCCTCGGCCTTGGCAGCCTCGATGGCCGGGGTGATCTCCTCGATCTCCTCGCGGCCGAACAGGCCGTTCTCGCCGCAGTGGGGGTTCAGGCCGGCCACCGCGATGCGGGGGTTCTCGATGCCCATATCCTTGCAGGCCTTATTGGCGATCTCGATGACTTCCAGCACACGCTCTTTCTTGACCCGGTCGCAGGCTTCGCGCAGGGAGACGTGGGTGGAGACGTGGACCACGCGCAGGTCGTGGTGGGCCAGCATCATGGTGTACTTCTTGGTGTGGGTGTAGGTGGCGTAAATCTCGGTGTGGCCGTCGAAATGGGTGTAGCCGTCCGACTTCTCGCCGTGATAGTATTCCAGAGCCTTGTTCATGGCTTCCTTGTTCAGGGCGTTGGTGCAGGTAGCGTCCACCTCACCGGCCATGGCCAGCTCGATGACCTTCTTGACACACTGGAAAGCGGCGTTGCCGCCCTCCACGCTCACCTTTGCCATCTCGAACTTGTTGATGTCCTCGATGAGGTCGAGGTGCAGCACGTCGATGGTTCCGGGGGTGAACAGGGCATCCGACACCTTGTCGCAGCGGTGGATGACGATGTCCTCACGGCCAACGAACTTCCTGGCCTGCTCGAACACCTTCACGTCGCCCACAACGATGGGGCGGCAGTAGGTGTACTGCTCCGGGTCTGCCAGAGCCTTGATGGTGATCTCCGGGCCGGAACCGGCGGGATCGCCCATCGTAATGCCAACGATAGGTTTATTCATAGCAGCCTTCTCCTTGCTTCAGCGCGTTTCAGTGCAGACCCTTGGCCTCGTTCTCGGCCAGGACCTTCTTGATGGCTTCCAGACCCTCTTCGGGGACGTAGTTGAAGGGGGCGCGGCACTTGCCGACGTTGTGGCCCTGCAGGGCCACTGCGGTCTTGATGATGGTGTTGGGGTTGCCGTACTTGAAGGTCTGCTGCAGGATGGCGATCGCGTCCTGAGCGGCCTGTGCGCCCTCGAGGTCGCCAGCCTTGAAGCAGTCGTAGATCTTTGCAACAGTGGCCGGCCAGATGTTGGCGCGGCCTGCAATGCCGCCTGCGCCGCCCTCTTTCAGGCAGGTCAGGATCGCGCCGTCGTTGCCGGCGAGGATGGCCACATCCTTGTCCAGCTCACGGGTCAGGCGGATGTAAGCTTTCAGGTTCTCGATGTCGCCGCTGGAATCCTTTGCGCCGACGATGACGTCCACGTCACGGCACAGTGCCTGCACGGTCTCGGGCAGGAGCTTGTTGCCGGTGCGGGCCGGGATGTTGTACAGGATGATGGGCAGGTTCACAGCCTTTGCCACGGCGGTGTAGTGGTCGTACAGCTCCTTCTGGGAGGCCAGTGCGAAGCTGGGGGTGATGATGGACAGTGCATCTGCGCCCATCTCCTCGGCGCGCTTGCTCATGCGGATGGTCTCGGCGGTGGTGATGCAGCCGGTGCCTGCGTAAACGGGGACGCGGCCCTTGACCTGGTCGATGACGGTAGCCAGGATCTCTTCCTTCTCCTTAAAAGAGAGGGCGTAAGCCTCGCCGTTGGTGCCCAGAGGGAACATGCCGTGGACGCCGCCTGCCAGCAGGCGCTCGACCTGCTGACGCAGAGCCTCGTGGTTGACGGTCTGCTCGTCATCGTTGTTCATCGGGGTGATTACCGGAGGGATAATGCCTTTGATGTCGCTGGTCTTCATAACGTGTTCTCCTTTTCTATTACATGATCTCCTGATACAGTTTGCGGGCGTCGTCAGCGGTGACGGGGCGCATATTGTTCACCAGCAGACGCTGCACCTGCATACCGGACTCGACCAGACCCTCAAGGTCCTCAGCGGGGACGCCGAACTCCTTCAGGCTGGTGGGGATGTCCAGATGCTTGACGATCGCTTCGAGGCGGGCGATCATCCATGCAGCCTTCTCGTCCACGGTGGTGCAGGTCTTGTTCTCGTGGCAGCAGCGGTCATAAGCCACAGCCAGACGCTCTTTGACAGCCGGATGCTCGCTGTTGAAGCGCATGACAGGAGCCAGCAGGATGGCGTTGGAGACGCCGTGTGCGATGTGGTACTTGCCGCCCAGAGGATAGCTCAGAGCGTGGACTGCGGTGGTGCCGGAAGCGGTGATGGCCAGACCGCCGTAGTAAGCTGCGATCTGCATCCGGTTCTTCTCGGCCATGGCATCGGGGTCATCGCAGGCTTTCTCAATGTTGTTCAGGATGAGGTCGAGGCCCTCCAGAGCGTACAGGTCGCTGAAGGGGTTGGCCTTGTTGCTGGTGAAGCACTCGATGCAGTGTGCCAGAGCATCAACGCCGGTAGCAGCTGCGATCTTGCGGGGCAGGTTCTTGATCATGCGGGCGTCGAGGATGACGTAGTCCGCGATCATGTTCTCGTTGACGATGCCGACCTTCAGCTCCTTCTCGGGGACAGCGACGATGGCGTTGGGAGTGACCTCAGCGCCGGTGCCGGCGGTGGTGGGGATGAGGACGATGGGGACGCACTTCTGAGCCATACCGGGGTTGTCCAGCAGCTCCTTGACGCCGTAGTCATCGGTCACCAGCACGCTTGCCAGCTTGGCTGCGTCCATGACGGAGCCGCCGCCGCAGGCCACGATGAGGTCGGCGCCGGAAGCCTTGAACTCATCCACCAGCTTCTGGACTGCCAAGTAGCTGGGTTCGGGAGGCAGCTCGTCCAGAACATAATACTCTGCGCCGGAAGCCTTCACAGCCTCCTCGGGCAGGGCGAACAGGCCAGCACCCTCAATGCCCTTGTCGGTGAACATTGCCACCTTCTTTGCACCACGGGCCTTGATGATGGCGGTGATGTTGTCCATTGCGTTCTCGCCGCCGTAAACTGCGTGCGGCATCTTCAGATTGTACTGGGTCAGCATAACAAATTTCCTCCTTCAAAAAATCAGCGGGTCTGGGCGGCGGTGGGGTTGTACAGCCCCACCGTCTCGCGCTTCGCGCCCATGACATCTTCTTCACGGAAGCGGATGTATTTGATGCCCTGACGGGTGCGGGCCGCGTAGGTCAAGTGCATGGCACCATCGCGGCTCTGCATCAGGTAGGGATACTCGTACTGCTTATTATTGGTCTTATTCTCGTCCCCCATGAAGCCCTCGCCGCGCTCCATCCAGCGGATCATCGGGAAGGTCTTGCCGCCGTCCTCAGAGAGGGCCACAGCCACCGGGCAGCGCAGGCCGGGCCATGCAGCTTTGCCCGGCTGAGGGGTTGGGGTGCAGGTGGGGTTGTAGGCGATTGCAATGCGGCCGCTCTGCAGTTTAAGGGCGCTGATGCTGGAATTGTTGTTGGGCAGCGGAGTAGCCACCGGCTCGCTCCACGTCTCGCCCCAGTCGAAGGACTCGCTGCGGTGGATGCGGTAGGCCTCGCGGTTGCGCATGAAAGCCACCAGATGGCCCGGCTCAAGCTCTACGACGTTGGCATGGACATGACCATTGCTCTTCGGCATCATGACCATATGCCAGGTCTTGCCCTCGTCGTCCGAAATGCGGAAAGCAGTGGGGTCGCCGGACAGGCCCTCAGCCGAGTCGGTGCAGAGCCAGTTGGCGAAGATCCAGCGGCCATTGCTCAACACCTGAATGGGCTGGCGGCAGAAGGTGCCCTCCTCGGGGAAGATCGTCTCATAGAGTCCCCACGTTTTGCCGCCGTCGGTGCTTTTCTGGCAGCGGACGACCGCTGTGTACTGCATATTGTCCTTGCCAGCCTGTCGGTCGAGCTGTGCAGTATACATGGCCCACACCGCGTTGTCCGGGCCGTAAAACAGCGAGGGGTTCTGCTCGCTGCGGGTGGGGTCGCCAGAGATGTCCACCGGCGGCAGCCACTGGGCACCATCCTTGGGCAGGACAGAGCAGATGATGCGGATGTCTGCGCTGCCCTCATAAGTACCGGCGAACCAGCAGCACAGCAGCGTGCCGTCGGGCAGCTCTACCATGGCAGGTGCATGGGCGGTGGGATAGCCGCCGGTGGGCAGCAGGGCTTCCAGCGTACCCATCTCTTCGTTTTCGTAGATCGTGCCGTCCCAAGTCAGGCCGGGAAGTTTTTTATATGTCATAGTGTCCTCCAAAAAATCAATCGTTCTATCGCAGTTTTCAAAAGCAATGCCTTTCAAACCGGCATATTTGCGATATGCAGTTTGCGGATGTTGCTTGTGCATTAAAAACGCAAACTGCTATAAATTTACTCTGCTGCAATGCGGTCTGCAAGGTCGAGCAGCAGTTTTTCGTGGCCGAAGCCGCCCGACTTGGTGATAACGTAGCGTGTGCAGCCGCGGTAGGTGAAGCGGGCCAGCACGACGCCCTTTTCCATCTCGCACACCGGCTCAAGCTCCTTGATGCCCACGCAGTTCATGCACTGTAACAGCGTGTCGCCGCCGGTGAGCAGCAGGGTCCCAAGCGCGGGGCTGGTGAACAGTTTGCCCAGCATATGGCCGATGCTGCTGGCGATGCCGACCCGCAGGCCCTCGAGGTCGAGGCCCCGGGCGGCGGCGTAATCCGCCGTGGGCTGGTTGCCGCCCTCGTCGTTGGTCTCGATGATGCAGCGGGGGTTCGCGGCCAGCATCTCGTTGATGCCCTGCAGGGCCTCTTTGCCGTTCTCGCTCTCCCAGTAGCCGGGGTCGAGCTTCTGGCGGGGGGTCAGGCGCAGGCGGGAGAAGCCGTTCTGTTCGGCCACATCCAGCTGGCGCAGGGTGATGGAGTTGACGCTTCCGCAGACCACCAGCAGACGGGGGTCCAGCTTCGGCATGGTGACCGTCCTGCGCTCGGTCATCTTCATCAGGTCGGGCAGCAGCGCTGCAAAGCCGGCACAGCCTGCCATCAGGCGGGGCTTGCCATTCCGGAACAGGGCGCGGCCCGTGGACGCAAGGTCGTCGAGGCTCCCGGCGTCAAAGACCAGGATGCCCTCCTGCTCCGGCACAGCCTCACCCTCTTTCAGGGTCGGGAAGCTGTAGGCAGGCACATCGGTCTGTTCCCCGATGAGCTCCGTCACCCTGGCGTGGCGCACCGGCTCGAAGGGGTCGATGCCGAAGGGACTCTCAGTCACAGGCACGCCGCTGATATAATGTACTCCGTCCCGGGTCACACGGTCGATCTGGGGGAAGGCCGGCAGGAACGGCAGCCGGCGCTCCCCGCTGGTTTTGAGCAGGGCCGAAAGCTCTGCTCCGATGTTTCCGCGCAGCGCGGAGTCTGTCTTTTTATAGATGCTGAAAACGCCCGCACTCATCGCCTCCCGGGTCAGTTTTGCGATGACGGCGTAGGCCTCCGCAGCGGACAGATGGCGTGTCTCAGTGTCCACCACCAGCACAGCGGCATCATTGGCTGCAAAATCCACCTGCTCTCCGACCACGACGCGGGTGGGGATGCCGCAGGCGGCGAACTGGACGCCCGTGTCCAGCGCACCTGTAAAGTCATCTGCAAGGATCAGCAGAAGCAGCATAGGTTGCTCCTCCTCTCATGATTTATTCTCTTGATACCATTATGCCTTATTTTGACACGGCGTGCATGGAAACGAGCGGCCTTTTCCGTTTTAATTTGAAACATCGATTAAGTTTTTTGGTTATAAAGTCTTAAACCGTTTCAAATAAGAACAGTCTTTGTTTGATTTTTGGAAGTTTATTTGCTAGAATAGTAGCAAATATGAACGGAGGTGTCCGTTGTGATAGAGACTCACACCCGTATTCTGGGCATCGCCCCCTACGACGGAATGCGCACCGCGATGGAGCAGGCGGCGCAGGCTTATCCCAATGTTGAAATGGACATTTACACCGGCGACCTGGAAGACGGGCAGGCCATCGTGCAGCAGATGCCCCCCAACTCCTACGACTGCATCATCTCCCGCGGCGGCACCGCAGCCCTCATCCGGCAGGTGACCGACCTGCCGGTGGTGGACATCCACATCTCGGTGTACGACGTGCTGCGCACCATGAAGCTGGCCGAGAATTATTCCAGCCTCTACGCCATCGTGGGCTTCCCCTCCATCACCGAGCCGGCCCACACCCTGTGCAGCCTGCTGGACTTCAACCTCGACATCCTCACCGTGAACAACGCTGCTGAGGTGCGCCACACCCTGGAACGCCTGCAGCAGGGCGGCTACCGGATGGTGGTCTGTGACATGGTCACCCACACCATCGCCCGGGAGATGGGCTTCGACGCCTTCCTCATCACCTCCGGCGTCGAAAGCCTCCACGCCGCCATCGACCAGGCCGTGAACATCAGCTCCTGGTTCGGCCATCTGCGGCAGGAGAACCTGTTCCTCCGCAGCATCACTCAGGGCCAGAATGGCCGCGTCATCGTCATGGAGTCCAACGGCGACCTCTTCTACAGCAGCATCTCCGAGGTCCCGGCGGAGCTGAGCAGCGTCCTTCAGTCCCACATCCGGGAGATACCGGCCAGCGGCAACCTCCGCTTTTACTACACCGAGCGGGACCAGCTCTACAGCATCACCGCCCAGCAGCTACTGATGAACAACATCCAGCGGTGTCTGTTCTACTGTGTTCCGGCCCGCATCCCGCTCCATTCCAGCCGTCCCGGTCTGCGCACCCTGAACAAAGGCGAGTGCGAATACCTCTTCGCCAACAGCTTCTACAGCCTCAGCGGCGCGATGGGTACCCAGGCGGCCGAGATACGCTCCCTCGCCCTGCTGCGCCAGCCGGTATTCATCTACGGCGAGCCCGGCACCGGCAAAGAGCAGATCGCACGCTATCTCTATCTGCACAGCTCCCTTGCAAACCACCCCTTCATCGTGGTGAACTGTGCGCTGCTGAATGAAAAGACCTGGGATTTCCTGCTCAACCACTACAACTCCCCTCTCAGCGCCACCGGAAACACCATCTATTTCCAGAATTTCGAGTCCATCCCGCCCCAGTGGAGTTCAGAGCTTCTTGCCGCCATTGAAGAGACCGGTCTTGCCCGCCGGGTGCGGCTCATCTTCTCCTGCTCCATCGTCGAGGGGGAGCCGGTGCCGGAAGTGCTGCGGCATTTCAGTGAGCGGCTGGGCTCACTGGCCCTTCCCCTGCCCTCCCTGCGCAGCCGCTCCGACGAGATCCCATCTCTGTCCAGCCTCTACCTCAACAGCCTGAACCTCGAGCTGGGCAAGCAGCTCTCGGGCTTCGAGCCCCGGGCCATCGAGATGCTCCGCCAGTACCCCTGGCCCAACAATTACACCCAGTTCAAAAACGTCCTGCGCGCCCTCGCCGCCCTGTCGGACGGCCCCTACATCCGGGCCGGGACGGTGGCCGATATGCTCTCCAAAGAGCGGACCCTGCGGGCCATGCCGCAGCCGGCTTCTGCCCGCAAACCCAGTGAGCAGACCCTCGAAGAGGTCATCCGCGATGTCGTCCAGCAGACCGTCGCCGCCCACGGCGGCAACCGCGCCGCCGCTGCCCGTCAGCTGGGCATCAGCCGCACGACCCTCTGGCGCTATATGGAAAAAATCGAGCAGAAACAACAGAATGTAGAAAAAGAGTCCTGAAAAGCACAAAAAAAGCTCCGGCTTTCGTACGAAAACCGGAGCTTTTTCTTGTGTTTTTACACGCCCGAATAGGCGGAGAAGCCGCCATCGATGGGCAGGCAGATGCCGGTGATGAAACCGGCAGCGTCATTGTTCAGCAGGAACAGCAGTGCGCCCACAAGGTCCTTTTCGCTGTCGCCGAAGCGGCCCAGCAGGGCGACTTTTGCGCCCGCCCGGGCCAGAGCCTTGGCGAAGATGGAGCACAGGGTGCCGCTTGCGCCCGTGACGACGGCCACCTTGCCGGTCAGGTCAGTGTTCAGTACATTCTGTTCCATGTTCTTCCTCTTTACAGGCTCAGCTGCGGTACTCGGCAGGCAGTTGGTCCATGCTCTGCCACTTGGTCATGGCCTCTTCCAGCTTCATGCCGTTGGCCACAGCGTCGCGGCGGCAGGCGTTGACGGCCTGGATCTCCTTCATCTTCTCGCCGGTCAGGCTGTAGCCCTTCATGGCGATGAGAGTGGCCGCCCAGGCGACCATCGGGATGGCGCAGAACAGGACGATAACGACCACATTCATGCCCGGAGTGTACGGGTCATACTGGGTGGGCAGGTTGTTCAGACCGATGAAGGTCACGGCAATGCCGACGACGGTGGCGGACAGGCTGGAAACGAGCTTATCCACCAGGCTGAACAGCGTACCCATGATGCCCGGAATATACTTACCGGAGCGGTAGGTCTCGTAGTCGGAGCAGTCGGCAACCATCGGAATGGGCATGTCGGCAGTAGCGTAGTATGCGCCGTAGCCGATGCCGAAGAACAGGATGAACAGAATCGTGTACAGGTTGATGGACAGACCATTCTCGCCCAGCAGGCTCAGATGGAATGCATCACCGTGACCCCACAGCAGCAGCAGGACCAGCACGCCGACATAGCAGGCCAGCGCGACGCTGACATACTTCGTCAGGCTGGCCTTCTGGCCCTTCTTCTGGCTGGTGCGCACAGAGAGAATGAAGAACGGCACACTGCAGGCGTAGCCCAGCACCATCATGGGCAGGTACAGCCCATCGTAAGCACCCATCATGCAGCCGTAGAGCATGCACAGGACCGTGGTGTTGTTGGCGATGGAGAGCGCCAGCTTCGTGCCAGCGCCCGCGATCATCAGACGCTGCATGGGTTTGTTTTCCCGGATGATCTGCAGATACTCGCTGACCTTGACCTTCTCGGTCTTTTCGCCGCCGATGCCGAAGTACTTGGGCTGATCCTTCTCCCAGATGCCGATGATGGCCAGGATGGTCAGCGCAATGGACATCACAATGCCCACGGGGGCCAGCGTGCGGAAGAAGCCCGCGGAGGAATAGCCGCCCTCATAGTTTTTGGCAAGGATGGGAGCCAGGAACTGCATAACGCCCATGCCCAGCAGACTGCCGACGGTGTTGAAGATCGTGAACAGCGGGCGCTGCTTGGGGTCGTTGGTCAGAACCGTCTGACCGGAACGGGTGCAGCTGGTCTGGAAGGTGTAGCCGATGACCCAGACAAAGTACAGGCCCACAAACGCGGCATAGCGTGCCCACATCATCGTATCGGGGATCATCGGGGTGATGCCGTACAGCACCAGAATGCTGACGGCCATGATAAGGTTGCCGATGGCCATGAACGGGCGGAATTTGCCGAACTTACCGTTCGTGCGGTCCATCAGCGCACCGATGATCGGGTCGGTGATGGCGTCGCACAGGCGCATGGCCGTGACCATGACCGAGGCAAACAGAGTGCCCAGCGCCAGTACATTGCTGCCGAAGGTGGCAATGTAGGAAAGCACAAGGACGTAATAAACATTCGTGGCACCGTTGTTCAGCGGAAACAGTACCAGCTGGTAAAGTTTGGCGCGATTGACGCTGGACGCTTTTGCATTTTCGCTCATGGGCTGCTCCTTGTTGTGGAAAAAGAAATCTTACTCAAAAGTCCCCGCCGGGGCCGGCGGGGAGCTTACGGAAATTCTGTAGAAATCAGGCTTTCTTAGCGGCTTTCAGGGATTTTTTGAAATCCTTGTAGGCCTTGTATTCTTCGGTCTTGCGGAACTTGATGCCGCCAATGATCCACATCACGATGCCCAGCAGGCAGAAGAAGGTGGAGGCACAGGCAATGATGATGCTCATGGTGACAACCGTCGGGCGGGTGACCTTGATGGTGGTGTTGGCACCCACGCCGTTCATGCCGCAGGAGTTGGCGATGGCATACAGGTTGTGGTGGCAGGCCTCGCGCATAGCGGTGACGATGACGGGGTCGTTCTTGTACTTGGGCAGGGTGTCGGTGACGAAGGACATCATGGCGTCGTAGATGGACACACCGGCCAGAACGCCGTCGGGACCGTTGACATACTGGGTCAGAACGTTATCGGTGATGACCATGCCGTCGCAGCCCCACTCGTTGCGCAGGATGCCGGTGACCAGACCGTAGTTGCCGCCGGACCAGACAGCGCCCCAGCGGGTGTAGGCGATCATAACGCCGTTGGCGTTGCCGACCTCGACGGGAGCCTGGAAGGCTTTCAGGTAGACTTCACGGGCAGCCTGCTCGTTCAGCCAGACGCCCAGACCGATACGGTCCTGCTCGCAGTCGTTCAGGGCAAAGTGCTTCATAACAACGTGGACGCCCTTGTCCTGAATTGCCTTGACTTCATAAGCGGACATCATGCCGGAGAGGAAGCCGTCCTCGGAGTAATACTCGAAGTTACGGCCGCCGTAGGGGGTGCGGTGAATGTTGTTGCCGGGGCCGTACAGGCAGGCGATGTCGGCCTCCAGGCAGTTGTTGCCGATGACCTTGCCGATCTCGGTCATGATCTCGGTGTTGAAGGTGGCAGCCATAACGTCCTCAGAGGTGAAGGCGGTGGCGGTCAGCTGGCTCTTGTCGTTGCCCAGCAGGCTGGCGGTCAGACCCTGGGGGCCGTTCTCGTCACGGGTACCGGGGGCTTCCACGCTCTTGACGGGCATGGTCCAGTGGAAGGCGTCGCCGATCAGGGAGTTCATCTCGTCGAAGGTCATCTGATCCAGCAGCTCGTCCCACTTGGGATCGTTGTAGTCCAGACCGATCATATCGTACAGCTTGACGCCGTTCTTGGCGCCGAGGGTGGGCATATCAACGCTCTCGTAGTCGGCAGAATCGTAGCGGATGTCCTTCAGGTCCTTCTTGAGCAGCTCGGTCAGGGCCAGCTTGACGGTTTCGGTGGGCAGGGTGCCGTTCCAGTCAGAGCGGCTCAGCCAGGTCACGGTCTCCTCAATGCCCTCGTACAGGTTGGGGTCGGCGCAGGACAGCTGGTTGGTGATGGCGGTGCCGTTTTCGCTGGTGGCATAGGTAGTGGTGTCGAGGGCATCCTCGGTCCAGGTGTAGGTCAGGTCGGCGTTGCCGTCGGCGGTCATCTTGCCGTTGGTGGACTCGACGGTGTAGCCCTTGGCAGCCAGAATGTTGTTGACAGCGTTGTGGGCATCGGTGGCGGCGGTGAAGTAGTAGTCACCGGCGTCCAGGATGTAGGTGCCGGCGCCGTAGGTGTCGTAGGAAGCGATGTCGCGCTTGTTGACGGTCATGGACAGGGTTTCGGAAGCGCCCGGCTCGATCATGCCGGTCTTGCCGAAGCCGACCAGAGAAACGGCAGACTTCTCGACGCCGTTTTCCTTGTCGTAGTCGGTGTAGGGGCTCTGGACATAGACCTGCACGGTCTTTTTGCCGGCCATGTCACCGGTGTTGGTGACCTTGACGGTGACGGTGTAGGTGTCATCGGCGGCATTGTAGCTGACGTTCATGTCGCTGATGTCGAAGTTGGTGTAGCTCATGCCGTAGCCGAAGGGGTAAGCCACGATGTCGCCGTAGGCGTAGTCGCCTGCGTTGCCGGTGCCGGTGACGAAGTCCTCGTAGCGGGTCTCGTAGTACTTGTAGCCCACATAGATGCCTTCCTGGTAGATCATGTAGGACTTAGCCTTGGCGGACACATCGCCGCCCTCGACATAGCCTTCGTAGGTGGTGGGGGTGAAGTTCCACATGGCGGGGGCGCTGAAGTTGTCGTAGCAGTAGGTATCGACCAGGCTGCCGGAGGGGTTGACCTTGCCGGTCAGGATCTCGGCCACGGCATTGATGCCGGAGATGCCCACGTCACCGATCCACAGTGCGGCGTCGATGTCGTACTCGTTGTTTTTGAGGAAATCGACCTGCAGGGCGTTGGCGGAGTTGATCAGCACGATGGTCTTTTTGACGATGCCGTTCTTCTTCATCTCGGCAACGTTCTGCAGCATAGCCTTCTCGTTCTCGTCGAGCGCCAGATAGTTGACCTCGCCATAGGAAAGGTCAGCACCCTCGCCGCCGACGCGGGACAGGGTCACGATGGCGGCATCGCCGTACTGGGCAACGCTGTCCTTGACCTCGTCGGTGTAGACGTCCCAAGGCACCTCGGCGGTGACCTCACTGGATTTAGCGACCGTGCCGCTCTTGGAGCGAGCGTAGTCCTTGCCGGCGCCGACGGTGTAGAAGTCCCACAGGGTGGGGTTGACGGTGACACCGACCTTTTCGAGGGCGGTGCGCAGGGTGTCGGCGGTGGAGGCATCAATATTGCCGGAGCCGGTGCCGCCGTACACGAGGTTGACGCTGCTGCTGGAGAAGGTGCTGACCTTCGCGTCGGCAGCCAGAGGCAGCGCATTGTTGTTGTTCATCAGCAGGGCAGCGCCCTCGGCCTCGACCTGCTGGGTCAAAGCCAGACCGTAGTTGACCATCTCCTCGGCGGAGTTGAAGTCGCTGGTGTAATACTGGGCGTTGGCGTCCTCGTTCTGCAGCTTCCAGAAGCTGCCGCCGAAACGGGCCGCCATGGTGTTGTCGAACTTTTGCAGAAGGATGCTAAGCGGGATCGAAACGATCATCACCACGGCGCAGATGATTGCCAGAATCTTCCACGGCGTAATGTGCTTACGCTTGGTCTTTTTGTAGGCCTTTTTCAAGGTCTGCTTTTGCATTTTCAGATCATCCATTACGTTTTTCTCCTTGTTTTATATAAAACAGCCGCACGGTGCGGCGTGTTTCAAAAGAATACGATGCGATTTCCGGGAGGTTTGTAGGGGCCGGGCATGCCCGGCCCGCGGCTTTCCCGCAAATGCTCGTCTGCCATTCGGCTGCGGGCCGCACATGTGTGGCCCCTACAGCTTGGCGAAATTTACACCCAGTTTGCGCTGGTGGACTTTTTCTTAGTCAGCTTGTAGTCCGGGTTCGGGGCATCGACCTTGCGGAATACCGCATCGTCGATGCTGTCCCCTGCCACGGCCTGGACCTTCGTCTCGCCGTTCAGCTTGACACGGAACTTGAAGATGTGCTCGCCCTCCTGCTCACTCAGCTTTTCGCCGTTGACATAAAGGCTTACCTGCTTCTGGTTGGAGTAGACCTTGACCTCGATCTCATTCTCGGTGCGGTCCGCATAGCGCTTCGAGCAGATATGCACGAACGGCTCGTCGCTCCACCACGCTTTATAGATGTAGAAGCTGTCCTTCTTGGTCTTGCGGTCAAACGTGACCAGGCCCTTATGGTTCATACCCGGCTCGCCGCCCTGGTCGCGGGCGTCGGCGGCAAAGTCGTACATGTTCCAGACGTGGGTCGCCCACAGCCATTTGTGGCGGTCAAAGCAGCGGAGCATGTACTCATGGTAGATGGCCTGATATTCCTCGGTGTGGTCACCGCGGCGGGGATGGCTGCTGTGCAGGTTCGGCATACCCTCGGCACCGTACTCGCTGAAACCGAGCGCACGGTTCGGGTAGCAGAGGTGGAAGAAGTCCATCCAGAGGTCGTTTAAAAAGAGGCCCGGCACGTACCAGCCCAGATACAGGTTCCAGCTGACGAGATCCGTGATATGCGCTACCGGGTTGAAGGGGCCGCACATCGCGTAGCAGGCCAGCGTCGTCAGGCGGGTCTTGTCCATCTCATGGCAGAGATCGTTCAGCACATGATGGTTGTCGCGCATGTCGCGGTTGTCCTTCGTCGAGATCGTGATCTCGTTCGAGACGCCCCAGCAGACGATGCAGGCGTGGTTGTAGTTCTGGACGATCAGCTCCTTCATCTGGCTGATCGTGTTTTCACGGCCATTGGGCATGTGCTCGGAAATGTAGGGGATCTCAGCCCAGACGACCATGCCGGCCTCATCGCAGAGGTCGTAGAAGTACTGGTCGTGCTGGTAGTGCGCCAGACGGATCGTGTTCGCGCCCAGCTCCTTGATGAGCTGCATATCCTCGTCGTGCATCTCGCGCGTGATGGCATTGCCCAGACCCTTGCGGTCCTGATGGCGGGAGACGCCGTGCAGCGGATACGGGCGGCCATTGAGGAAGAAGCCCTGCTTGGGGTCAACCGAGAAGCTGCGCACGCCGAAGCGCTGGCGTACCTCGTCCTGTACCTCGCCGTTCAGCACCAGACGCACCGCGCAGGTGTAGAGATACGGGTCGCGGACGCCGTCCCACAGGTGCGGGTGCTCCAGCGTGACCGTTGTGTCCCGGCCCTTGCCGGTCAGCACCTCGGCACCGGCGGCGTCGTAAATCGAGAACTCGACCTCGCCGTCGCCCTCCATCCAGGTCTTGACCTCGATGTCAGCGTTTGCGCCGTTGACAGTGGGCGTGATCTGCACGCCCGGGCCGCCGAGGTAATCCAGCGCGATGTGGTTCCGGCTGACGACCAGCAGGCTGACGTCGCGGTAGATGCCGCCGTAGAAGGTGAAGTCAGCCTTCTGGGGGTAGACGCGGTCATTTTTGCTGTTGTCCGCCTCCACGATCAGCTCATTGCTGTCGGCCAGCAGCGCCGTGACATCCGCGCGGAAGGTGGAGTAGCCGCCGTCGTGGCGGGCGACCTCCACCCCGTTCAGCGTGACCTTGGCGCTGGCATTCACGCCCTCAAACTGCAGCCAGACCTGTTGGGTATTCTTGTCAAAAGCGGGCGCCGTGAACTGCGTCTTGTAGATGCAGGTGCCGCGCCAGTAGTCGTTGCCGCCGTCCTGGCCGTCGATGTTGTTCCAGGTGTGCGGCAGGTCCACGGCAGTGGTCTTACCGTCGGGGCCGGTGAACTGCCAGTTCTTCATCAGCTTGGTCGTGCTTCGCATTGCGCCCTCCTGTGTTGTTTTTTACTGTACTTGTATTGTACAGAACTGTTAAATTTCTGGCAATAGGTTTGCGAAAAGTGGTATTTCTGGCGGGATATTCGGTTTTTGGGGTACAAAAAAGGCCGCCCGTTCTTTGTACATCTTGCACAAAAAACAGGCGGTATTTTTTCTTTCATCCCCTGGTGAGCGGCATCACGATCTTGACGGCGAACAGCTCTCCGCGGGGCTCTGTCGCCATGGTGCCACTGTATTTCTGCACGACACGGCGGGCAACTTTCAGCTCATAGCTGTGGCGGCGTCCGTGGTCGGACTGGCTGCCGGACAGCGCCGGGCCGATGACGTTGATGACCGCGAAGCCCTGCCGCCTGCATACAAGCAGGTCGATCATGCGGCGGTCATTCGGCTGCTGGGCTGCAGCGTCGATGGCCTGGTCGAGCAGGTTCGAGAACAGCGCGTACAGGTCACCCGGCTCGATGGCCGCAAGGCAGGTGCCATCGGCCACGCAGTTCAGGCGGATGCGCTGGGCCTCACACAGCAGGCTCTTTTCGGTCAGGACGACGTCCAGCACCTCATTACCGGTGGCAGCGTTGGCGTCGTACATCCGGGCCGCCTGCTCGGCCTCGTCAAGGCTCTGCGTTGTGGCCTCGTCGGGCTGCAGGCGGCGCAGGTCGGCGATTTGAACCTTGAGCTCATGGCACTTGCGGTTGATGATCTGCACGTTCTGCCGTGCGATCTGGTACTGCTTGCGCTGGCGGTCATACAGAAGGTTCAGTGCGTCCATCTCCTTTTGCATGGCCGCTTTTTTGAAAAGCTCGGTCTGTAAATAGAGCAGCGTCACACAGTAAAACTGGGTCAGCATCGACGGTGCAACTACCGCCGATGGCTGCAGCCCGACGCGCAGACTGGTTTGCAGTGCAAAAAACTGAAAGACGAATATCGCGCCCAGAAGTCCGGCACTGCCCAACTGGCGAGGGCCGATGTGGTAGATGCCGTCCTCCGGCATCGTGCGCGCCATGGTATACCGGACTGTCACACAGCAGGCAATGGTAAAGCCCAGCTGCCCCAGCAGCATCGGCGTGCTGTGCAGCGGCAGATGGCGCATTCCAAGCGTCTGCGCCGTCCAGATCAGAACGCGCCACAGCTCATAGGCCGACTCCGTCGTCAGGACGATCCAAATGCTGCAATATGCGCTGGCCGACCAGTCCAGCAACGTGCAGAGATGGGTTGACACCGCAGCCCAGATGAAATAACCGCCGTAAATCACCAGCAGCATCGCCGGCTTGGCGTGGCCGCTGTTGGCCCAGATGATAACCTGCGCAAACAGCACTGCCGCGATAAAATTCAGGGCGGTGCGCATGGTAAAATTCCTGCGTTTTTTCAGCGGCAGCCAGTAGGCCAGCTCCGCACCGCACAGGCCGACAGCACAAACCACCCATGTCAGAAGTGTATCCACCTACAGCGCACCCCCGACATAGGCCGCCAGCGCGGCCAGAAAGGCCGTGCGCTGGCGGCGGCTGATCTCCAGCCGTTCCTCCCCCACCTGCACCAGATCATCCTGCACGCCCCTGACGTGGCGCAGGTTGACCAGATAGCACTGGTTGCAGCGCGCAAAGTGGTAGGCAGCCAGATCCTTTTCGGCCTTCAGCAGACTGCCGCGCACCGACCAGGTATCCGTGGCCGTGTGGTAGTGCAAAAGGCGGTCCCGCGTTTCCAGATAAAGGATGTCATCGGTATCCAGCAGCTGCACCCCGCCGCTGACCTGCAAGGCCACCTGCCCGCCGCGGCGGCGCTGGATGCGCTGCAAGGCGCGCTCCAGCTTGGTGCTGAACTGGTAGTAGCTGACGGGCTTGAGCACAAAGTCGAGCGCGTCGACCTCATACCCGCGGATGGCATACTGTGCCATGTTGGTGACGAACACGAGCACCACATCCGGGTCCTGCCTGCGGATGCGCTCCGCCGTCGGCATACCGCCGAGCTTTGGCATCTCAATATCCAGAAAGATGATGTCAAACCCGGGGCGGTACGGTTCCACAAGCTGTGCCCCGTCCGAGAAGGCGGTCACGTCCAGCTGGTGTCCGCTCTCCTGCGCATACTGCGCGATGAACCCGCAGAGCTGCGCCCGCATGGCGTCGTTGTCCTCGACCACGGCGATTTTCGCCATCTGCTGTGCCTCCTTTCCTGCATAAGCCTGCCTATTGCATATATATTTATTATGGCAAAAGACAACAAAAAAAGCAACACCTTTGCAGGAAAAGGTGCTGCCGTTATGATAAATTTTATACCAGCATGACGAGTGTGCCCGCGACAAGCACGGCCAGACCTGTCAGAGCCTTTCTGCTCAGGCGCTCATGGAACACGATGTAGGAGAACAGCACCGTGACCAGAATGCTCAGCTTATCGATGGGCGCGACGAGGCTGGCCGGGCCGAGCTGCAGCGCTTTGTAATAGCACAGCCAGCTGGCACCCGTCGCCAGGCCCGACAGACAGATGAAGCCAAGCTCATTTTTGGGCACCGCCTTCACCTGGCCCTGCTTACCCTGCACAAACACCATGACCCACGCCATGATGAGCACCACGCCGGTGCGCAGCGCCGTACCGAGATTTGACTCGACCCCGGTGATGCCGACCTTGCCCAGGATCGAGGTCAGCGCCGCAAAAATGGCCGAACCGAACGCCGCCAACATCCAGCCGTTTTCCTCTTTCTGGACGCCGCCCTTTTTCTCGATCATCAGGAACGTGCCGGCGGCGATCAACACAACGCCGATGCCCCTGGTCAAGGTCACACTCTCGCCCAGCAGCAGTGCAGCCAGCAAGATCGTCATGACCGTGCTGCTCTTGTCGATGGGCACGACCTTATCGATCGGCCCGCGCTGCAAGGCATAAAAATAGCACAGCCAGCTGACACCCGTAGCCAGACCCGACAGCCCCAGGAATGCCAGACTTCTGGCCGGGATACTGGCAATCGTCCCCTGCGAGCCGACCACAAACACCATGACCCACGCAAAAATCAGCACAATGATCGTGCGGATGGCCGTGGCCACGGTGGAATCCGTTTTGCGAATGCCGCATTTTGCCAGAATGGATGTCAGACCCGCGAACAGCGCAGAGCCGACTGCGTACAGTAACCACATACAAATCGCCTCATTCAGCACTATTGTACGCGCTTTGCCCGTCTTGTGCAACCTGCTTTTGTACAAATCACGTTTTTACGCAAAAGCCGCACCCCGGTCTCTGCGCGGGGTGCCCTGCGCACATGCCGACGGAAAAGCTCCCACTGTCTGTCGGCCTCCCTGTTGGCCCGGCTCACAATGTCGTCGGCCTCGCGCCGAGCATCCGCCAGCAGCTTATCAGCGTCCCGCTGTGCCTGGGCGGTAAGCTCGTCCGCCTTCGCGCGGGCGTCGGCCTCCTCTGCTTTGAGGGATGCAAGATATTGATCTGCCGCCGCCTGCGCGTCCTCAAACACATGGTTCAGGCTCAGCGCAGCCTCGGCCAATGAGCCGGCCTGCTCCCACTTTGTTAGCACAAAACAGATACAAAAAAGCACCTGCCGCGGTGTGCAGCAGGTGTTCATCAGTCGTCAGCGGTCCGGCTCACAGTCGAGAATCGACGGGATGTCCGTCCAGCGGTCTGCCTCGGCGGTGTAACGTTCATGCAGCCAGGCGACGGCCTTATCCAAGCCCGCCTGGTCGCCGTCAAACAGCTGCGTCTCGATCTTTTCCTCGGCGGTATGCTCGATGCTCCACGGGCCGGGCCAGACCTCGGCACAGAGGGCCTCGCGCTTTTTCTTGCCGCTCTCGTCGCTCGGGTCGGGCACCTTGATGGGGGTGATGACATAGCGCATACCGCCCTCTGCCCCGGAATACGGGTTGCCGTTGTGGAACCAGTGATAGATCGGGAATGCGTCAAGCATGGTCGGCACCTCTTTTTGCACAAATAAAAATGCCCCGAAGCGAAACGCCTCGGGGTATCTTGGAGCGGGATACGAGTCTCGAACTCGCCACCTACTGCTTGGGAAGCAGTCACTCTACCGGATGAGCTAATCCCGCATCAGTGACTGCTATTATAGCGCAAATCAGGTAGGTTGTCAAGGGGGCAAGTTGGCGGCAACGGCAAAGCGGCAGAGCCCCTCGCCTTTATATCATACTGAACAAATCCACCTGGCTCGTTTCGGGCAGACTGCCCAAAGCGCCGACGGCGCGGAGCTTGTCAAAAACAGACTGCGCCACACCGCTGGCCTGCTGCAATTCCTCCACCGAGATATACTCCTGCCCGTGCATCGTGGCCTGTTCCAGCGCAACGGCGGCGGCATCACCCAGACCGCGGATGGCCGTGAACGGCAGACGCACCTTGCCGTCCTCAACCACGTACTTGCTGGCATAGCTCCTGCCCAGCTCGATGGGCAAAAACTCGCAGCCGCGCTGCAGCATTTCGTTTTCCAGCTGCAGGCTGACCAGCGCGTCATCGTCCTTGGCGGTGCGCTCGTCCTTGGGGATCTTTTCGTTGTCTCGCAGGTGCTGCTTCGCCACACGGACGCCGCCCACGGCGGCCTCGTAGTCAATATCCGCGCCGCGCACCGTGAAGTACACCGCGTAGAAGATGGCCGGGTGGTAGACCTTGAACCACATCAGGCGGATGGCCGCCATCAGGTAGGCCACGGCATGGGCCTTGGGGAACATATACTTGATCTTGCGGCAG
>OGCO01001803.1_pt1 | contig 30675 bp, 28 predicted proteins | sample 1570171 | NCBI WGS metagenome assembly OGCO01 (sample SAMEA4370583, study PRJEB24528) | human gut metagenome
AGCATAGCCTGTCACCACTGTAGTCAGCAGTTTGGACTATGCTAATATCATACCAGAGAGGGTGTGACTAATGGCTGAACAGCAGGTCTTTGCCACAAAGGGAAATCTTATACTTTATAAAAAGGCTCTGAAGCTTGCCGCATTGGGCTATGAGCTTTTGGACAGAAAAAGAAATATCCTTATAAGAGAGCTTATGAGCCTTGTTGACAAAGCAGGAGAGCTTAGAGGAAGCATTGAGGACACCTACAAGGAAGCCTACAGCGCACTCCAGCTTGCAAATATCTCCATGGGTCTTGTTACACCTTATGCAAATTGTATCCCTGTTGAAACAGGCGTTGAGATAAGCACAAGAAGCGTCATGGGCGTTGAGCTGCCAAAGGTCACCCTTAAAGAACGCCCTCTGAAAGTCACATACGGCTTTTCTCAGACCGATTCTCAGCTTGACAGAGCCTATCTTGCCTTTGAAAAGGTAAAACAGACCACAGCAGTCCTCGCAGAAGTGGAAAACAGTATCTACAGACTGTCCGTAGCCATAAAAAAGACACAGCGCAGAGCAAACGCCCTGCAAAACATAATCATTCCAAGAAATGAACGCATAGTGAAATTCATTACTGACTCTCTTGAAGAAAAGGACAGAGAGGAGTTCTCACGAATGAAAGTAATAAAGGCGGCAAAGCTAAAGTCGGCAAAATGACATTTGTAATGGCGCGGCGTAATTTCTGCAATGTTATTGTAGGGGCGGTCACTCTCCGTGACGGGCATTTCACGCTGTGCATTTATTAATGCAACACCCTTGTACTGCACAAATAAATTGCAGGGGCGACCTGAGGTCGCACGTCTAGTCGCCAGCTTGAAGCATTATAAAAACATGAAAGGAAAGATAAAAATGGAATATATCAAAAAAGTATTCAGAAGCTATTGGATATTGTCCATATTCTGCGTTGTGCTGGGCATTGCGCTCATAATCGACCCTAATTTCTTCACCGCCGCCATAGGTTATGTTATTGGTGGACTTTTCACCGCATTCGGTGCAGTGGAGCTTGTAAGATACTTCGCCATGGGCAGAGACGACCAGAGCTATTCTTCAAGCCTTGTGAGAGGGATCATCCTCGCTGCCATAGGCATTTTCATTATCATAAGACCTGATTTTATCCCGAAAGTCATTGCCGTTGTCTGCGGACTTTATATGCTCATAAGCGGCATCGTGAACATTCAGGACTCCCTTAACCTTAGACGTGCAGGTGTAGAAAGCTGGAACGTAAGCTGTATCTCAGCCGCTGTTACCACTCTCGTTGGTATACTTCTTCTTTTTGACCCTCTTATTTTAGGGGAAACCGCAATGATAGTCCTTGGTATCGCTCTGCTCGTTTCAGGTGTGACAAATATCTTCGGCTGTTTTACCGCAGGCTCAAAGCTCAAAAAGGTAAATAAGCTTATGAAAAAAGAGCTCAAAGACAGACCTGATAAGGATCATTATATAGATATTTAGGATATTATCGTAGGGGCGACCTAGGGTCGCCCACTTTTTTTCACTATTTTAGCAGTTTGGCGTATTTCTTTACAAAAATATGTGCATTTTATTGACACGGGATGTGATTTCACAAGTTTCAACAAATATTTTTGCGTCGATTTGTAAAAGTCTATAAAAATTAAAAAAAGCCTTGACAAATGAGGTCAAAAGGTATATACTCATAACTGTAAACAGCAAAGGCGCTGTGAACCACTTAGGTTCGCAGTGTCTTTTTTATTTTTTTAGACTATAATTTATAATAGGAGGAATTCAATATGGCAAACGTTCCTGAATATTTCGGCTCAGACGTATTCAATGAATCAGTGATGAAAGAAAGACTTCCAAAGGCTACATACAAGGCTTTGAAGAAGACTATCGACAACGGCGATCCACTTGATATCGAGGTTGCAAACATCGTTGCAAATGCAATGAAGGATTGGGCAGTTGAAAAGGGCTGCACACATTACACTCATTGGTTCCAGCCAATGACAGGTCTTACAGCAGAAAAGCTCGACAGCTTTATCTCACCAACTGAGGACGGTCACGTTATCATGGAGTTCTCAGGCAAGGAGCTTGTTAAGGGCGAACCTGACGCTTCTTCTTTCCCTTCAGGCGGATTGAGAGCAACATTCGAGGCAAGAGGCTATACAGCTTGGGACCCAACTTCATACGCATTCATTAAGGAAAAAGCACTTTGTATTCCTACTGCTTTCTGTTCATACAATGGCGAAGCTCTTGATAAGAAAACTCCGCTTCTCCGTTCAATGGAAGCTATCAATAAGTCAGCTCTCAGAATTCTGAAGTTGTTCGGCTCAGACGCAACAAGAGTTACAGCAAACGTTGGTCCTGAGCAGGAATACTTCCTTGTAGACAGAGAGATGTATGCAAAGAGAGAGGATCTTATCCTTGCAGGCAGATCGCTTTACGGCGCACCTGCTCCAAAGGGTCAGGAACTTGAAGATCACTATTTCGGTACTATCAAGACAAGAGTTCAGGCTTACATGAAAGATCTTGACGAGCAGCTCTGGAGACTTGGTATCTACGCTAAAACAAAGCATAACGAGGTAGCGCCTGCTCAGCATGAGCTTGCTCCTATCTATGGCACAACAAATATCGCCACCGACCACAACCAGCTCACAATGGAGATCATGAAGAGAACAGCTAGAAAGCACGGCTTCAAGTGCCTGCTTCATGAGAAGCCATTCGCTGGCATCAACGGTTCAGGTAAGCATAACAACTGGTCTATCTCAACAAACACAGGTGTAAACCTCCTCGATCCTGGTAAAACACCTGCTGAGAACGCTCAGTTCCTCCTGTTCCTTACAGCAGTTATCAAGGCTGTAAATGATTATCAGGATATCCTGAGAGCTTCAGTTGCTTCTGCTGGTAACGACCATAGACTTGGCGCTAACGAAGCTCCTCCGGCTATTATTTCTATCTTCCTTGGCGACGAGCTTACAGGCGTTCTTGATGCTATCGTAAACGGCGTTAAGTATGAGGACAAGAGAGTTGAGATGGAGATCGGTGTTGACGTTCTGCCACACTTCCCTAAGGATACAACAGATCGTAACAGAACTTCACCATTTGCATTCACAGGCAATAAGTTTGAGTTCAGAATGCCTGGTTCAAAGCTCTCAGTAGCAGGTCCTAACACAGTTCTTAACACTATCGTTGCTGACGTTCTCGATCAGTTTGCTGACGAGCTTGAAAAGGCTGACAACTTCCAGGACGCTCTTGACGATCTTATCAAGAGAACTATCAAGGAAAATCAGAACATCATCTTCAACGGCAATGGTTATTCAGACGAGTGGCCTGTTGAAGCTGAAAAGAGAGGACTTCTTAACCTTAAGTCAACTCCTGAAGCTGTTCCTGCATTCCTTGCACAAAAGAATGTTGACGTATTCTCTAAGTACGGAGTTTATACAGAAGCTGAGCTTCAGTCAAGAGTTGAGATCCTCCTCGACGAGTATTGCAAGACGCTCAATATCGAGGCTCTTACAATGATCGACATGGCTAAGAAGGAGATCCTTCCTGCTGCAGCTAAGTATATCAAGGATATCGCAAAGACTGCTGAGCTTGCAAAGAGCTGCGGTGCTGAAACTGTATTTGAGGAAGAGACCGTTAAGGAAATTTCAGCTCTCGTAACTGAGATGTACAAGGCACTTGGCACACTGGAAGCTGATGTACAGAAAGTACACTCTATCGAGGACACACAGGAAATGGCAAACTTCTTCCACGATACTATCTTTGCAGATATGGGTGCTCTCAGAGTTCCGGCTGATAAGATCGAAACACTGGTAGGCAAGGATTACTGGCCTTATCCAACATACAGCGATCTGCTGTTCTACGTTAAGTAAGGGACAATTCAAATTTTCAATATAACACGGACTTTATAACAAACTAACCACAGATCTACTACTTTGTTCCCCTACAGCTACAATAATATACAGAATGCACAATGAAGTGTATGACAGACCGAGCCGAATGGCTTTGGTCGTCATACACTTTTTTGTATTTTAGGAGGAAAAAGATATGACAAACACTGTAACAGTATTGGCTGAAAGCACAGGCTTCAGTGCCGTCAATACTATATGGGTACTGTTGGGAGCTGCACTTGTATTCTTTATGCAGGCAGGCTTCGCAATGGTTGAAACGGGCTTCACCCGTGCGAAAAACGCAGGTAACATAATCATGAAAAACCTGATGGACTTCTGTATCGGAACTCCGCTGTTCTGGCTCTTTGGTTTCGGTATAATGTTTGGCGACGGAAAGTTCATCGGAGCTTACAAGGGAATTGCAGATTCAACATATGCCTCAGCTGCTCCAGACGGAGTGCCTTTCTTTGCATTCCTTATCTTCCAGACAGTTTTCTGTGCAACAGCAGCAACTATCGTTTCTGGAGCTATGGCAGAAAGAACAAAGTTCATTTCTTATTGTATCTATTCAGCAATTATAAGCCTTCTGGTCTATCCTATCGAGGCTCACTGGATCTGGGGCGGCGGCTGGCTCGCAGACCTCGGCTTCCATGATTTCGCAGGTTCGACTTGCGTTCATATGGCAGGCGGCGTTGCAGCATTCGTTGGCGCAGCTATCCTTGGTCCTCGTATCGGTAAGTATGACAAGAACGGCAAGGCAAAGGCTATCCCAGGTCACTCGCTTACACTTGGCGCACTTGGCTGCTTTATCCTTTGGTTCTGCTGGTTCGGTTTCAACGGTGCGTCAACAACTTCAATGGAAGGCGACGCTATCCCGCTTGCAGGTAAGGTTTTCGTAACAACAAACCTTGCAGCAGCAGTTGCAACGATCACAACAATGATTTTTACTTGGATCAAGTACAAGAAGCCTGATGTTTCAATGACACTTAACGCTTCACTTGCAGGTCTGGTAGCTATCACAGCTCCATGCGACACAGTTTCACCAGTATCAGCAGCTATAATCGGTATCGTTGCAGGTATCCTTGTAGTTGTAGGTGTAGAGTTTATAGATCAGGTACTCAAGATAGATGACCCAGTTGGTGCTTGCGGAGTTCATATGCTCAACGGTATGTGGGGTACTATCGCAGTGGGTCTTTTCTCAGACGGTACTTGCGGTGAAAAGGGACTCTTCACAGGCGGTGGAGCACATCTCCTTGGTATCCAGCTTCTCGGTATGGTATCAGTTATCGCTTGGGTAGCTATCACAATGACTATCGTATTCCAGATCATCAAGCACACGATCGGTCTTAGAGCTTCCGAGCAGGAAGAGATCCTTGGTCTTGACGTTACAGAGCATGGTCTTGTATCTTCTTACGCTGACTTCGCACCAGCAATGTCACAGGCAATGCTCAGCTATACAAAGGACGACGCAAAGAGCGTTGTAAAGGTAGACAAGTCAACAGAGCCTGTAGTTCCTGTTGAGAAGGCCATCAAGGTAGAATCTTATGCAACAGACGCACCGTCTGCTGACGGCACACCTAAAATGACAAAGGTCGCTATCATCTGCAAGCAGCAGAAGCTCAACGATCTTATCACAGCTTTGGAGGACATCGACGTAACAGGTGTTACAGTAACGAACGTTCTTGGCTGCGGAATGCAAAAAGGACAGCCTGAGTATTACCGTGGTGCAGTTGTTGAAACAAATCTGCTGCCAAAGGTAAAGGTCGAGGTCGTTATTTGCAAGGTACCAACAAGAGCAGTTATTGATGCTGCAAAGGCAGCCCTTTACACAGGTCATATCGGAGACGGAAAGATCTTTGTATACAACATTGAGAACGTAGTAAAGATCAGAACGAATGAAGAGGGTTATGACGCACTTCAGGACGATTAAGCCTTAAAGATGACGGGTGACTACCCAATAAAATTGCCCCCATCCCACTTATAAATTATAGCTTGGAACCCGTGGTCGAGTAATTCGGCTGCGGGTTTCAAGTTTTTATGAGGGGGAGTATAAGTGAGGAATGAGGAGTGAGGAGTGAGGAATGGGCAAAGCCGACCAGAGTAAAGAACAAGCACAAAGTAAAAGTCAGCATCGAGCGGAGCGATTTTGCGGCGGAAGGACTTGCCCGAATAAGATGTAGGGGAGAGTTTTTGCGGTTATCGGACAATGTTGTCATCGTGGCTTGTTACTTCGACGGGCGAACGGTGTTCGCCCCTACATATACATTGTGCGGTCATTAGAATTTGTGCAATAAAACAAAAACAGGACAGCCCTCATGAGCTGTCCTGTTTGCGTTAATGCGAATTATTCTTCTATTTCTGTGGTCTTGATGTGAAGCTCCTCAAGCTGCTTCTCGTCTACTGTGGACGGACAAGCACTCATAAGCTCGCTGGCGTTCTGTACCTTTGGGAACGCTATTACATCTCTCAGACTGTCTGCATTGCAGATTATCATGGAAAGTCTGTCAAGTCCTATGCCCATGCCGCCATGCGGTGGTGCGGCATAACGATAGGCGTCTACGAGGAAGCCGAACTTTGCTTCTATCTCTTCGTCTGTCATGCCCAGTGCTTCAAACATTTTCTGCTGAAGCTCAAAGTCTGTTATTCTCATTGAGCCTGATGAAAGCTCTGTGCCGTTGAGGACAAGATCCCACGCCTTTGCACGGACGTTTGCAGGGTCGGTGTCAAGATAGTCAAGACACTCCTCCATTGGCATTGTGAATGGGTGGTGCGCTGCTACCCATGTGTCGTTCTCGTCATCATACTCAAAGAATGGCATTTCTGTTATCCATACAAAATTGAACTTGCCCTCTGGGATAACGCCAAGACGCTTTCCGCAGATAAGTCTGAGTGCGCCGAGAGTTGGAAGAACTACCTTGTTCTTGTCTGCACAGATGAGGATAAGGTCGCCCTTTTCTGCTCCAACGGCTGCGTTTATCTTCTCAAGATCGCCTTCGCCAAGGAACTTTTTGAACGAGCAGTTTGGCTCGTCTGCCCAGCGGATATATGCAAGACCCTTTGCACCTATGCCCTTTGCGTGCTCAACAAGCTTGTCGATTTCTTTTCTTGTGTATGTTGCCGCACCGCCCTTGACGTTTATTGCACGAACTGAGCCGCCTGCCTCGATAGCTGACTTGAATACCACAAAGTCTATATCCTTAACGGTGTCTGTGATATCCTGTATCTCCATGCCGAAACGTGTATCAGGCTTGTCAGAGCCATAACGGCTCATTGCGTCTGCAAATGTAAGTCTTGGTAGTGGGAGCGTTACCTCTACACCGAGTATCTCTTTGAAAAGCTTTTCGATATAGCCCTCAATACAAGCCTGGATATCCTCCTGATCGACAAAGGACATTTCAAGGTCTATCTGTGTGAACTCAGGCTGTCTGTCAGCTCTCAGATCCTCGTCACGGAAACATCTTGCAAGCTGGATATACCTGTCATAGCCTGATATCATAAGGAGCTGCTTGTATATCTGCGGTGACTGCGGAAGTGCATAGAACTTGCCTGCGTGAACTCTTGAAGGAACGAGGTAATCTCTTGCACCCTCAGGAGTGGACTTCATCATCATAGGAGTTTCTATTTCAAGGAAACCATTGTCATAGAAATACTCTCTTGTTATCTGAGCGATCTTATGACGGGTGATGATATTCTTCTGAAGCTTTGGATTTCTAAGGTCAAGGTAGCGGTATTTGAGCTTCAGCTCATCGTTTACCTTATCTGAGTTTGTTACCTCAAATGGTGTTGTTTCAGCCTTTGAGAGAATTCTCAGGTCTGTTACGGCAACTTCTATCTTGCCTGTTTTTAGCTTTTCGTTCACGCTCTCACGAGGACGTACCATACCCTTTGCCATGAGGACATACTCGCTTTTTACAAGCTGAGCCTTTTCAAAAACGGCTCTGTCAGTTTCATCATTGAATGCAAGCTGTACAAGTCCAGTTCTGTCACGGAGATTGATGAAGATAAGGTTGCCCATATCTCTTACTCTGTCGGCAAAGCCGCATACAACGACTTCCTGCTCTGTTTCAGGCACTTCGCCGCAGTAATGGGTCCTGCGTAAGCCCTTCATTGTATCAAGTTTCATTTTACATTACTTCCTTTTCTTTGGGTTTATATTGATAAAAAAATTATTCGTCGCTTTCGTCTGTTTTGCTGACAGCAGGCGGGAAGCTGTCGAGATAGGCTCTGACGAACTTCTTCTTGTTGTCCCAGAACATGAGGAACAATCCCACGAGCCATATTGCGGCAAAGCATACTGCGCCTGTTTTCTCTTCCAGTGCCACAAGCATAAGGGTGAGGAAAAGCACAATCACCGTCCATATGACGCCCACAACATAGGCATAGATAGGCTTTCTGAACTTGCCGTATATCCTAGAGCCGTTGGGGGTCTTTTCTACCTTGCCATAAAAGCCTGTTGAGCCTCCGTCACGCTTTTTGGCAGTGTGGTGGAATATCTGAAAGCTTTCGGTGCCTGTGCGGTAGCCATAAAAAATGGTATCGTCACGGTGGTTTTTCATGAACTTGCTTTGGGAGAGAATGTTTATGGTTGGTCTATGCTCTATAAGGTCACCGTCAAGCTTTCTGAGAACTCTTTTGGGCGAAAGTGAGGTCTCTACCTCATAGGTCACGGGTCTTATTGCAAGCATTATTTATCTTCCTTTTTATCGGGATAATCAGCAGGGTCAAAGACCTTGTCGTTTATCTTTATCTGTCCGCCTGTGTGGGTGTTGCAGAGCATACCATAGATAGTGCCGCATTTTGTACACCTGAACTGGTGGAAAAGCTTTTCGGCATACCACTTGTTGTCGTTATCCATTATCTTATCAAGTGGGCAGGTCTGATAGGTCATTTCAACTTCCCCTGCCAGCAGCATTCTTGCAAGAGAACCTATGCAGAGCATATATTCCTGCGGAGTGTGTATTTCTACCAAAGGTATTTTCTCGCACTGTTCACATCTCATTGCTTAGTTCTCCTTTCCGATAAATTTCTCTATATCAGCGTCGATATCCTTGAACATATCTGCCATAAGTGCGTTTGAAAAGTTCTCGGCAATGGTGTTGTCAAGCCTGATATCTGTCTGCTCGCCTGTTGCCATGTTTTTGAGCTTTGCAACGCCTGATTCTATCTCGTTGTCGCCAAGCACCATAACGAACTTTGCACCTGTTTTGTTTGCATACTTCATCTGAGCGTTAAGTCCTTTGCCTATAAGGTCATATTCTACGAAACAGCCCTCTTCTCTAAGCTCGGAGGCTATGCCCATTGCCTTTTTAAGGGCGTCCTCGCCCATTGGTACGATATAAAGGTCGCAGGTCTTTGGCTCCATATAGTCGCAGCCCTGAGCGTCCATTACCATGAGAAGTCTTTCAAGTCCCAGACCAAAACCGAGGGCAGGGGTAGGCTTGCCGCCAAGCTGCTCGATAAGTCCGTCATAACGTCCGCCACCGCAGACTGTACCCTGTGCGCCTATCTCATCGGTGATGAACTCGAAAACTGTTCTTGTATAGTAGTCAAGACCTCTTACTATCTTAGGGTTGATGTCAAAGTCGATGCCCATTACGGAGAGGTACTCCTGAAGCTTCTCAAAGTGTTCTTTGCAATCATCGCAGAGATAATCGAGGATAACAGGGGCGTCCTTGCCAAGCTCCTGACAGTGTTTGATTTTACAATCAAGTATTCTCATTGGATTTTTGTCAAGTCTGTCCCGACAGGTCTCGCAAAGCTGGTCTTTTCTTGCGGCAAAATACTCTTTCAGAGCCTTGCGATACTCTGCACGGCAGGTTGGACAGCCTATAGAGTTGATGTTGAGCTTGATGTTTCTGAGCCCTGCTCTGTCAAGAACGCTTTTTGCAAGTGAAATTACCTCTGCGTCTGCTCTTGGGCTTTCAGAGCCGACCATTTCACAGCCGAACTGGTGGAACTCTCTGAGTCTGCCTTTCTGTGTGTTCTCGTGTCTGAAACATGAGAGGATATAATAGACCTTCTGCGGCAGACCCTCGTTCATAATACCGTTTTCAAGAACTGCTCTCATTGCGCCTGATGTTACCTCCGGGCGGAGTGTGAACTTTGAGTCGCCTGCTGCGGAAACTGAATACATCTCTTTCTGAACAACGTCTGTTGTTTCGCCAACAGAACGCACGAACAGACCTGTTTCCTCAAAAGTTGGTACTCTTATTTCTTTGAAGCCGTATATTTCGGCAGCTTCGGAAACTATCTTCTCTACAGTGTGCCACTTATAGACCTTTGAGGGAACAATGTCTTCTGTGCCTTTTGGCTTTTTAATTGTCAATGCCATATAATAACGATCCTTTCTGTATTTTGTCTTGAACTTTTGAATACCGATATCGTTTAAATAACTGTGATATCGGGACGTTGTTAATAAACGGGCGAACACTGTTCACCGCTACATTAAAGAGCCTTGGTGCTGTTAATTACAACGTTTCAAATTTCAAAATCGTCAATAAAACCTTTTTTTATATAATAACCGAATTTAAGACATTCGTCAAGTGCTGTTGTGCTGCCTTTTTCGGTCATTGACCAATTATTTCGCTGAGTGCTGCCACGGCTGGCAGGGCAGGGGATAATTTTCTGTGTGAAAAAGTGCTCTGCAAGCTTTTTTGCACGCCGCATATGATATGCGGTAGTGACTATAATAATGCTTTTGCAGTTTGGGAAATGCTTTTTTACAAGCTTGGCTGCGTTTTGCAGATTTTCCACGGTATCAAGAGAATGTGTTTCCACAGTTATGGCGGAGGTCGGTATGCCGCATTTTTCGGCGGCGATGAGCATGGCTTTATACTCTTCCATTTCGCCTTGTGAAGTATTTTGCACTTTTCCGCCGCAAAATATGAGATTTGGGGCTTTTCCCTCGTGAAAAAGCTTTGCCGCAAGGGGAACACGATAGTCGCAGGCTTTGCGGCTTCCCAGAACTATTATAACGTCGGCAGTTTCGCCTTTATAGTCAAGACCCTCGAAAAGAAGCTTGTCTACTATTTCGGGGGTGATGTTTTCTTTTGTTAGCTGGCTGGCTTTCATTGTTATACCGCCTTTGCTTTTTTTGGTGTGCTGAGATAAGGTATTCGAGAGTGAGTGAGGAGCGAAAAAGCGGGACGTCGCATTTCTGTGAAGCAGAAATTGAGCCGCTCCCCTACGGGGGTGGATAAAAAAAATAAAGCCGTCCCCTAGTAAGGGACGACTTTTACCGTGATACCACCCTAATTATCCGAACATCTTCGTGCCGGATCACTCTAACGCTTTAACGCAGCTATACGTCCGTTCTTGAACAAACGGAAGCTCCAAGGTGTCCTTCTTCCTGCCCTTTGTGTGAACCCTCTCACCAACGGCTCTCGCTGAAACATAAGAACGGAATACTCTCCCTTTCATCGCTTTTGTATATGAAATTTCAATTATATCTTTGTAGGATTAACGATATCTCTCCAGTCAAGATCGCCTCGCTCAAGTGCGTGGATAAGCGCTTCAGCGGTGGCAATGTTTGTGGCTACCGGAATGTTGTGTACATCGCAAAGTCTGAGGAGATTCATATCATTAGGTTCGTGTGGCTTCACTGAGATAGGATCTCTGAAAAACAGAAGCAGGTCTATCTCGTTGCAGGATATTCTTGCTGCGATCTGCTGGTCGCCGCCCTGTGAGCCGCTGAGATAACGCTGAACGTTAAGGCCTGTTGCTTCGGCTACCATTTTTCCCGTAGTACCTGTGGCACAAAGATTGTGCTTGCTTAGTACACCGCAATAGGCGATACAGAACTGTACCATGAGTTCCTTTTTTGTGTCATGAGCAATAAGTGCAATATTCAATGGAAACCCCCCGTTTATATATTAGTATATTAATGAACAAATAAGTTTCGTTATATAAAACAGCCGCACTATGCGCAGATACCCTCACGCATACGGCTGATAATATACTCAAACCTTGATGGAGAGGGGTATATGCTCGCCCTTTATTCTTCTTGAAATAGCAGAGAATGCAAGGAAGCCCATAGAGCTTGATGAAAGCGGCGCACCCTTTCCTGTTGCAAGAGGGATAGCACTATCTTCAGGGATAACACCCAGAAGCTGAACGCCGACTGTGTCGATGATAGCGTCAAGGTCGTCCATTTCGTCAAACTCGAATATTCTCTTGTTTGCCTTGTTGATAACAAGTCTTTGCTTCTGATTTCCTCTCTTATAGAACTCATCTGACATCATTCTTGCATCTCTTACGCATACAGGATCAGGAGTTGTAACTATAAGTATAAGGTCGGAATTAGTAACTATATCAAATACAGAACCGTTGATACCTGCAGAGGTGTCAATGATTATGTATTCAAAATACTTTCTCATTTCCTGTGTGATCTTTTCGATATCCTCAGCCTTGAGCTGAACGAACGGGTCGGACGGAGCACAGAGAACGCTCAGGTTTGAAGCAAGCTTAACAGTTGTTGTTGCCTTGTATACGTCGCAAGTACCCTCAAGAACGTCACCTAGATCGTATGTAATATTACCCTGCATACCAAGCATGATATCCATACATCTCAGACCAAAGTCAAGCTCAATTATAAGTGTACGGTTTCCCTGCTTGGCAAGGGCATAACCGAGACAGGCGCTTATAGAAGATTTGCCTGTTCCGCCTTTACCGGAAGTAACTGCAATAATTTTTGACATAAAACTCATTGCTCCTTTCATATATCAATCCTGCGGCTGACCGCAGAACGCATCAGCAATAATAGCTTGCCCCTTCACAGCCGTGAAAAGGCAGATTTAAGAAAACGTTTCAGTACCCTCCGCAGGCAATGCGGAGAAGCATAGCGTTACCTAATAATATTGTACCACATATTTTGAAATTGTCAAAGACATTTGTACAAAAAAATACAAAATCGTTAATTCACATTAATTTTCACTTTTATTTTTGTCAATTTTGCACAATGCCATATCAGCGCTACAGAGTTTGTAATAATAAATCATAGCAAACCGATAAAAATATTATACAATAAGATTATTAATGCTATAAAAATTATTTTTGAAAATTATATAACAAAATAAAAAATCGGACAGGTAGTTATAATTTTTGGAACAATACATATAAATGTACAAACTTTGAAAACAGAAAGCGAGGAAAAGGGTATGTTTATCAAGACAATAAAAGTAAAAAAGCCAACATTTGCGGTGATTGGGGCGGTTCTGGCGGCGTTGGCACTGTTGGCGGTGATAATAGTGACAGTGGTGAGGATATCGTCGCCTGCGGTGTACGAGATGAAAAGCGAAGCGCAAAGACAAGCGTTTTTGAAAGAAATGGGCTGGGAGGTGTCTGACGAATACGATGAATGCAAGGCGGTGACCATACCGAAAGAATTCAATGAGGTGTATGAAAAGTATAATAAGCTTCAGAAGCAGCAGGGCTTTGACTTGGAGGACTATAAAGGGAAAATCGCTGAGGTGTATACATATGCTGTGAAGAATTATGGGAATAAGAAACAGGAGGTCAGGGCTAATCTTATCGTCTGTGAGGGACAGCTTGTGGGAGGAGATGTATGCTCAGCGGAGCTGGACGGATTTATGCAGGGACTGAGGAAAAAGTAGGCGTCTGAGCGTGGAACGTCGGCATTATGAATAAGGGTAAACTAATGCTTCCTAGGTCGAAAAAACTGATACAAATAGTAATAAAACGTCTGTGGAGCATATCTGCAGGCGTTTGCTTTTGGTCAAGTTTTTTCGCATATTTGACTTTTGGCGGTATCGTATGCTATAATCTTTATAAGAAAATTGTCAGAAAGGCTTTTGCTATGAGACTTGATAAATTTGTTTCTTCACAGCGTAATGATATTTCCCGAAGCATGGTGAGAGAGCTTTGCAGAAAAGGTCAGGTGACTGTAAACGGAAAGGTCGCCAAGGCGGCCGATGCTAAGGTCAGCGAAAACGATATTGTTGCTGTAAAGGGCGTGGAGATATGCTATAAAAAGTTTGTCTACATAATGATGAACAAGCCGCAGGGTGTGGTTTGCTCCACTCGTGACGGAGAGTCGAAAACTGTCCTTGAGCTAGTACCTCCTGAGATGTTCAGGGAGGGACTTTTCCCTGCGGGCAGGCTCGATAAGGATACTGAGGGCTTTGTGCTTCTCACTGATGACGGAGCTCTCGCCCACAGAATGTTGTCCCCTAAGACCCATGTTCCGAAAACCTATTTCGTCAGACTTCGTGACCCTTGGCAGGAAAATTATGCTCAGGCATTCGCTGAGGGCATGACTATCGACGGCGGAGAGAAATGTCTGCCTGCGGAATTTTCCGCAAGTGTGAACTGTCCCGATGAATGTACTGTTGTGCTTCATGAGGGTAAGTATCATCAGGTCAAGAGAATGTTTGAAAAGCTGGGAAATAAAGTTGTTTTTCTTAAGCGGATAAAGATCGGAGAACTGCCTTTAGATCCGGACCTGCCTCTTGGAAGCTGTTTAGAAATAATGCACAAAGATGTTGAAAGATTATTGACAGCGAAATCGTTTAAATGTAAGTAATTACCTATTCTATGTGAATTTTCGTCAATATTCATAATGAGATATAATAAAGTTTAGTAAAAAAAACTCTTGCGGGTATGTTAAAAATTTGTTATGATAAAAGCATAGCTAATTAGGATATTAGTAAAATTCAAATAGGGAGGTCCTTTTTTAATGGCAAGTGTATCATTAAGGGAAATTTATAAGAAGTATGCAGGCGGCGTTATCGCTGTTTCAGACTTCAACATTGAGATCAAGGATAAGGAGTTTATCATCCTCGTAGGTCCTTCTGGTTGTGGTAAGTCTACAACACTTAGAATGATCGCAGGTCTTGAAGAGATCAGTGAAGGTGAGCTTTACATCGGCGACAGACTTGTAAACGACATCGCTCCTAAGGATAGAGATATCGCAATGGTATTCCAGAACTACGCTCTGTATCCTCACATGACAGTATTTGAGAACATGGCATTCGGTCTGAAGCTCAGAAAGGTACCAAAGGACGAGATCGCAAGAAAGGTAGAGGAAGCAGCAAGAATACTTGACATCGCTCACCTTCTTGACAGAAAGCCAAAGGCTCTCTCCGGTGGTCAGAGACAGCGTGTAGCCCTCGGTAGAGCTATCGTTCGTGAGCCACAGGTATTCCTTCTTGACGAGCCTCTTTCAAACCTCGATGCTAAACTGAGAGCACAGATGAGAACTGAGATCTCTAAGCTCCATAAGAAGCTCGGTACTACATTCATCTATGTAACTCATGACCAGACAGAGGCTATGACAATGGGTGACCGTATCGTAGTTATGAAGGACGGTTACATTCAGCAGATCGACACACCAACAAATCTTTACAACGATCCAGTAAACCAGTTCGTTGCAGGATTCATTGGTTCACCACAGATGAACTTCATCGACGCTAAGCTTCTCAAGGTAGACGGCAAGTATGTTGTTGAGTTCGGTTCTGAGGATACAAAGACAACAAGAGGCGTTAAGTATCAGGTAACAGTTCCAGAGTCTAAGGTAGATCCTGAAGTTCTTGAGCCACTGGTTGATCAGGAAGTTGTTCTTGGTGTTCGTCCAGAGTGTATCCACGATGAGCCTGCATTCCTCGCTCAGGCTACAACAGGCGTTATCAACACAACTGTTGAAGTAACTGAAATGATGGGTGCTGAAACATATCTGTACCTCAACTGCGAGGGTATCCAGCTCACAGCTAGAGTTTCACCTCGTTCTGACGTTCGTCCACAGGATGAGCTTAAGGTTGCTATCGATCCTAACAGAATCCATATCTTCGATAAGGAGACTGAGAAGGCAGTTCTTAACTAATAAGAATTTTTATCATATTGATATAACCAAAAAGTACGGCTTTGTCCGTACTTTTTGTGTTATATGCGGTGTGAAACCGATTTCGCTATCATAGATTAGAAAGGTACAAATAATGGATACAAAAAAATTGTTGGCAGTGCTTGTGAGTGTTGCTATGTGCGGAGCGGCTTTTGCAGGCTGCGGAAATAATGCGGACAGCTCAAAGGCTGAAAGCAAAGCGGAGTCTTCAAGCTCGCAGGTCGAAAAAATGCCTGAAACTGACGAGGAGTGGACGCAGGCTATGTATGACAAGGCTATGGTGTCATACGGCAACACTTCTATGATGCAGAATGTTATAAAGAAAGCACAGTCAGGCGAAAAGGTCACTGTGGCGTATCTTGGCGGCTCTATCACTGAGGGTATTTCTGCCGGTGCAGACGGCTGTTATGCTAAGCTCACTTATGATTATTTTGCACAGAAATTCGGTACGGGGGATAACGTCCAGTATGTGAACGCAGGTCTTAGCGGTACGCCGTCTAAGCTTGGAATACTCAGGCTCGACAGAGATGTGCTGGCTTATGAGCCTGACATATGCTTTATCGAATTTGCAGTAAATGACGGCACTGAGACTGACTATCAGAACGCTTACGAGTCCATAGTCAGAACGCTTTTGCAGAAGAATATCACTCCTGTTCTGCTGTTCTCGGTGACAGAAAACGATCATTCTGCTCAGGATTATATGAAGCAGATAGGCGAGTTTTATCACCTGCCGATGATATCATACTGTGACGCACTAAGATATCTTTTCGCAAACAACAGAATGACTTGGAAAGATTTCTCTGACGATCAGTCACACCCTAACACTGAGGGTCACAAGCTTGTGGCTTCAATGGTGGACTACTATTTTGACACTGTTATGGACGTTGCGCCAGAGGGCGATTATGTTATGCCGACAGACACTGTTTTCTCTCCACGAGAGGTGGACGCTCATATGTATGAGGGCGACAGCCTTACGCCAACAAGCCTTGGAAGTTGGAAGGAAGGCTCTACTATCGCAAGCTTCACAAATGGCTGGACTTACGACAACACCGGAGATAACAGCCCTATCGTATTCGAGTTCAAGGACAAAAAATTCTTGTACATGATATACAAAGAGGTGAAGCAGGGCGAGTTCGGCAAGCTTCATGTTAAGGTAACAGCAGACGGAGAGGTGTATGACGAAAGCGATTACGATACCATAAGTCCGTCAGGCTGGGGAAATGCTCAGATACAGAATATCGCCATGATGCCTGAAGCAACTAACTATACCGTTGAAATATCAATGGCGGCAGGCGATGAGGATAAGCATGGAGAAGTGCTTGCCTTTGGCTATACTGAATAGCTGTTTGAAATTTTAGCAAAAATAATAAGGCAGATGGTTTTTTAGCGGCTGTGGGAACGGCTTGCTCTGGAAAGCCGTCTGCCTGTTTTTTGTGTGTATTTATGTGGCGTTATGTACAAATAAGAAGGCTTCGATTTGTGAGTGTATACAAGAATTTGAATTAATACGCAAATAAAGAAATTATCCCCTGTTCATTTTTAATTTATTTATATTTTGGTGCTATAATGACTTGTGTAAAGATACATAAGTGGAAAATGTCTTTGTATACTTGATCTTATATGAAAATATGAACTTGTATGGCAGATAGCGGAAAGGTGATATCTATGATAAAAATGAAAAGAATATTTGCGGCGGCTTCTGCCGTTGTAATGGCGGCGGGAGTGTTCGCTTCCTGTGGAAATACAGACAGCTCTTCAAAGGCTGAAAATGTCGGAAGCTCCCACGTTACGGAAAAAGGCGAGATGCGTGATATTTCTTCTATGGACCTTGTGAAAGAAATGAATTTGTGCTGGAATTTGGGCAACTCCCTTGACGTGTGCAACGCCGACCGTGACGGTGACGGTCAGGTGGACGAAAATTCAGAGAAAGTTGACGAAACCCTGTGGGGAAATGTGAAAACTACTCCCGAAATTTTCGACCAGCTCAAAAAGGACGGCTTCAACGCAGTGAGAATACCTATCACATGGCGTGACCACCTGTCTGACGATTACACCATAGACGAGGACTGGATGAACAGAGTTGAAGAAGTCGTTGATTATGCTTATGACAGAGATTTCTATGTTATCATAAACGTTCATCATGACGGTGGCGGTGACCCTGACTTCGGTGCATGGATAAGAACGGAAGCCGAGGCTGATTACGAAAACTTTTCAAAAAAGTATAACAAGATCTGGACGCAGATAGCAAAGAGGTTTGAGAACTATTCTGATAAGCTTATTTTCGAGTCCATGAATGAGGTGGGCTTTGACGATATGGGAACAAATCAGGCTTACGAACTGCTCAACAAGATAAATCAGGACTTTGTTGACCTTATAAGGAAACAGGGCGGAAACAATCCGAAAAGGCATCTTTTGATAGCAGGCTATTGGACGGACGTGGAAAAGACCTGCTCAAAACTTTTCAAAATGCCCGATGACCCTGAAAATAGGTGCATAGTTTCGGTGCATTATTATACGCCTTGGGAGTTCTGCGTTTGCACAAATCAGTATAACTGGGGAACTGAGCCTGAGATAAAGACAATGGTCAATAACGTGAATAAGCTTAAAACTACATTTGTGGATAATGGCATACCTGTTATTGTGGGAGAGTATGGAAACTGCAAGGGCAATGACGAGGTGGACAGAGTGTTTTTTGACGAGTACTTTACGAAGCTCACACATGACATTGGCATACCGGCATTCTTGTGGGACGACGGCGGAGTGTTTGATAGAACTGATCTCACTTGGCAGGAAGAGGGACTGCTGGACGCTTTGCATAGAGCGGTGAGTGGAGAGGAGTATATTGTAGAGCGCATTAAGTGAGGGTTATAAGTGGGAGTGAGGAATGGGCATAGCTGACCAGAGTAAAGACCAAGCATGAAGTAAAATTCAGAACCGAGCGAAGCGAGCAAAAGGTACAGGGCAAAGCCCTGTCAGAGCTTGAAGCAGAGCCTCAATAGGCGAAAGCCTACAAGCGGTGCAGAAAAAAGCGAAAAAGCATATAAAAGTAAAGAACAAAACAAAGCGGTGTCGGAGCAAAAACTCTGCACCGCTTTGTTTCTCTCCCATAGCGCAATGTAAATCCGCAAAGAGCGACAGCGATTTTGCGGCACGGCAAGCCATAGCGCAATTGTAGGGGACGGCGCCCTCGACGTCCCGCTTCGGGGAGTTGCGAGGTTTGAGTTTCCATAAACCATGTGGGTGAACTAAACGGGCGAACACTGTTCGCCCCTACATTGTTCGTGCGTTGTTTCGCAAATTGTTGTCAACAATAAGATAACAAAAGTTGTGTCATTGTCACAGAAATTCGTGAAATCAGGGCGGATTAACTGCATTTTTGCGTATTGCAAAAATCAAAAATAAATGTTATAATCAGTTGTGTATCACTATTTTCAGAAAGGCAGGCGGATAATGTGGCGGAAAAGATAAGCGAAAAAATACAAAAGAAAAAACCGAAAAAACTTATAAATATGATATTCTCACAGAAAACCACTATTATCCTGCTTCTTGCATTGCAGCTTATTTTCATTTTTATCATCTTCCAAAGCTTCGCTGTGCATTATGCCTATCTGCATATCGTTTTTTCTACTGTGGCTATCGTGCTTGCTATCTATATCCTTAACAGCAGCGAGAACCCTGCCTATAAATTGGCGTGGATAGTACCCCTTGTTATCGTGCCTATCTTTACGGTGGTGCTTTATATATTACTCAAAAATCAGTTTTCAACAAGAAAGGTCAGAAACCTTTATGCTAAGAAATCCGCCAATACAAGACCTTTCCTTAAAACAAATGAACAGATAATGAGCTATCTCCATGAAAGTGAGCCTGATTTTTATAAGCTTGCAAACTATGTGGATAAGTCGGGGGGCTACCCTGTCTGCGGTAATACGGAGGTCACTTATTTTCCCCTTGGCGAAGATAAGTATAAGGCTATGCTTGAGGAGCTTCAGAAAGCTCAGGAGTTTATCTTTATGGAGTATTTTATTATCGACGACGGTGAAATGTGGCGTGAGATAGTTAAGATACTTCTTGAAAAAGCTAAGGCAGGCGTGGAGGTAAGACTTCTTTATGACGGCATGGGCTCTCAGTTCACTTTACCTTTCAGATATAAGAAAAAGCTTACCGACCAAGGGGTAAAATGCCTTGTTTTCAATCCTTTCCGCCCTATGCTTTCTACTATACAGAATAATCGTGACCATAGAAAAATTCTTGTTATCGACGGCAACGTGGCTTTCAACGGGGGCGTTAATATCGCCGACGAGTATATAAACCGCAAGGAGCGTTTCGGTCATTGGAAAGATACCGCAGTTATGCTAAAGGGCGACGGCGTTTGGAATTTTACCATGATGTTTCTGCAAATGTGGGAGGTCATCTCAGGTGATAAAACTGAGTATAATATGTACCGCCCAACTGTAAAAAACGTTGTGAACAACGGCTATGTTATCCCCTACGGTGACTCCCCTCTCGATGACGAGAATGTGGGCGAGCTTGTCTATATGGGTATGATAAACAATGCCAAGGATTATATCTATATCTCTACCCCGTATCTTATTCCTGACAACGAAATGCTCACCGTCCTGGGCTATGCGGCAAAAAGCGGTGTTGATGTTAGGATAATCACTCCTGAGATACCTGATAAATGGTATGTGAGCGTTATAACAAGGTCTTTCTACAGAGATCTTGAAACGCTGGGTGTGAAAGTCTATGAGTATAAAGGCGGCTTTAACCACGCCAAAATGTTCCTCTCGGACGATAAGTCGGCCGTGGTGGGTACGATAAATCTCGACTACAGAAGCTTGTATCTCCATTTTGAGTGTGCAACTTATATGTACAAAACAAGTTGTATAAAGGATATAAAAGCGGACTTTGACGATATGTTTGAAAACCGCTGTCATAGGATAACACATGATGATATAAATAACCGCAGCTTCTGGTCAAGGTTCATGTCGGTCATTCTCAGGACCATTGCGCCTCTTTTGTAAAAATGTATTTTACGAGGTATCAGGGGAAAAATAAGCCTATCTTTGCTTTTGCATAGCTTGGAGGGCTTTTATGATACTTCTGAATAAATTGTTTTCGGCAAAAAAATCCGCAAAGGCCAGAGTGGACTATCCTCTCTTGCTTCTCGGTGCGGTCATATATGGCGTGAGCGTGGGACTGGTTTTAAGCCCTAATGAAATTGCCCCCGGAGGTGCTTCGGGGCTTGCTGTCATGTTGTCAAGATTTCTGCCTCTTGGCGTCGGCTCGCTTACAATGGCGATAAATCTTCCTTTGTTGGCGGTTAGCCTTTATGTGTTCGGCTGGCGTTTCCTTGTGGGAACTGTTGTAGCTATTGCAGTTTCGGGTCTGACAGCGGATATGTGTACGCTTTTTACACCACTCACAAATGATATTTTCCTCAGCGCAATAGCAGGTGGTATTCTGTTGGGCGCAGGCTGTGGGATAGTTTTTCGTTCAGGGGGAACAACAGGCGGAACTGATATCGCCGCAAAGCTTATCAAAAGGAAAAAGCCCTACATGGCGGCAGGACAGATATTTATGCTTGCAGACGGTGTGATATGTGTGCTCAGCGGTTTTGTTTTTGGCAGTATCGACAACGCGCTGTATTCGTTCTTTACGCTGTGGGTGTTCTCAAAAACACTGGATATGATACTCTACGGCGGCGACAGAGGAAAGCTTGCGCTGATAATAAGCCCTGCCGCAGATAAAATACTCCATAGGCTTCTTAATGAGGGCAACTTGGGGTGTACGGTCATAAAAGCCCGAACGGGATACACGGGAGAGGACAGAGATCTTATACTTTGCGCAGTGAGAAAACGCAGGATAACGGACGTTCGCAGGATAGCATCGGAAACTGACGAAAAGGCTTTCGTGCTTGTGGGTGACGTGAGCGAGATAATAGGCGAGGGCTTCAGGCTCTCTGATGAATACTTCTGAAAGGACATTACAATGGACATAAAAGATTTTAAGGGACACATTTTCGACTTGGACGGCACGCTGACAAGATCAAATCACGTTTGGTCAAAGATAGACGAGGAATTTCTCGGCAAGCGTGGGATAAAAGTGCCTGAGGACTATTTCAAGCAGGTGTCTGCAATGAATTTCGAGCAGGCGGCTGTTTATACAAACGATAGATTTTCTCTGGGTGAGAACATTCAGAATATAATGAAGGAATGGTTCGATATGGCGGTGTATGAGTATACGAACGTTATCGAGCTTTGCGGAAACGCAGGGGAGTATGTGCGAAAGCTTAAGGAACAGGGCAGGAAGATAGCATTGGCGACCGCTTCAACTGAGGAGCTTTATAAGCCTGTGCTAAAGAGAAACGGCATTTTGGATCAATTTGATTGCTTCGTGTCTACAGAGCAGGTGGAGAGGGGAAAAGGCTTTCCTGATGTTTATGAGCTGGCGGCTGAGAAACTGGGGCTTGAATCGAAGAATTGCGTGGTTTATGAGGATATAGTCGAGGGCATAAAAGGAGCGAAAGCAGGCGGGTTCTTTGCTGTGGCTTGCTTGAATGACCATTACTCGCATGACTGGGACGAGATGAGAGAGATCGCTGATGCGACCGTGGAGGACGGAAAGTTTCCGGTTTAATGAGGAATGAGGAATTAGGAATGAGCATAGCTGACCAGAGCTGTGCCCCCAGCACCGAGCGTAGCGAGAGATAAAACGCAGGCTCAAGCCCGGCGTTAGAGGGCTTGTGGGGTCAAGGGGCAAAGCCCATTGCGGAGTTTGAGGCAGAGCCTCATTCGGCGCAAGCCGATTAGGCGGTGCAGAGAGGAAAAGAAGAATTGCAACGTTGCAACTTAATAAAAAGTTGTATCGAAGAACAAAACTGCACCGCTTATACTATATCCTTATACAGAGTAAAGTCCGCAAAGAGCGACAGCGATTTTGCGGCATTGCAAAGTAGCGCATAAGTGTAGGGGCTGGCGTCCTCGACAGCCCGTTTCGGGGAGTTGCGAGTTTTGGGTTTTCATGAAGTTGAGCGGGCGACCAACACGGGCGAACAGTGTTCGCCCCTACAGAAAATCATCGCCGACAGGCGATACCATAATTCCTCATTCCTCACTCCTCACTCCTCATTCCTCACTCGACAAACGATAAAATTTACAAAAAATTAATAAAATTCTTTGACAAATGATTGACAAAGAAGAGCACAGATGTTATAATTATAGTACCTCTTTATGAGGTCTATTTTTTTGCGCTCTTTTTTTGAGCGTGAAAAAGCATAAGTTACCTCAGGGCTGTGTGACAGCTTGCGTGAAAACGTATGAGGGAGGCAGACGTACCCTGAATGTTCTTGCGGGGTATAAATTTCGTCAGGAGGTGCCGAAATGAGAGTAAAAATTACACTTGCTTGTACTGAGTGTAAGCAGAGAAACTACAACACTAAGAAGAACAAGAAGAATGACCCTGACAGACTTGAAATGAACAAGTATTGCAAGTTCTGTAAGAAACACACTCTTCACAAAGAGACTAAGTAATATTGAAAGGAGCTATTTCTAATGGCTAAAAAAACAGATGTTACTAAGTCTTCAAAAAAGGATACCGGCAAGGATCAGAAGAAAAAGGGCGGAATAAGAAAATATTTCAGAGAGCTTAAAGCTGAAATGAAAAAGGTCGTTTGGCCTACAAGACAGCAGGTGACTAAGAATACGGGAGTTGTTCTCTCGGTAATGGTCGTTATGGCTCTGTTCCTTTTCGGCGTTGATTCAGGTCTGGGTGCAGCTATCAAGGCTATCCTTAAAATCGGCGGCTAAGCCGTCACAGCGGTTTTGACAACATCAATATGGAGGTAAGAAACATGTCAGAAGAAGCAAAGTGGTATGTTGTTCACACTTATTCAGGTTATGAGAATAAGGTAAAAAGCAATATTGAAAAGGTTGTTGAAAACCGAAACCTTCAGGATCTCATCCCTGAGGTAATGATCCCAATGGAGGAAGTTACCGAAGTAAAGGGCAATAAGATCGACAAGGGCGACAGAAAGCTTTTTCCAAGCTATGTGCTTGTAAAAATGGTGCTTACAGACGATTCATGGTATATCGTTAGAAATACCAGAGGCGTTACGGGCTTCGTTGGTCCTGCGTCAAAGCCTGTTCCGCTGACCGATAAAGAGGTCGCAGCGCTGGGTGTTGACACACAGAGAAGCGCTAACGTTCAGGTCGGCTTCAAGGAAGGCGACAACGTCGTTGTAACAGCAGGTTCATTCGAGGGCTTCACAGGAGTTGTGGAGAAATTCGATATGGAAGCACAGACGGCAGACGTCAGAGTATCTATGTTGGGCAGAGAAACAACTGTTACTATGCCGCTGACACAGATAAAGTCTGAGGAATAAGGAAAAAGGCGGTAAAACTCCGCAAACATTCGTGAAAATGGAAGCAAAGCCGTCAATGACGGTTCGGATATACGGCTTCCGGAAACGTGGGAGAGCGTATGGCGCTCGCCTTACCACTTAATTATGGAGGTGCGAACAAATGGCACAGAAGGTAGTAGGCTATATTAAGCTTCAGATTCCAGCAGGAAAGGCAACTCCTGCACCACCGGTTGGTCCAGCTCTTGGTCAGCACGGTGTAAACATCATGGCGTTCACAAAGGATTTTAACGAGAGAACTAAGAACGATATCGGTCTTATCATTCCTGTTGTTATCACAGTTTACGCAGACAGATCATTCACATTCATCACCAAGACTCCTCCGGCAGCAGTTCTCATCAAGAAGGCTTGCAAGATCGAGTCAGGTTCCGGTGTTCCTAACAAGACTAAGGTCGCAACTATCACAAAAGAGCAGCTTCAGAAGATCGCTGAGCAGAAGATGCCTGACCTGAACGCAGCAAACATCGAGAGTGCTATGAGCATGATCGCTGGTACATGCCGTTCAATGGGCGTTGTAGTTGAGGACTAATCAATCGTACTGTGCATTCATGCACGGCAATGGTGGGAGGAATTTTCCGCTAACCGACTAGATATCCACTGTCGGTATTACCACTTAATGAGGAGGAAATATTAATGAAACATGGCAAGAAGTATGTTGACAGCTTCAAGGCTATCGACAAGGCTAAGCAATATGACGCTCCTGAGGCTCTGGAACTTGCAGCTAAGGGTGCTAAGGCAAAGTTCGATGAAACTATCGAGCTTCACATTCGTCTGGGCGTTGACTCAAGACACGCTGATCAGCAGGTAAGAGGTGCTGTTGTACTTCCAAACGGAACTGGTAAGACTGTAAGAGTTTGCGTATTCTGTAAGGAAGACAAGTACGAGGCTGCTAAGGCAGCAGGCGCTGACTATGTTGGCGGCATGGATCTCGTTGAGAAGATCACAAAGGAAAACTGGATGGATTTCGACGTTGTAGTTGCTTCACCTGACATGATGGGTGTTGTAGGACGTCTTGGTAAGATCCTCGGACCTAGAGGACTTATGCCAAACCCAAAGGCAGGAACTGTTACTCCAGACGTAGCTAAGGCTGTTACAGAGGCTAAGGCTGGTAAGATCGAGTATCGTCTTGATAAGACAAACATCATTCACTGCCCTATCGGTAAGGCTTCATTCGGTGTTGAGAAGCTCGAGCAGAACTTCAACACACTTATCAACGCTGTTGTAAAGGCTAAGCCAGCCGCTGCTAAGGGTCAGTACCTTAAGAGCGTAGTTGTAGCTTCTACAATGGGCCCTGGTATCAAGATCAGCACTGCTAAGTACGGCAACTAATCTGATAACAGATAAATATTGAATTTTTAAGGGACTTGTGCTAAATGCATAAGTCCCTTTTTTATATATTCCCACAATTTGAACCACCCATGTTCAAATATTTGTATTATCAAGAAAAATTAACAAAATAATTTTCAAAGTAATCGTTTTACCCTGTTGCATTATTTTTTCTATGTGTTATAATATCAATGAGCCGTAAGGTTCAGATTTTTGCAAGGAGTGATAATTATCAATATCTTTTATAACGAAAAAGATAAGGCTTTCAAGCTGAGAGCCAATAATACAGACTATATGATGAAGGTCTGCGAGGAGGGCTACCTCGCTCACGTTTACTATGGAAATAAAGTCCCTGACGAGGATCTGACTTATCTTCTCCGTCTTGACGAAAGCCCTTTTACCCCTGCCACTAACGACCGTGACAGAGCAAGCTTTATGGATACACTGCCTTTTGAATATCCATGCTTCGGTCTTGGTGATTACAGAGAGTCTGCTTTCAAAATAATGGACGCTGACGGTATGTCGACTAGCGATCTGAGATATGTTTCTCATAAAATGTATGAGGGCAAACCAAAGCTTGAGGGTCTGCCTGCTACTTTCGCTACTGAGGAAAGCGGTTGTTCAACTCTCGAGATAACAATGTATGATAAGTATGCCGATATCGAAGTCGTTCTTATCTACACAGCTTTCGATAAGCTTGACGTTATCACACGTTCCGCTGTTATCACAAACAAGAGCGAAAAGCCGTTCAAGATAACAAGAGCCCTTTCAGCTTGCGTTGATTTTGATACAGACAAAATGGATATGATTACACTCAACGGCTCATGGGCTAGAGAAAGAGCTGTTGAAAGATGCAGACTTCACCATGGTAAACAGCTTGTTGATTCCTGCAGGGGCGAATCATCACATCAGAACAATCCGTTCGTTGCTCTTTGCGACAATAACGCTGACGAGGATAATGGCGAGGTTTTCGGTTTCAACTTTGTTTACTCTGGAAACTTCTATGCTCAGGCAGAAGTTACTCAGCATAAGAAAACTCGTTTCATTATGGGTATAAATCCTCTTGACTTCGAGTGGCTTTTGGAAAAGGGCGAAAGCTTCACCTGCCCTGAGGTAGTAATGGTGCACTCTGACGAGGGTATAGGCAAAATGTCAAGAACTTTCCATGACCTCTATAGAAACAATCTTATCAGAGGCGAGTATAAGGATAAAAGACGTCCGATACTCATTAACAACTGGGAAGCTACTTACTTTAATTTCGATACAGACAAGCTTATAGATATCGCTAAGGAAGCTTCAAAGCTTGGTATAGAAATGCTTGTTATGGACGACGGCTGGTTCGGTCATAGAGATTCTGATAACTCATCACTGGGCGATTGGTTCGTTTATGAGAAGAAGCTCAATGGCGGTCTTAAATATCTTGTTGACGAGGTAAATAAGCTTGGCATGAAGTTCGGCATTTGGTTCGAGCCTGAAATGATATCCCCTGACTCTGAACTTTATAAGGCTCACCCAGACTGGGCTATCCAGATAAAGGGCAGACCTCTGACACTTTGCAGAGAGCAGTATGTTCTTGACTATTCAAGAAAAGAAGTCAGAGATTACGTTTACGGCATGATGAAGAAGATTCTCGACAGTGCGAATATCGAGTACATCAAGTGGGATATGAACAGACAGCTTACAGAGGTCGGCTCGGCTACCCTGCCTGCTGAAAGACAGAGAGAGCTTTGGCACAGATACGTCCTCGGTGTTTATGACCTTATGGACAGACTTACAACAGATTATCCTCATATCCTGCTGGAGAACTGCTCAGGAGGCGGAGCAAGATTTGATCCCGGTATGCTTTACTACAGCCCACAGATATGGTGCTCTGACGATACAGACGCTATCGAAAGACTTAAGATACAGCACGGCACATCAATGTGCTATCCATGCTCAGCAATGGGTGCGCACGTTTCCGATTGCCCTAACCATACTGTTGGCAGAAACACTCCTTTCAAGACAAGAGGTCACGTTGCTATGGTAGGTACGTTCGGCTATGAGCTTGACGTAACAAGGATACCGCAGGAGGACAGGGACTCTATCCCTGCACAGATAGAGGAGTTCAACAAGTTCAACAAGCTTGTAAGAACAGGCGACCACTACAGAATAGGCAATATGTTCGAGGACAACACCTGGGACGCTTGGGAGTTCGTTGCAAAGGACAAGAGCGAAGCACTCTTTGAATTCGTTCAGGTGCTTGGCAGACCAAACGAAAGATCAAGACGTATCAAGCTCAAAGGTCTTGAAGCTGACGCTTACTATTATGAGGAGAACGAGCCTGACAAGAAGATATCAGGTGCGGCACTTATGAATGCAGGTATCAACATCGCAAAGATGTGGAATGGTGACGGACTTTATGGCGACTTCTGCTCAAAGATTCTTCATTTTATAAAGGTGTAAGAGCAAAGCGTTTATCAAAGTTGTGGTAAGATTAGATAAATACACAAAAGACTATTGACAATTTGAAGATATTGTAGTACAATAGTTGTGAAATAAGTTCAAATTTTAAAGGCGGAGCTCTTCCGCCTTTAAATAACACAGAGATGTAAACGAATACAACTTATAAGGAGAATTTTTATGAGGTTAAAAAAGCTAATGGCAGTGGTTTGTGCCGCCGCCCTTACAGTGACAGCTTTCGCAGGCTGCTCAAAAAAGAACGATTCCTCCAGCGGCTCTGACAGCAAGGGCGACGCTAAGAAGGAGTATTACAACGCTCAGCCTGTTGACACTGGCTGGGAGTGGGGAAATGTCGAGATAGTTGACGGTGGTTTTATCCCTGACGTCATCTATAACCCTACTGAGGAGGGGCTTATCTACGCCAGAACAGATATGGGCGGCGCTTATAAGTATAATAAGGATACTCAGCGCTGGGAGTGTATAACAGATTGCTTTGGCGGCGACGATTGGAACTATAACGGAACAGAGAGCCTTGCAACTGACCCTGTTGAGCCAAACAGAGTTTATCTTGCGGCTGGTACATACTCCACAAACAACGGTGCAATATTTGCTTCTGACGATTACGGCAAGAACTGGACTATCTGCGAAATGCCTTTCGGCATGGGCGGTAACGAGGTCGGAAGAGGCTGCGGTGAAAGACTTCAGGTAGACCCTAACGATAACTCTATACTTTACTTCGGCTCAAGAGCTGACGGACTTTGGAAGTCCACAGACTATGGCGCAACATGGAACGAGGTCACTTCATTTCCTACAAAGGGCGGATATACTGAAGACGGATATTCTATCGGACTTACATTCGTGGCATTCGATAAATCAAGCTCTGAAAAGGGTCAGGCAACAAAGACAATAATCGTTGGCTCAGCAGGAACACAGGGGGATTATCTCTATCGTTCTGATGACGCAGGCGAAACCTGGACAGCTATCCCTAATCCAAAGTCTGAGGCTACAGGCGACAAGACCGAGAAACTCAAGCCTTGTCAGGGCGAGATATCTTCTGACGGATATCTCTATTCAACATGGTCTTATAAGGTAGGACCAAACGGCGCTTCTGACGGAGCAGTTCAGAAGTATAACCTTAAAACGGGCGAGTGGACAGAGATAACTCCTGAGAGATCTTATACTTGCGGTTACAATGGTATCTCAGTAAACCCTAACGACCCTAACATGATAGTATGCACAACTCTTGACCTTTGGGCATACTTCGACAACCTTTTCGTTTCCTATGACGGAGGCGAAACTTGGAACGGCATTTGGAGCTGTGACGAGAACGGCAAGACGGTAAACAACTTTGATCTTGATATAAGCAATGCTCCTTGGCTGGATTGGCAGGGACAGCTCAAGCCGGGCTGGTGGATGACAGGCGTTGCTATCAACCCGTTCAACCCAGATGAGGTTCTTTACACAACAGGTGCAACTATCTTCGGTACATCAAATCTTTCAAAGATAAAGGACGAGCCTGTTGACATAAGCGTAAAGGCAATGGGAATTGAAATGACAGCTATCTTTGACTTCGTTTCACCTCTCGATAATGGCGAGGGTACTCCTGAGCTTTATTCCACAATGGGTGACCTTTACGGCTTCCGTCATGATGATGTAACAAAAGCTCCGCAGGAGCATTATGGCGACTTCAAGGCGACCTCTATAGACTGTGCGGCACAGGATTATAAGATAGTAGTAAGAGCGACAGACGACGGTGACGGCTCAGTTTACTATTCAACAGACGCAGCCGAAACTTGGCAGGCAGTGGAAACACTCCCGGAGGGTGTTGAGAAAAAAGCAGGCGGCACAGCTAAGCTTTCCGCTGACGGCAAGACCATTTTCTATCAGAGCGGCACAACAGGCGTTGCTGCGGCAGTAACAAGCGACTTTGGCAAAACATGGACTACCTGCGAGGGACTTCCTGCCGGTGCAGTTATTGAAACAGATAAGGTAAATCCTGATAAGTTCTACGGCTCATATGACGGAACGTTCTATATGAGTACAGACGGCGGAAAAACTTTCAGTCCTATAGCAAATATGCTGGTTTCAGCAACATCAATGAAAGCTTGTCCTGATACAGAGGGCGACCTTTGGATACCTGTAGGTGCGGGCGGAGTTTACTATCTTGACTCATCAACAGGCACTCTCGCTCCTACATCTCAGGACGTTACACTGTGCGATGCTATTGGCATTGGCAAAGCTGAAAAAGACGGCGACTATATGGCTCTTTACATGATGGGCGAAGCAAATGGCGATGGTTACGGCATTTATATGTCAGCCGACAAGGGAGTAACATGGAAGCGTATCAATGATGACACACAGAAGTGGGGCAACGTTAGAAAGATAATCAGCGGCGACCCTAAGGTATACGGCAGAGTTTATGTAGGCACTGACGGACGTGGTATCATTATGGGAAACGTTAAGCAGTAATACATTATAATATAGCGAACAGAGCGGTGCAGATAGTGCCGCTCTGTTTTTGTCTTTGCCCGAATGCAAAGCATTTCTGCACATTGTATAAGTGAATAAAATCGGAAGTGCAAATTTGTGCATTGTTATGATAAATCTTAAAATCATCTTAGCAAAATTACAAATGCTTGCATTTGGTGCAGATTTTTGTTATTATGTTACTGTAAGAACAAATCAGAAGATACAGACAACAGAAACCTGCTAAGAAAAATCAATAGGCAAAATGAACAAAGTTGAGAAAAGAAGC
>OGCO01001810.1_pt1 | contig 30614 bp, 36 predicted proteins | sample 1570171 | NCBI WGS metagenome assembly OGCO01 (sample SAMEA4370583, study PRJEB24528) | human gut metagenome
TTGGTTCCGTTTTGGTTCCAAACTGGTTCCACTTTGGTTCCGTTTTGGTTCCAAATATTGGTACTCTCTGTTCTCGTCCAACATTATAAGTTTTGATTCTGGGATAGAAGATTGTTTATACCGGTCACGTTTGACATAATTATGAATTCTCCAATGCTTTACGACGATTACACCTGATTCAAAGGCCAATACATAGCTTTTTGCTATCAGGATTTTCATATCATCGTCGGTACAGCCAATACTTCTCATGGTTCTTTTAGGGGAAACGATAAAACCGTCATCGTCTGCCCTCAGTAGTAAGTGGAAGTATAAGCACTGGGCGGACATCGGCATATCCATAAATTTATCTGTTTCTATAATGGATTTCGACATCATTCTTTTTTCAGCCAATTCTTATCACCTCTTTTCATACAGCATTTATAGATGTACTCCACTTTTTTCTTCACCTTATGCTCAAACTCCTTACACTCCTTAGAATTCAGATAGTTGATAAATTTAACTTGCCAATCCTCTTTATCTATGCCATGCCCATATCTGCTATGGCAATCAGGGCAAAGGCATATTAGGTTCCACAGCGTATCTGATCCGCCTTGTGATCGGTAAATGACATGATGGTGCTGTACGTCCGGGCATTCACAAATAATGCATTTATGCCCGTCACGTTTATCCACTAATCCACACATTCTTTTATATCCACGGTCAGATAATCTAAGCGGGGTATGTTTTTTTATTTCCATTCGTTTTCCAACCTTTCCCGCTCTGCTTGTGATATAGTGTCGATATTAAGCTCATGGCACGCATCAAATAGATAATCAATTATCCGGCTCATCTGCTTAGAGTCATAACCGGATGAACCAGCATAAAGCTGTATATCCACCCATTCACCGTCATCACCCAGCGGCACAGCTATCCATCCAACACCGTTGCGTTCCCAATCGTTTATCAGGCGGGCAGCGGCTTTCATCATTACTCGGACGGTAGAGAAGTGTCCTGCGTTTAAAATAGCTTCCCGGTATACATCGTTTTTATAAATCCCAGTCTTTTCAGAGATTTTCTCGCAAAGTTCCCACATCAGTGCATTTGCTGACAGAGATCTCTTTTTTCGTTTGACCTTGATTTCCAATGTAAGCGGTTTGGTGGTATCAGGCATTGCAGACAGACAATGCTTATCAACTTGTATCATCAGCACGGCTGTCCGCAAGTCTGAAAATGCTGTCTTGATATCTTTCACATCTGCTTTCATGACATTGGGATTTCTTCTTTTTCAGAATCCTTTCTTTTGGTGTATTCGGCAATAGCCGCTTCCAGTCGGTAGAATGCATTGTCGATCTCCACTTGATTTAATTCATCCGGCTTTTTGTTATAAACAAGCCTTGAAAAATCATCAATGGCAATCTTCTTATCAGAAAGTACTTTCCCCAATTCAGAAACTGTAATTACTTTTTGAGAGGGTTTTCCACTTTGCTTTGGCTTATTTTGCGTTTTATGGAGAGCTTGATTGTTTTTTGCTGAATTGCCCATATCATTACCACCATGGTCAGTAGCCATTTCCGCATCATCATCTTCCAGTGATACTCCTACCATGGCGGCCAGTGCATAACGTCTGCCATATGTAATTGCTGAACCGATAGATTGAGCATCTCCTTTCCCTGTCGGCATAAATATAGTGCTTTGGATATATTCTCCTGTTTTGTGGATTAGAACCGTTGTAATAGAAACACGTCCGTTTTCAATCTTTCCCGGCATCTGCATAACTGACAATCCATTATTTGAAAGCGGTTCTCTTACCGCATCCCATACCGCTGATAAATCGGCATAATTTCGTTTGGTGAAAGGATTGTAGCTGCTCTTCTTCGCAGGCTGCATTTTCCCCTGCGATACAGCTAATGCCGTTGCCAATTCTCCGATTGTTTCCGACCTTTCATAAGTCTCTGAAATTTCCATTTCTTCCATAATTACCTCCCTGTGCTCCCAATACCCCCGACTCTATCTCCAGAGGCATCATCGCCATCGGCAATCAGATAATTCATGAAAACTCCCTGTGCCATTTTTTCACACTTGAAAATGTATTGTTTTTCTTCTCCGATATTGGTGAAGCACATCATGATGTGCCCATCATTTTTAGGATTATTGAAATAATCAGCATCTATAACGCCTACACTGTTTGGAATAATTAGTTTCTTTTTAATTCCAAAAGATGAACGGGAAAATATATAAAGAACTTCCTCCGGTTGCATATATGCTTTGACAAAAGTGTCGATAACTTTTGTATCTCCCGGTTCAATTGAAAAATCGTAAGGAGCAAAGAAATCATAGCCTGCACTTCCTGATGTGCTCCTTTTGGGCAAGGGAATTTTATTCTTCTCGACACCAAAACGATCTTCCATGCCTGCTATGGGCATAAATCCGCGTTTCATTGTTTAACCTCTACTTTCATATCAAAACTAATGCCATCAATAAGATTGATTGCCTCATTGACGGTCTGAATTTCAGTATCATTCCGGCAATGAAATGTAACAATGATATCTGTTTTCTTCTGTATACCTTCTTTCTCATCAATTGTTGGTACTTCTTCTTCCTGATTAACTTCTTCTTTTGCAAGTCGTGCCCTTTCCTCTACTTCTTTTCTATTTCTTGCAAATGCTTCTATTCTCGCTTTGATTTCCGACACACTGGCATCTATAATTTCAGTATCACTCAGCACATCATCAGCATTTATCGGGCTTGCCAGATTATATTTGATATTCGCCTTTTCAATGCATAAGTCCCTGATTTCTTTGCGGCTATCGATAAGTTCAGCCTTTGCCGAATCTGCTGCCTGAAATTCTTTCTGGGACGCTATCAGATGATCGATAGAAACGCATGTTTCCGACCATTTAGCCGTTTTGTTCAACCATTTTTCATCAATATCTAACTGCCAGTATTTCTCTAATAACCCGACTGCTGTCGCCTTTGCGGCATATTCTCTTGAAATCTGTGCGATCAGCTTGTCACGGCGGACAGTTTCATATTTATCAAGCTGTTCTTTGAGTGGTGCTTCCACGGCATTAACAACCTTGAGCAGTTCCTTGCATTGTTCGTCAAAAACATTTACAGGCTTTCTTAATTCGGATTTTCCTCGTATTTGGAATTTTTGAATAGCCGTCCTGATAGATGTAATTTCCCGCTTTGCCTTTTCCATATCCTTGAGATTTTCATCTGTAACTACAAGTCCGGCATATTTTTCCGTGGCGGATATTAAGTATTCTTTGACCTCTTCATGATTCCATTGGAAGTTGAATTCCTGTTTTTCAATCTTTGGCATGACCGGCTGTATAGCCGGAAGTGTTGTTATTTCTTCCATATTGTTCTCCTATTTATCGTTTCCATCTCTTTTGGCGTTCTTCCGCTCTCTTTTGTTCTTTGCGGTTATGATCTTCAAGACGCCGGAGCATTTGTTCAAAATTCTTACCTTCCCGCCGTTCTTCATATGGTTTAAAATCACAATCACGGTGGCACGGCTTGAATGTATTCCCTTTCTTCACCCACATTTCCTGTCCATCTTTAATTGGACGGCCGCAGAATACACATCTCATGATTCCATGCCCTCTTTTACCCGTTCAAAAAAACATTTTCTCATTGCATAAATGACCATTTTCCGGATTTCAGGATCACGGTTTGCCATCATTTTGATAAGTGATTCAGGACACCCATTACGATATAAGCTGTCAATAATTGCTGCTGCCGCAATGGAAATGAATTTATCATCAACACCTTTCCCTGAAATTACAAATTTTTTCAATTCGTTATCTGCCTGCACTTTTATCTTGTACATTTTTAACCGCCTTTACTTTAATAACGATTTCTTTCCCGGGTTGAATTTGTCCCGGTTTGGAAATATGGTTCTCCCTCGTTGTTCTCCATACAAGTTCTTGTAGATTTTCCCGCCCGCCGGAAACACGATTACATATGTCCCAAATAGTATCCCCTGCTGAAACAGTTTCTCTGTATTCAATCATTGGGGGTTCCGGCTCTACCGCATACCCGGCCGCAGTTGCCACTGTTGCAAGAATAACTGTACCTGCAAGCATGTTGTTCATACCCCACCTGCCATTTCTGATAAATCTTGGCCATCACATTTGTTCAGGAACTCATTAAAAGCAATCTTTCGCACACGCCGTGAAGAATTTACTTTGATAACAGGTAATACTCCTGAATTAATGAGTTTTGAAACAACCCGGGAAGAAGTCTTCAGCCGCATCCTTACCTCTTCTAATGACAGAAGCCTATCTGTGTCATCTAATATCATTTCTTTTTTCATGTGTCGCAACCTCTTTTTGCTTTCTTTACTACTAATTCGAGACCTAACCTCTTCAAAATGAATAAAATGGTATCTAACTTAGGGTTATGCATTCCACGTTCCAGTTTTGAGATCATTTCTCTTGATACTCCGCATTCTTTCGCCAGTTTGTACTGTGACAAGCCTTTTCTTTTTCTCTCCTTTTTCACAGTTTCTACAAAATCTTGTATTTCCACACTATCACCGCTCCTTTATGTTGCGTAAAAGATTTGACGTAAAATATTGGCTTATGTATAATGTCCGAGGGATGTCTATACACGAGTTACATAGTGTAAATTTCCATTCATCCCGTCGGAAAGGGGTTGGTTCTATCATTAGGCCAATTTTTAACCGACGCCTGTGCCTTTACTACTGATGCTTGCTACGGCGTAATGTAGCGGGAGACTTAACTCCTTAAGTGAGGTAGCACGCCAAGAAGCGGGATTGCAACCGTGCTTCAATCTGATTTCATAAATGGAGTACTAGACTGGTTAGCATTTGTGATATTGGAAAAGCTGCAAGGTGTAGGCTAAGAAATAAGCTGACTATATTAGGGATTTGCTCCCCTAATACATGTCTGGTTAAAGGGACGTGTTCACTCACGTCTCTTTTTCATTACGCTTATCTGACGATCTCACTCCCCACCTCTCTTTCTTTGATATGTCGCAACCGCTTAGCCTTGCCCTATAAACCTGTTAATGAAATACTGCTGTCCTTTTCCTGTGACAAGCGTTGTTCTTACAAGCCGTACAGATCCGTCAGGATTATCAATAGCCCTCTCTTTTATTTTGAATAAGTTGAGTTCACGTGATTTCTGTGTAGGCATATTTCTATCCCTGCCGGATTTGATTAGATATCCATGTCCACGTAACCAGTCAAATAGTCTCTTCTGCCCTATTTCAATGCCGTTTTGGTGTAGAATCTTAGCAAGTGCGCCTATCAGAATGACATCTTCTGAAATAGATACCGCATCAGCAAATAATACCTTTGGACGTTGTTTTTCTTGTATATCTTCCAGTTCCCGAATGCGCATGTTACGGTTATCAATGGTTTTTTGTGCTACTATTAGCGCTTTTGCCATGATTTCAGAATCAGACATGCTCTCTGCTCCGGAAATATATCCGCCGGTCTTTCTGATAGCAGGGATAACCTCATCAGCAAGTACAGCTTGGAATCTCTGAGCTGTTTCATTACTTGCCTTAAATCCCAAGCGGTACACCATGTTTTCCGGTAAGAAATCATTTTTCGCCACATCTGGCGAAAATCCGAATTCATGAAGATAAGCATTTACTCTTCGCCATTTGACGTATTCTATCCCGCCTTTTTCTTCAACAAACCCGAATCCCCGTGCTATATCCTCTGCGTTTAAATATGCAGTGCCTGTTGTTGGATCTAAGTAACCGCGAACATTATTGATTGCTATTAAGTTATTCATACCTTCACCTCCTAACCATTTTTACTTGTAGGTAAATAGACATCCTGAAAGCGGGTACTTGTTTATGTCCCAGTTTTTGCTTTCGCCCGGTTCCTATCGTAAATAGCTTTATATTTACGGCTGATGCTTAAGGGCAAATGTTTTATCGGCTGTCCGAGCAGCCCTAAGTAATGCGGAATGCCACAGAAATTATTGCTGATAACAATAATGGATAGAGTGAATGTTCGTAATACGTGTTTATCTGTATCAACATAAGACACGCTTTATTACAAGCGAGACTATTGTGTTTTGCCTTAAGGGATAGTCTTGCTGACATTCATGATTGACTGCAACATTCTATAGGTAAAAAATTCGGACAAAAGACTTCTGTATTATCAGTGCAGAAGTTTTTTTGTTTCTATTTCTGAACCCTTTCATTTCTCTCACCTCACTTTCTTTTGCTTAACTCGCCGCCTTACCTTATAATCAGTTTGGAAGGATGTGAATATATGAAACGTGATCTAGACTTGTTACGGAATATCTTGCTAAAAATAGAGAACTTAGATTCTGCAAACACCGAAATTACTAAAGAATCTTTCTCTGACCTAAATTCCGACATTGATTTGATTTACTACCATCTACAACTTTTGAATGATGCTGGATTTATAGAATCTTCTGATATAAGCTGGAAACTTAGTTCCAATATGCTTGTTAAAAGATTGACATTCTCTGGTTGTGAATATTTGGATTTAGTAAGAAATCAGGGAGTTTGGGAAAACACAAAATCAAAATTGATTAAAATCGGTGGTTCCGCGAGCATCTCCATCATTAAAGAAGTTGCCGAATCAGTCATTCGGGAAGGTTTCAAAACATTCACCTGATTCCCTTTTGATGTCTTTAAAAACTGTTTCCAATTGCATTGTGTCCTTGACTGCGAAATCCTTTCCCTTTTCGCTCAAGTTGAGGACACTTTCTTGTTGGATAGTTTTAAAAAACTTTTCTATCTCTCTGGACAGTATTGTCCATTCCTGATAACTTAGACCGTTAATTAAATCAAAGAACTGTTTTACTTTCTCTTCTGTCATTTTTCTCACCTCTCTTCTTTCTACTACTGGGTTTTATTCCTGCTATAATGTTGCCAAGGAGGGAAGCACCAACTATGAATGAAAATCAATTACGCCCTATATGCGAGGTACTCGCCCAGATGACAACCGGATCTAATATTTCTTATATGCTATTAAGCTTGGGAATTTCTTGTGATTTAGATGACAACGCTACCAAGTGGCGGCGTATCTACAATGCAATCGTGATTAATTGGAATAAATTTCATACAAATGATATGTTGATAAAAATTATTGAATGGATCATGTCTCCGGCTTTGTATATTGACAAACAGGAAAGGTTTAATGAAGGTAGAGATGCTTTAAATCAGCGCCTCTCATTCTTAGGCTTGGAATTGCTTTCAAATGGGAAAATACAGTCGCGCCCCGTTGCAACAACACTCGATGAAGCTAATCAAACGATCAACAAGCTGAAAAGAGATTTGCAAAGGTTTGATATTCATCCCCAAATACTCACCTTTTGTCGACCTGAAATAATAAATGAGGATTTATTCCACTTAATCTTCGAAGCTTCTAAGTGCCTTTTAGAAGAACTACGAAATTTATCTGATTTAACTACAGACGGGAATACCCTTGTAAATCAATGTTTTGATGGAAACAATCCGTTAATCGTCATGAACAAGTTGTCTACTGATGACGAAAAGTCTGAACATAAAGGACTGCAAACCCTATTAAATGCAATTGTGTACTTGTATCGCAATCCTAAAGCTCATCATTTGAAATATTTTTGTGATGATACCTATCAATCTACCCTTGAAGCATTGATAATAATTTCAAGGGCACGCTATGCATTGGGAAAGTGTTTTCGGAATAATGCCAGATACCGGCGGCTTTAGAACACGAACCGTTACAATCAATCCAGTCACCTCTTCAATGAGATGTTCAACTGTACCGGCATATGATTCAGCCGAAAATTCATTGAAAAACAACATGCTATCCATGATATTGCGTGATAGGCTTCCACTTAAGTCTGTGATGTAATATTTTTGTTTATTCATATCGACTTGTAATACGTAAATCGTTATCTTCACCCCTCTCTCTTCTTTTATACGGTAAAACCGTATTATTTAGGCAAAAAAATAAGATTTTCATATGGGACTTTATATAGGTCAACGATCTTTCTAATCTGCTCAGCGTTTGGCAACGTTTTTCCTCGTTCCCAATTTGAAATTATGTCATTACTTACATTTAATGATTTTGCCGCCTGATTTTGTGTTAAATTCACATTTATACGAGCCGCTTTTAACGTTAGCATGATTTTACACATATCATCTACACCTCCTCTCTTTATCCTGAATTATAATACGGTTTAACCGTATAGTCAAGTAATAACCGTATTATTTACAAAAAATATTGAAATAATACGGTTAGACTATTATAATATTGAAAAGGATGGTGATATTTATGTCGTCTCTTGGTAATAAAAAAGTGATAGCAGAGAATATAAATTATTACTTAATGCTTACAGAAAAGACGCAGAAAGAATTATGTAAAGATTTAGGGTTCAAAGAAACCACTGTCTCAGACTGGATAAATGCAAAAACTTATCCACGTATAGATAAGATAGAAATGATGGCAAATTATTTTGGAATACAAAAATCTAATCTAATTGAAAAACGATCAGCCACTGATAAGTCTGTATTTTCTATATATTCTTATACATATATTCCTGAGAGTATTTCCGCAGGCGCACTGGAAAATATAAATGCCATAAATGATCTGCCACAAATAGATATGCCTGACGCTATATTAGGAAAATATGCCCATGATAAGGATATCGTTTTTATGACGGTCAATGGTGAAAGTATGAACCGTGTTATTTCCAATCATTCTGTGATTGCTGTCAAAACAAATGTAGATAGAAATTCACTTTCAAATGGAGATATTGTCATTGCATCTAATAATGGCGGATATACTGTGAAACGTTTTATCAATGATGAAAGAAATCAGCGGATTATCCTCCGTCCAGATTCTACTGATGAAAGCTTCAGTGATATTATTATTCCCTATGATATTGCTGATGACTTACGAATATTTGGTAAAGTCGTTGTTTATTCCGTAATTCTTTAATAGGTGTTAGAAATGGAGCTTGAACCTGAACAACAAGTCTTATTTGATAGGGTAATGTCCTACCCCTATCTTCCCGTTGTTGCCGTGGATGTTGAAACAGCAAATAAGTATCCTGACAGTATCTGCCAAATAGCAATTACATGGATGGAAGGTCAAGAAACCTATGGGCTTTCATTTCTCATTAAACCGCACACTAAAAAATTTGAATTTACAGATATTCACGGAATAACTTATGATGATGTAAAAAAATCGCCAAGATTTGCGGAGGTAATGGATAAATATATATTTCCTATTTTAAATAAAGCACAAACTATATCCGCGCATTATGCTTCATTTGATATGATAGCTATTGAAAAATCTTATGAACTCGATAGTAAATCTTTTATTCATATTATGGATTGGCCAACTAAAAAGATAAGAGATTCCTGTATTCTTGCCCGTGTATTTCTTCCAGATTTACCAAATCATAAATTACCAACGGTTTGCCAAGCTCTTAATATTCCTCTTATCCACCATGACGCACTAAGTGACGCAAAAGCGAGTTTGCAAATTGTAAATTGGGTAATGTCAAATTATGCGGATTATGAATTACATGATTTGCCCATGTGTATGGTCACAAATGAATGGGCATACAAAGATATGTTCTTTTCTCCTTTTAACACACCCCATGGTGTCACGATAATGACTCCTAAACAAAAAGCAGAGTTACAACGTCAAGCTGAAGATGATGCAGAAGCGAAAGAATGGGTAAAAAATGGTATAATGGTGGCTTTTGCAGTGCTAATTGCATATTTATTTTTATGTAATTTCTAATAATTTTTATTGCAAATCAAAGCTAAAGGACGACGATTATGGATTCTCAAATTTTACTATATAGTATCGCACTCAGCTTCCAAATAACTGGTTCTATTTTATTTATAGCTTACTCCAGTTCATTATGCCGTATCAGCATCATAAGATCATTTGCTGCAAATAGTTTTATAATAAAAGATGGTGATACTAAAAAGATTGATTATAACCATAATGCCTTTATTGCCGAATATAAGAAGGCCTATTTCAGCAGAATGACATTCATTTACTTGTTAGCCGGGTACATTCTTTCTATCTTTTGTAGTTTGAAAGAATACGATAAATGTTATGTAGCAACACTTGTCGTACTTTTTACAGGAATTCTTTATTTTTTTACAAAGTTTATTATAGAAAAATACTTTCTCATACAAGCTGATGTTGTTAATCCAATTACTTCTGAAGAATTAACAAATTTAGGAATTTCTCCAAACCTAGAGGGAATTTCTAACGATGAGCTGGAGTTGGAGTCTATGTGGAATGATCCTTGATTGTATAAAATAGAACTGTTTTTTACGAATCCTAACAAACGCTAATATTTGACGAGAATCTTACCCTCTGATACAATGGGGTCACAAACTTGAGGAGTACTCCTCAACTAAATTATGGACTTTGCGGCATGCCCGCACTACCGTAGAAAGACCTCGTATCATTTAGGTGCGAGGTCTTTCACGTTTCACTTCACTTAATCAAAGTGTCGGAAACTAAAACAGCGCCTGAACGCTGAATGGAATGAAACCGTGACAAATTGTCACAGTTTGAAAATGAAAGCCGCTTAGGTAAATTTTATTCCCTTTTCGGAGAATTTTGTTGCGTTTTTGATTGACAAAAAATCTAAATTTCTGTATCATAACTATAGATTGAGCCGTGGAGTATTGCACGAAGCGGACCGGGGAAAGCCCTGATACAGAAATTGTATCAGGGCTTTTTCCTTTCAAGGAGTGAAATAATATGGGACTTAAACCAACAACACTTGACGAACAGTTAGAAATTTTAAAACATAGAAATATAATACTCCCGTATAAATCCGATATGATTTTGTTGCAATACGGTTACTATAACTTGGTAAACGGGTACAAAAACCCTTTTATTGACACAATTAAATCCAGTGCACTTGGAGAGGATTACTATAAGGATGGAACATCGTTAGATCACCTTGTCGAATTATATAAGTTTGATTCTATACTGAGGCAGAACCTGTTATATTGTATCGTAACGGTTGAGACGCAGATGAAGTCACTGATTTCCCTTTATTTTTCTAACCGTTTCGGCTCATCCCATTGGGATTATCTTAATCCAAAATCATTTACTAAAGATCCCTCTAAGAAAAAATTTGTCAATTCACTTATTACAAAACTACAACGAGATATCAGTAAATTTCAAACTAAAAAGAGGCATCCTGCGATATGCCATTTTATAGAAACCTATAACCAAGTACCTCTGTGGGTTTTAAATACAATTATGGATTTTGGCACAATGAGTAAGTTCTATGACAATCTTTCAGATGATATGAAAAAGAGCATTGCAAAATCAATAAATTCAAATCTAACACCCAAAGTGTTATCTTCTATTCTTTATTATTTAACAGACATACGAAATAAATGTGCCCACAATAACAGGCTTTATATTCACAAAATAGATCAACGCGCATCAAGGGTCTCTATGATTCCACAACTTTCAATTCATAAAGAAATGCAGATACCCTATAATGCTGAAACAAAACAATACCAATATGGGCAAGATGATATTTTAGCTGCAGCTCTCTGTCTTTCTATGTTTTTCGACCAGACGCGAATATTTGGTGTTAATTACGAAGCAATAGAGAAATCTCTGCAAACGCTTGAAGAAAATATCCCGGATGATGCTGCTGCATTTGTAAGAGAAGTAACGGGGCTTTCAGAAAAATTCCTGCAAAAATTGTATGAAATATTTGAGTAGCGTTCAAATTGAAGAAATCTTCTAAATAATAATTAAAAGCCCCTGCCGTGCAGGAACACGACAAGGGCAAGAGCTGATTGGTTGCGACACCATGAACAACTCTGTTCATATTTTACCACATCAGCTCCTTTTCTAACAGGAAGGAGTTAATAAGAATGGCTAATTTTAGAATGCGTAACGGTCGTTGGTATTACACCATTGACGAGCGTACAAATGACGGGAGGCGGATAAGGCATGAACACTTTGGCGGTTTAACAAAATCGGAATGTGCAAAAGCATACAGAAAGGCAATGATTGAGATTGATCAGACAGGAAAATTCTTTGAGCTATCCGGCATGAACCTTGGTGAATTTTTACAGGAATGGTTTCGAAAAGAAATAGAAAAGAATTTACGTCAAAATACGCAAGATGTATATTCTGCACTTATCAAAAACCATATTTCATATGACCTTGGAACCATAAAATTGAAGGAAATCACCACCCCACTTCTTCAGGACTATCTATCAAAACTAAAAGATGATGGATATGCCAAATCAACCGTCAAATCCATTCACATAATCCTGAAAAGCTCTTTGCGCTGGGCAGTCGCAAACAGACGGTATCTTCTTTTTAATCCGATGGATAATGTGAAAGTTCCCCGTTATGATGTTGCCCCATCATCCCCCGGTATTTTCACAAGTGAAGAAATAGAAGCTATTTTTGAGAAATATCCCGCCGGAAATAAACTGTTTATCCCTCTCAGGATTGCATACCAAACCGGACTAAGAAGAGGTGAAATTCTTTCTTTGCGATGGCCATTGATAGACCTGCAGAGGAAGATCATTCACGTAACAGGAACTCTTTATGATAAAACAGGATTTTTCGTACAGAATAATCCTAAGACATCAAGTTCTATTCGGGATGTTCCGTTTGGGCAATCATTATTTCTTGATTTAAAAAAGCAACAAATAGAACAAAAAAAGAACCGACTCAAATATGGTCAGTTCTACTATTATGATTCTGATTTTGTTTGCACTAATGAAAACGGAAAACCACTAACATCAAATGCATTGCGAGGCTTCGAGCAATTCTGTAAAAAAGCATTTGGTCATGGATCTATGCACACATTCCGCCATACCCACGCAACAATGCTTCTTGAAAATGGCATTGACCTTGACTATGTATCAAAACGGCTTGGTCACTCATCAATAACCACCACCGCCGACATTTACATTTCAATGACGGACAAGCGGGATAAAGCTGCAGTGGAGCTGATAGACAAAGTCTTATAGTTTCCGCCATAATCACAGACAGGCGGAAGCAGGGCGGTAAAAAACACTGGAAACCCTGATAAATACTACATTCTCACTTGGTTTAATGTTATCGGAAGTAATGTTGCGTAAAGAGAAAATATACCCGTTTCCATCAGATCCAATATATTCTCTTTATATTTAATTATGGTTACGTAAAAGAATACAATTCTTTTGTAACACGAGATACTTCAGCAAAAACTCGTTCAGTATCAATTGTAAGAAGCTCTTTGTTCCGCATAACAAGATTTCCATTAATCATTACAGTATCTACATCCATAGAATTTCCAGCATATGCAGCCAAAGATATACTGTCAAACCGTGGATGCCAATGAAAACCGCTTTGATCTATTAAAATAATATCTGCAAGATATCCCGGTTCTAATTTACCTAAATTATCATATCCAAGACACTTAGCACCTTCTATGGTCCCCATATCAATAGCTTCCTTTGCAGTAACCGCAAAGGGATCATAATTATTTGCTTTATGGATAAGCGCAGCCAAGCGCATTTCCGCAAACATATCCAATTTATTGTTACTGGCCGCACTATCCGTCCCAAGACCGACAGTAATTCCAGAATTTCTCATCTTTATAACTGGTGCAATACCAGACGCCAATTTTAAATTACTCCCCGGATTATGTGCGACACAGACATGTTTTTGAGCCATGATCTTTATATCATTATTGTTAACATGTACACAATGTGCTGCCAATATAGGCCGTTCAAAAAGCCCAAGATTATCCATCAAAGCAATTGGTGTTAATCCATATTCTTTCAGGCAATTATCAACTTCTCCTTTTGTCTCACAAAGATGTATATGGATTGGAATGTTATATTTTTCAGCTGCATCTCTAACTTTCTTTATATACTCCGGTGGACAGGTATATGGCGCGTGTGGGCCAAGCATCACCTTAAATCGTCCATCACCCGCTCCATCCCATTTCTTAAAAAGTTCTATGTTCTCCTGTAGAGCTGAGGAAGCGTTAGGACTGACACCGGCAAGCCCTCTTGCGAGATTCCCACGCATTCCCGCTTTCTCAGCAGCTTCTCCACAGGCATTCATAAACATATACATATCACAGAATGATGTTGTACCGCCGCGAATCATTTCCGCAAATGCAAGCATACTTCCCCAATAAACAATATCATCATTTAAGTGTTCCTCTACCGGCCATATTTTATTTTGCAGCCAATCCATCAGTGCCAGATCGTCAGCATAACTTCGGAATAAGGTCATTGCTACATGGGTATGCGTATTTACAAGTCCCGGTAAGGCAAGCATATTTTGGCCATCAATGACTTCGTTATAATCCTCATTTCGGGGATGCTTGGGAAATTCCCTAATCAATTTTCCATCGACTACAATATTACTATGTTCATGGATTTCTCCATTTTGATATAATGCGACATCTTTTAATAAAATAGACATGTAGCCCCCCTCAGTCTAATCCCAGGTATTCCTTTTGTTTATCAGATAAAGTATCAATCTCATATCCCATAGATTTCAATTTGATTTCTGCTACTTTTTCATCTAATTCTCTCGGGAGTAGGTACAATTGGGGCCGCAGTTCTTTTTCATGTTCACAAAGGTATGAAACAGCCAATGCCTGCATAGCAAAAGATAAATCCATAATTTCCACAGGATGACCATCCCCTGCTGCCAGATTAACCAATCGCCCTTCAGCCATTAAATAAATGGTATTCCCATTAAGAAGAATATATGCTTCGATATTTTTTCTTGCTTCATAATGAGAGTCAGAAATACGCTCTAAATCCTTTCGGCTGACCTCGCAATCAAAATGTCCGGCATTCGCACAAATTGCACCATCTTTCATTTCCATAAAATGTTTTTCCGTAATAATGTCTATGTCACCGGTAACTGTTAAAAAAATATCTCCATATCTTGCTGCCTTTTTCATAGGCATTACCTCAAAGCCGTCAAAAACTGCTTCAATTGCTTTAATTGGATCTACTTCTGTAACAATAACATGGGCGCCCAACCCTTTAGCACGCATAGAAACGCCCTTTCCACACCATCCATACCCCGCTACAACAACGGTTTTTCCCGTTACTGTTAAATTGGTACTGCGAATCACCCCGTCCCATACAGATTGTCCTGTCCCATATCTATTATCAAATAAATACTTACAATAAGAATCATTGACTGCTATCATAGGGAATGCCAATTTATTTTCTTTTTCCAATGCCTTTAAGCGATATATGCCGGTCGTTGTTTCCTCAGATCCACCAATCAGATTCTTTTTTGCGTCTGTTCTGTTGGAATGAAGTAAATGAACCAGATCCCCACCGTCATCAATGATAATATGCGGCATATGATCTAGTGCCTTATTCAGGAACATGGTATATTCCTCGTCAGTACACCCATGCCATGCGTAAACAGTTATACCCTGATTTACGAGACCTGCAGCAATCGGATCTTGTGTAGATAATGGATTACTTCCGGTCACGATGACATCCGCGCCCGCAGACTGCAGCGTAAGTGCCAAATATGCCGTTTTTGCCTCCAAGTGAATGGACATTACAATGGTCTTTCCTTTTAATGCCTGATTATTTATAAAATCTCTTTTCAGTGCATTCAATGCCGGCATAAATTTTCCCACCCAGCGAATCCGTTGAAGTCCTTCTTCGGCCAAAGATATGTCTCGAATCATAGAATCATTCATATTTTAAACTCCTTTCAAACTGTTTGATAGATATATAGTAAGGCGCCTTTAATGCCCCTTTTTCGGTAATAATTCCTGTAATCAGTTCATTTGGTGTTATATCAAATGAGGGATTGTAAACAGGAATATTCTTAGGTGCGATATAAATCCCCTGAACCATACGAACTTCATCAGGATTTCTTTCTTCAATTGGTATATCCTTACCGGAAGAAATGGAAAAATCAAATGTAGAAAATGGCGCTGCTACATAAAATGGAATCTGATGATATTTACATAGTACAGCAATTCCATATGTCCCTATTTTATTAGCCGTATCTCCATTACCTGCAATTCGATCTGCCCCTACGATTACAGCATCAATTTTTTTTCGTTTCATTACATCTGCTGCCATACTATCTGATATAAGACGGACAGGAATCTGACTGCTTACCAACTCGGCTGCTGTCAGCCTTGCCCCTTGGAGCAGTGGTCTTGTTTCATCGACATAGACACAAGATAGTTGACCATGCTGATGCAGACGTGTGATTACACCCAAAGCAGTTCCGATTCCTGCGGTCGCCAATGCTCCAGCATTACAATGCGTCAGTATTTTCAAATGCTTTTTACCCTTAAAAATATCTGCGCCCTGATCAGCAATTCGGCTGCATATTTCTTTATCCTGCCTTTCTATTTCATTTGCTTTTCTTAGCAGCGCTCCATAAATATTTTCCAGTTTTGTGTTTTTAAAAACTTTAATCATTTCATCAACTGCCCAAAATAGGTTAACTGCTGTAGGTCTCGCCATTTTCATTGTGTCGGCAGCATATAAAAATCGCTTTTCAATTGTGGCGATATCTTGACAATCTCTTGATAAATTCTGATAAGCCAGAAGCATTCCATAAGCAGCGGCTATACCAATAGCGGGAGCTCCCCTTACGACAAGATTTTTTATGGCATCAGCCACCTTTAGGTAATCACTATATTCCAGATATACATATGTTCCAGGCAAACGTGTTTGATCAAGCAAATACAGTTTATTATCTTTCCATTCCAAGGAATGTATTATCATAAGCAGAATCCCCCGAAATCCTTACCTGCATGACGGCACTCACAATCAAGCGTTGTATCAAAAGATTCGCAAATCATCATCGTAATTTTACGAAAGCTTTCGATATTCCGATCCATGCACTCAACGACCTCTTTATGAGTAAGTATCGTCGGTGAAATTCCCGCCGCAAAATTGGTAACCATTGAAATAGTCGCATAGCACATTTCCGCTTCTCTTGCCAATTGGCACTCCGGTACATTGGTCATTCCTACCACATCTGCTCCCCAAAGCCTAAATGTCTTTATTTCCGCCGGAGTCTCAAATCGTGGTCCTTCCGTACATATATATGTACCATTAGGATGAATAGTAATTTCATTTTTCATTCCAGCTTGAATAATCACATTCCTTAAGGTTTGACAGTAAGGATTTGTCATATCAATATGAGCAACACCACGGAATTCTCCATCAAAGAAAGTTCCATTCCTTGATTTCGTCATATCTAAGAACTGATCAATCAGTACAAGTTCGCCCGGTTTATATTCCGGGTTTAAAGAGCCTACCGCAGTAGTTGAAACTATGGAAGAAACTTCTAACATTTTTAACGCGTATATATTTGCACGATAATTTATTTTATGCGGAGGAATAGTATGCCCTGTACCATGCCGAGCTAAAAATACGATTTCTTTCCCCTTAAAATACCCAATTTGACAAGCCGCTTGTCCAAAAGGGGTATTTATTATTTCAGAACGAATATCGGATAATATCCCGGCATCATACACGCCGGTACCACCAATAAATGCCAGTTTATTCATTGCGTTATACTTCCTTCCTTCTGAAACCAATGTTGAAGCGTCTCTCTTGATATTTTTCGGATCTTACCACAATAATGACATGAAATTTCAATATATTCGTCTTTCAGCAAAGAAACTCTTTCAGATTTCGGTAATGCCACAAGCGCTGTTTTTATCCGTTCTTCCGAACACGTACAGCGAAACGCGACCGGCGCCTCTTTAATTATTGAAAACCCGCCTTCTTTTATAAGTGTTTCCAACTCGTGCCCTTGGAATAATCCTTCCTTGGAAAATAAATGGTTTCTATTTCTGAAGTATTGAGTGAATTTTTCCTTATTCCCTTCTGGCAGCAGCTGGGCAAAAATACCGGCGGCACGCGTTATTTTTTTCTCCGGTGATACAGCTGCTGTAACAAAAATGAAAGATTTTATTTGATCAGACTGTTTTAAATATTGTCCAAGACATTCAGAAATATTACCAAAAGATAAATTTATACGGCTACTATAAGGAGTCCGTACTAAGGAATATCTTGTAACGGTAAGTTGTGCTTTATCACTGATGAGGAGCTTTTCATTATGTAATGTCACCGGAAGATTATCATCAGCAGTGTCCACATAACCACGTATAAAATACCCTTCATAGGCATCAGTATGAATAGATCCCAAAATAGAATTTGTTTGCCAAAGAATACTGATTCCTTCATGATTCTTAAAATCCGTCGCAAGTACAGATGTACCGGCCAGAATTTTCCCCACAATCACTGCCGTTAAAGCAGGCAGATGATGTAACTCCTGTACCTTTGCAGCAACAGAAGAAACATCAGAAATAGTTATACGAATTCCTGACATGCCTAAATAATGTTGAATTGTATTAATTTTAATCAATTTTCTCTCCGGATGTCTTGAATATTTGAACAAATTTAGATATCAAATCTTTGCATCATATGTTTATTTTACAACAAAATCAATGAGAACAAAAAGCGCACAGCCTATAAAAACAGACTATGCGGATAAAATACGGAAAGAAAACCCTATGAACGCAGTACATCAATCGCTTTTTTTCTATCAGCCGCGCCAAACACGGAGGAACCGGCTACAAGAATATCTGCGCCTGCGTCTTTAAGCAAAACAGCATTAGCAGAAGAAACTCCTCCATCCACTTCGATGGGAATTTGAAGATTTAAATTCTTCATCATCTTTTTTAATACTTTTATTTTATCTAAAGTATAGGAAATGAACCTCTGACCGCCGAATCCCGGATTAACGGACATAATAAGTACAAAATCTAAAAGAGGCAATACAAGTTCCAAAGCAGACAGTGATGTGCCAGGATTAAGCGCAATACCCGCTTTAATTCCACGAGACTTTATATCGTGAATAGTACGATCCACATGAATCACCGCCTCCTGATGAAAGGAAATCATATCAACACCAATTTTTCCCAGTGAATCAAAATAATATTCAGGATGATATGTCATTAAATGAACATCAAATGGCAGCAACGTGACTTTTCTAAGTGACTGAATGACCGGTGGACCAAAAGAAATATTGGGTACAAAGGTACCGTCCATGACATCAAGATGAACTAAATCAGCACCACCCGTTTCAATATCTTTCAACTCACATTCTAAATTGGAAAAATCTGCGGCGAGGACCGAGGGAGCAATCTTCATAATTTTTTCTCCTGGCAAAATCAAATCAATACTTTTTGGAATACTTCAATTTCTGAAATATTTGTAAATAGGACTCATATCTTCTTTTTTGAACAACCCCGTCTTCTATAGCCTTCCGGATAGCACACTTCGGCTCGGAAATGTGCCGGCAATTATTAAAATAACATTTCCCTAAGTAAGGACGAAAGTCTTTAAATAAAAAACCTAATTCATCAATATCCAGTAAATCTATATCTAGAAGCGTATACCCTGGGGTGTCCATAAGAAATACTCCCGTCTTAAATGGCACTAATTCTGCATGCCGGGTTGTTGCCCGCCCCTTTCCTGTATAAGCGCTGACCGCACCGGAGGTAAAGTATGACTGCCCTAAAAAATAATTTAGAATACTGGACTTTCCAACTCCAGACGGTCCGGAAAATACGATGATACGACCTCGCAAAAGTTTTTTTAAATCGTCAAGGCCATCTTGAGTATATGTAGATGTATAAACACAGGGATATCCCGCTTTTTCATATTCTTCACATACTCTTTTGGCAGAAACTTCATCCAAATCGCACTTATTGATGCAAATCACAGGAGACATATTCGCATTTTCCGCAAGTAATATCATTTTATCAAGAAGACCGCGATTAAGATCCGGTGTACAAATGGATGACACCAGTACGAGTTCATCTACATTTGAAACCGGCGGCCGATATAACTGATTCTTTCGTTTATAAACTTTTGTAATGACTCCCTCGAACCCTTTATTGGCTTCATATTCTACATGATCGCCCACTAATACATCGGTCTTTTTCTTCAATGCTCCGCGTGAACGGCAGCGAGTCAGTACCTGATTATTTCCCAATATGGTAAAATATCCGTTTTGATCTTTCAGGACAGTCCCTTCCATAAATTTATAGCTCCCGATCTTGGACTATATTTCCATCAATAAGTACCTGAACCTTAACATTCCCTATCCCTGATACAGATTGATTAACTGTACTTCCCGGTTTAACCTGCTGATCATAGGAGACTGATTTACCATTATCATCAATTATATAGATAACCACATGGCGTGAATTGCCGTTTTTAGGAATAGTAATATTAACGCTCCCTGTTTTTTTCTGCGTTTTTTCTTTTTTCCCGATAGTAAGATTTACGGAAGATTCATTCGTAGATACGCCACCGGTGGGATTTTGCGCCAAAACAACAGCAGAATCATCTGCAGCAACCCCGTCAGAAGATGAAATAGTTCCTAATGTAAGATGTACGGAATCCAATGCATTTTTTGCATCTGCCAATGTCATACCTACCAAATTAGGAACATTTACCGGTTGGCGCAAGTTAATAACAATATTGACAAGTGTTCCTTTTGCCACTTTCGAGAAAGACTGCGGGCTCTGAGAGATAATGATTTCGGCCGGCTGGGATTGGTCGCTACCATTTTCAACAGCCCCTAAAGCAAGATCCAGTTTTCCTAACCGTTCTTTTGCCTGATCTAAAGTAAGCCCTTTTAAATCAGGAACCAAAATAACAGCTCCACCTTTGCTGACTGTCAGATGAATGATCCTCTGTTCTTTTACACTTGCTCCGCCAACCGGTGTTTGGGATATTACCTGTCCGGCCGGAATATCATCACTGGCAATTTCATCAATGGAAAACTTAAGATTCATTTCCTTCAGTGTCTTTTGTGCCACTTCCACAGGCTCTCCGACAAGCATTGGTACCGTTACATTTGAGGTACTCCAAAAATTTCCAAAGCTAAAAAATGCCCACAAAAAACAGGAAATAAATAAAAGCACCATTGCGATCCAAATATACTTTTGAGGGAAATTTGTAATCAGATGAGAAAGCTTACCTTCCGTCTCTGTTCGTGCAATTTTTTCTGTTTTTTGTGCAATTGGTTTCGTCATCGCAGCAAACTCGGGCTGTGCAGGCTTATAAATGGACGTAGTAAATCCCTGCGCCATTTTTAACTCAGAAATAAAATCAGAAACAGAATTGTATCTCTTATCAGGATCTTTCTGCAACGCGGTCAAAACGCATTCTTCCAGCATGGGCGTAATGGCAGGATTAAATTTAGTTGGTCGTGGTACTTCTCCGCGCATATGCTGCAGTGCAATACTGACTGCTGTTTCACCTTCAAACGGTAAATGGTGTGTAAGCATTTCATAGAGCACAACACCTAAAGAATAAATATCTGTTTTCTCTGTAACTTTATCCCCAGCCGCTTGTTCTGGTGATAAATAATGAACAGATCCCAAAATAGATTTTTTATCAATTACTGTTGCAGAATTGATTGCTCGTGCGATGCCAAAGTCAGTCACTTTCACCTTACCGGTTTCAGTCAGAAGAATGTTATGCGGCTTAATGTCGCAATGAACAATACCATTCTCATGGGCTGCTTCAAGTGCGCTGCCGATTTCAACAGCAATACGTACAGCCATATCGACAGATATACTGCTGTGATCTTGAATATATTGTTTAAGGGTCACCCCTTCGACATACTCCATAACAATATAATGTACTCCCTGATCATCCCCAACATCATATATCCCCACAATATTAGGATGTGTAAGTTTCCCCGCAGACTGCGCTTCATGTCGAAAACGTACAATGAAATCATTGTCTTCTGCAAAACTGCTATGAAGCACTTTTACAGCAACTACCCTATCAAGTAATAAATCGGTAGCCATATAGACATCTGCCATGCCCCCCGAGCCTATTTTCTTTTCCAATTTATAGCGATTGTCAAGTGTTTTACCAACCATTAGCCTTCTCCGCCTTTTCTACCCCAGTAGTCAATTAATATAAGAGATACATTATCTGCCGCACCTGCATTATAAGCGGCATTGAATAAATGTTCTCCGCAATTCATTAAATCTTCTTTGGTAAAATTTCTATATTCCGACAGAATTTTTGCGATATGTGTATCATCCACCATCCCTGTCAATCCGTCAGTACAAAGCAGTATTAATGTATTATTTTTTAACCGGATTGTACCTGTATCCACTTCTAATGCCTTCTTGATTCCCACAGCACGGGTAATTTCATTCTTCCGTGGATGTTCATGCATTTCATCCTCGGTAATCTTGCCTTTTTTTAGAAGTTCCATAACAAAAGAATGGTCTGTTGTCACTTGCTGGAGAATTTCTTTATGATAAATATATAATCGGCTATCTCCGACATGTGCCCAACTCAGCACATTATCATTGATACCTACTGTAATCATGGTTGTTCCCATACCATCAAGTTCAGGTTTCTTCATTTTTTCGGTCAGAACAACTTGATTTGCATGCAAAATAGACTCCTTCAAGAGTCCTTCTGAAATTTTTTCCAAAGGTACATTCTTCAAGAAGCCGGTTCCACTTTCAACAGCAAGCCTACTGGCCACTTGACCACCTACGTAGCCTCCCATGCCATCCGCTAAGATAAAAACGGGACCGGAACAATCCGAAATACTGTCTTCATTTACTTTGCGAATCAGTCCGACACGGGAATCGCCGTATGCAATAAACATAGATGCCAGATTCTTTCTATAACTCAAATACAATAAATGCTATTTACAATTCATAGTAGCATGTTGAAAAAACACAGTCAACAAAAGCCTTTAAGGATACTAAGTAACACTGTTTAAATATCTCCGTTTTAACTGTCCGCAAGCCGCTTGTATTTCATCCCCCATTTGTTTGCGCACAGTCGTTTCCTTTCCTTTTTTCAGCAAAATATCCTGAAATCGTTTGATTTCTTTCCATTCTGGCGGATACAATTTAATATGCTCTGTACCGTTGATAGGGATTAAATTAATATGGCACGGCATTTTACCTATTAAGCAGCAAAGTTCTTTTGCGTTTTCCACACTTGCATTCATATCCTTGATAAGAATATATTCAAAAGTGACCCTTCTCTTTGTTTTCTTAAAGTAATATTCTGCCGCACTCACTACATCTTTAATTCTAAAATTTTTACTTATAGGAACCAAAACATTACGAATCCGATCATTCGGCGCATGCAAAGAAATAGCAAGGGTAATAGGGATATTTTCATCAGCTAATCGATAAATTTGAGGTACGATCCCGCATGTAGAAATAGTTATATTACGATAACTGATATTCAATAGTTCAGGATCATTCGCAAGATGGATAAAATGCAAAACCTCTTCATAATTAGTAAGCGGTTCCCCTGCTCCCATCAGAACGATGGAATGGAACGGTATATCGTAAAGTTCTTTAAATGCATACATCTGTGCAAGAATTTCTCCTGCCGTTAAATTTCTTTCCAACCCTTTTCTTGTGGAAGCGCAAAATATACATCCCATTGCACAGCCGACCTGGGTGGAGACGCAAATAGAATTTCCATAATGGTGACACATACAAACGGTCTCAACCAAGGAGCCATCTTTTAATTTAAGAAGTAATTTTATAGTCTTTTCATCATCGGATTGAGCCCGGCTTATAATGACCGGCTTATCAATCTGTCCGTTCTCTTTTAACCAGTCTCGCATTTTCTGTGAAAACTGAGTCATTTCATCAAAATGGAATATATGCCTTTTGTATAGGTAATCTCGTAATTGCTTTGCTCTGAAACGGGGAAACCCGTTTCCCACAACCCATGTTTCTAGCTCCTGCAAATTTAGTCCCCATATATTACGCTTCATGAGATACCTTTCTTAATTTTGCCACAAAAAAACCATCACTTCTGACTAAATCAGGATAAAGGGTCATCATCCCATTTAAAGATTTTCCCAAAACGGGAAAGTTAAATTCTTCCGGCGCAAACTCCGAATGTAAAGAAAGAAACTCATTAATAATATGTTCGTTCTCATCAGGATTAAGTGTGCAAGTACTATAAACCAATACGCCGCCTGTTTTTGTATATTTAGCCGCCTGCTCAATTAATTGTTTTTGTAATGGTGGAAATACGGATAAGTCACTTTCCTTTCTTCTCCACCGAAGTTCCACCTTATGTCCTAAGACCCCTAATCCTGAACAAGGTGCATCTAAAAGGACCTTATCATAAGTTTCATACAGGAATGGTAACGGTTTGACGGAATCTCTTACCTCTGTATGGATAATAGATATTCCCAAACGTTTTGCATTATCTTTTATCAATTTGACTTTATGCGGATAAACATCCCAAGCGTCAATACTGCCTCTATTTCCCATCAACGCTGCTATATGCGTTGTTTTACTTCCTGGCGCCGCACACATATCAAGAACATGGTCTCCTGCATCCGGGCCAAGTACTTTAGCAGGAATCATGGATGATGCGGTCTGCACATATAAAAGTCCTGTTTGAAGAAATTCTGAAAACAGCGTATCCGCCCCTGTTTTTATTGAAAGCCCTTCTTGTATATAAGGAATATCTTCCACACTTATATTTTTTAATTTTAATTGTTTCTTAATAGCATCAGTTGTTATTTTTAGCGTATTTACTCTAATGCAGGTGTCCGGAACGGTATTAAAGGCTTTCAGAATCTTTTTAGATTGTTCCATACCATATTTTTTTTCAAAAAACTGAATTAACCATTCAGGTTGATTATAGATTAAAGATTCATAGAAAACACGATCAAAAGTGCTATCCGGCAACACAAGTGATTCTCTTCGACGAAGAAAATTCCGAAGAACCCCATTAATAAATTTTACATTTCCGACATGGGTTATTCTTTTTGCAATCTTTACCGTTTCGTTGACTGCTGCAGAATCCGGAATACGATCCAAAAAAACAATCTGATATATCCCAAGAAGTAAAAGAATACGCACTACAGGATGAATTTTAGACATTGGACGATCACTTATCAAGTTGATCAGCCAAAGGCAATAATTATATTTACGACAGACTCCATAAATAAGTTCTGTTAATAAATGTCGTTCTTCTTTTTTTAGCGGAATCCGCCGCAGAATACGTTGAATCGTCAAATTAGCGTAAGCATTTTTTTCAAAGATTTCATAAAGCGCCTCAAATGCCAACGTTCTGGCGGATTTTATTTTTTCAGTACTCGAAGCAATCATTGGCTTTTACCTGATATCCATTGATAAAATCAATTGTTTTCATCTGCTTATGATTCTCCGGCTGAACCATTGTCAAGTATATGATTCCATGAGTCGCAGCGACACCTATTTTCCCGTCCTTCAAAGAAACAATGGTTCCCTTGGGGGTTGCAGCAGTATCTTTGTGCTCATAGAAAGCGCGATGAATTTTTATCCGTTTCCCATGGAAATAGGTGTATGTTCCCGGGGAAGGATACATTCCGCGAATAAGGGCATCAATAACCGATGCCTCTTGTTTCCAATCAATATGCCCCATCTCTTTTGTAACTTTTTGTGCATAAGTTGCTTTAGTATGATCTTGGGGTTTTGCATTTGCCATACATTCAGGTAAATTTTTTAAGACATGAAGAAGCTCTTTCGCGCCTAATATGGAAAGTGCCTCAAATAATTCTCCTGCTGTCATATGCGGCAGGATTTTCAATGGAGCCATACGAATGATATCACCTGTATCCATCCCGGCATCAAGTTTCATGATACTGATACCGGTCTCACTTTTACGGTCTATAATAGCCCTTTGTATAGGGGCAGAACCTCTATACTCCGGCAAAAGAGAGGCGTGAATATTAATCGCTCCATAAACGGCGGCATCTATAACTGCGACCGGAAGAATTTTTCCATAAGCCACTACAATAATAAGATCTGGCTTTAATGCAGCCAGTTCCCGAATAGTATCTTCACTTTTAAAAGTCGTCGGTTGGTATACCGGGATATTCTCTTCCATTGCTAATTTTTTTACATCAGAAAAAGTTATCCTGTTCCCTCTTCCATTTATTTTGTCAGGCTGAGTATAAACAGCAATAGGTCTATATCCATTTTCACACAGTGTTTTTAATTGCACAGCCGCAAAATCAGGTGTTCCCATAAATATAATCCGATATGGATTACTCATCAGACGCTCCTTTATGCAACGAGTTTGCCTTTTCGATAAAAAGAATCCCATTCAGATGATCTGTTTCATGTTGTATACAACGTGCCAGAAGTCCCGTCGCTTTCTTTTGCTTTCTTTTCCCGTGAATATCCTGATATTTTACAGTCACATTAGCATAACGTTCTACTTCTCCATACCAATTTGGAACAGACAAACAACCTTCCGTATCAGTTACTTTCTCATCTCCGTCAGGAGTCCATCTCGGATTAATATAAGCTTCAAATCCGGATTCTCCATCATCAGCAACAAAAACACGTTTTGAAACAGCAATTTGCGGTGCTGCCAATCCTACTCCGTTAGATTCATACATTGTCTTTTTCATTTCATTAACTAAGAACTTCAATTTCTTATCAAATGCGGTAACAGGCATTGCAACAGACTTCAAAATCGGATCGCCTGCAGTAATTATTTTACTCAATTCATTTCCCTTCACTTTCACTAAAATATTATAGGGGATCTACATCTATAATTATATCATTTTCCTGAAATATCTTAGAATTCTGCATGGAAAGCTTCAAACGCCTTAGTGTGTTTCCTTTTATAAGCAAGGAAACATTATATATATTTCTTACTTTTTTGACAGGTTCATCATAAGGCGGTGTTACAGAAATATAATCCGATATGCCAGGCAGCATTTCCCGAATATAACGATAAATCTTTTCTGCATGATTTCTGGCGATACTCTCTTTTTTATTAAAACAGGTGATTTTCATCAGCCTGGTAAACGGCGGATAATGGAGAGTTCTTCGATATTCCAATTCCTGCTGATAAAAAGCATCATAGTCCTGTTTTGCAGCAGTTAATATAACATAGTGTTCTGTATTATATGTTTGAAGAATGACTCGTCCCTGTTCCAAATTCCTGCCTGCCCGCCCCGCACATTGTGTAATCAGATTAAAAGTCTGTTCTGCTGCAAGATAAGTAGGCATATTCAAGGTGCTATCCACAGAAAGGATCCCTACAGACTGCACGCCCGGTATATCATGTCCCTTGGCTACCATCTGTGTGCCGAATAAGATGTCAAATTTTCCATCTCGAAAATCGGATAATATTTTTGCGGCGCTATACTTCCTGGCAGTACTATCTACATCAAAGCGGCAACATTTCGCTTCCGGAAGTAATTTTTTCAAATCCTCTTCAATCCGCTGTGTTCCCCATCCTAAATATAATATATCTTGAGAACTGCACACAGGACACTGCCTGGGCAAAGGAAATATACTCTCACAATAATGGCAGTTCAATCGATGTTTATCTTTATGATAGACAAGCGGAACATCACAATGGGTGCATTTGAATACATATCCGCAATGTTTACACATCAAAGTCGGTGCAAAGCCTCTTCGATTCAGCAGCAGAATCGCCTTATGATTCTTTTGAACCGTATCTCTCAAAAGATCAATCATCGGTCTTGATAAGTTGGTCGCATGCCCTATATCTGCTTCGCTCCGCATATCATAAACATATATTTGAGGCAGTGGTGTTCTATGAACACGTTGCCGCATTTCCAGCAATTCAATCTTCTTATTTTTAGCCGCAAAAAAAGTAGTAACAGAAGGTGTAGCCGCCCCAAGAACAATAGGGCAATTATAAATGACAGCCATTACCTTTGCCACATCTCTGCCATTATAGCGGGGAGTCTCCGTTTGTTTATAAGATGAATCATATTCCTCATCAACAATAATAAGTTTCAGATTCTTAAACGGCATGAAAAGGGCAGAACGGGAACCAATAATAATAGAACTTTCTTCATTTGCAATTCTTTGACGATTATTATACCGCTCACCTTTACTTAAATTACTGTGCATAAAAACCACTTTATCGCCAAAGTAATCGGCAAAATAAGAAACCATCTGGTTCGTCAAAGCAATCTCAGGTACTTCGAGCAGCACTGTTCCCCCTGCTGCAATCGCACTCTCCGCCGCGCGGAGATAAACTTCCGTCTTCCCACTTCCTGTTACACCATAAAGGAGTATACCCTTGTATCTTTCCTCATTAACAGCACCGATTATATATTCTACCGCATATTTTTGTTCCTCCGTTAGTTTACGTGGGTTGTCACTCTTTTTGTTTTCCACAAGCGAAAACGTTTTCTTCCCTCGATAAAATAGATGTCCATTGCCATTCCTGCAAAAGCGTCGAATAACATCCCGTGAAAAGCCCGCTGATATCAGGCTTGAAATCGAATCCTGCCCGATTTGACACAGATGCGACCATAAGGCTTTTTGTCTTCCCCCTCTTTTCATGGACTCCGATTCCGATTTGTTATTAATGGCTAACCATTCTTCCAATGGTTCTTTATAGACTTTTTGCAATAATTCTGTTTCTTTTATAAATCCTTTCGCAAGATATCGGTTACAACGAGTTTTACCCAAAACTAAAACCGCGTCTTCTTTCGAAATGATTTCAACAGAGATATCGATCAGTCCCCATATATCCTCACATTCCGGAATTTCCTTCCAATTAATCTCATATAAGACCTCTGTTCGTATTCCTTTTTTATCAATAAGAAAAAGACGAAGAGCATCTATCAATGTGCACATATAATATTGTGAAATCCATTTTGCTGTTTTAATCATTGCATCCGTAAACCAAGGTACTGAATCAATGGCATCATAAATTTCCAGCAACTTGTAAGAAATATGAGAGAATTCCTCTTCATGACATGATAGAATAATTCCTTCTTCCTGCTTGCCGGCAAACGGTACTATGCACCGCCAGCCGGAACCCACATAACTGAGATGATCCGGGATTTTATAAGAAAATGTTTTGTTTAAATGTTTCGAAGGCCGATTAATTAATATCTCCGCAATTGTACCAATCATCGATCATTTTCCTTATTTCGTAACTCCTAAAGAAACTCTTTTATATCGATATAAAACGATGTCTATATATTATCATAAAATGCTATCCTTATTCATTATTTATTTTAATGCGGCAGGATATTTTTCACGACAATAAAAAACTTCTTTGGATAAAAAACGATTCTGTCACCACAAAGAAGTTTCTCAAAAATTATATCCCAACTTGTCTTTTCAATGATTCCGCCTTGTCTGTATGCTCCCACGGTAAATCTATATCATCTCTTCCAAAATGTCCATATGCTGCAGTCTGTCTATAAATCGGATGACGTAGATTAAGCATATCAATGATACCGGCAGGTCGAAGTTCAAAATTTTCCTCAACCAGATTTACGATTTGTTCTTCATCAATTTTCCCTGTTCCGAATGTATCGACTAAAATAGATACCGGACGTGCTACACCAATTGCATAAGCCAATTGAATTTCACATTTATCCGCAAGACCTGCTGCCACGATATTCTTTGCCACATAACGCGCAGCATATGCTGCTGAGCGATCCACTTTTGTCGGATCTTTTCCGGAGAAGGCACCGCCGCCATGGCGAGCCATTCCGCCGTAAGTATCAACAATAATTTTCCGTCCAGTGAGTCCCGCATCTCCCTGCGGCCCACCAATAACAAAGCGGCCTGTCGGATTAATCAGGTATTTTGTATTTTCATCAATAAATTGGGCCGGTAAGACGGCTTTTATCACATGCTCAATCATATCTTCTCTGATTGCTTTCTGTGTAATATCCGGCGCATGTTGCGTTGAAATAACAATCGTATCAATACGCACCGGTTTCCCATCAATATATTCTACGGTTACTTGTGTTTTCCCGTCTGGTCTGAGATATGCGAGTTGTCCATTTTTCCTGACTTCTGCCAAACGGCGTGAAAGTCTGTGTGCAAATGCAATAGGAAGAGGTAAAAATTCAGGAGTTTCATTGCATGCATAACCGAACATCATTCCCTGATCGCCGGCTCCGATATCATAAAAATCCGCTTTAGCTTCCTTTGATTCCAGAGAACGATCCACCCCCATTGCGATATCAGGAGACTGTTCATCCAGAGAAATGAGAATCGCACAGGTTTCACTGTCAAATCCATAACTTGCATCAGTATACCCGATGTCCCCAATCGTTTTGCGAATCACCCGTGGAATATCCACTTTGGCATCAGTTGTTATTTCGCCAAACACATGCACCTGCCCGGTTGTGACAATGGTTTCACAAGCAACACGCCCATTGGGATCCTGCTCAAGAATAGAATCCAATATGGCGTCTGAAATCTGATCAGCTATTTTATCCGGATGCCCTTCTGTAACAGATTCTGATGTAAATAAAGCCTTTTTCGGCATATTTTTATCCTCCGATTATGTAAAAAAATAAAAATTCCTCCGCGCAGGGAGGACTTCCTCTCATCTGCCAGCAAATGCTGATGGAATTAGCACCTTTTCCATATATAGAATGGTTGCTGCAGCATCATGGGGCCAAATCCCTCCGCTGCTCTCGATGAGTATTATGAAATTTATTATATCATATCATTGAAATTAATCAATAGAGTTTACAACAAAGGTATCTTCTACGTCTATAGTAATCAAACATTTGTGACACACTCTTAGAAAATAGTTTTAAGCCGAAC